>Ga0265320_10000701_pt1 | contig 25581 bp, 20 predicted proteins | sample 4827metaG_FD_202087 | JGI IMG/M metagenome (GOLD analysis project Ga0265320, IMG submission 202087) | Rhizosphere microbial communities from Carex aquatilis grown in University of Washington, Seatle, WA, United States - 4-8-27 metaG | ecosystem: Host-associated > Plants > Roots > Rhizosphere >...
GTAGGGCGCCGGCAGTCCGACCTTCCTAAGGACCGCGAAGATCACTGCGCCTGACAGGGCGGCCGTGGCATACAGTTCCCCTCGAAAGACGACAGGGACCTCGTTGCACAGCACGTCGCGGACTATACCGCCAGAGACTCCGGTCACGACACCCATCACGACCGCGATCGGCACGCTCTGCCGGAAGCCGAGGGTCATCTGCGTCCCGATGACCGTGAAGAGAGCAAGGCCCAGGGCATCGGGCAGAAGGAAGGCCCTTGCGCTGATCTGGACCCTTCGGGTGACAAGGTAGGTTCCGATGACGGTCAGGGCAGCTACGTAGAGGTACATGGGTTCCTGGATCCAGAAAACCGGCAGGCGCCCGAGGAGGAGGTCGCGCAGTGTCCCGCCTCCCAGAGCGCACGCGAAGGCGATCACGGAGGCGCCGAAGAGGTCCATCTTGAGCCGGCCGGCCTCAAGCGCGCCTGTGATGGCGCAGACTGCCACGGCTGCCATTTCGAGGAGGAGAAGCATGGGATCCAAACGAGCGCAAAAGCTGGCCCCCGGCAATTCTAAGTCTAGGGTGCTACGCACTGCACCATTGCCTTATTGGTTCCCGACTAGAAGCTTACAGCGGGGAATCCGGGGATATGGGTGAATCTGGAAACGAATATTACCCCAGCCCCGAACGATTTGGCCCTTATGGGCTGATAATTGAATTCCCGACTGTTGCCCTGCCGCTAGGCTCCAAAACGAGTCCGTCATGTTAAGCGAACCCTCCATCGCAAGAGTTAGCTCGAGAAACCTCCTTCGAGGAGCGCGCAGTCTGGCTTTGGTGTTCGTCGCGCTGGGACCTGCGTTCTCGCTTATGGCGGGGCCTCCTTTTCTCACGGACGATCCGGAGCCGGTGGATCTCAATCACTGGGAATTCTATGTCTTCGGCCAGGGCGAGCGATCCGCCGGATCCGACGCGTTCTCGGGCCCGGCGATCGAGATGAATTACGGCATCGCGGCAAATACCCAGCTTCATCTGGTCGCCCCGGTCGCGAATCTTTCATCCCCGGGGACTGGATGGACCTCCGGATACGGCGACACCGAGCTCGGAATCAAGTACCGCCTCATGGAAGAGACCGATTCGCGCCCCCAGGTCGGGATCTTCCCCATGGCGGAGCTCGCCACGGGAAGCAGCGAGCGGGGGCTCGGCAACGGGCGGACCTGGTATCGGCTGCCCGTCTGGATCCAGAAGAGCTGGGGACCGTGGACGACCTACGGAGGAGGAGGCCTGGCGCTCAATTCCGCGCCCGGCCAGCGCAACAGCGGGTTCGCGGGCTGGCTCTTGCAGCGCGATATCGGCAAGGTCCTCACGCTCGGGACGGAGCTGTTCTGGCAGGGGGACGATTCGAACAGCGGGCGGGGCGTCGTGGATGCGAACCTCGGCGGCTATCTGAAGTTCTCCGAGAACTTCAGCCTGCTCTTCTCGCTGGGACACTCGATTTCAGGCGAACGAAACGCGATCTGGTACCTCGGCCTCTATTGGACCGGGGGTCCCGGCGGCGCCGAAAAGAAATAGGAAATCCCGGCCATGAATGTGAAGAAACTCGTCTCCGCTGTTCCCGACCGCTCGATCATCATCATCCGCATGATGATCGGCGCCGTCTTCCTGTCCGAGGGGCTGCAGAAGTTCCTCTTTGCCGCGGAGCTCGGCGCGGGGCGCTTTGCGAAGCTTGGCCTCCCCTACCCCGGGTTCCTCGGGCCCTTCGTGGGGGCCACTGAAATCGTCTGCGCCGTCGCCGTCCTTCTCGGGGCCTGGCTTCGCATCGCTGTCGTGCCGTTGCTCGCCGTGATTTCTGTCGCGATAGTGACCACGAAGTGGCCGATGCTGCGCGCCCACGGCTTCTGGGCCGCGGCGCACGATGGCCGCGCCGATTTCTGCATGCTTGCGGGCCTCTTGTTCCTGCTCTTCACGGGGGCGGGAAGGTGGTCGGTCGATCGCGCCAGCTCCGGGGAGGGCCGATCGAGTGAGCGCGACGGCCCGTGATTCGCCGGGCCTTTGCGCAATTGTAATTCTCCGCGGGCAGCCCGATGGTGGGAGCGTCGATGAACGTTGACGCGAATGGGGAAGGTTCCGTGCCCTCTGGGGGATCATACTCGAAGGCAGTGGCTGCAGTGACGATCGCCGGTGCCTGCACCTTTCTGAACGTCTACTGCACGCAGCCGCTCCTGCCATACCTGCAACAGTACTTTCACGCGACGGAGGTCCAGGTCAGCTTTACGGTGGGAGCGGTCACGCTGTCCGTCGCGATCATGGCTCCTTTCATCGGCATGATCGCGGAATCGGTTGGGCGGAAGAGGGTCATCGTGCCTTCGCTTTTCGCCATGGCGGTTCCCACGCTTCTGGCGGCCACCGCAAACAGCCTGTCAGGGCTCATAGCCTGGCGGTTCATGCAGGGGCTGTTCGTCCCTGGTGTCATCGCCGTCATAATAGCCTACATAAACGAGGAATTCGCGGGGCGCACTGGTGCCGTTATGTCCGCCTATGTGGCCGGAACCGTCTTCGGGGGCTTCCTGGGACGTTTTCTGACCGGCGTGATCGCCGCGCACTGGAACTGGCACGTCGCATTTGTCGTGCTGGGCATTCTGGACCTGCTCGGCGCTCTGGCCGTGCGGCGGTGGCTGCCGCTGGCGACGCACTTTGTCCCCGCCAGGCACATGTTGAAGTCCCTTGGCGACACCTGGGGGCATTTGCGGAACCCGCGGCTGCTGATGGTGTGCGGGATGGGTTTCTCGGTTCTGTTCTCGCTGGTGGGCGTGTTCACCTACGCAAATTTCTACCTCGCCCGCGCCCCGTTCGGCCTTAGCACTGCCGGTCTCGGCAGCGTCTTCTTCGTCTACCTGCTCGGATGCGTCGTCACACCGCTTTCGGGGAGGTTTCACGACCGAAACGGGTTTCGCCGGACCGCGCTGGCGGCGGCGGTGATGAGCCTTTGCGGGCTGCTCCTGACGCTTGCGGGCTGGCTGCCGGCCGTCATCGCCGGGCTGGCGGTCTTTTCCTCGGGAATCTTTGTCTCGCAGGCGTCTGCGACGGTTCTGACGGGCCAGGTGGCGGGCCGGGCGCGCTCATCTGCAGCCGGCCTCTATGTGACGTTCTATTACATTGGCGGGAGCGTGGGCACCGCCCTTCCCGCGTGGTTCTGGCTTAAGGGCGGCTGGCCGTGGTGCGTGGCCCTCTTCGCGGCGATGAGCCTCGTGACGCTCGCGCTGGGGTTTGCCGGGGGAAGATCGATCGAGGACGGCGCGCAGTTGCCGGGCGAAATCATCGACACGGCCATCTGACGGGCCCGGGGCGCCTCACGGGCGCGTGGCCACCAGCCTCAGGGCCGAGCCGTTCGGATTGGATTCGAGCTCCACGATCTGCCGCGAAAATCCGAAATGCGACAATGCCGCCAGTATCTCGTCCTTCTCCATCCAGTTTGAGAACGGCTGGGGGCCGCCCCAGAACGAGCCGTAGTCCACGCCCTCCCCGTAGTCATGGCGGTGGAGCGTGTGCGGGAAGCCCGAGTGCTCCGCGCGCTGCAGTCCCGCCGTTCCGGCGGGGCGTTCCGGATTCGCCTTGGTGAACTCCGCGTCCCAGTAGACGGTCCACAGGAAGAGGGCCCTTGTTCTGCGGCAGAGAAGGTCCAGGGCCTCCACGGGATTCGCCATGTGGTACAGGAAGCCGCTGGCAAATCCTATGTCATAGGTGTGGCCGATCGACTGCAGGAACGATATCGCGTCGCCATAGAGGAAGTTCACCCGTTCCAACCCGAGCAGCTCCTTCAGCACCAGGCATTTTAAGAACGCCTCGGGATGGGCCTCGACGGCCGTCACGGACTTGGCGCCTGCGCGGACCAGCCCGTAGGTGTGGCCCCCCTCCAGCGGGCCCAGTTCCAGGACCGTGCTCTCGCCGATCGGGAATCCGATCTTCGAGAGGTTGCTCACAGCCCAATCGACGCGCGGGTCGTCGAACAACGCGGCTTCGCCGGCCTCGACGCCTCCAAGTCTTGCCGGCATTCGCGAGGCCCACTTGTCTCGGAACAGATCGAGAGTCTGCTGGGCCGAGGGTGCCTTCGTCGCGTACGGTGAACTCATTTTCTGCGGGAAGGATATTCGTCTGGAATCCCCGGGGTAAACAGCGAAAGGCCCTCCAGCTTCAACGGAGCGCTATCGGCGGTCCGAGGATCTCGCGGACGAGAATTGCCCGGCGGGCGGAGTCGTGCGACCGAAGCTCGTCGAGCCACACGGCCCCGGCGGGCCGGGCCTGAAGGCCGGCTTGCGGGGCGCCTGCCAGCGGGGCAACCGGGGGGATGGCCGGCTCGGCCGGAATCGTCGCCGACGCCGCGGGGAATCCCGGCTTAGGGTATCCGCCGACCGGCTCGCGTCTCTCGTACGCAGACTTGATGATGCTCCGCAGATCGCGAGTCGTGGCTGCCGGGTGGCGCTCGGCGATCTTCCGCAGAATCTCCTCCCGGACGCGCCGGGCGCGCTCCTCGGCCTCCGATTCCTGCGCGACCGGCTCAACCGGACCGCCCCTGTCCGGCTCCCCAGGCGTGGCATGCCCGGGAGCCGGGCCTGGACGCGAGGCCTTCGCGCGGGCCAGGATATTGACCAGCCAGACGGCGCCTGCGAACAGCAGGAAGATGAACTGCGGGTACGAGGCCAGGCCCGATGCTGCCAGGAGGGCCATGGTCACTTCTTGTCGCCCGGCTGGGCGATGCTCTGGCGCATTGAGGTGTCGGACTGGATGTTCTCCATCCTGTAGTAGTCCATGACCCCGAGCCGGCCGCTGCGGAACGCCTCGGCCATGGCCAGCGGGACCTGGGCCTGCGACTCGACGACCTTCGCCTGCATCTCCTGGACCCTGGCCCTCATCTCCTGCTCGAGCGCCACCGCCGCGGCGCGCCGGATCTCCGCCTGCGCCTGAGCCATGTTCTTGTTGGCCTCGGCCTGCGCAACCTGGAGGCGGGCGCCGATGTTCTCCCCGACGTCGACGTCGGCGATGTCAATCGAGAGGATCTCGAACGCGGAGCCCACATCGAGCCCGCGTGCGAGGACCGTCTTTGAAATGCTGTCGGGGGATTCCAGAACCTGCTTGTAGCTGTCCGCCATGCCGATGGTCGTGACGATGCCCTCGCCCACGCGCGCAATGATGGTCTCCTCCTTGGCGCCCCCGACAAACCGGTCGAGGTGGGTGCGGACCGTCACGCGGGCCTTCACCTTCACCTGGATCCCGTCCTTCGCCACGCCGTCGATCGTCGTGCGGCCGCTCTCGGGGTTGGGGCAGTCGATCACCTTAGGGTCCACCGAGGTGCGCACCGCCTCGACGATCGACTTTCCCGAGCCCTTGGTCGCAAGGTCGATGGCGCAGGCGCGGTCCCAGTTGAGCTCGATCCCCGCCTTCTGCGCGGCGATGATCGCCTGGACGGTCGGGATCACGTTGCCGCCGGCCAGGTAATGCGCGGAGATCTTGTCCGTCGAGAGGGGAATGCCGGCCTTGACCGCCGTGATGCGCGCCCCCACGACGAGGTTGTACGGCACTCCGCCCAGCCGCATGCCGACAAGGTTCACGATGCTGACGGGCGCGCCGTTGAGGCGGGCCTTGAGCCATGTGCCAATGTAGGAGATGAAGATTCCGACGACAACCAGGCCGACGATGATGAGCGGGATGGCGATTATGAGAGAGATGTCAGGCATGGGATTTTATGGTTTGGAGACGATAAGGCGGAAATTGTCCATGCCGATGACCCTCAGGGCCGCGCCCCGGGCCACGTGGCCGGTGCGACAGAACGCCTCGTACCGGTGCCCATCGACGAGCACGTACCCGCTCGGCGAAAGGGTCGTGTCGGCCGTCGCCGTCTTTCCGACCACCGAGGCGTCCGGGGCGACCGGGGGCTGGCTGCTCGACCCGGAGGTCGACTCGACCACCAGGCCGCGTCCCATTCGCGTCTTCGGCAGAAGGACAAGCTCTATGTAGATCGCGCCCGCCAGGAGAACCAGGGCGCTGACCGCGGCCAGTCCGGCGGCGAGGATGCCGAAGTCGCGGTATGCGATGACGCAGCCGGCGACCATCGCCACGCCCCCGACCGCCGCCATGACGAAGCTCGACACGAAGATGTCCGCGGCCAGGAGCATTATCCCGACGATGAAAAGGACCAGGATGAGAGTCATGCGTTCGGCCTTCGATTATCGTCTGCCGCCTCCTCGACCACGAGTGCGAAATCGCCATGCCCCAGGACGATGATCGGCGCCCCTGCGTCGATCGCGCCCACCTTGACCTCGGCCTCGAATCGCCGTCCGTCGACCTCCACCTGCCCTCCCGGCCTCAGCGCCGTCGCGGCGATGCCCCGACGCCCCACGAGCTGATCGAGGAGTCCGGCCGTTCCCGGCTCGCCGCCGCCCGTCTGCGCGGAGCCGCCCACCGTCTCGTTCACGGTGAGCCTGTCCCATATCCAGCCATGGGGCAGGAACCTCAGGAGGCACGCCCCGAGGACCACCGCGATCCCCACTCCCGCTCCCAGGTTGATCATCGGCCGCACGAAGGCGTCGGCGGACCACGCCACCTGGATCGGCTCCCCGGGCCAGAGGTCGGCCATGGCCCAGAAGAGGGAGCCGAGCATGAGCAGGAACCCGATTATCCCGAGAAAGCCGGCGCTGTGGAAGAAGAGGATCTCCGCCAGAAGCAGCACAAGGCCGATGGAGAAGATGATCACGGGCTCATGCCCCGAGAGCCCCGAGACGTAGCTGCTCAGGAAGACAACGGTCAGGAGCAGGACGCCGACGGCGATGAATCCCCCGAAGCCCTGCGACTTGAATCCGACAAAGAGCGCAAAGATCCCGAGCCCGAGCATGGCGGGAGCCAGGCGGTTCAGCACCACAGCCAGCCCCTCCGACCAGGTCGACTTCAGCACCGTGGCGTTCGAGCCCGCGCCGAAGCATTTGGTGAGCAGGTCGTCGAGGTCCCTGGCCTCCCCTGAGCCGAGCAGCGGCCGGGGGGGCGTGCCCACGGGAAACATCGCCTCGGTCGCCGTGAGGGACAGGAGCGCCCCCTTTTCCTTGATGGGCCTTCCGTCCATCTTCACCTCCTCGCCGTTGATCTTGAGCTCCATGTCGGCGTCGATCATCGCGGAGACGACCTCGCCCCGGTATCCCTTCCCCTTTGAAATCGCGCGAATACGCACCTTCAGGTAGCTGACGAGCTTTGCCTTCATGGTCGCGTCGATGTCCTGGCCGGTCCCCTGCACGGGAGCAGCGGCCCCGATGATCCCCTCCGTAGGGGTGGTGACGAACCAGATCTCGTCGCAGACGGCCGAGATGAAGGCGCCGGCGGACATCGCCTCATTGTCGACGAAGGCTATCGTGCGGCCGGGAAATTTCTTCAGGTCGTCCATCATCTCCATCGTGACATCGATGGCCCCTCCGGGCGTCTTGATGTCCAGCACGACCGCGTCGGCGTGCTCCGAGACGGCCTCCTTGAGGCCTCTCCTCAGGAGGTACAGCGCGGGCTCGGCGATCTCGTCGCGGATAGGGATGACGTAGACGCGCTTTGGCGAGGGTGACGCCAGGGAGGGCGTCGCGCTCGGCGCCGAAGCGGCCTGCGGGGCCTCGGCGGCGATGGGCTCAGCAGGCGCAGCCTTTTCCGTCGCATCGCCCCGTCCGGACAACGCCGCGGGAGCCGCCGCAAGCGCGAATGCGGCGATCAGGGAAACGGGCGAAAGCCTGGGGAATAGCCGCTGCATCGTGATGATCGGCCCAAACCTATTGGGCCCGGGGCGCATGTGCAAGATTCCGAAACCTCGGAATTCCATCATAAGGATGGTTGTCCGCGAGCAGAAGCGGCTCCGGCGGCGACCCGGGCCGCGGTTTGCGGATGTCCGACCGGAAAGCTAGGGTCTCGGGTGGCTACGAGGCGCGCCGGGGCCTTCAGAAGGCGATCCAGGCCTCGGCGTAGAGCGTGTTGTTCTGCCGGGCATTTGAGCCCGCGCCGTCGTAGTTTGTCCGCGCCCCGTCGAACCGGTTGTAGACCGTGTACTGCAGGGAGAACTTGATATTGCTCCGCGGCCAGAACGCGGGTCCCCCGCTCTTGTTGAAAGGCAGGTAGTTGAGCTGCAACACGAAGCCGTCGCTGGTGGGCGAGCCCGTCTGGCTGGTGGTGAAGATCCCCGTGTCGTTCGATCCGTCGAGGAGAAAATACTGGCCTGTCAATCCGAATGTCTTGTCATAGAGGTAATTAACCGTGGCCTTGAAGCTCCAGAACGTGTCCGAAAGGTTGGCCGTGTTGCCGAGCGCGTAGCTCGCATTCCAGCTCTGTTGCTCGTAGATCCAGCTCAGCATGGCGGTGATGTCGTTGGGTCCCCGGGATACCTGGTACTGCGTATCGAACCCCCAGTCGACGATCCGGTCCTTGCCCGCGCTCTGATCGCGACCCGGATACGTGTTGGCCGCCAGGCCGAACGTGCCAATCTCCCAACGGCCATCGCCGACCATTCGATCGATGGCGAGGCGCCAGTAGGGCGCCAGACCCGTTATCTGGGTCTCGCCCGTCGGGTCGATGCCGAGCGAGCTCTGAAGGTGCGCGCCGATGGTGTGGTAGGCACCCACGTCAAAATAGAACGTATCGGCCACCATCGTGTACACGCCCACGCCTGCGACCTCCTGGGACACGCCGCCGTCGATCAGTGCGCCGCCGTCGGGCCCAGGCGCCAGTCCGGAGCCCGAGAACGGGTAGCCCCAGCCCGGCGTGGAGTTATACGGGTCCTGCATGGTCGGGTTGTTGTTCAGGTACGCCCCATATATGATGCTTTGGTCGTGGACCGAGCCGGTGTCGGCAAAGCGCAGTTCCGTGTTGTCCAGATGCCAGGCCTTCGCGACGCCGTCGTAGGTCGTCTGGTTGAAGATGCCGAACTTGTTCGCGATTGCCCCGGCCTCTTTTCCAAAGACATCGTCGGCATACGGCCCGAACAGGCGCCCCGCGTAGAATATGCTGAGCTGGGTGACCGCAAAATTGTTGTTGTTGCCGAACCCGGGCGCGGCGCCCCCAGCTTGGGCTGCCTGGGTGTTCGTGAACGACGGCTGCAGCATGACTGCGACCGGCGGAATGTTCGATTGGGACGGGTCGGCGCTGAGCGTGTAGCCGGTCAGCTTGAACTGCCGGCCAAACTGATTGAGCACCGGGAACTCGGTGTGGCAATCGATGCACTGCATGTTCATCTGGCGCGCAAAGCTCGGCAAGGCGCGGGCGGTTGGAGCCAGCAACAGTCCAGCCAGCGCAAGGTATCCGGTGAAGCAGGCCCGAGACCATGAGCGGTGGCCGAATATCGGCAGCCCGCTTGCCATGGCGGCGGGGCAATTTGAGTCTCGCATCTTGATTTTCATAATGGACGCCTTGTTCTTGAAAGTGGTGGCTGGCGCGTTCTTTTGGACGGCAAGGAATTTAGGTGCCTGGCGCCTAGAATCCGAGGTCCTCCCCCTTGGGCTTCAGGCTGAAGAGATAGGCAATTAGGTCATCGGTTTCGGCGTCCTTGATCGTTCTGCCCCAGGCCGGCATGTAGAGCGGGGGCGGAGGCCGGTGCGGATCGAGCGCCACGATCTCGCGCTGTCCGTTGACGACGAGCTTCTTCACCTCGGCCTTGGTGTAGCCGTCCGCCACGTAGGTCAGCGCGGGCACCAATTGCGCGGTCTTTGCGTTCGGGTTGGGCACCCCGCCCTTGCCGTCGGGCCCGTGGCAGCCGGCGCAGCCGTATTTTCGGAATACCTCGCGGCCGCGATCGATCGTCCCCATGAGGGACGGAAGGTTAAGGGCGACCTTCTGTCCACTCTGGTGCAGCAGGAAGTCGGTCAACGCCCGGGCCTCGGCTTCCGTGAATCCGAAGCGCGGCATCACCGAGCCGGGGCTTACGGTCTGGGGGTCGCGGAAATGCTGGACGATCCAATCGGGCTTGCGGCGCAGGGCGACGTCATCCAGGGCGGGCCCGACCTTTCCGCCCTGACCGCCCAACGAATGGCAGCCGATGCATCCTTTCAGCTGGAACAGGCGCTGCCCCTGGGCTGCGCTGGGTATCACCTTCATCGACGCGTAGAATCCCGGCAGGTCCGCTCCGGTCTGGCTGAGCATGAAGAGGACGATCGCCTCGGCGTCAGGTTCGGAGAATTTCTGCGGCGGCATGGCGGAACCCGGCGTGACAGCGGCCGGCTCGATGAAATGCTGCTTGAGCCAGTCTGGGGAGCGCCTGGCTCCCACCCTGTCGAGCTCCGGCCCTATGGAGCCGCCGACTCCGCCGAGCTTGTGGCAGCCGCGGCAGCCTACCGTCTCAAACAGCTGCACCCCGCGGGCCAGTTGCGGAGCCGCGGGGTTGTCCGAGGCCTCGTGACATTGGCCGCAGGAGGCCTGGATATACTTGAGCGGCAGCATCGGGTCGTCCCAGTGCGCCACCTTTCCGTGGGCGTCCTCAACCGTCGTCGCGCGGCCCTGGCCGCGGTGGCAGATCGTGCAGCCGAACTTGTCGAAGGGATGCTCGTCGTGCAGCGGGTGGTAGGCCAGCGGCTGGGGGTAGCCGCCGTAGCTTGGGTCTTCGACGGCGAGGTGGCACGTGGTGCACCGGTCGACACGGTTGAGCTCGGGCAGGATGATCTGGCGCACCTGCACCGTCGTGTTCTGGGCCAGCAGCCGCTGGTCGGGCGTGGCCGCACGCCGGATTTCCTCGCTTATGAAACGGCGCTGGTAGTCCTTCCACGGGCGATATTCGTCGCGGTAGTAGCCGAGGCCGACGAAGACGCCGACCAGCAGGCCGAGCGCGGTGAACCAGCCATAGAATTTGTGGAGCGACTCCCCGTTCATCTCAGTGGTCCTCCGTGATTGCCGGGGGAGTCCTCCACGGAACGACCCACCCCCAGTTCGGGCCGCGGAACAGCGTCCCGACAATCGTCAGCGCGACCGCGATCACGAGGCACACGCTGAAAACCGTGTTGGCGACCGCGCGCTCGCGGGCGAACCAGCGCCCGACGCCGAGGCGGCGCCGGTCCAGGTAGGGCAACACGGCCAGAGCCGTCACTATGAGCGCGGGCACCACCACGCCGCCCCAGAAGGCCGAGTAGCTCACAAGCTCCTGCAGCCCGAGGAAGTACCACGGGGCCTTTGCCGGATTCGGCGGGTGGACGGGGTTGGCAATCTCCTCCAGCGGCGCGTTCCAAAAGACCGCGAGGAACAGCACGAAGGCGACGACGAGCAGGAACAAAAGCAGCTCCCGGAAGACCAGGTGGGGCCAGGAGAACACCTCGTCATCCGGATTCCGTCCGACCTGCGGCGTCGTGCCGCGCGCCAGCTCCATCAGGCCGTAGCTCTTGTTCGTCGGCAGCTGGCTCAGCGGCATGGACTGGGCGCTTTGATCCGGCTCGTCGGGCCGGGACAGGCCCCCGTCCTTTCGCACTCTCCAGACGTGAACCGCCACCATCAGCCCCCCGATGGCCGGCAGCACGATGACGTGCAGGGCGTAGAAGCGCGTAAGGGCCTCCTGCCCGACCGTGTTGCCGCCGAGCATCAGGTATTTCAGCTTGGGGCCGATCACCGGCGCGTAGCCTGCGATGTTGGTGCCCACCGTTATCGCCCAGAACGCAAGCTGGTCCCACGGCAGCAGATATCCCGTGAAGCTCAGGCCCAGGGTTATCAGGAAGAGGCCGACGCCGAGCAACCAGTTGAATTCGCGGGGCTGCTTGTAGGCGCCCGTATAAAAAACACGGCACATGTGCAGCATTACGAACGCCACCATGAGATGCGCCGCCCACCGGTGCATGTTGCGGACGACCAGGCCGGCCGAGACGACGAACTGAAGGTCCTTCATGCGGTCGTAGGCCTGAATGGTGCTCGGCACGTAGTAGAACATCAGGAGCACGCCCGTGACGCATAGGATGAAGAACAGGTACAGCGATATCAGGCCAAGGCCGAACGAATACGATGCGCGCAGCGAGTGCCGGCTGACCTTCGCCGGCTGCACGTGAAGCAGGAAGCTCGAGACCATCGCCTGCGAGCGCTCAAGGTTGCTTTGGGGAGGCCCGACCCGGAAGATGGACCTTCCGACGCGCGTGCCGGCGAACCACGTCCAGAGTTTGAGGGGCGCCGGTGCTTTCACAGGATGAGGTACTTGTCGGGACTAACGTTCTGGCCCTTGTCAACGAGCAGCCGGTTGTCCTTGCTTAGAGTCACGAGGAACCAGGTGAGGGCCCGCGGAGCCGGCCCGCTTTCCACGTTGCCGTCTTGGCTGAATGCGCTGCCGTGGCACGGGCAGTGGTACCCCTTCTCGGACCGGTTGACGGTGCACCCGAGGTGGGTGCAAACGGCTGACAGGCAGCGGAAGCTGTTGCCCCGGCGCACGAGAAACACCCGCTCGTCCTCCAGAAAGGTGACAGAGCCGTCGGGGTAGTCGTCCGGCGCCCCGGCCTTGAAGCGCTGGGCGGGTTCGAACACCACATTCGGCACCAGGAAGCGCACGGTGGCGACCGCTGTCGCCGCGGCGGCAAATGATCCCGCGATCCAGCCCATCGAGAGCTGGAAGAAGCCGCGGCGGGTGACTCCGTTGCCTGCGGGCTTGTCGGGATTCATTTCAGGCTGGGACAAATTCGACGCGCTCCATGGTTATTGCCCCTGTGGGGCAGCGGACGGCGCAGAGTCCGCAGCGGATGCAGCGGGTCTCATCCTTTATGATGGCGCCCTGCTCGCCCGGGCCCGGCACCCGCCCGTAACGCGCGATGAAGGCGGCATGCAGCGTCTCGTTGCCCCGAAGCTGCGCGACATCCACAAGCCGCAGGCAATACTCGGGGCACACGTCGGCGCATCCGCCGCACAGGATGCATTCGTCCCCGTTGAACACAGGGCCGACGTGGCATTTCAGGCAGCGGTCCGCCTGTTGTATCGCGTCGGCAGAGGGATAGACGTGCTCCACTTCCGCGATTCCCACCCGCCGGTCTATCGGGAGGGTCGGCGGCTTATGGCGAGCCAGCTTCTCGTAGTCGGGCGTCATGCTGTAGCGATCCCGGTCATAAATTGTGACCCGCGCCTGCTGCGGCTCGGCGGGAACGCGGCCCGTGAGGAACTTGGCGATCGAGCGCGCCGCCCGCTTGCCCTCGGCGACAGCCGTTATGATGATGCGCGGCCCAAAGGCCGCGTCGCCGCCGCAGAACACGTCGGGCCTCGATGTGGCCATGGTCCCAGGATCGGTCTGCAGGGTGCCGCGCGGCGTGATCTTCAGGTTGTCGTCGGGGCGTATCCACGACAGGTCGGGAGCCTGTCCGATGGCGAGCACCACGGTGTCGGCGTCGAGCGTCTCCTCGCTGCCCTCGATGAACTGGGGATTGAACCGCCGGTTCTCGTCGAAAACCCGGCTGGCCTTGACCAACTCGATGCCGGTCACCTTCCCGTCGCGCCCGAGGATGCGCTTCGGGCCGTAGCGCGTGTGCAGGTGGATGCCCTCCTCCTCCGCCTCCTCGATCTCCTCGCGTGCGGCCGGGATCTCATCGAGGCTCTCAAGGCAGTACATGTGGACCTCCGTGACGCCGCTCCGGATTGCCTCGCGCGCCACGTCGAGGGCGAGCCGCACCTCGTCGGGCGCCTCGGCGTCCTTCGCCGTCAGCTCCTCGAGCGCCGCCGCGGCCTTTCTCAGCGCCACGCGCAGTTCCGCCTCGCTCATCCCGGCCGCCATCTCGGACTGCCGCACGACTGAGCGCGCCACGTCGAACGCGACATTGCCGCCTCCGATCACGACAACCTTGCGGCCGAGCGATACCTTATAGCCGAGGTTTATGTTCAGCAGGAAGTCGATCGCTCGGAGCACGCCGTCGAACTGCACGCCCTCGATAGCCATCTCCCGGCTCTTGTGGGCGCCGATGCCGAGGAAGACCGCCTCGTAGCCCTGGTCCTTGAGCTCCGAGAAGGCGAAATCCCGGCCCAGCCGGGAATTCAGGCGGATCTCCACGCCCAGGGCCTCGATCGCGGCGATCTCGGCCCGGACGATCTCGCGCGGAAGCCGGTATTCGGGCACGCCGAGCACCAGCATCCCGCCGGCCAAATTCTGTCCCTCGAAAACGGTCGGCGCGAAGCCCATCAGCGCCAGCTCATGCGCGCAGGACAGGCCGGCCGGCCCTGCGCCGACGACCGCGACCTTCCGGTCGGCGCCGACGCGCTCGCGGCGCGGATCGCGCAACTGGGGGTATACCCGTCCGAGGTCGAACGCATCCGACTCGACGCCGAAGCGCTCGCAGACGAAGCGCTTCAGGGCGCGGATCGACACAGGTGCGTCCAGCGCCCCTCGTCGGCATTTGGCCTCGCAGGGGGCAGCGCACACCCTCCCGCAGATGGACGCGAAGGGATTGGGCGCCCGCGCGATGATGTAGGCGTCCTCGTAGCGGCCCTCCGCTATCGCCTGCACATACGCGCCCGAGTCGGTGCGCACCGGGCAACCCTCCCGGCAAAGGACCTGCCGGGCGAAGTAGCCGACGTCTGGCAGCTCTACCGAGTAGGTGGCGGGCATTGGGGTCGGCCTTGGCGGATTGTCGCCGCCTATTTCTGGGCGTAGGCGTCGAGGATCTCCTTGATCCTGGACTGCGCGTCGGCCTTGTCGGCCGGCGCGGCCTTTGAAAGCCTCTCGTCGAAGAGGGCCTTCTTGCGGACGGAGGAGTCAAATGCCAGGAATTCATAGATCTTCTTGGCCTGGCCCGGGCTGATCATCGAACCTGGCTTGTGCATCATGCGCTTGATGTAGCGCGACCACTCGTCCGGCAGCACGAACTCGCAATTGACCGGCCTCGCCAGGGTGTGGCAGAGCGTGCACTTCTCGCGGAACACCGAATAGTTCTTCTGGAGGCCGGCCGGGTACGCGGAGACGTCGATCGAGGACGGGCCCGCATCGAACTGGGCCAGCTTCTCCTTGCTGACTGCCGCGACGTCGTCATCCGCGCGAGCGACGTCTGTCGCGATGAGGGCGGCCACCGGCGAAATCAGCGCGAGAAGCGCAAGCATGTGATTCATTTTCATGGGGTAATGTGGGGGTCGGATGGACACAGGGCCCGGAATCGGCCGCCGGAAGGACCTGGAAGGCGGCCCGCGTGTCCGGATGCGATGTGCATGCCTCTGACAATAGCAGAACGCCATGCGTTCCGCTAATTGCCGATTGCTGTTTGCTTATCGTCTATTGCCATTCCGCCTGCGCGGAGCGGCCGAAGCTCAGACGGGCAGCCGCGAGTGAAGGGCCAGCCGGTATGCGCTCGGCGCCATGCCCATGTGCCGCTTGAAGACGCTGTTAAAACGGGGAATGGACCCGAAGCCGGAGGCGTAAACGACCTCGGAGATCCGAAGCGAGGGATCCACCAGGAGCGTCTTGGCCTTCTCAATGCGGATGCGGGTCACGTATTCGGTCAGCGTCATCCCGGTAGCTCGCTTGAACAGCTTGCAGAAATAGAACCGGCTCACGCGCACGTGCTCCACCACCTGGGCCAGCGTGATCGGCTCATCGACCCGCGCCTGGACGAAGCGCTTTGCGTTGGCCACCGCCGCCGGCTCGTTTGCCGCGGCCTCCATGGCATGGCGGTCGATGTAGTCGACCAGATACTGGGCAAACACGCCAAGGAGCTGGATGATCGCCTCGAAACGATCGGCGGTGACCACGGGCGTGCCGAAATAGGCCTTTCGCAGCTTTGCCTCCCACTCCCGGTCCCGCCCGGCGGCCAAGAGGTTCAGCACGATCCCGAAATCCCGTTGGGTCGGTTCCCTGCGGAACACCTGCCCGCTCATCAGAGTGGCCACGTGGCGGCCGCGCACGATCACGGGCACGGCCACATCCGTCAGGCCGGCGAAGCAGTTGACTTGCTTGGGCCTCCCCTGCAGGGCCACGCCCCTTCGCGCCCGAACCTGGACCTCGAGGCACGCCGCGCACCCGGCCGACGTCGCCGTGGCCAGCGCGCAGAACCCGTTGTCGCACTGCCCGAAGCTTTGGCGCGCGGCAGGCTCACCGGGAGGCACCACTGCGAGCGGCACCCCGGTCGCTTTGCGGAATGCGTCCTCATAGTACCTGATGATGGGCAACCGAACGATCTGTTCAAACGCCGGTTCTTTCACGCGTGCAACCTAAGGACAAGTGGTCGCTTTAAACAAGGGAAGAAGGCGCTATCAAGGAAGGCGCGGCGGCTTCCGGTCGCCAAAGGCCACATCGGTCAATGCCATAGGCGCGAAACCATCGCATACACGATGAGCGCGAGCAATACGAGTCCCATGCCGAAGAAGGCGAATCCCATTCCCCGGGCCATCTTCTTGCGGCTCTCCCATTCGTCCTTCACGCGGTGGGCCTCGAGGCTGTCGGTCGCGACAAGGCGGTCGTACCAGGTCTTCCTCTCGTGCAGAAGCTCCGTCTTGGAGATCCGGCCCGAGAAGATGACCGTGTCCATCGGGAACTTCTCGATGCGGAAGTGCGTGTTGAAGAAGTGGAAGGTGAAGATGAAGCCGGCCGCGAGAAGGGCCTCGTCGGAATGGATGATAAGGGCAATGTTGATCGCCCAGCCCGGCATGAAGGCGGTGAAGAACTTCGGGAACCACATGACGAGGCCCGAGGCGCCGATTATGGCGACACCCCAGAAGACGGCGAAGTAGTCGAAGCGCTCCCAGTAGGTCCACCGGCCGAATTGCGGCCGCGGGCCCTTGCCGAAGAACCACTTCTGGTGCGCGACGAAGTCGCGCCAGTCCTGCATCGACGGAATCATCGAGTCCGGGCCGAACAGCGCGGAAAGGAGCCGGCGGAACTCGAGCCGGCCGGTCCCCGGGTTGCGCAGGACGCCGCGTTTCGCCCACAGGCCCCTGACCAGAGCCAACAGGTGGAGGCCGAAATAGGCGAAGGTCACAATCGCCCCGAAATGGTGGAGGGCGCGGGCGACCTCGGCGCCGCCGAGGATGCCGAAGATCACCTTCGCCCAGTTCGTGTAGTAGAACTTGAGCGGCATCCCCGTCAGCACGAGGAGCAGGAAGCTCGTCACGACCATCAGGTGCAGCGCCCGCTCGAAGGGGGTGAAGCGGGTGAACTGCTCGTCGTCGGCGATCGCCTTCGTCTTCGCCTCCCGGAAGGTCTTGGAGTCGTTCAGGAACAGGTAGACCGACCGGACGAGCCAGAGGAGCGTGTGCAGCCCGAAGAAGGCGAAGACGCCGATCAGGAGCGCCGTCATACCGACGTACACCTTGTGCAGGAGGGGGTAGTTGACCGTGTCCAGGGGGTCGGCGTGCGGCTGGTATTTCGTGAACTTGGCGTTTACGCCCGGGTGGCACTGCTGGCAGGTCGCGACGATCCTCTCCTTGGAGAGGCGCGACCTGGGGTCCTTGACGGGGAAGACGTCGTGGTGCCCGTGGCAGTCATAGCAGGCGGCGACGTCCGACGCCACGTTGGGCCTGCCCAGCGCCATCGCCTTGCCGTGGTAGGTGTCGCGATAGCGGGAGAGCCGGTCCTCGTGGCAGCGGCCGCAGACAAGGTCGCTCTGCGCCTTGAACTGCACGGTAGCGGGAGCCGCGATCTGGTGCGCGCTGTGGCAGTCCGAGCACACCGGAGCCCGGGTGTCGCCCTTTGCCAGGAGCTTGCCATGGACGCTCTGGCTGTAGATGGCCTCGATGCCGACGTGGCATTGCCCGCACGTGTTCGCAATGTTGGCCTTGTTGGTGTGCGAACTCTGGTCGACGCTGCGCTTGATGTCGTGGCCACCGTGGCAGTCGTTGCACGAGGGGGCGACGATCAGCCCCATCTTGAGGAGCGCCTGCCCGTGGATGCTATCGGCGTAGTCGACCGGCGCCTTGGGGCTCCCGATCCGGTACTCCTCGGTCAGCTTGTTGTTGCTGTGGCACTTGGCGCAGGTCTGCGGTAGGTTCAGCTTGAACACCGGCGAGTCGATCTGCTTCACCGGCACGATCTCGTGGTCGCCATGGCAGCTCGAGCACGTGGCGGCGCCGGAGGCCCCCATCGCGTGGCTCATGCCGTGGATGCTCGTGGCGTAGGCCTTCGACTCGTTCTGGTGGCAGGACGCGCACTGGGCCTTGGGCAGCTTGTCGTCGTGGGGGATGTCCTTGATGCCCACGTGGCAGTCGATGCACATGAGCTTCCCGTGGACGGACTTTGCGAATGGCTCGGCCCTCAGTATCTCGATTGCCGGGTTGGACTCCGTGTCCTTGTCCTTCTTGTCCGGCGGGGTCTTCTCGTGGCAGTCGAGGCATGACTGGTTCGTCAACGGGCCGGCCTGGGCGGCGGATCCGGCCATGAGGGCAAGCAGAAGAATGGCGCCTCCGAGGAGGGACCGCGCGCCGCCGGGCAGGCATGCAGACGAGGGGGTCGGCATCCGGAGATACTAGGGAATGCGGGCCCCGGCGCCTCGCCATATCTTGCGAGACATTGCGCAATTCTTGTCCGGCTTTGGCAGGGGACAACCCGGACCGGGGGCCGCCCGGGATCCGGGAGCCCCCTTCCCCGCCAGAGGGGGCGCGGGCCGCCGGCGTCGCCGGGGCACCGGGGCGGGCCGCGCGCAAAACCCGTGGTTTCCACGCCAATGGAGGGGGGGGGATCCCGACAATATATGCGTGGGGAAAGGCAATAACTGCCGAGCGTGGCGTCGCGCCCGAAAGCATGCTATGAGTGTCGAAAGCCCACCGTCCCATGCCCCCGGAAGACCCACCCTCCTGCAACTCGAAATACGCCTGGTCCATGATCCGGCGGGCCGGGCTGCCGAAGCGCTCGGCGCCGGACAGGATCCTCGACTTCCAGGAGATCTATTCCGACTTCGACGAGGAGGCTGTCCGCGAGCAGGCCCTGCGCTGCATCCAGTGCCCGGACCCCCTCTGCATGAAGGGCTGCCCGCTTTCAAACCGGATTCCCGAGTGGCTGGCGCTAGCGGCCGAGGGCCAGTTCCTCGAGGCCGCCGCCCTCTCCCGCTCGACGAGCAACATGCCCGAGATATGCTCGCGGGTTTGCCCGCAGGAGAGGCTCTGCGAGGGGGCCTGCATCCTCAATGCGCGGGGCGAGCCTGTCGCGATCGGCTCGGTCGAGAGGTTCATCAACGACTACGCCTTCGATCACGGCGCCGTCGACACCGCGGTACCGGAGCCGAACGGATTCCGCGTGGCCGTCGTGGGTTCCGGCCCCGGGGGGATTGCCTGCGCGGACGAGCTCTCGCAGTCGGGCACCGCGGTCACCGTCTTCGAGTCGCACCTGCTCCCGGGCGGCCTGCTGATGAACGGCATCCCGGCGTTCAAGCTGGACAAGCGCATCGTCCAGCGGCGGGTGGACCTGCTCACCAAGCGGGGCGTCGTGCTCAAGCTCGGCGTCCGGATCGGCTGGGACGTGTCCCTTGCCGGGCTGCTTTCCGGCTTTGACGCGGTGTTCCTGGGAATAGGCGCGCTGAAGCCGAAGCCCCTCGACATACCCGGAGGCAAGGCTGCAGGCATCGCGGACGCACTCCCCTTCCTCATCCAGAAGAATGTCGAGTCCCCCCTTCTGGACATTCCCCTCATCGACGTGAAGGGCAGGCGCGTCGTCGTGCTCGGGGGCGGCGACACGGCGATGGACTGCCTGCGGACGGCCCTGCGCGCGGGGGCGAGCGAGGCCGTGTGCCTCTACCGGCGCGACCTAGCGAACATGCCGGGGAGCCGGAAGGAGTTTCTCAACGCCATCGAGGAGGGGGCCCGATTCGAGTTTCTCACGAATCCCGTCGAGATCTCCGCCGGAGCCGGGGGCTCCGTCGAGGGCGTGCGCTGCGTGCGGATGGAGCTCGGGGAGCCCGACGCGTCGGGGCGCAAGAAGCCCCGTCCGGTTCCGGGCTCCGAATTCAGCGTGCCGGCGGACCTGATCATCGTGGCCTACGGGTTTGAGCCCGTGCCGTTCCCCGCAGGCAGCGACCTCGCCCAGATCAAGACGGACAAGTGGGGCGGCCTCGCGGTCGACAAGAACCAGATGACGAGCATCCCCGGGGTCTTTGCCGGCGGCGACTCGGTCCGGGGCCCGAGCCTCGTTGTCCACGCCGTGCGCGACGCGCGGTTCGCCGCTCAGGGGATCCTCCGCTACCTGGGGGCAAAGGCTGCCGCGGCGGTTCCGGGTCAGGCGAATTCCCTGTAGACCGGCTGGAACATCCGCCCGCGGATGTCCTCGACCAAGTCCCCGGGAAGGGGGGCGCGGGCGAGCCCGGAGCGGTGGGCAACCGTCGCGACCGCCGCCGCGATGCGCAGGGAAACCTCGCGGATCTTGGTCAGCGGCGGATAGATTCGCCCGACGGCCAGGTCCTCCGGCTGCACGAGGCCCGCGAGGGTCTGGGCGGCGGCGAGGAACATCTCGTCGGTGACTTCCGACGCCTCGCTGGCGAGCACGCCGAGGCCGACGCCTGGGAAGATGTAGATGTTGTTCCCCTGCCCCGGCACGTACCTGCGGCCCTGGTAATCGACCGGGGCGAACGGGCTGCCGCACGCGAAGATCACGCGACCCTTCGACCAGGTGTACGCCTGCTCGGCCGTGCACTCGGCCTTCGAGGTGGGATTCGACAGCGCAAAGATGATCGGCTTCTCGTTCACCGTCGTCATCGCCTCCACGATCTCGCGGGTGAACCCTGAGGCCATGCCCGACACGCCGATCAGCGCGGTCGGCCTGAGCACCTTGACGGCCTCGGCCAGGGTCGCGATGAATGGGAAATCGTGGGCGTAGGGCACCTTGTGCTCCGCAAGCGTGTCGCCGCGGCCCTTCACGACCAATCCCTTCGTGTCGACGAACCAGCATCGGCCCCTCGCCGCGGCCTCGGTCAGCCCCTCGGCGCGCGCCGCGGCCGTGTAGAGGTCGGCAATGCCCGTTCCCGCCTCCCCTGCTCCCAGGAAAAGGAGCCGCTGGTCCGACAGCCTGCCTCCCGTGATCTGCAGGGCGCCGAGCATCCCTGCGAGCGCGACGGACGCCGTGCCCTGGATGTCGTCGTTGAAGCTCGGCAGCCGTCGCCGGTACTTGTTGAGCAGCCGGAACGCGTTTGCATTCCCGAAATCCTCCCACTGCACGAGCGCCTTCGGGAAGACCGTTTTGACCGAGGTCACGAATTCCTCGATGAATTCATCGTAGGCCGCGCCGCGTGCGCGGTGCTCGTTGATGCCTATGTAGAACGGCCCCTTCTGCAGGGTCTCGTTGTCCGTGCCCACATCGAGCGTTATCGGGAGGGTATAGTACGGGTGGACGCCCGCGCAGGCCGTGTAGAGCGAAAGCTTCCCCACCGGGATTCCCATTCCGAGCGCCCCGAGGTCGCCCAGGCCCAGTATCCTCTCCCCGTCGGTCACCACGATAAGGCGGACCCCGTCATGCGGCCAGAGGCGCAGCATCTCCGCGACTCGTCCCCGCTCCTTCAGGCTGATGAACAGGCCGCGGGGCTTCCGGTAGATTGAACCATACTGCAGGCACGCCTCCCCGACCGTGGGCGTGTAGATCAGCGGCACCATCTCCTCGATGTAGTCGATGACGAGACGGTAGAACAGCACCTCGTTCCGGTTCTGGAGGTTCGTGAGGTAGATGTACTTCTCGATGTTGTCCTGCTTGCGGTGCACGGCTCCGAGCGTGCGCTGGACCTGCTCCTCCATCGTGAATACCCGCGGCGGCAAGAGCGGGCGAAGGCCAAGGGCGTCGCGCTCGCGATCGGTGAATGCCGTGCCCTTGTTCAGGAGCGGATCGGCAAGTACTGCGGCTCCGTGCAGCATTGGAGACTCCCCCCATGCAGACAGTCCGGAATAGGGTTGGATGGTCACGATTCGATTCTAGTACCGGGGTCCGGTTCCGACTCGGCAGTTCTTGGTAAATCCTGCGCCAATTTTGCGCTCCGCCGGGCTCCGAGGCCCGGCTGAGAGGGTGTTTATCGCTGAATTTCCGGAATCGCGCAAGGTTAACCGCCGCAATGGCTTCTCACCAACGGTCCGAGACCTTGGGACGCCGCGCCCGGACCGCCTGGCGCGGCGCGGCATTCATTCCACCGGCCGCATCTGAATCGTGTCTATCGTCTTCTTTCCGGCGAGGACGTTGGTGACGACGACCATCCAATCCCCCTCTTTCACCCAGTTGCGCCGCAGGAGGTAGGCGAACGCGCTGCGGATCACCTCCTCGGGATCCGCCGCAAACCTCATCAGGAACGGCTCAACCCCCCACATGAGCAGCATGTGGCGGAACACCTGCGGCTCGTCCGTGAACGCGTAGATCGGGCAGCGCTTTGCCCGAAGGGCGGCCAGCGTCTGGGGCAGCAGGCCGTTGCGCGTGAAGACCACGATCCCGGAGTCCCCCAGCTCCTGCGCGAGGACGACCGCGGACCGCAGCAGGCGGTCCTTGTTGTTCTTAAGCGGAAGCGACGTGTTGTAGCCCTTGGCCTCGCTGTCCTCGATCTGCCCCGCCACGCGCTTCATGAACTGGACGCACTCGACCGGGTAGAGGCCGGTCGTCGTCTCGCCCGAAAGCATGATCGCGTCCGCGGTGGACCAGACCGCGCTTGCGATGTCGCTCACCTCGGCGCGCGTGGGCACCGGCGACGTTATCATGGACTCGAGGAGATGGGTCGCGACGATGACCGGCTTGCGGTGCCGGATGCAGGCGTCGACAGCCAGCTTCTGGAACAGCGGAAGCGTCTCCATCGGCACCTCGATCCCGAGGTCTCCGCGGGCGATCATCAGCGCATCCGAGGCCACGATGATCTCGTCAAGGTTGGTGATCCCCGACTGGTCCTCCACTTTCGCGATTATGCGCGCCCCGCTCTTGAGGTCCGAAAGCAGGCGCCGCAGGATGTCGATGTCATCCGCCTCGCGGACGAAGGAAAGGGCGAAGAAGTCGACCTGCTCCTCCACGCCGACCGCTATGTCGGCGCGGTCCTTCGCCGTGAGCGCCGGGAGCCTGACCTTGACGCCCGGCAGGTTCACGTGGCGCCGGCTCTGGAGCCTTGCCGGCACGAGCACGCGGCAGCGCACCCGGGAGGGGGAGGTGCTCAGCACCTCAAGGCGTATCAGGCCGCTGTCGACAAGGACCAGGGTCCCGGGGGTGACATCCCCTCCCATGAGGGGATAGTTGACGCCGACCGCGAGGACCCCGTCCACGGGCCCGCCGGGCGCCGGCAGCAGGTCGATCAGCTGCCCGGCGACCAGGTCGACGGGCTCGGCCAGGTCGCCCGTCCTGATTTCCGGGCCCTTCACGTCCATCAGGAGCGCAATGTGGCGCTGCGTCCTGCGGCAGACCTCGCGGACACGGCGGATCATCGTGCGCGTCCACGCATCGTCGGCATGGGCCATGTTGAGCCGGCAAACGTCGGTCCCCGCCAGGATCATCTTCTCGATCATCGCCTCGTCCTCCGTAGCGGGGCCAAGGGTGAAGATTATCTTCGTCAGGCGGAACGCCACCTTGGGCATCGATGTTCCTGGAGACTGCGAGTTCAACGCACAATGGCTAGCACGACTGGTGCCGAATTCCAGCCGACTTCGAAGAATTCTCCGCGTTGTGACGCGTGGGACGGGTCGCCGCCGACCCGGCGGGAGGGTACGCCCATTGCCGGCCGCAAAGCGCTGCGTCAGGGGCGAACCAAGCGGTTTTATTTGGCGCGGCCCATCGGATCGCTTAAGCCGAACCGGTGAATCAGACGCCGTTCCGAAGGTTCCTTGGGCTCTGCCGGCCTCATGCCGCCAAGATCTCCTTTGGCGTGGCCCTGATCCTCGCGGCGACGCTGCTGACGCTTCCCGCGCCGTGGATTCTGAAGCTCATCATCGATAACGCGTTGCCCCGGAAGGACCTCGCCCTCCTTGCGCGGCTGCTCACGCTCTTCGCGGCCCTTTTCCTATTGCGGGCCTGGCTGACCATGGTCCGCAACCGCGTGCTGCAGCACGCCGCGATGAGGCTCGTGTGCGACCTGCGGATCCAGCTCTTTGCGCACCTGCAGACCCTTTCGCTGCGATACTACGACAGGACGCACACCGGGCAGACGGTGTCGCGGATAAGCCAGGACACGGGCGAGGTCTACAACCTGACGAACGGGTTTCTGATCAATCTCATCGCCGACTCGGTCACGGTGGTCGCCGTCGCCGGGTTCCTGTTCTACGTCGACTGGCGCCTGGCCGCGGCCACGTGCGCGGTCATGCCGCTCTTTGTCTTCAATTACCTCTACAACCGCAGGCGCATGCGCGAGGAGAGCCGCACCCACCGCCAGAACTGGGACCGCGTGATGGGCTTTCTCCACGAGAAGGTCTCGAGCGCGCGGGTCATCAAGTCGTTCGTGCGCGAGCAGGGCGAGATCACGACCTTCTCGAGCGGCATCAACGCGGACTTCCTCAACTACTCGAGGATTGTCATGCGCAACACGAAGCTCGCTGTGATCGCAGACCTCCTGGGCTCGATCGGCGCGCTGGTCGTCCTGGGCTACGGCGGATGGCTTGTGGTCAAGGGCGAGATGGGCGTCGGGACGCTCGTGGCGTTCAACGCCTACATCGCATTCGTCTTTCCCCCCATTGTCCGGTTCGTCGACCTGGCCACGGTGTTCCAGAGGGCCATAACCGGGCTCGAGAATGTCTTTGCGCTCCTCGACACGAGGCCCGAGGTCACCGATCTCGCGACGGCGACCCCGCTGCCGCCGCTGCGCGGCGACGTTGAGTTCCGGCGGGTCAGCTTCGACTACGACATGGAGGCCTCGCGGCCGGGCGGGCCGCGCACCCTCAAGGACGTGTCGTTCCGCGTGCAGGCGGGGCAGGTCGCGGCGATCGTCGGGCCGAGCGGCTCCGGGAAGAGCACCATAATCAATCTGCTGGCCCGCTTCTACGACCCGGCGAGCGGCGAGGTGCTCGTAGACGGGCGCGACCTGCGCACCGCCACGGCTGATTCCTTCCGGCGGCAGATTGGAATCGTTCTCCAGGAGAATGTGCTCTTCTCCGGCACCCTTGAGGACAACCTTAAGTACGGAAAGCCGGAGGCGTCTCGCGAGGAGATCATCGCGGCCTCCACGGTCGCCAACGCGCACGAATTCATCGTGAAGCTGCCGGACGGCTACAGCACGGTCGTCGGGGAGCGCGGGGCGCAGATGTCCGGCGGTCAGCGCCAGCGCATCGCGATTGCCCGCGCCATCATCAAGAATCCGCGCATCCTCATCTTCGACGAGGCGACGAGCGCGCTCGACCTCGCCTCCGAGCGCCTGATTCAGCAGGCGATGGAGCGAGTCATGCAGGGGCGCACGACCTTCGTCATAGCCCACAGGCTTTCAACGGTCCAGAAGGCGGACATCATCCTCGTGATGGACCAGGGCAGGCTCGCCGAGCAGGGAACCCACGTCCAGCTCCTGGCGCTGGGCGGGATCTACGCGCGCCTGCACGCGCTTCAGTTCGTGGAGACGGACTGAGCGCGCCGCGCCTGCTCGCCCGCGCGGGGCCTCACGCGAGCCTCGCGTCCAGCGTTATCGCGGCCTTGAGCACCCGGGAGACGGGGCAGTTCGCCTTCGCCCCCTCGGCGATCTCGGCGAATTTCGCCGCGGCAACTCCGGGGACCTTCGCGACCGTCGAGAGGTGGATGGCGGAGATCGTCCAGCTCGTCT
>Ga0265320_10000702_pt1 | contig 25575 bp, 22 predicted proteins | sample 4827metaG_FD_202087 | JGI IMG/M metagenome (GOLD analysis project Ga0265320, IMG submission 202087) | Rhizosphere microbial communities from Carex aquatilis grown in University of Washington, Seatle, WA, United States - 4-8-27 metaG | ecosystem: Host-associated > Plants > Roots > Rhizosphere >...
CCTCGCAGGGTCCCTGCGCCCGCCGCCTCGCGTGCCGGCGAATCGATTCGCCGCGCTCGGGATGTGGCTCGCGGCCGCGGCGGCGGTCGCCGGCGTCGTGTTCTTGTCGGTCGGGCCGCATCTGCGCGACGTCGATGGCGGTCCCGAACGAACCCTCGTCACCGAAGCGGTCAACGATCACCTGCGCGTGCTCTACGCCGCGCACCCGATCGAAATCGAAAGCGGCGGGATTCACCAAGTGAAGCCTTGGTTTTCGGGTCGGCTCGACTTCGCGCCGTCGATCGCGTTCGACGGCGACGCCGAGTTCGCGCTCGAGGGCGGCAGCGTCGGCTATTTCGTCGATCGCAAGGCCGCGGTGTTCATTTACAAGCTGCGCCTCCACACTGTCTCGCTCTTCGTGTTTCCCGCCGAGGGACTCCCGTGGAGCGACGGCACCGTCTCGATCGGCCATCACCGTGCGACCGTCTCCGAGCTCCGCGGCTTCCACATCGTGCTGCTCCGCGACGGCGATCTGGGCTACGCCATCGTCTCCGACGCTGCTCAGGCCGATCTCGTGAAGCTGATGGGCAAGATCGACGGCGCGACGTGAGGCAGGCCTTTCGACGATGAGGTAGTCTTCGGCGGCGATGGAACCGTCCCAGTACCAGCTCGCCCAGATCAACGTCGCGCGGATGCTCGCGCCGCTCGACTCACCGCGCATGGCGGGTTTCACGAATCGGCTCGCCGAGATCAACGCCCTCGCCGACGCGAGCCCCGGATTCGTGTGGCGGCTTCAGAGCGACGCGGGCGACGCGACGTCGGTCCGCGCCTACGACGACCCGTCGATCTTGGTCAACCTGTCCATCTGGGAATCGATCGAAGCGCTCCACCAGTACGTGTATCGGAGCACGCATCGAGAATTGCTCGCGGGACGCAAACAGTGGTTCGCGCGATTCGACGGCCCGTACTACGCGCTCTGGTGGGTGCCACGCGGCCATCGGCCGTCGCCCGAAGAAGGCAAAGAACGCTTGGCTACGTTCGCGGCGAGCGGACCCACGCCGTTCGCGTTCTGGTTCGGCGCGCCGTTCACGCCCGAGGGGGAGCCCCTGCGGCTCAGCGCCGACCGACCGACCGCGCGCTGAGTCGCGTCCCTAGCGCATTCTGTCCAGAAATCGCACCGCGACGTCGTCGAGCTCGGCGTGAAGCGCGACGCCGGGAAGCGGACGCCCGAAGAGGCGCGGCGTCACGTGCCGGGTGCGGGCGACGAGATAGCCGGAGCTCTCGTCGTAGTTCTGCCAGTAGTGGCAGCCGCGAGCCCACGCGCCGATGACGTCCGCGACGTAGTCGTGCCGCACGACGCGTCCGTCTCCGGCGAAGAAGAACCGCTGGCGCCGGCAGTGCGTCACCACGTCGTCCGGAAAATCGACGGTCACGGCGCTCATCGCGCTTCCCGGGTCGGGTTCGTGCCGCACGAACGCCGTTCGCGTCAGCAAGAACGGGACGCTCTGGTAGTACGCGAGCGCGTACCCGAAGAAATACGCGGCGTCCGCGGGCCCCCACGACCGAAACTTCGCGAGCCCGTCGAAGCGACGGCGAAAGTGGTCGTCGTCCAGGATCGCGACCCCATTGCGATCGAACACGCGCACGGCGCCGCGTTCGAACTCGATGCGCTCGCCCGAAGCGGGATAGTCCGCGAACACGGTGCGAAACGCGTGCGGCTTCACGACGATCTGCGACGGCAACGGAAAGGAGCGCCCGACACCCTTCGTCGACGGGATGAGCCCCGTGAGCGAACGCATCACGAGCGAGACCGTGTCGAGCGCGTCCCAGCGCTCCCAGCCGCCATGCCGGGCCACACTTCGTTCGACCAGAGCCCGCGCCGGCTCCGGCCACCCGGAGACGAATCGGTCGTCCTGGCGGCGCACGGCGCCATTATGGACGGGCGAGCGCCGATTCGAAACCCGAAGCGGTGGTCAGCGCCCCATCCATCCAGGGCTCAGGGCGTGAACGTATTCGACGACACCGTGAAGCCCGTGCCGTCGACGACGATCCCGGGCGCTTTCGCGTGCGTCACCGTGTTGCCGATCACCTGCCCGGTGTCGACGCTCGATCGCACTTCGATGCCGAAGCCGTTGCCGACTCCGGCGCTCGTGTCGGTGAACGAATTGTCGTTCACGACGAGATTTTGCACCGCGTTCGAGACGGAGCCGAACGTCTTGGAGCTCGCGCTATCCGTGGGATCGTCGGCGTACGCGAGCAAGCCGTCGTGGCTCCCGCCGAGGTTCGCGTCGGCCACCTGATTGCCGAAGACCGAGACGTCGAACGAACCGTACGTCTGGTACGAGCTTTCGCGCGCGATGTAGATGCCCGCCCATTGCGTACGCGCGATGTCGTTGTCGCTGAACGAGATGAAACCGCCCCCGACGGCCGAGAGACCGCGAGCGGCCCCGTCACGACCCCAGTTGGCGATGCACGTGCAGTGGTGAACCGGATCGCCGTCGCCCGCGTATCCGACGAAAGCGTAGAGGTCGTCGCCGCGCGTCGCCGAGGTCTGCGCGCGGTTTCCCACGACCTGGCAATAGTTCGACTGCCCGGTGTGATGGAACGTGTCGGCGTAGCCGTCGTGTGCGTAGTTGAACGCCCAGAGCCCGCCGTTCTCTTGGATGGCAAAGACGTGCGCGCCCGCGACGCCGTTGATTTCATTGCCCACGACGAGCGTGCCGTGAACGGCGGCGCCGGATGCCGTGCGCGCACCGACCCAGATCCCGCCGCTATCCGGGGTGGTCGCGCGCGAGGTGGCCGGCGCCGTGATCGTCAAAAAGAGCGCGCCGCTGCGATCGCCGCCGAGGTGCACCGCCGAAACCGTCGCGTCGGTGGCGTGAAGCGTCCCTCCTGCGCCTCGCAAACGCACGTTCGCGCCGACCTCGAGCACCGCGTCGTAGTCGAACGTGCCGGACGGGATCACGACGTCCACCGGATGGCTTGAGTCGGCCATCGTCGCGGCATCGGCGAGCGCGCTCTGAATCGCGGCCGTCGCGTCGGCGGGGCTCGCCGCAGCGCGATAGGGCGCAGCGGTCACGTCGAGCGAGCGACTCGCCGGCGCCGTGATCGGCAAGAAAGCTCGGACCTGGGCCGCCGTGAGCACGTCCCCCGGTGAGAAGCGCTGAATACGGACCGCAGTGACGTGCGTCTCGTTCTCCCATTGTGCCATCGCGGGCAAGCCGTTCACGTCCGCGCGCCACGTCGTTCCCGCGAGCAAGTGCACGTGATCGAGGTACGTGCGCGTCGGCGTGTCGATCGCGACGAGGTAGTCGCCGTCTTCGGATGCGACGCCGCCGTCCGAAGCGTTTCCCGCTGTGTCGGCATCGGTGTTTCGTCCGCCTACGCCGCTCCCTGAATCGGATCGGCCAGGGCCGCCGTCGGCCGCCACGCCGCCGGACGACGTCGGCGAGCCTCCCGCTCCATTACCGCCGACACCGTTGCCGCCCACGCCGATCTGCCCGCCGGCGCTCGCACCACCCGTCTCCACCTGCCCGCCTTGGCCGCCGCCGGAGCGCGCGTCGCTCGAGCCCGCGTCGCGAGATCCGCCGGAATCGTGGGTCTCACCGCAGGCCGCCAGGAACGCCAGGGCACCGGCCGCCGATAGGACGAACTCGACCCTCCGACGCCACGCTCGGCGCATAGACCCGCCAAAAGCATTGAATGAGGCCATTCCTGAGCGCGGCGCCGCCATCGGTAACAGTATGGGCGCTCGCGAGCCGGCACGAGGCTCAAGAAAGTGCTCAGCCGTTCACTTCGTGTTGTAGAGCCGCGATCGCCCCCCTCCTGAGCGCGCGGAGCGCGCGATTTGGCAGGGGGCGCGGGCGCGCAGCCGACGCGCGCCAGCGCGCGCAGGCGAGGCTCGGCGAGCCGAGCACGCGAGCACGTCGGCGAGCACCCGCGGGGGGAGGCACCCTCTTCTCATCGGCTAAAGCTTCTGACGATGAATCGCGCGCTCAGTTCGTCGCGAGCGGCGGACACGACGCGGTCGATTGAGCCATCAGGTTCGTGAGCGTGTCGAACATGGTCTTGTCTTGTGCGGCGTTGGACGCCTGCGTCTCGGCCGCGGCGAGGAATTCCTGAGCGCGCGTCATGCGGAGCTTCTGCAGGTCTTGATCGCACATCCAGTTGTCGGCTTGGAGCGAACCGATGAGCTTCCAGAAGAAGAGCCGGTAGAGATTCGCGACGAGGAGCTGGTACGTCGCGCGGCGCGCCGGGTCGGCCGGCATGAACAGCGTCTGATAGTGCACGTTGTTCGACGATTCGGCGTTGCCGGGTTGGTTCTGCTCGGCGAAGTTGATGACGTCGGGATAGTAGCCGGAGCGCACGTCGACGGCCGTGCACGGAAAATCCGTCGCGGGCCAGAGTTTGCACGACGCCATGTTCGGATTTTCGAGCGTCGCGACGTTGTGCATGAGCACCTCGTAGGCCGCGAAGATCCCGTACGTCGGATGCGCCGAACCCGGCTTCGAGCCGTCGAAGATCTCGTCGTTGTCGTTCGACCAGAAAATGGACCGCGTGAAGTATTCGTCTTTTTGCGCCGTCGGGTCGCCGGTGGCGAGCAACGTCGGGTCGAAGTGCGTCCACCACAACGTCATCCACGTATGGCGGAGGCGCGAGAAATTGCTGCTCAAGGTCGCGCCCGGCGTCAGGTTCGCGAGGAGGTGCGCGGGCCATTGCGGCAAATTCGCCGGCGCGTCGCCGCACGATTGCCACGTCGTGTCGCACGCGGGGTACTTCTCGTAGTTCGTGCCGAACAGGTTCGCTTCGCTGCCGATGTTCCACATGTCGGCCTTGTTCGGAAACGGCACGACGCCCTTGTCGTAGCAACCCGGCGTTCCCGAAAGCTCGAGGCGAATGCAATAATTCGCAAGGACGAGCGAGCGGTACTTGTTGTCGTCGAGATCGTGCGTGCCGTAGTCGTACGTGCCGGGCATCGTCCCCTGCCCGGCGTCGTATCTCACGTCCTGTTCGGTCTGGTCCGTCGGGTTCGCGAGGTACGCGTCCGCTTTCGCGTAAAAATTGGCGGGCGAATCCTGAATGTGCGGCGCGACCGGGATCCAATCGGCGATGGAACCATGGTCGTCGCAGCCGTCGATGTCGCTCGTGCAGTCGGACACGTAGCCGTCGGGGTTGTGATAGCCGTCTTCGGAGTAGCGGTTGAACGGCACCGGGATCCGGAGCGAGTGGCGATCGATCGCCCACACTTCGGCGAGCGCCGCGTCCGCGTCGGCGGACGACGCGATGGGCTTCGTGGCGACGATGAGCTTCATCGACGCGAGCTCCTGGCCGAACGCGGCGTCGCGCTCGACGATGCTCGAACCGGGGAGCATCCCGCCGCCCGGTTGAAACGGACGGACTTGCATCGGGTTGCGACGGCCGATGGCGTATTTGGCGCGAAGCGCGTGGATCATATCGACGATGTCGGCGACTTTGGTGCCCGGCAAATGTCCGAGACCGCGACGGAGCACGTCGCTGTCTTTGAAGCCGTAGTACGCGAGATCGAGCGGATCGGGCGCGTGGCACTGCACGCACGCGACGTTGGTCTTGATGCCGGCGGGGTCCGTCTTGCCGTCGGGCAGACGCCACGTGGCCATGCCGCGGCTCGACGCGTCGGCGATGTCGGCGTCGCTCATCGCGGGCAAGGGCTGGCAATTTTTCGTCTCCACGATGCGCGATTGCGTGAGGAACGCGTAGATGCGCCGGAGATCGTCGTCATTGAGCCATTCGGGCTTGAAGAACGGCATTTCGTCGTTCGCGGTGACGCGTCCGCCGCGAACGATGGTCTGAAGATCCGCGAACGCGCGTGGCACGGCGATGTTCGGATAGATGGAGTGGCCGGTGCCGTTCGGGCCGTGACACGCCGAGCATTCGTCGGTGAACGCTTGCGGCGGCTGGGTCGGCACGGTGCCGCTCGCGTCGAGCGTCGTCGCACACGTCTGACCCACGGGGGGCCAGAACGAGTTCGGATCGAGCGTCGCTCCGCCGATGAGCCGGCTCACCGGCAAATCGGCCGACGACGGCGCGTCGCTGTCGGGGGTCGAAACTCCGCCGTCGACGTTCGCCCCGCCGACGTCCGCGACGCCAGGGCTCCCCCCCAAACCAACATTGCCGCCCGAACCGGCGTTCGCGCCCGCTCCGCTCGCGGCTCCATTCGACGACGGACTCGGTGAGCCGGACACGTCCCCACCTCGGCTCCCGCACGCAGCGAGAGTCGCCGCAACGACGAACGGGAGCGCGACGGTCGCGAGCCCGCGAAGCGCTCCGCCGCGACGGACCTCGGCGAACGGCAGGCGATGGCGGCTCTCGAGCGGCGTCGCACGAACGGGGTGGGTCATTGGACTCCGGGGTGAGGGAGCAGCGGCGCGCTCAGATGGACGCCGGCCGCTGTCGGACGTTCCACCAGCAACGGATGTGCCGCCCGCGGGATGGGCCAAATTGCGCGGCAATTTTGGGTTTTTTCGCGGATCCGGAGCACCCCGGCGCGCCTCGAGGTGCGCTCGAAGCGGCGCTCACCGCGCTCGAACCGATCGCACTTCACGGTGCGATCGTCGAGGTAGGTCCGAGATTCAGGTTGGGGGTGCGTGCTGCGGAGAAGCGCGTCGCGGACACTCCGGCGAGGAGTTCCGCGGTACGATCCGTCCGCTATGAGCACCGCACCCGACGACGAAGACGGCGAAGCGACGGCACTCAGCGTCCTCGACGGACGTGCCCCGCCGCGATCGCATCGGGTGTTCGTCGTTCGCGTGGTGTCGGGTCCCGACGTCGGCAAGGCGTTTCGAGTGGACCCCGCGGAGACCGGTCGAATTTTGCTCGGCCAAGGGCCGGCCTGCGCCGTGAAGCTCGAGGACGGGACGGTGTCGCGACGACACGCGGCGTTCGATTGGCAGTCCGGCGCGCTGCGTCTGTACGATCTCGGGTCGACCAACGGCACGTTCGTGAACGGGGTGCGCGTGTTCGACGCGGAGATCACGGGCGGCGAAACCGTGCGCGTCGGCGACACCATCCTGCGCCTCGAGCCGGGCGACGAGATCGCCACCGCGTCGTCGACCCAGACCCGCTTCGGCGCGCTCCTCGGCGCGAGCGAAGAGATGCAGCGGCTCTACCCGATGATGGAGCGCGTCGCTGCGTCCGACATTCCCGTCGTGATCGAGGGCGAGACCGGCACCGGCAAAGAAGTGCTCGCTGAATCGCTCCACGAGCTCGGCCGGCGCGCGGCGGGGCCGTTCATCGTCTTCGATTGCACGACGGTCGCGCCGAGCATGACGGAAGCGACGCTCTTCGGGCACGAACGCGGCGCGTTCACCGGCGCGCTCCTGTCGATGCCGGGCCTCTTCGAGCAGGCGCACGAAGGTACGCTCTTCATCGACGAGATCGGCGATCTCGACGTCTCGCTCCAGGCCAAATTGCTCCGCGCCATCGAGCGCTCGGAGGTACGACGCATCGGCGGACGGAGCTGGATGCGCGTCGATGTGCGCGTGATCGCCGCGACGCGGCGCGACCTCGATCGCGAGGTGCAAGCGGGCCGATTCCGCGACGACCTCTTTTTTCGGCTCGCCGTCGCGCGGATCGAATTGCCGCCCCTCCGCCGTCGAAAGCGGGACATCGCGCTCCTCGGCGCGCATTTCTGGCAAAGCATGGGAGGCGCGCCCGCGGCACTCACCGGCGACATGCTCCGCCGGCTCGAAGACTACGAATGGCCGGGCAACGTGCGCGAGCTCCGCAACGTGATTGCCCAACGCATCGCCCTCGGCGATCTCGCCGAGCCCGAAGGCACCCACGCCCCCGGCTCGAAGCCGTCCGACGCTTTGTCCGTCGATCCCATCCAGCAAATCATCGAGCGGAATTTGCCGTTCCCGATCGCGCGCGACAAGGTCGTCGAGATCTTCGAGGAGCGCTACGTGAGCCACTTCCTCGAGCGCAACGGCGGCAACGTCACCCACGCCGCGCGCGCCGCCGGCATCGGACGGCGCTATTTCCAGACAATCCGCGGACGGAACAAATAGTCGCGTCCGCGGCGCCCACATCGGTGGCCCTTGTGCCGTGCATCGCAGGGATCGAGCTCGTGCGAGGGGGGCCGCGCAGCGGCGAAAGATACTTGAATGACTTAAACTATTGAATAGTCGTAAGTACATGCGCTGGAAGCGCGGTGGACTGAAGAATGAAGCGAAACGTCGACCGCGTCCGCGCCGACGAGCGCCGAGCTCCCGTACAAATCCGCGCCCGACTCTCGCTCTAAAATGCAGCCCCTAGAACCGGAGCACGGCGCTGCTCCGGACGCCGTGCAACGACGGGGCCACGACGAAATCCCACGCCGCAGCGCGCGGGCGTTCGAGGGCGCGAACCCCGAAATACGTCGCGGCCGCGACGGCGAGCACGCCGACGCCGAGGGCGATGTCCGCCGCGACGAGCTCCGTGTGCGCGTGATCGACGTCGGACGACGCGCACGCCGGAGCGCACGTCGAGCGCAGATGATCGGCGTCGTCCTTGCCGCGAACGCCGAAATACGTGAACACCCCGAGCGCGGCGACGCCCACGCCTCCGAAGACGACCACGCCGAGCGGGACGCCGCCCGAACCGCGTTCGGGAGTCGGGCTCGCCGTGACGTCGGTGCTCCGCGCCGTCGAGGACGGCGCCGCGGAAACGACCGGCGATGACGGCTCGACGGAAGCCGCGAGCGTCAGGACGATCGTGCGGCTCTTTTCGCCGGCCCGGATGACGACGCGTTGCTCGGCCGACCCGTGATTCGACCCTTCGACTCGGATGACGTGCGGTCCGGGGTTCAGTTCGATCGCGGTTCCGTCGAGGCGATCCTGCGCGCGAACGCCGTCCACCGTCGCGGTCGCGTCGAGCACGTCTTGGCCGTTCGCGTCGCGCGCTCCGACGACCACCGACGGGATCTGCCGTGTCGTCTCGTCGAGCCACGTCGTGCAATCGTGCCGGAGCACCGAAGGGCAGTCACTCGCGGCACATCGCGTGAAGAGCTCGCGTGCCTTGACGAGATTCGCACGGCTCTGTGCCTTCTCACCCTGCTCGGCCGCGTCGATGCACGCGAGCGTCGTCTTGTCCGCCGCGCTGGCGGGAGTCGCGCGAGTCAAGGAACAACCGACGGCGCCCGCCGCAATGACGATGCCGATCCGGCGTCGCGTGAAGGGAGCGGACACGATCAAAAGCAGTTGCGATGATAATGTTTGAAGCCCTTCGCGTCGACCGTGTACGGCGGGTCGCATTCGGACCTCACGGCGTGGTGCGGCTTGGACGAGCTCTTCGGCGCGGCGGTCGACGTTACCGGAGCAGACGACGCCAGCGTGCCCGCGACGTTGGCAGACGGAGCCGCATTCGACGGCGCCGAGCCCGCGACCGTCGGCACCGTCGTCGCACCGATCGGCGTTGACGCCGTCGACGAAGGCGCGACCGTTACCGAGGCGGGCACCTCCGGCGAGAGCGCGGTGACGCTCGACGATCGCGGCGCTCCATTTATCGCGCGAACCGCGAAGAACACCGCAACCGCAGCCAGGGTCGCCCCCGCGACGGCCATCGCCGTTCGCGTCCCGCTTCCGGTTCTCGTTCCTGTTTCGGTCCCCGTTCCGGTTTCAGTTCCTGTTCCCGTTCGCTTCCGCGTGCGCGAGGTCGCCGTCAGCGGTTCGAACGTCCCTTCCCCCACCGCGGCGCCGCCGGGTTCGTTCGATCCGTCGGGACGGAGTCGTTCGAGCAGACGAACGCGTTCTTCGGAGATTTCGAGATCGTCCGCGGCGGTCGTCGCCATCCATCGCGCCAGGTCGGCGGTGGATGCCGTCGCGCGACCTCGTCGAAGAGCGACCGCCATTGCGTCCGCGGTCGGAAACCGATGTGACGGATCGCGAGACAGGGCGCGAACGACGATCGCGTCGAGCGACGCGTCGTTCACGTCGCGATGCATCGCAAGCGGGGGCACGGCGCGCTCGCCGATCCGCCCGATCCGCTCGACGACGTCGGCGTCCGGGAAGAGCCGTCGATTCGCGAGCATCTCCCAGAGCACGACCGCCGCCGAATAGACGTCTGCCTGTCGGGCCACGGGGTCGCGAACGAGCTGCTCCGGCGCGACGTAGCTACTCTTTCCCTTCATCACGCCGGGCTCGGTGACCTGGAGGCGCGTCGCGGCTTGCGCAATGCCGAAGTCGATGAGACGCGGGACGCCGTCGGCACCGACCAGAATATTTTGCGGCGAGACGTCGCGGTGAACGATGCCGAGCGGCATCCCCTCCGCGTCGCGAGCTTCGTGAGCGGCGTGAAGCCCGAGGAGCACGGCCTCGACGATCGCGACGGCGACCTCGACCGGGATCGGGTGCTCTCCGAGGCGCTCGGTGAGCTCGGCCAGCGAGAGACCGTGCACGTAGTCCATGACGACGTAGAGGTCGCGGTCGGCCTCCACGACGTCGAGCATCGGCACGACGTTCGGGTGCCGGATCCGGGACGACAGCCGCGCCTCGTCGAGGAGCATCTGCCGGAACCCGCGGTCGGCCGAAATGCCCGGGAAAAGCCGCTTGATCGCGACGACGCGGGAAAACCCGCCCGCGCCTACGGTGCGCCCCAGATGCAGGGTGCCCATCCCGCCCGACGCAAAAGCCTCGCCGAGCAGATAGCGCCCGCCGAGGAGCGTCGAAGCGGGGTCGTTTTCGGGTGACGCTGACATGAAAGAGGAGCCGCGCGGCGCGGGCGCGTTCTCACATCGATGATGGCCGAAGCGCCGAGGAGCCGCAAATGGCAAAGAGTGCGCCGGTTTGCGCAGACCTGCGCGGCCTTCACCGGCTGTGCTAGCGTCGGTCTCGATGCGCGTGTCGCCGCGCTCTCTTCCGACGCTGGCTCTCGCGCTTCTCGTTTTCGCTCCACTCGCGACGGGCTGCGAAGCCGCGGTGAGCTTGAGCGGTCTCGAAGGGGGCTGTCCGCGAAAGCCCGGCGCGTCATTGGTCAAGATCACTTCGGGCGACCGCCCATTTTGCATCGACAGCACCGAAGCGACGAACGCCGAGTACGCGCAGTTTCTCGCGTCGGGCTTCACGTTGAACGCCGACAAGATCCCGGACGGATGCGCGGATGACACCGACCACACGCCGTCCGACCATTGGCCTCCGGCGCCGGGCTACGACGATTTCCCCGTCCAGTACGTCGATTGGTGTCAAGCGAGCGCGTACTGCGCATGGACCGGTAAGCGCCTCTGCGGCGCGATCGACGGAGGACCACTCGCCGCGACGAACTTCACGAACGCCAAGGTCTCGCAATGGCTCTGCGCCTGCTCGGACCACGGCGCGACGACGTACCCGTACGGCAACGACTTCGACGCGAACGCCTGCGCCGGCTCGGATCTGTCCATCGTCGCGAGCCACCCGGCGTGCGTCGGCAGCGTCAGCGGCCTGTACGACATGAGCGGCAACGTCTGGGAGTGGACCGATACCTGCGCCTCGTCCGACCCGACGGCGTTCTGCGACGCGATGGGCGGCGCCTTCGACTCCGTCGCTGCCGACTTCCCTTGCGCCGGCGAGCGCAATTGGACGCGCACCGCGAGCTCGGCAAACATCGGCTTCCGGTGTTGTCTCGATCTGTGACGACCTTCCTCGCGTCGTCCGACGACTTCGGCAACTACGACGACACGGGCCTGTTCACGGTTTCGATTGCTGGCTTGTAGACGGATTCCGACGGCGCCTTCGAAGACGCGCGGCGTCGGCTTCACGCTACGTTGAGGGGATGGAACGCCCGACGTCGCTTCTCCACTCGGAGAATGATTCAGCGCTCCTTCGCCGTCGGTCTATCGGAGCCGCATTGCTGATCGCCGGCACGTCGTGGCTCCTGTGTTGCGGCGAGGTCAGGGTTCCGGCGGTTATACACGCGGATGCCGGCGCGCCTCCGCGGGACGCGACCCGCTCGGCGCGGGACGCCGGGACTATTTTTTCCGACGCTTCCGCACCCGGCGCCACTCCCCCGTCCACTCCGACCCATCCAGTTGTCGTTTCTGACGGGGCTCTCTCGGATCGATCGGGCGACGGCGATTCGACTGTCGCCGTGCCCACCTGCTCCGGTGACGCCCGCGGTGGGCTCGAGTGCTCCGACGCGGTCGCTCCTTTGCCGTGCGCGTCGCGACCGGCGCGCGCGACGAGGAGGATCCGCCTCTGGGGAAACCTCGACGCGGAAAGCATGCCCCCCGCCGCGTTCGATCCGTCGAACCCCGGCGTCACGTCGAATTCGTCGATATGGGTCACCGTTTACGACTCGCTGGGCGTGAGTCACGAAATCAACGTCTACTTCAGCAAACTCGACGCGACGTCGGTCGCCTACAACGTCCTGGTCGATGCGAGCGAGCTCTGGCCGGCCGAGGCAGGAATCAATGTCGTGATCGGCTCGGGGACGCTCCTATTCGCGCCGAGTGGTCGTCTGCTGAACGACGTCGTTCTGTTCGCCATTGCGACCACGTTTCCCAACGGGGGCACCGTTCAGGGCATCGTGCTCGACTTCGGCGCAGCAGCCGACGGAGACTCCGGCGCCGCAGGATCGCTCTCGCAGTTCTACTCGCCGTCGACGTTCAGCGCACTAGTCCAGGACGGTTATCCCCCGGGGGGTTTTGGGTGCGTGGATCCCACGCGGACGACGGACGCGTCGAGTTCGCCAATCGATCCCTGAATCGGCAAGCCGCAGTCGAGTCGGCTTCTCCAGAACCCCTCGCCATCCGGCTGCGGCCCCGGGGCCTCATTCGTCCCTCGCGGTCCCCACTCCGGCGAGTTCCCCGAGGCCCGTTCACTAACTTAGCGAGTCGTCACTTTCGAAACGTCTGACAACCCGAGCGGTCGCACCGTGGTCCGAGCGCTCCGTCCGGCTTCGCGGTTGCGCCGTTGTCCGTCGAAAATGCTCGCTCGTGACCAGCAACCCGGCGGCCGGCAGCACCATCGTAGGATGGGGAGCGAGGAACTAATCGCTGTATCTTCGATTAGTTAGCATAACTGGCCGGTCGGCCGTTGTTCTTCTTCCAATGTCGCTGTACGTTAACCAGTGATCCGGACGAAGCGAGAAAACGACATGCGCCACGCCTCTCTTTTTGCCATCGCCACAGCAGCCCTCACGGGAGCCTGCGCCACGTCCCGCGACATAGACCCCAGTGGCGGTGTCTACGGCTTACAGGAAGCCGGCATCGAAAATGGCGGGACGTCCGCAGCGGGAAACGGTGGAGGTGGGTTCCCGAGCGTCGGTGGAAGCTCGGAAACCGGCGGGGTCGGGGGCGACACCTCGAGCGGAGGGTCGGGCGCCTTCGGCTCCGGCGGGCTCGAGACCGGGTCCGGCGGTGTAGCAGGAAACCAAACCGGTGGCGGCCCGTCTGGCGGCGCGAACACCGGCGGGGCGGGCGGTGTGACGAGCACGGGTGGCGCCGGAGGGTGCACGGCGCCCCAAAAGCTATGCGACGGCGCCTGTGCGTCTCCGACCCCCACCAACGGGTGCGGAGCGTCGAACTGCGACGCCTGCACCAACACGGCGCCGGATCACGCGATCCAGGTCTGCGGCGCTCAGGGGCAATGCGACTTCGAATGCCTCTCGGGATTCCAAAAGAACGGGTCCGCTTGTGACGCTATTGCCGGTTCGGGCGGCGCGACCGGAGCCGGCGGAACGACGTCCGGATGCGCCACCAATCAGAAGCTCTGCTTCTTGTGCCTTCCGATCAGCCCCGCGATCGGATGTTCGGCGTCGAGCTGCACGCCGTGCCCGGATGCTCCCGCACACGGCACGCAGTCTTGCAACGCCCAGGGCGCCTGCGACTTCGATTGCATGACCGGGTATCAAAAGAACGGCACGAGCTGCGACCAGCAGACCGGCACGGGCGGAACGACGAGCTCTGGTGGAACGACGAGCTCTGGTGGAACGACGAGCTCTGGTGGAACGACGAGCTCTGGTGGAACGACGAGCTCTGGTGGAACGACGAGCTCCAGCGGCGGGGCGGGCGACGGCGGCACGGTCGGCGCGACGATGTGTGGCCAGCAGAAATGCAACTGCCCGTCGAACCAGGTCAGTTGTTGCGACAAACAATCCGGCAATGCCTGCCTTTGCGTCTTTTCGAATCAGACGAACCTCTGCAGGTAGTCGCCGCGTCGGTCCTTGGATCAGCCACGAATCGGGAACCGCTTGAACGGGGCGGCTCGAGTGATACTTTTGCCGACGAAGGTTCTCCTCGGGAGGTCGTCATGACGAGCAACGGCAAGAAACGCTTCGCCATCCGTTTCGACGATTGGTATCGAATCCTTTCGAGCGCGCTCCTCCTTCTCCCGTCCGACTCCTTCGTCGAGGTCGACGAAGACCAAGTCAGCGTGAAGATGGGCTGGGCCTTCCGGGCGCGGTTCCCCCGATCGTCGATCGAATCGACCGAGGTGCTCGCGAAGAGACCCTTGAGCCGCGGCGTGCACGGGTTCCTCGGACGCTGGCTGGTGAACGGATCGGGCGACGGAATCGTCGCGCTGAATCTGAGCCCGCGCCAACGCGCCTCGACTGTCGGCATTCCTGTTCGGCTCCGGCAGCTCATGGTGAGCGTCGACGATCCCCGCGCCTTCACGGACGCGCTACGCGAAGGTACCGCGTAGACCTACTGCGCCCGCCCGCTGCTATGGCGTCGAAGGTTTCGGCGCGAACATGATCGCGTTCTGTCCCGGGGGACGGGGCGAGCAAAGACCGCACCCCCCCGACTCCCTGCTGACACCCCAATAGACGTTGGTCGCGTCGAGCGCCGGACCCGCGGTGAGATTCACCGGGCGTGCAACGACGCGGCTCGGCCCTCCCAGTCGAGGAACGACGTTGACGGTTCCGTCGCTGCTCGCCCAGTAGACGGCGGTAGCGTCCACGGCGATCCCCCTGGCGCACGACGACGCGAGCGACGCAGCGGGTCCGCCAGCGCGAGCAACCCGGAAGAGACTCGACGGGGTGCTGTCGTCGTAGCTGCACACGGAAAAGTAAATATTCTCATCGTCGATCACGACCGACGGTGACCAGTCGGCAACGATGGTGTTGGAGGGAACGCCGGGCCCTTTCGCGAGCGTCGTCACGGTGCCCCCGGTCACCGGAACGGAGAGAAGGTCGCCCGCCGTATCCATGAAGTAGAGAGTGCCCCCTCCAACGGCGAGGCCTCCGGGACCGGTAAGGTGCCCGGCGACGACGCTCGCCGCACCACCGGCGAGTGGGACTCGCTCGATGGTCCCGGTGTCTTGATTCACCCAATACAGAAAGGTGCCATCGATCGCGAGGCCGGCAGTGAACCCCACGGAGTGAGCCAAGACGGTGACTGCGCCGCCGTCGATGGAGACGCGCGCGATGGGGCCCGAAGTGTCACCGCCGGAGCTTTCGGAGAAATACAGATACGCGGAGTCGGATGAGAAAAAGCTTTCGAAGACGACACCCGCTTCGGCCGAGCCGACGAGCGACGTCGCGCTGCCCCCGGCGAGCGGGAACGACAGCAATCCGTCGAACGTCTCTGCGACGTAGAGACGGCTCCCGGACACGGTCAGCGCGAGGGGCTGGTCGTCCAACTTCGCAAAGACGCTTCCGGAGTTTCCCGCTCCTGCGTCGCCGCCGTCGTTGCCGCTGGCGTCGAGCGGCGGACGTGCGCCGGCATCACCCGGCTGACGTGCGCTGCCATCGAGCGGCGGACGTGCGCCCGCGTCGCGCGGTTGACCCGCGCCTGCATCGCCGCAGAGAAACACCCCTTTTCCCGCTCCCCAGTTGCCGCCGTCGCACGAAAATTCGCTCTTGTAGCCGTTCACGCAGGCGGTCCAGCAAACGCCGGCAGGCCCCGTGCACGACGCGCCCTCGACGAACGTTGCCGGGCATTGCGTCTCGGTGCCGCCCCCGCCGCTGACATCCGCGGCGCATCCGGCAAACAACGACAACGAGAACGCGCAAATCAGGACGTTGAGCGTTGGCCTCGTGAGACTCCGTAATTTCGACATATCGCCCCCCCTGCACATGGGACACATGGGTCACTAGCTCGTGTCGCCAAGTGCGCCGCGACGTTTCTCTCGACCGGATCGGCATGACAGAGTACCCCTTTTCGTCGATGGATGTCGCCGTCGTCCCCGCGGATCCGCAACAAGAGCCCGTCTTCGCGGCGTTGACACAGCTCTACGTTTACGACTTCAGTGAGCTCTTGAAGCTGGAGATCGCCGACGACGGACGTTTCCAGTTCGACCGCTACCGAGCTTATTGGACGGACGCGCGCTATCGGCCGTTTCTCATTCGGACCAGCGGGCATCTCGCCGGATTCGTCGTGGTCGATGCCGTGAGTCGTCTCACCGACGAACCGCTCTGGGACATGAGCCAGTTCTTCGTCTTGCGAAGGCACCGCACGGCCGGCGTCGGCGCGTGCGCCGCCGCGGCGGCATTCGACCTGTTTCCCGGGCGATGGGAAGTGCGCGTCGAGGCCCTCAACGCGCCGGCCCAAGCATTCTGGCGCAAGGTCGTCAGTCGTTACACCGACGGGCATTACTCGGAGATCGCCTGGAGCGACGATCGGTTTCACGGTTTGGTGTTCCGGTTCGAGACCGTTCGATGAAGGTCGGCGAATCGGGAACGACGCTCACTCACGCCGTCGCGGCCGCGCGCAACGTCGCGGAGAGCTCTCGCATCGACGGGTAGCGCTCTTCGCGTTTCTTGCGAAGATAGGCGCGCAAGATCCGTTCGACGAACGGCGGAGGGGCTCCGGCGTCGAACGCCTCTCCGAGGGGAAGCGGAGGACGGGTCATTGCGGCGGAAAAGAGCTCGAGATCGTCGGTGCCGGGAAACGGCAATCGACCGGCGATCAATTGGTACATCACGACGCCCATCGACCAAATGTCGCTCCGGGCGTCGACCTCGGTCGAGGCGAGCATCTGCTCCGGGGACATGTACGCCGGCGTTCCGATCAAGTGGCCCATGTTCGTGAGCCCGACGGGACGCTTCGCGGAGGGCTCGCCTGCGGCAATCCCGAAATCCAGCACCTTCACGATCGGCGCGGCGTTGGGCACGTGAGCCAGGAAGACGTTGGAGGGCTTGAGATCTCGATGGACGACGCCGAGAGCGTGCGCGGCGGCGACTCCGTCGCAGGCGTCGGCGCACCACGCAAACGCGTCGCGGAACGGGACGCGCCCGACGTGCGCGAGCACGTTGTCCAGATCCTCGCCCTCCAGATATTCGAGCACCAGAAACGGCAAATCGCCGAGCTCCGGGTCGAGGTTGCCGACGTCGAGCAATTTTCCGACGTTCGGCGACGACAGACGCATGAGCACGCGCGCCTCTCGCGCAAAGCGCTCGAGCACCGCCTCCTCGTTTCGCCACTCGGGTAAGAGCATTTTCAGCGCGACTCGCTGTCCGTCCTCGTCACGAGCCTCGAACACCGCGCCGACCCCGCCGCGCCCGATCTCGCGGACGACGTGCCATCGGTCACCCACGACGCTACCGGGTCCGACGGCGAAGGTCGGTGACCGGCGCGAGCCTTTCACCGCGCGGTCGAGATCTCGCCGCAACTTGAGCTCGCGCGAGATCTGCGCGGCGAGCCGTCGCAAACACTCGAGCTGGCGCGGCGTGATGCTGCGCGGTGAGCGATCGGCCACCGAAAGCGCACCCACCGCCGAGCCTTCGTCGATTTCCAGTGGAACCCCCGCGTAAAACCGGATGTGGGGATCTCCGGTGACCAATGGGTTGTCGGCGAAGCGCGGGTCCAAAAACGTGTCCTCGATCACCATGGGGTGTCGCTCGGTGATGCAATGACCGCAAAAAGAGAGATCTCGCGCGGTGTCGGTTTGCTCGACCCCGACGCGCGCTTTGAACCACTGCCGGTCGGAGTCGACCAACGTGATCAGCGCGATTTCCGTGCCGCAAAGATCCGCCGCGAGTCGGGCAACCTCGTCGAACGCCTGCTCGGCAGGCGTGTACATGATCCGGCACGCCTTCAAGAGCTCGAGCCGAGTCTCTTCGTCATCCGGAATGGGCGCTTCCAACATGACCCGACGAGCGTATCACGGCGTCCCATGGCACGCGCGCTTACCTGACAGAGAATTGAGAGGCCGTCGCGAGGACCCCAGAGTCATTCGCACGACGCCCTCATCTTCGGGGGCGCCGAACCTGGAGTTCGACGATGAAGATCTACGGTCATCCCTGGAGTGTCTACACGCGCAAGGTGCTCATGGCAGTCGCCGAGAAGGGTCACCCAGCGAACCTTTCGCTCGTGATGATGCCGAAAGGCGAGCACAAGCAGCCCGCGCACGTTGCGCGGCACCCGTTCGGCAAGGTCCCCGTTCTCGACGACGACGGCTTCGTCCTCTACGAGGCGTCGGCCATCAACTCATATCTCGATCGGCGGCTCGAGGGACCGTCGCTGATCCCGACCGAGGCTCGCGACGCTGCCCGCATGGGACAGTGGCTCAGTGTCTGCGAGTCGTACCTCGCTCCCCACGCCCATCCGCTGATCGTCGAGACGCTCTTCCGGAGGTACCTCGGCGGCGAGCGGAACGCCGCGGCCATCGAGGCGGGACGCGTCGGAATGCAAACGGCGCTCGACACCGCCGATGGATGGCTCGCGTCGAACGCCTACCTCGCTGGAACGTCGTTTTCGCTCGCCGACATTCACTGGATGCCGCACCTCGAATACCTGACGCAGATCGGCTACGCGGACGAGGTCACCGGGCGCACCCACCTGGGCGCGTGGTGGCAGCGAGTCAGTTCGCGGCCGACCTGGCTTTCCGTGGCCAGAAAAGGCCCGCAACCGTACGAGGAGGTGATGACGGCCGACGTCATCGAGAAGACTTACCGCTGACGTCGCGTCGGCACTTACGTCCGAGGGAATTGTCGCGCCGCGGGGGGTGAGCAGATAGTCGGGCATGACCCAGACGAGCTCCGCCCCCGTCGCCGCGACGCCCATCGGTCCGCTCCTTCAGTACTGGAGAAAAGCCCGCAACCTGAGCCAGCTCGCGCTCGCGCACGAAGCCGACGTCTCGCCGAGACACATCTGCTTCGTCGAAACGGGTCGGGCGCGACCGAGTCGCGAGATGGTGCTGCTGCTCGCCGCAGCCCTCGACGTCCCTCTTCGCGAACGCAACGCGCTCCTGCTCGCCGCCGGTTTCGCGCCCGTCTACGGCGAGTCGAGCCTCGACGCGCCCGGGCTCGCCGTCGTGCGCCTGGCGCTCGCGGCGATCTTGCGCCAACAAGAGCCGTTCCCGGCGGTCGTGTTGAATCGCCATTGGGACATCGTCGACGCGAACGACGCCGCGAAGCGCTTTTTCACATTTCTCTTCGCGCCGCGTGAGCGGCCCGCGGTCGGAAACGTGCTCCGCTTGATGTTCGATCCCGAAGGACTTCGCCCCCACGTGCAGAACTGGAACGATACGGCGGCCGTACTCCTTCAACGCGCGCAGCGCGAAACGGTGAGCGGCGCGAAAGACCCGAAAATCGACGAGCTCCTGCGGGCCATCCTCGCCTACCCCGGCGTTCCGGAACGGCTTCGGCCGTCGCACCACGACGCGCCGTTGTCTCCCGTCGTCCCGATCCGCTTCCGCAAGGACGGCCTATCGTTCGACTACTTCTCGACCGTGACGACCCTCGGAACGCCGCAGGACATCACGGCGCAAGAGACGCGGATCGAATGCTTCTTTCCGGCGAACGAAGAGACCGCGGAGCGCGCGCGCAGGATGGCGGCGGGCTAACGCCCGGAAGCGTGGTATTCGCGCGCTCATGCGGATCTGCATTTTGGGAGCCACCGGGCTCGTCGGGCGCGAGACCGTCGACCTTTGCGGCAGAGCGCCTACCGGGCCGATCCGAACGTGCCGCTCGTCGTCGCGGGCGTGAACTCCCGCACCTTGGATGCGTCCACCCAGCTGGTCGCCAATCCGAACTGCACGACGATCCCGTTCGCGCTGGCCGCGCGCCCGCTCGCGTCGCGATGGGGACTCCACGCGGCGACGGTGAGCACTTACCAAGCCGTCAGCGGCGCCGGCATTGGACCTCTCGACGAATTCCTCGCCGACGCCCACCGCGGCTACGCCGAGCACGACCGGCTCGGACGAGCCTTCGACGCGAGCCACTACGCCGGAAACACCGTCCCTCACAACGGGAAGACGGATGAGACCGGCTTCTCGGCGGAGGAGCGAAAGCTCACCTTCGAGAGCCGGAAGATCCTCGGTCTCCCCGAGTTGTCGATTTCCGCCCAGTGCTGCCGCGTCCCCGTCGCGGTCGGCCACTACCTGAACGCTTGGATCACGCTCGGTGAGACCGCCGACGCCGAGGCGATCGAGTCGGTGCTCGGCGACGACTCGACTGCCCCTTTCGTGCGGCTCCTCCGAGGCCCGGCGGGCGACGGCTTGAGCGCGCTTTCTTGCGTCGCCGACCGAGATCGCGCGCTCGTCGGCCGTCTCCGGCCCGACGCTCGCGACGCTTCCGGGCGCTCGTGGTGCATCACGGTCGCCGGGGACAACCTCCGCCTCGGTGCCGCTACGAACGCCGTGCGCGTTGCAAGCAAATGGTTTCCAAGTGCGGATGCAGAGCTGCAGAGTCCATAAACGAACGTCGTCAGCGCGCACGTCGGGTAGGGCACAAGAGGTGACGCGGCCGGTAAATAGCCCGAGCTAGACGCCGCTCCGGTGGAGTGGCACACGGCATCCGGCGCGTCCCGCGCAATGATTCTTCAAAGAAGGACAGTCCATGGAAACGCGTCTCCACATTTCGGTCTCGATGGCTTGTGCAATGGGCTTCGTGCTCGCAGCCTGTGGCAGCGACAAGGGCACGTCGGGCACGGGCGGCACGGGTGGCACGAGTGGCCAGGCGGTCACGCTCGCGGACTGTACTCAGGTCGGTGAGAGCAGCGCGAAGCCGGTCACGCAGGCGTGCGGCACGTTCACGACGGCCCCGGGCGTTCATCTTCAGCTCGGCAAGTACGGCGCGAGCATGGACGTGAACGCGGGCGCCGGCTTCGAGAACAAAGACCCGATGGACGATGCGATGTGCAACGGCACCAATGGCATGCCCGGCTTTCTCGACCTGTTCATGGAGGACGCGGCCCAGACCGCGCAGATCGCCGATACCGGTACCCAGCCCTGCAACGCGACGGCACCGAATACCGGCACCTGTCTCGACTACAAGCTTTACTCGGTCTATCGCCCGGCGATCTGGCCGGCGGGGAAGATTCCGGTCATCTCGTGGGCCAACGGCACCTGCGCGCAGCCCGAAGGCTACGGCGGGCTCTTGCGCTACGTCGCCTCGTACGGGTTCTTCGTCGTGGCCGCCAATAACCGCGAAATGGCGACGGGCACCGAGCAACGGCACGCGATCGACTTCGCCGCTGCCGCCAACGCCGACCCGTCGAGCCCGTACTACGGACATCTCGATCTCACGAAGGTCGGCGTCATGGGCCACTCGCAAGGCTCGGCGTCCACCGCGCTCGCGGCCCAGGACAGCCGAGTGAGTGCCGCGATCCTCTTCAACGTCGGCGATAGCGCACCGAAACCGTTCCTCGCCATCTCGGGCGAAAAGGACGTCACGGCTTACACGTCCGCCGCAATGGCGACTGCCATCGCCGCAGCTCCCAAGGCCGCTTTTCTCTACTACTACAACCCCACGGGCTCAGCCGCCGACCCGCTTCCGGGCCACCTCGTCCTGATCTTGACCCCGAATCGGCTCGTCGATCAGACCGTCGCCTGGTGGCAGCTCATGTTCAACAACGACGCGACGGCGAAGGCCGACTTCGTCGGGGCTAACTGCACCTTCTGCGGTCACACCGGGGACTACGACGAAGGCGAGAACGGGCTGTAGAACATCCGCTGAACGGCCCCGCGCAGTTCACCCGAAGAGCGATTTGGGCTGCGCGGGAGCTTCGCCTCGTCGTCGACCGCCCGGTGCGTGAGCCCGCGAGAACCGAGTAGAGTCTTCGCCGGAACCATGACCGAAGACGCCGTCCCCGTCACCTACTTCCCGGTCGCCACGCAGCGTCAGTTCGAGAAGAACCGAGAGCTCATTCGGGGCAAGCCGTATGAGCGGTACTTCAACGGCGACCTGTGGCTCCACGCCGACGTCTTGCCGTCCATTCGCCATGAGATGGACCCGGCGGACGCCCTGGACTCTCGCGACCTGAACTCGCTCTTGGAGCCGGGCTATCACGCCGTCGAAAACGGCTTCTGCGAACTACCCGACGGCTCCGCTTACGTGGCGAGTCGCGTGCCCTTTCCGGACGCGACCGGCGAGATGTACCAGTGGTGGTTCTGGTGGCACTCCGTGGAGTCGGCTCGCTACACGCTCTGGTATCCGCACAACCACATCACGGCCAATCGCTTCGATCGCGACGTCCTGACCCGCCCCGGGCTCACGCACGAAGAGCGCTACGTCGGCAGCACGCATCACGTGGACGAGTACATCGGACCGAAACGCCTCCAGGTCGTGATTCGCTTCGTCGACCCGTCCGAGCTCGGTCTCGATACGAGTCGCTTCGCCGCCGCGGGGATCGTCGGTCACGCCTGCGGGCGCGTGCGCTTGAGGCATTCGCCGCTCGAAGTCGTCACGATGGTGCACCTCGCGCGGAAGACGGACGGCGGCATCGAGCAACGAAGCCGCTACTGGATCGGCCACGACGTGAAACTGCGCATCCTCGGTCGCGAGTTCTCGATCGATCGCGCCGGAGCTGCGCGCGGCATCAAGCGACGCATGGCCGGCGCACGCGTCGCCTACGAACAGCTCCTCCACGATCAGATCGAGTTCACGCATCTGTCGACGTTCTTGCCGCAGCTCTGGCGTGAATTCGGGTAGTCCGCGCCGAAAACCCGCATCCGGCTCACCACGCCGGCACTTCCCGGATCTCGACCTCGTTCACCTTCACGACGTCGCCGAAGCGCTTGCCCCACTCGATGGCCGCTGCCTTCGACGGCAGCTCGACGATCGCGTAACCGGCGACGAGCTCTTTCGACTCCGTGAAGGGGCCGTCGATCACGGTGTGCTTGCCGCCTTCGAAACGGATCCGCGCGCCCTTCTTCGTGCTCGCTAGGCCCCCCGTCGCCTGAAGCGCACCCGCCTTCGTCATTTCGTCGATGAGTGCGCCCATCCTCGCGACGAGCGCGGCATCCGGCGGAACCTCGTTCTCCGAGCGCTCGTCCGCCTTGTGCATCGAGAGGAAGCGGAGCGGCGGGTTCGCCGGCTTGGGCATCATTCCGATGTCCCAGGGCTCGACGACGGGCCCCAAAAAGAGCTCCGAGTCGCCGATCACGGCCGCAAACTTGTCGCACCACGAGATGGCCTCGTCCCTCGAGCGCACCCGCATGAGCGCGAAGCCCGCGACGAGCTCCTTGGCGTCGGTGAACGGCCCTTCCGTGACCGTGCGCTTGCCGTTCTTGTACACGATGTGCGCCCGCGTCGACGTCGGCTTGAGTCCCTCGCCGTCGACGAAAATCTTGTCCTTCGCGCCTTCCTGGATGAGCTTACCTACGGCCTCGATCGTCGAGGGATCCGGCGGAAAGTTCTTTTCCATCTCTTCGGTTACCTTGTGCATGACCATGAATCGCATCGCGTCTCTCCTGGCTTCGAGCTTGGCGTCCGTGCCTTGCTTCTGGAACGGCGACGAAGCAACCCGACCCGGATCGACACGGCCGCCAACTTTTTTTCGACCCCTGCCCTTTTCGTCGGATCTCTAGCGAAAACCCGAAGATGGAGACGGATTCGCAAGCCCGACGAGACGTGGACGTCCTGGTGGTCGGCTACGGGCCGGTCGGCGCGACCATCGCGTGCCTCCTCGGGCAATACGGAGTGCGCGTGCTGGTCATCGACAAGTCTCCCGACGTCTACGGGGCGCCCCGGGCGATTGCCCTCGACAACGAAGCGCTGCGCGTCCTTCAGATGGCGGGTCTCGATGAAGTCTCGTTCGAACGAGTCGTGATCCCGTTCGTCCGCATGCGCTGCCCGTACGTCGGCGAATTCAGCCGCGTCAACACGAGCGGCGCCATCGACGGGCACCCGAAGCTGGTCACGTTCTTCCAACCCGACCTCGAACGCGCCCTCCGCGCGAAAGTCGCGGAGCACGGAACCGTCCAGACCAGGCTCGGCGTCGAGCTCCAGAGCTTCGTCGACCACGGAGGCGGCGTCGACGCCGCGTTGCAGCTCGCCGACGGCCGCGCCTTCACCGTCCGAGCGAAGTATCTGGTCGGCGCCGACGGCGCGTCGTCGTTCGTTCGCGGCGCGATCGGTCAGGAATTCGACGGACAGACCTATCCCGAAGACTGGCTGATCGTGGATGCGCGACACGTGCCCCACCCGATCGATCACGTCGAGTTCCTCTGCGATCCCCACCGCGCCGTGCCGCACATGGTGGCGCCGGGGCAGCGCGAGCGCTGGGAGTTCTTGCTTCGCCCGGGCGAGAAGCCCGAAGACATGGAACGACCGGGCGCGATCCGTGAGCTCTTGAAGCCCTGGGGCACCCCCGAAGAGATGCAGATCGAGCGCACGGCGGTGTACCGATTCCACGCGCGCTGCTGCGATGCGTTTTCCAAGGGCCGTGTGTTCCTCGCCGGCGACGCCGCTCACGTCACGCCGCCGTTCGTCGGCCAAGGGCTCGTCGCGGGGTTCCGCGACGCCGCGAATCTGTCTTGGAAGCTGGCTGCGGTAACCAAAGGCCACGCCACTCCGACGATCCTCTCGAGCTACGACGAAGAGCGCCGGCCGCACGCCAAAGCCATGATCGGACTTGCAAAGCTCATGGGCCATCTCGTCATGCCGAAGAACGCGTTCGCGGCCGTCCTGAACCACGGCTTGGTGCGCACGCTTCGGCTCTTCCCACCGCTCCGTCACTTTCTCGACGACCTCGGGATCAAGCCGAAAAACCGGTTCCGTCGCGGTCTCTTCGTCCGAGGCGGAGGTCCGCTCGTTCGCGGCGGGCAGCTCCCGCAAGGCCTCGTGCGCGACGCGAGCGGCGCGACTCGGCTCAGCGACGTCATCCTCGGCCCCGGTCTCACGCTCCTCGGTTTCGGCGTGGACCCGTCGCAGCGATTGACCCCCGACGCCGCGCGCGCGTGGACTGCTGCCGGCGGAACCGTCGCGCAAATCGCCCAGCGAGGACGGCCGCTTCACCAAGCCGGCAACGCGTTCGAGGATCTCGACGACGTGTTCATCCCCGCCGCCACTCCGATCGGGTGGTTGGCCGTCATTCGTCCCGACCAGGTTGTTCTCCATCAAGGCCCGGTTGCCGAAGCCGATCGCGTCGTTCGCGAATCGCTGGCGCTCATGAACGCCTGACCCCTTGCACGGCTCGCGGCCTTCCGACTTGCGCGAGACGTGACCCTCGTTATACGTTCGTAATAACGCCATGCGAAAGCATCTCTCTGCCATCGGCAACAGCCTCGGCCTCGTGATCGAAAAACCCATCCTCGATCTGCTCAACATCACGAAGGACACCGAGCTCGAGGTCGTGACCGACGGGGAGCGCATCATCATCGAGCCGGTCCGCTCGAAGACCGAACGGAGCGAGCACCAGCGTCGCCTCGCGACCGCAACGAAGAAGGTCGCCGCCCGGCACCGCGAGCTGTTTGCTAAGCTGGCGAAGTGAAGACCCCTGAA
>Ga0265320_10000706_pt1 | contig 25496 bp, 12 predicted proteins | sample 4827metaG_FD_202087 | JGI IMG/M metagenome (GOLD analysis project Ga0265320, IMG submission 202087) | Rhizosphere microbial communities from Carex aquatilis grown in University of Washington, Seatle, WA, United States - 4-8-27 metaG | ecosystem: Host-associated > Plants > Roots > Rhizosphere >...
TTGCGCCTGCCGAAGAACTTCCCGCGGATCCGCGCGGGAACCCACTCCTCGATCCACGTGCTCCATGAGACGCCCGCCACCGCGCCGAAGCAGCTCGACACGAAGAACCAGCCCACGATCCAGAGGCCGGCCCGCGCCGGCGCGTTGCGCGGGATCCAGGGCATGATGAACCCAAGCGCCACCCAGCTGGCGAGGTGGAGGGCCTCGGCGGCAAGCGTCACGGCCTTCGGCGGCCTCCACCGGAGGAGGAACGGCGAGACGAAGAGCTGCAGGAAATTGCCGACGAAGGGCAGTGAGCCCAGGATCCCTATCGAGGTCGCGGGGAGCGGGTACCCCTTGGTGATGAGGGCGGAGAGCGCCATGCTCCCCGGAAGCGCCATGGTGACGATCGGCATGGCGACGATCCCCTCCCGCGTGCAGTTCCGCAGGCAGAGCCGCAGGTCCGCCCTCCTCCCCAGCGCCGCGGCGCGGCCTGCGGCGTCGGGGGCGTGGGCGGGTTCCGTCGGCATGGGTTTGGACGGGGATTCAAGCACGCCCGGCCGGGGCGGTTCCACTGCAAACTAGGCCCGGGCCCCGCCGGCGGCGGCGGGCACCCGGCACAGGACCCCTGACATCCTAACTCACTTCACGATCAGCATCACGACCCCGTGCGCGGGCACCGAGGCGCTGAAGCCGTCGTCCGAGGCGGCGATGCCGCGGTGCTGCCAGAGGTCGCGCACCGCGGACGGCCTGGAGGGCCTCCCGACCTGGGCCCACGTGAACGAGCCCGTCGCCTCCGCGTCGTTCCGGTTGAAGAGACCGAGCGCCAGCCCCCCGTCCTGGAGCGGCTTGGCCCAGACCTCCACGCCGTCCCTTGCGAAGAGGCGCGTCCCCTCGCTTCCCAGGGGATCCTGGTCGACCGAGATGACCTCGCGGTTCGTGAGGATGTCCCGGGTGTCGGCCGACATGCTGCGGAGGTCGTTCCCGGCCATGAGGGGCGCGGAAAGCATGCACCAGAGGCTGAAGTGGGTGCGGTACTCCGCGACGCTCATCCCGCCGTTGCCCACCTCGAGCATGTCCGGGTCGTTCCAGTGGCCCGGCCCCGCGAACGGGGCCAGGTGGCCCTGGTTGAAGCCGATCGTGGACATGGACTTCCAGTTGTCCTGGATGTCGCCCGTCGTGCGCCAGAGGTTGCCGGCCACCCCGGGGCCCCATTTCCAGACATCCTCCATGCCGTACTGGCACAGGCTGAAGACGATGGGGCGCCCGCAGTGCAGGAGGGCGTCGCCCATCTTCTGGTAGACCGGCCGCATCTGCGAGCTGGGGTAGATGCGCCCCGCGCTGCACCAGTCGAATTTCAGGTAGTCGATGCCCCAGGAAGCGTAGGTCTTCGCATCCTGCTCCTCGTGCCCGTAGCTTCCCTCGTAGCCCCCGCAGGTTGCGGGGCCCGGGGACGAGTAGATCCCGAGCTTGAGGCCCCTGCCGTGGACATAGCCCGCGAGGGCCTTCATGTCCGGGAACTTCCTGTTCGGGACGATGTTGCCGCGGGCGTCGCGCCCCTTCTCCCAGGTGTCGTCGATGTTCACGTAGACGTACCCGGCGGCCTCCATCCCGGAGCTGACCATGGCGTCGGCCGCCTCGCGGACGATCCGGTCGTCGACGGCCTCCGCGAAATGATTCCAGCTGTTCCATCCCATCGGGGGCGTCCTCGCCAGGCCGTTGTCGGGGAGGTCGCGGACCGCCGGGAGGGGCAGGGCGGCGGGGGCGCGCAGGCTCTCCTCGGAGACGGGAACGGCGAGCGCCTCGTCCTTCCCCCCACCGTCATAGCTTATGACCACGTGCAGGCTCTTGCCCTCGGGCCGGACGCGGAACGTCCATCCCCACTCCATATCGAACACCACGTCCTCGCCCTCCGCGTGCACCCCGCGGATCCGAATCTCGCCCGAGCCGTTGGGGGAGACCGTCCCGGATATCTCGGCGCCCTCCTGGTGGAGCACGATGAACGTGTGGAGGGTGACGCCCGAGGGCTTCGGCACGTCCATCCTCCAGGACCCGTTCAGCCCGGGGGCGGCCTGGGTCGCAAATGCCGGCAATGCGAGGAGAAGGGAGAGCGCGAGGGCGCGCCTGAGGGGCGTTGACGGCGGGCGCCGGCAGATGGCGGGGGTTTCTTCAGGTTTCATGTTCTGGGGTGAAAATGGGAAGGGCGCCTCGGAAAGGTGGTATGGGACATGCTGAAACACGCGCATGAAGAATTCAACTTCAGGCATTCGCTACGATACCCGCGCGGAACAGCGGGTTTCCACGAGCACCGTCCTGATCGTCCTCGCCGGCGCGGCCGCCCTCGTGGCCGTAATGATTGCGTTTGTCCACTAGGGGCCCCGCGGCCGTCCAGGGCAGAGTCGCCATGTGAGGTGTCAGGCCCTACGGCATGTCGTACATCTCGAGCAGGGCGACCCCGGTCGACCCGCCGGCGCCGCTCACCTGGGCCGTGTAGGCGCCGGGGGGCAGCGTCACCAGGACGGCGGCGTCCCTCGAGGTCGTGGGAAGCGCGAACGCCGACACCGCGTTGAACGCGGCCTGGAGCGCAGCCGTCCCGCCCCAGGTGTCATTAGAGCCCACGACGTTCTGGCTGGAGTCGGACACGGTCAGCTGCGGGTCCGCCATGGCCCCGGCCACCGAGAATGAGGCAAGGGTGGGACCTATGCCCCGGACGAGGATCGTCCTGGGCGAGGTCCCGGTGATCACAAACCCCACCGTCAGCACGTTCTGTCCGGTTCCCGCCAGCCCGCGGGCGGACACGTTGATTAGGCGCGCGGTCGGGGCGGCGGCCGTGTCGGCGTCATAGGCCTCAAGGAGCACCACGCCGGTCCCGCCGTTTGCGCCGTGCACCTGCGCGGTGTACGAGCCCGGCTGAAGGTTCGTCAGGACCGCCGAGTCCAGGGACGCGGCGGGCAGGGGGAATGCGCCCACCTGCGTGAAGACCGCGGAGAGCGCGGCCCCGCCGCCCCAGTTGTCGTCGGACGCCACCGTCGCGCCGGCCGGCGTGGACAGGACCAGCTGCGGGTCGGCTAGGAGGCCCGCCACGCCGAAGGTGGAGAGCGTGGGGCCGACCGCGCGCACAAGCGCGGCCTCGGCGCCCGTTCCCCCGACCACGAGCCCGATGATGAGCGTCTGGTCCGAGGCGCCGCTGAATCCGCGCACCGACACGTTTGAAAGGCGGCTGGGCACGGCCACGGGGGCCACGGTCAGGAGCACCGGCACCGAGATGGTGGCCGAGAAGCCGTTGGCGACCTCGACGTCGTAGGTCCCGGCGTCCGACACGTGCACGTCGGCGATCGTGAACGACGGGCCCGTCGCCCCGGCGATCGGGGCCTGGTTCCTGCGCCACTGGTAGATGATGGAGGCGTCCCCGGTCACGGCCACCGTGAAGGTGGCGGCGCCGCCCACCGTCGTCGATACAGGCGCCGGCTGGAGCACGATGGACACAACAACCGGCGGGCCGCCAGCCGGCGACACTGTAAGGGCTACGCTCGAGCTTGTCACAAACCCGGCGGGATCGGTGATCACCACCGAATAGGTGCCGGCGTCGGACAGGGCCACGCTCGTGAAGGTGAGGTTCGCGCTGTTCGCCCCCGGGATCGCGACCCCGCCCTTCGACCACTGGTAGGTGACCGGGGGGGAGCCGACGACGCCGACGAGGAGCGTGGCCGTGCCCCCGACCGTGATCGCGGTCGGGCTCGGCTGGTACTGGAAGATGGGTGCAAAGGCCGTCTCAGACACGGTCAGCACGGCGCCAAGGCTCGTCGTCGAGCCGACCGGGCTGCTCACGACGGCCGTATAGGTGCCGGCGTCCGTCATCTGGACGTTCGAAAGGGTCAGCGTTTCCAGGGTGGCGCCCGGAATCGGCACCCCGCCCAGCATCCATTGGACGCTCAGCGGCCCGGTGCCGGAGGCCCCGACCGTAAAGCTCGCGGCGGAGCCGACGGTGGCCGTGGTCTTGTAGGGCTGCGAGGTGATGGCCGGCGGGACCACGAGCGAGAGGATCGTGAGGCTGGCAGGCGCCGAGACGATCGTGCCGACCGAGTTGGTCACGGTCACCGTGTAGGGCCCCGCGTCGGCGGCCTTGACGCTCGCTATCGACAGCGTCGGGGAGCCCGCGCCGGAGATGGGGGTGTTGTTGAGCGACCACTGGTAGCTGAGCGCCCCGGAACCCACCGCCGTCACCGAGAACTGGGCCGTCGAGCCCACGGTCGTCGACTGCGGAAGGGGCGGGAACAGGATAAGGGGCGCCGTCGGGCCCACGCCGCCCGAGACCGGGTCGCTCACGGTGAACGTGATGGCCATGGCGGGGCCGGTGCCCAGCGAATTGATGGCGCTCGCGGTCAGCGTGTACGTTCCGGGCGTGGTGGGGGTCCCCGAGACCATCCCCGAAATCGAGTTGACCGAGATCCCGGCGGGCAGGCCCGTCAGGGCAAAGGCCACCGGGCTGTTGCTCGCCGTCAGCGCGTAGCTGAAGGCGCCTCCCGCCGGCCCCGTGATGGCCGCGGCGCTCGTGATCGCGGAGAAGTTCCCGATCGTCAGGATCAGGTTCAGCGGCCGGCTGCTGCCGAAGGAATTCGTGGCGAGGATCGGGACGCTCGCGACCTGGGGGCTCGACGGCGTGCCGCTGATGACCCCGGTGGAGGCGTCAAGCGAGAGGCCCGCGGGGAGCTTCGTGGCCGAGAACGAGGTGGGATTGTTCGTCGCTGTGATCGCAAAGCTGAAGGGCGCGTTCACGGGGCTGGAATACAGCAGCGCGCTGGTGATGGCCGGGATCGGGCCCGCGGGGCTGATCGTGAACATGAGGACGAGGATCGCCCCCTGGCCGTTGCCGTTGTTCGCGCTGATCGACGTGAAGAACAGGCCCGCGGTCGTCGGCGTGCCGCTGATCTCGGCGCTCGAAGAGGCCAGCCCCGGGGGCAGTTCGGCGATGTTGTAGCTCGTCGGCGAGTCTGTCGCGACAATGGTGTAGCTGAACGGCGTTCCCACCGTTCCGGTGGGACCCCCGCTGCTCGTGATGGTCGGCGTCCCCGCCGCCGGATCCACCGTGATCTGGTACGGATAGGGGCTGGTCGAGGAGCCCGACGAGAGGGAAAGGTTCCCCTTGTACGTTCCCACCGCGACCGTCACGCCGCTGACGACGCCCGTCGAGGCGCCGATGGAGAGGCCCGCCGGCAGCCCTTCGGCGGCGTAGGTCGTGCCCGCGGGCTGGGCCGGGCTCGTCACGATCTGGAACGAGTACGGCTGTCCCTCCGTGGAGTCCGGAAGGATCGTCTGCGCACGGCCGGCGACCGTCAGGCCCAGGAAGGCGATCGCGAGCGGGGAAAGGCGGAGCAATGAGATCGGTGAGCGTTTCATGAAAGGCCGTGGGTTGAGCCCGGCGCCGCGGGAAGGGCGGTGAGCGCGGGGATGAGGGGCGGATGGGCTAGGGCTAGAACGTACACAGCGGGCGGCCCCGCCGATATGGGGCACTCTCCTACCCTCCCTCCTCCGGCGACCGCCACCAGGGGACCATACGCCCGCCGGGCTCTCTGATGGGAAGGGTGCATGCCGGCTCAGTGCATCTCGTAGATCTCGACGAGCGCCACCCCGGACGAGCCGTTGGTGCCGGCGACCTCGACCGTGTAATTGCCGGCCGAAAGCGTGACCAGCATCGCCGAATCCGCCGAGGCGGGCGCCAGGGCAAAGGCGCCGACCTGGGCGAACGCGGCAGCGAGCGTGCCGCCGCCCCCCCAGCCGGTGTTGGAGCCGATCGACGCCCCCGTGGAGTCAAACAGAAGGACCTGCGGCGTGGCGAGGACCCCGCCGACGCCGAACTGCGTCAGGCCGGGGCCGATCCCGCGGATCAGCAGCGTGTCGGTTCCGGTGCCCCCGATCACGAAACCCGCGGTCAGGACGGCGCTCCCCGGCTGCGACAGGGCGCGCGCGGACGCATTGGTGAGCCGGGTCGGGGGGTCTCCCGCGTCGGCGTCGTAGAGCTCCGCAAGGGCGACGCCCGTCGTCCCGCCCACGCCGCTTATCTGCGCGGTGTACGCGCCGCCGGTGGGCGAGACGAAGAGGGCCGAGTCGGCCGAGTCGGCCGGCAGCGCGAAGGCTCCCACGGACGCAAAGACGTTGGCGAGCGCGGCGCCGCCGCCCCAGGCCGTGTCCGTGGCTATCACGGCCCCGCTGGCCTGATTGGCGAGCGTGAGCTGCGGGTTGGCGAGGACCCCGGTGACGCCGAAGGTCGCGAGCGTCGGGCCCACGCCGCGCACAAGCAGCTGCTTCGAGCCCGAGCCGCTGATGAAGAAGCCGACGATGACCGAGTTGGCCCCGGTCCCGACATACGACCGGATCGAGAGGTTGATGAGCCGGGCGCTTCCCGTCGGGCCGCCCCCGATCGCGCCCGACACCGTGAGCGTGGCCGTGCCGCTCAGGCTCGAGCCCGCCGGATTCTGGAGCTGCACCCGGAAGACATCCCCGCTCATCGAGACCGCCGGGTTGGTCAGGGTCAGCGTGGCCGTCGTCGCGCCGGAGAAGACCGTGTTGTTGCCCACGTTGCCCCAGGTCGCGCCCGCGTCCACCGATGTCTGCCACTGGAAGGTCATCGACGAGCCCGGCGCCGTGACCGTGAAGGAGGCGTTATGGCCGGTCGTCACGGACTGGCTCGCGACCTGTCCGCCGGCCGGCGGCGCGGCCAGGACAGTCCCGGACATGATCGCCTGGTTGTCGCCGTCGGCGACGTAGAGGGTTCCCGAAGCGTCCACCGCGATGCCCTGGGGATAGTAGAACCGGCACTGCGACCCGTTGAGGGTCGTGACCGAGCCGCCCGGGGCGATCTTTCGGATGGCGCGGTTGTAGGTGTCCGCCACATAGATGTTCCCCGAGCCGTCCAGCGCGAGCGCGTACGGCTGGTTGAACCTGGCCGCGGCGCCGGTCCCGTCCTGGAAGCCCAGGAGGCCGGCCGTGCCGGCGACGGTCGACACGGTGTTCGAGGTGTCGATCTTCCGGATGGTCCCGTTGAAGAAGTCCGAGACGAACACGTTGCCCGAGCCGTCCACCGCCACGGCATAGGGGCCGTTGAAGCGCGCGGAGCCGCCGGCGCCGTCGCCGCTCCCGCTCTGGCCGGCGGCGCCGGCCAGCGTGGTGACCAGCCCGCCCGAGGTGATCTTGCGGATCGTGTTGTTCCTCGAGTCCGCCACGTAGACATTGCCGACGGCGTCCACGGCGACGCCCTCGGGCGAGTTGAACCGCGCGGCCGCCCCCGAGCCGTCCGAGCTGCCGGTGGCGCCCGCAGTCCCGGCGAAGGTCGTCACGGCCCCCCCCGGCGCGATCTTGCGGATCGTGGAATTCGACGCATCGGCGACAAACACGTTGCCCGAGCCGTCCACCGCCACGCCGGCTGGGCTGTTGAAGCTCGCGGCGCCGCCCGCGCCGTCCGCGCTGCCCGCGACCAGCGCGGCGCCGGCAAGCGTGCTCACGCTGCCGCCCGACGCGGTCACCTCCCGGATCGTGTTGTTGTTGGAGTCGGCGACGAAGAGGTGCCCGGAGCCGTCCACCGCGACCCCGTAGGGATACTTGAATTGCGCATGGCTGCCGGTTCCGTCCGCGGCGCCCTTCTGCCCCGCGCCTCCCGCAAGCGTGGTCACGACACCCGGGGAACCCATCGCCCGGATGCTGTGGTTGCCCGTGTCGGCAACGTAGACGATGCCGGCGGCCGTCGACGCGATGCCGCTCGGATAGAAGAAGCTTGCCGCCGCCCCTGTGCCATCGGCGCTGCCGCCGATTCCCGCCGTCCCGGCGAGCGTCGACACGCTTCCGCCCGGGGAGATCTCCCTCACGGTCTGGTTGGAGGTGTCGATCACGTAGACGAAACCCGCGCCGTCGACCGCCACCCCGTTCGGGTGGCTGAACCTGGCCGCGCCGCCCTGGCCGTCGGCGCTGCCCGGATTCCCGGCGCTTCCCGCGAGCGTCGAGACCGATCCGCCCGGGGTCACCTTGCGGATCGTGCTGTTGTCATAGTCCGCCACGTAGACGTTGCCGGCGGTGTCCACGGCGATGCCGAAGGGATAGTAGAAGAGCGCGGACGAGCCCACGCCGTCGGAGCCGCCCGTCTGCCCCGCCGCGCCGGCCAGCGTCGTGACGACGCCGGAGGCGGTGATCCTGCGGATCGTGCTGTTGTTCGTGTCGCTCACGTAGACGTTCCCCGCCCCGTCCACCGCGATCCCCTGGGGCTGGTTGAAGAGCGCGGCAACACCGGTGCCATCCGTGCTGCCCGCGATCCCCGCCGTGCCGGCCAGGGTGCTCACTCCGCCGCCCGCCGTGATCCTTCGGATGTTGTGGTTGCCGCTGTCCGCCACGTAGACGTTGCCCGACCCGTCGACCGCCACCGCATAGGGGTACAGGAACCGGGCGCCGGAGCCCGAGCCGTCGCTGCTGCCCGCCTGGCCGGAACTGCCGGCAAAGGTGGTGACCGCGCCGCCCGCGGACACCCTGCGGATCGTGTGGTCGCCGCCGTCGGCGACATAGATGTTGCCCGAGCCGTCCACGGCGACCGCCGTCGGATTGAAGAAGCGCGCGCCGGAGCCCGTTCCGTCCGCGGGGTCGAGCTTGCCCGCATTTCCAGCGAGAAGGGAGAACGCGTACGTCTGCGCATGCGCATGGCCTGCAAATACCTGTGCCGCAAGGGCCGCTGCGAATATGCCGCCGAGGCGTCGCAGCCTGGCCGACGATGCGACACTTCTCATCTGCGGGTCATTGTCGTTCATAGTCATAGTGGGTCCCATGGGTTGTCCGCTTGCTTAGATGCCCCGCCGCCCCCGCCGTTCCTGGGGTGGACTACTAGTATAGGGGTTCCCGAAGCCTACGGCGACCCGGTCGGAACCAGTCCCTCGGCGTGCTCGCGGGTGATCCTGCCGTAGTCCAGCTTGATCAGGCGGTCCGCGCGGTCGAAGTAGCGGTCGTCGTGCGTGATCACGAGCACGGCCTTGTGGAGCGAGCGCAGCTCCGGGAGGAGCTGGGTGTAGAACACGTCCTTGAACAGCGGATCCTGGTCGGACGCCCACTCGTCGAACAGGTAGAACGGGCGGTCCTCGATGTAGGCGCACAGGAGCGCCAGGCGCTTGCGCTGGCCCTGGGAGAGCTGCGTCGTGGAGAACGCGCCGTCCTTGATCGACACCTTGTGGTTCAGGTGGAGGCGCTCGAGGTATTCCCGGGCCCGCCGGTCCCCGTCCGCGCCGCCCGTCCCGACAATCCGCTCGAATAGGAAATAGTCCGAGAACACGGTGGAAAAGCACTGGCGGTAGTCGTCGCGGTTCTGGTCGCCTATCACGGTCCCGTTCAGCCTGATCTCGCCGCCCGCGGGCGGGTACAGGCCCGTGATCACCTTCGCGAGCGTCGACTTCCCGCTGCCGTTGCCGCCGATGAGGAAAACGAGCTCGCCCGGCCCCATGGTGAGGCTGATCGGCCCGAGCATAAAGCTGTCGTCCTCCCTCTCCCGGTGGTAGCGGTGCATCACCTGGGCAAGCTCGAGGGACTCAAACGGCTCGGACGCGAACTGGCCCCGGGAGGCGATCCCGTTGTCGCCCGGGAGCGCCGACAGCGCGAGCCCGAGCTGCTCCACCTTCCGCAGCGAGACATTTGCCCGGCTGAACACCGAGAGGCTGCCCAGGAGCCCCGCCAGCGGCCCCATCAGGTAGAGCGTGGCGATGACGTAGCCGGTCATCGCCTGCTGGCTGACGGCCTCCATCCGGGGCAGCAGGAAGAGGATCAGGCCGATCAGCCCCAGGAAGAGCAGCTGGTTCCAGTTCTGCGCGAGGATGAAGCGAAGCTCGGCCGCGACGCTGTGCCTCTGGCAGACGGCCGCGGCCCGCGCGACGTCCTCCCTGAGGAAGGACTCGCGGCGCGCCCGGTGCAGCTTGAGCTCCTTGATGCCCTCCGTGAGCGAGCGGAAGTGCTGGAAGAGGCGGTCCTGGCCGTCGCGCGCCGCGACTAGGTGCCCGAAGCCGCTCCTGATCAACAGGCGGTAGGTGACCGCCCCGACGATCCCGAACACGAACATCCCGAGGAAGACGGGGAACGAGAGCCACGCAAGGTACACCGCGCCGCCGAGCAGCACGGCGGAGTTGAAGGCGAAGACGGGGATGGTGAGGGTCGCCTGCGTTATCTCCAGGATGTCCTCGGTGAGCGCGACCATGAGCCTCGGCGCGCCGAGCTCCTCGATCTGGCGCAGAGGCACCGAGAGGATCTTTGTCACGAGGTCCAGGCGCAGGCGCGCCGTGGTAGCCTGGGAGAAATGCGCGAGGGTCACCTGCGCGAGCGCGTTGGTCAGGAACCGGCCGAGGCCCAAGGCGCAGAAGGCGACGACCAGCGTCGCGCCAATGCTGCCGTGGCGGTTCATCGCGAGGGTGATCAGCGCCAGGAGCCCCGTGCTGAAGGCGCCGCTCAGCAGCGCCGCAAGGGAGGTCCAGACGACCATCGCCGGCGAATAGCGGACTAGGAATCGCAGGAGCGTCATGGGAGCGTGCCAAAATAGCCGCCTGCGGGCCCCCGCGGAAGTGGGTGTCCACCCCAGGCCGCGGGCGCCGGGGCGCACCGCCCGGCCCAGATTGGGTCTCCCACCCCATCCCCGGCCTGCACCGGGGGCTGTCTGAGTGAAGGTGTCTCTCACTCTCACTGTCCAAACGAAGGCGCTCCCGATCGAACTTGAAGGGCTCGTCGCCATACTCGGCATCCCCTTCCATGCGCTGACGTTCGCAAGCGCGGTCGACCGCATCGAGGCGATGGTCGCGGCCGGCGGCACCCACTACGTCGTCACGCCCAACGTCGATTTCCTCGTGAAGGCGCAGCGGGACCCGGAATTGCGCCACATCCTGGTCTGCGCGGACCTGGTCCTCTGCGACGGCAAGCCCATAATCTGGGCCTCGCACCTGCTGGGCGGGGTCCTGCCCGGCCGCGTGGCCGGGTCCGACCTGATACCAAGCCTCCTGCAGAGGGCGGCCGACCGGGGCTGGCGCGTCTTCCTGCTCGGCGGCAGTCCCGACGTGGCGGCGGAGGCCGCGCGCCGGATCACCGCCATGCATCCGAAGCTCCCGGTGGTCGAGCACTATTCGCCGCCCTACCAGCCGCTGCTCGGGATGAACGACCCCGAGATCACACGTCGGGTGCGCGCCGCGAGGCCGGACGTCATGCTCGTCTGCTTCGGCTGCCCGAAGCAGGAGAAGTGGATGTCGCGGCACTGCAAGGCGCTCGGGGTCCCCGTCATGATAGGCGCGGGCGCAACCATCGACTTTCTCGCCGACAGGATGGCGCGGGCCCCGGTCTGGATGCAGCGAAGCGGCACCGAATGGCTCTTCCGGCTCCTCCAGGAGCCCAGGCGCCTGGCCGGGCGCTATGCCGACGACTTTCTCCATTTCTTCCCGGCGGTGCTGCTGCAGCGCTGGCGCCAGCGGCGCGCCGGCTCGAGGAAGAGGCTGAAAGGCCTCCCTTGAGAATCGCGCTGTCAACCTCCGTCATGCAGCGCGGCCGCTCGGGAGTCGGCCAGTACGTCCTCTCGCTGGTCCGCGCCCTCATTCCCGCGGCGGCGCGGCACGAGTTCACGCTCTTCGTCCTGGAGGACGACATGCCGCTCTTCGGGTTCGCCGCCGGCTCGATGCGCCTCGAGGCCGTCCCCGAGCGGCACCGGCCGCCGGCGAGGGACATCCTCTGGCACCAGGCCGCGCTACCCCGGCTCCTGCGGCTCCACGGGATCGAGGTCCTGCATGTCCCGAGCTATCGGCGGATGCTCTGGCCCAGGCCCTGCGCGCTCGTCTCGACGATCCACGACCTCGCGCCGTTCCACATGGCGGGAAAGTACGACCCGGCGCGGATGCTCTACTGCCGCGTGGTCGCCCGCCGGCTCGCGCTGCGCCAGGACAGGATCGTCGCCGTGAGCAACGCCACCGCGCGCGACGTCGAATCCCTCTTCCATGTGCCGGCCGCGCGCCTGACCGTCATTCCCAACGGCGTCGACCATGGCCAGTTCCTGCCCGGGCCGAAGGCCCGCGCCCGCGAGGCCGTTTGCGCCAAGCGGGGCCTGATGGGCCCCTTCTTCCTGTACGTGGCGCGCCTTGAGCATCCGGCGAAGAACCACGCCGGCCTGATCGAGGCCTTCGGCCGGTTCAAGGCCGCAACCGGCTCGCCCTGGCGGCTTGTCCTGGCCGGCGGCGACTGGCACGGCGCGGACACGATCCGCGGGTTGGTCCGCGCGTCGCCCTTCGCCCGGGACATCGACCTTCTCGGCTTCGTTCCGCCCGGGGACCTTCCCGACTGGTACCGCGCGGCCGACGTCTTCGTCTTCCCGTCCCTCTACGAGGGGTTCGGAATGCCCCCCATCGAGGCCATGGCGTGCGCCTGCCCGGTGCTTTCATCGACGTCGGGAGCCCTGGGGGAGACGGTCGGGGGGGCGGCCGGCATTCTGGAACCCCGTGATGTGGAACAGATCCAGGCACAATTGGCCCGCGCCGCGGCCGATCCGGTCTGGCTCGGCCAGCTGCGGGAGGCGGGCCTCCTGCGCGCCAGCGGATTCAACTGGAAGACGACGGCGGAGGCCACGATGGGCGTCTACCTGCGGGCCGTCGCCCCCGAAACGCGCCCGGACCCGGGGCTCCGCCCGTGGGGTCGGCCCTTGAGTGAAGATAAGGTAACCACCCACTCGTTGGCGCACGGGGCCGGGACTACACTCCTCCAAACGGGGCCTGCCAGGCGCCCCACCGAACCGTGATAATGCAAATCGAGAAGGACCCATGCGCGCCGCAGCAAGCGGTGGAGGAGCTCCGGCGCCTGAACGCAGGGCTGGAGCGGCGCATTGAACGCTGCGCCGCGGAGGTGACCGCGGCCCAGGACGAGATGGGCTCCCTCGCCCAGTCCATCTGCCACGACCTGCGCTCGCCGCTCCACGTCATCGGCGGGTTCGCGGAGCTGCTGGCAAAGCACTCGTCCAAGGACCTGGACGAAAAGGGCCGCCACTATCTCCAGAGGATATCCACCGCCACCACCCAGATCGGGCAGATGATAACCGAGGTCCTCGCGCTTTCCCAGGTGAGCGCGTGCGAGATGCACCTTGTGCCGACCGACCTGGACCTCCTCGTCAGGAAGATCGTTCATGAGCTCGATGCCGGCAAGGGTGAGCGGCGCGTCATCTGGCTGATCGGGCGCCTCCCGACGGTCCAGGCCGACCCGACGCTGCTCCGCCAGGCCATCTTGAGCCTCGCGTCGAATGCCCTCAGGTTCACGCGGACCCGCGAGGTCGCGCGCATCCAGATCGGGGTGCGGCCCGGCGACGGCGAGCTGGTGTTCTTCGTCCGCGACAACGGCGCCAGCTACGACATGAAGCACCGCGAGAGGATGTTCAATTCAGCCCCGCGCAAGGACCCCCCGGCGGAGCCGAGCAGCGGCGCGATCAGGCTGTCCCACGTTCAGCGGATCATCCAGCGCCACGGCGGCCGGTTGTGGACGGAGGCCGTGCCCGACGGCGGCGCCACGTTCTACTTCTCCCTCCCGGGCGACCTCGCGGAGCCCGCATGCGCCCCGGCACGCCGATGAAAACGGAGAAAATGCCTGCCGCCGGCGAAGTCGTGGCGGCGCTGGACACGTTCATTGTCGACCAGCGCGCGCGGCATCCGGGAAAGGGCCAGTCCAAGGCCCACGGCGCATCGCTGCGCATCATCCTGGTGGAGGACAGCGAGCCCGACGCCGAGCTGATCCTGCAGACCCTGCTCGATTCCGGCATGAACTTCTCCGTCGTCACCGTCGAGTCCCGCGAGAAGTTCGAGTTCGAGCTCGGCCACCAGCTGCCCAACATCATCCTTTCGGACTTCTTCCTTCCCTCCTTCGACGGCAGCGCCGCCCTCGAGATCGCCAAGCAGCTCGCGCCCGGCGTGCCGTTCATCTTCGTCACGGGTGTCCTGGGCGAGGAAATCGTGATCGAGATGCTGAGGAAGGGCGCCACCGACTACATCCTCAAGACCCGCCTCGCGCGGCTCGTGCCCGCCATGAACCGCGCGCTGCGCGAGACCGAGCAGAGGCGGGAGAACCAGAAGGCGCAGGAGAGGCTTCGGCGCTCCCACGACCAGCTGCGGGCGCTGACGGGCCACCTGCGATTCGTGCGGGAGGAGGAGCGGACCCGCATCGCGCGGGAGGTCCACGACGAGCTCGGGCAGGCGCTGACCGGCCTGAAGCTCGATCTCGCATGGCTCTCCAGCAAGACCGTGGGCGAGCGGGCGCTGCAGCGCAAAATCAAGGCGATGTCGGCCAACGTCGACGAGACAATCCACACGGTCCGGCGGATAGCGACGGAACTGCGGCCCGGCGTGCTGGACAACCTCGGCCTCGCCGCGGCGATCGAGTGGCAGGCGACGGAGTTCCAGGAGAAGACGGGCATCAAGTGCGAGGTGAAGATCGAGGTGAAGGACACCATCTGGGACCGGGAATTCAACACGATGTGCTTCCGCATCTTCCAGGAGACGCTCACGAACATCGTCCGCCACGCGAAGGCGACCCGCGTCGAGGTGCGCCTGACCCAGGTCGACCATGAGCTGGTCCTGACCGTGCGCGACAACGGCCGCGGCATCTCCGAGGAGGAGGTCGTCCACGCCCGCTCGATCGGGCTGATCGGCATGAGGGAGCGCGTCGCCCAGGTGGGCGGCCAGGTCTTCTTCTTCGGGCTGCCCGCTCGGGGCACCACGGTCACGATGCGGGTGCCGATGCCCGCGGTGGCGGCCGCAGAACAGGGCGCCGAATGAGAATCCTCATCGCAGACGACCACGCCGTCGTGCGCCACGGCCTGAAGCAGATCCTTGCCGACGCGTTCAAGCGCGCGGTGTTCGGCGAGGCGGCCAATTCCCAGGAGGCGCTCGAGCGCGTCTGGAAGGAGCCCTGGGACGTCGTGATCCTCGACCTCACCATGCCGGGACGCAGCGGCCTGGAGGTCCTCAAGGAGATCAAGCGGGCGCGGCCGAAGCTTCCCGTCCTCATCCTGAGCATGCACCCGGAGGACCAGTTCGCCGTCCGCCTGCTCAAGGCCGGGGCCTCCGGGTACATGACAAAGGAGAGCGCGCCCGAGGAGCTCGTGGGCGCCGTGAACAAGGCCGTCGCCGGCGGCCGCTATGTCAGCGTCCCGCTCGCCGAGAAGCTGGCGTCGCTCATCGTGCGCGACGTGCAGGCCGCCCCGCACGAGAGCCTGTCCGACCGCGAGTTCCTCATCCTCAGGCTCATCGCCTCGGGCAAGCCCGTGGGCGTGATCGCGCGCGAACTGTCGCTGAGCGTGAAGACCATAAGCACGTACCGGGCGCGGCTGCTCGAGAAGATGTGCATGTCCAACAACTCGGAGCTCGTCCACTACGCGTTCCAGAACCACCTCGTGGAGCGACGCTCATTGGACATGGGCACGGCCCCCGGGGAAAAGTAGGCGAATGCCCCTCCCTCACCCATGGAGCCGTTCGGACGCCGCGGCGTCCAAATTGTGTCCAAAACCTTCCCTGCAAGGCTCTCTATGAACGAAATCAACGGCGCACAGCCACTACCCTCCCCCTTCGGCGCATGGGCCGTCCTTGACATCTGGGCGCGCCGCTGGCGCTGGATCGCCGCCTGCACGGTGGTCGCGGCCATCGCGGGCGCCCTTGTGGCAAGCGTGGTCTGGAGCCGCTCGTTCTCCTCCACCGCGCAGCTGATCCGGTACGAGCCGTCCTCCATCGACGACTCCTACCACCCCAGGGCGCTGGCCGCGCCGAGCCTCGTCGTGATGCTGCAGGCGCCGGGGCTGCTCGAGGAGGTCGGCTCGCACCTGCAGCGGCCGGTCTCCGCAAAGGAGCTGGCGGAGCACCTCGAGGTCACGCTGGACAGGAACAACGATGTCGTGACGGTCACCGCGAACGGGCGTTCCCCGGACGAGGCCATCGACACCGTCAACCGGTACTGCGCCGCGGCAATAGCGTACACCCAGAAGATCCAGCGGCAGGAGGCAATCGACGTCGGCGACAACCTGAACCGCCAGCTTGAGCAGGTCGAGAGCGAGATCGCGTCCACGCGCAGGGCGATTCCGGCATCCGGCGAGCCGGCCGCGGACTCCCTCGCGTCCGGCGCCGAGGCCGCCGCCGAGGAGCCCAGCGGCCTCACGCAGAGCATCCAGGCCGCGCGGGAGAGGCTGGACGACCTGGTCACCCGCTACACCGACGCCCACCCGCTCGTGCGCGAGCAGCGCGCCCGACTGGCTGCCCTCGTGGAGGAGCAGCGCCAGACCCTCCCGGCGACCGCAGGCTTCCCGGCGGCCCGCACCCGCGTGGCGCCCCCGGCGCCGATTTCCCCGCTGTTCTACGGTCGGGTCACGCCCGAGGAGGTCGCAATGAGCGAGCGGGTCCGGGCCCTCGAGACCAACCGCGCGCTGCTCATCGAGCGCCAGCGGGCGATCCAGCCGTTCCGCGAGAGCCCCCCGGGGTATTTCCGCGTGCTGCTCTCGGCCGCGGCGAGCCCGACGAGGCTGCAAAGATACCGCCTTGAGATCGTGCTCTTCGCGTGCCTTGGCGCCATCGTGGGCCTCCTCGGCTCGGCCGCCCAGATCCTGGCCGGGGAGTTTTTGGACAACCGGATCAGGACCCGCACCGACGTGCGCCGCGTCACCGGGCTGCCGCTGCTCGCGACGCTGGGCGACCTCAAACGCATGTCGCCCGTGAGCCAGGAGCAGTGGGCGTTCCGCGCATGGACCGCCCTGCAGGGCAGACTCAGCACCCCGCCCAGCCACGGCATGATCTGCGGGATAACCTCGGCCAATGGAGGCGACGGGCGGTCGACCTGGATAGGCCTGCTGTCGCGCGCCGCCCGGAGCTGCGGATTCCGGGTTCTGACGATCGACGCGCAGCCGTCCCAGAAGCTCTCGGCGGAGCTGGCCCAGCTCGAGAAGCGGCCGCCGCCCGCGGCCCTGACGAACGGCTCGCAGCATGCAGCCGCCCTGGTGACGGACGACCTCTCGGCGCCCGGGCTGGTCGTCGAGCGGCTGACGAGCGAGGAATGCCCGCCGGTGGTGAGCATCCCCCTGCCCGGCTGGGTGTGGAACATCGAGCGCCGCAAGCAGTGGCGGTCGGCCCTCGAGGCCTGGAGGGCCATCCACCATGTCGTGATCCTCGTGGACCTGCCTCCCGCCCTCGTGGCCGAATCCGTGCTGCTCGCGGAGACCATCCCGAACCTCATCTGGCTGGTCGACCGCGACAAGTCCGACGCGACCGAGACGCTCATCGACCTGGAGACCCTGCGCGACGCCAGCTGCAATCTCGTGGGCGCCGTGTTCAACCGGGAGCGAGCGGCGCCGCTGAGCGGCCAGTTCAGCCGCTGGCTCGGGAGCGGCGCGCTCATGCTGCTCTTGTGCGCCTGGCCGGCGGGGCCGGCGGCGCAGGGCGCGGCGGAGCCGCCCCAGCCCGCGGAGGGGCCGGCCGCGTTCTCCCTCGCCGGCTCCCCGCAGCGGGCGGCCTGGCAGCAGCGGCTTACCCTGGGGCCGGGCGACGTGCTCAGCCTCCATCTCTTCGGCTCCCCGGAGCTCACGCGCGAGAACGTGTCCGTCGGGCCCGACGGGATGATCTCCTACCTGGAGGCGCAGGACATCGACGCCTCGGGGCTGACCGTCGACGAGCTTCGCGGGCGCATCAACGCCGAGCTCGGCAGGTACCGCCGCGCGCCGGAGGCCTACGTCACGCCCGTGTCCTACCGCAGCAAGAAATACTACATGATGGGCACGGTCGTGCAGAAGGGCGTGTTCTACCTCGACCATCCGACCACCGTCATCGAGGCGGTCGCGCGCGCGCGCGGCTTTGAGACGGGCGTCTCCAACGGCGACACCGTCGACGCGGCCGACTTCTCGCGCAGCTTCCTCGCCCGCGGCAACCACCGCGTGCCCGTGGACTTCGAGCGCCTGTTCCTGCACGGCGACCTCTCGCAGAACGTCGCCCTGGAGCCGAACGACTACCTGTATTTCCCGTCCTCGAACTCAGGGCAGATCTACGTCCTCGGGGCGGTGGATCTGCCGGGTCCCGTGGCCTATGATCCCAACGTCAGCGCCCTCTCGGCCATCGCCTCGCGCGGCGGCTTCACCCCGCGCGCCTGGAAGACGCACGTGCTGGTGCTGCGCGGGTCCCTGGACCACCCGGTGGCCTTCAAGGTCGATGTCGCGGGCGCGCTCACGGGCGACTCGCCGAACCTGGCGCTGCGGCCCGGGGACCTGGTCTATGTCTCCGACCGGCCGTGGATCAGGGCCGAGGAACTGCTTGACCACGCCGCGTCGGCGTTCGTCGAGTCGGCGGTGGTCACCTGGACGGGCCTCAACGTCGGCCCCAGCATCATCTCCAGGCCCTCGCCATGACGCCTTTCCCAAGGCTTTCCCTCGTTCCCCTCCTCGCCGCCGGCCTCCTCTGCTTCCCGGGGTGCGAAAGCAACTCCCTGCCGGTTGCCAGGCAGGGGATTCCGTCGCCCGTGCCCGCCGAGCTGGATTCATTGCCCGCGCAGGCGCTCGATCTTGCGCTGCTCCGGCCCTCCGGGGCCGCGTTTCGCCTCGGCCCGGGCGACGTCCTGGGGATCGAGGTGACGGGGGACACCGCCACCCAGGAGACCCTGACCGTCGGGCCGGACGGAAAGATCTACTACAACATCCTGCCCGGCCTTGACGTGTGGGGGCTCACGCTTCCCGAGGCCCGCGACCGCATGGAGGATGAGCTGAAGAAATACATCCGCGAAAAGCCGGTCGTCACGCTCGTCGTGCAGTCGGTCGCGAGCAAGCAGGTCTGGGTTCTCGGCCGCCTGAACAGCCCGGGGGTCTACGCCCTGGGGGGACCCACCTCGCTGCTGGACGCCGTGGCCGAGGCCGGCGGCCTCGGGGTCAGCACCCAGGCCGGCGGCTCGTTCTCCGAGCCGGCGGACCTCTCCCGAAGCTTCCTCATCCGCGGCGGCCATCTCGTCCCCGTCGACTTCGAGAGGCTTCTTCGCGACGGCGACCTCTCCCAGAACGTCTATCTCCAGCCGGACGATTTCATCTTCGTGCCCTCGCTGCGCAGCGCGGAAGTCCACATCCTGGGCGCGGTCCTGCAGCCGCACTCCGAGAGGATGGGCGGGGCGCTGACCCTGATCCAGGCCATAGCGCTCGCCGGCGGCACCGTGCCGGGGGCCTGTCTTCCGAACGTCGCCATCCTCCGGGGCTCGCTCGCGCATCCGCAGATCGCGGTCGTGGCCGTGGACCAGGTCCTGAAGGGAAAGGCGCCCGATGTGCGGCTCGAGCCGGGCGACATCGTCTTCGTCCCCTACTCGCCCGAGCGCGTGCTGACCCGCTACGTGAATCTCATCCTCGACACCTTCGTGCGCACCGTCGGCGTGAATGAGGGGGCCTACGCGATCTCCAGCAAGTCCAGGCCCATTTCGGTCGGCGTCAACCTGACGCCGTAGGGTCCGTTCGCGCGCCTGGCGGCCCCCGGCGCCCCGCCGCTTGTCAGACAAACACTGACACGGGATTTCTCTATTGTCCGACAGGGATTGTTCCCAACATCTGACATAACTATCAGACCAACACGGCTATTAAGCCTCGATTGGACCCGGTATATTTGCGGGTTCAATGAAGCGACACACAGCCGCGCCATATGCAGCCTTGCCAGTGTACCTGCTCCTGGCCGCCGCATCGGTCACGAGCTTCCCCAAGGCTGCGGCCGCGTCCGTGGTGCCGGCGGCCGACGTGGCTGCCGCCCCCAACATCGCCATGAGCCGGATCGCGGTGGCAGCCCAAAGGCTTCCGTCGGTCACCGTGGCCGCCACCGCCCCCTCAGCCGCCATAGGCGGGTCGGCAACCGGCCTGATCACGTTCTCCCGCACCGGCAACACAGCCAATAGCCTGACCGTGAGCTTCTCGCTGTCCGGCACCGCGGTGAAGTGGACCGACTACTACCGGCTTCCCCAGGGCGACATGCCGGAATCGGTGACGATTCCCGCCGGGTCCGCATCGGTGACGCTGGCAATCACGGCCAAGGCCAACTCGACCGGAGCCAGCCCGGAGACGGCCGTCTTCACCCTGTCGGCGAATCGCTCCTATAGGATCGGCGCCGCCAGGACCGCCACGATCTCGATCGTGGCCGGGGGGGCCGCCCCGGCCATCCCCGCCTCAGCCGCTCCAACCCCCGCCCCGCCAAGCGCGCCGGCCAATCCCCTGGTCACCCAGACGGCGGCCGGCGCCGGTCCCGGTCCCGCAGGCGGCGAGATGGATGACACCAACCTTATCCTGCCGTCGGTGGGCGACCACGCGCTGCGCGTGCTCACGCCGACACTGCTCGAGCTCCGGAAGATCGGCACGAAGGCGCACGATCCCGCGGCGGCCTCCACATGGGACTTCGTGGACAAGAGCGGCCGGTCCACCGCGCCGCTGCCGGCCCAGTTCAGCGTGACCGTCGGCGGCGGGTCCGTCGCCGTCACCGCGGTCGGCTTCAGGCGCCGCGTCCTCTATGCGCCGCTGAAGGCCTACGACCTGAGGATCGACAACGCGCTCTACCTGCGGCTCGCGGCGCCGGTCTCCGACGGACAGGCCGTCGAGGTCACGGACCCGGACGGGCAGATCTGGGCGGCGGGCGATATCTACACGGTCACGGCGGATCCCCTGCGCTACAGCCCAGGGATTCACGTGAACCAGGAGGGGTACGTCCCCGCCTTCCCGAAGAAGGCCATGGTCGGCTACTACCTCGGCGACATGGGTGAGATGCCCGTCACCGCCACGGCCTTCAGCCTCATCAGCGTGGACACAAACGCCGTCGTGTTCCAGGGGCAGCTCACCCAGCGCAGGGACGTCGGCTACCAGACGGCCCCCCTGCCCTACCAGCAGGTGTTCGTCGCCGACTTCAGCAGCTTCACGACTCCCGGCGAATACCAGGTCCAGATCGACGGCATGGGCACGTCGCTGCCGTTCGTGATCAACGACGGCATCGCGATGGGATTCGCCCGCACCTACGCCCTCGGGCTGTTCGGGCAGCGCAGCGGTGCGGCAGCGGCCCTCCCCTACACGCGCTTCACGCACGCCGCCGACCATACGGCGCCCGCGCAGGTCCCGGCCAACGACTCCGACCCCCAGTTCTCGTTCACGTGGAAGACCGTCGCCGGCTACGCGGGCACGGCCAACAGCAACAACCCGGCCCAGTCCGCGCCCCTGCTGACAAGCGAGGCAAAGGCGCTCTATCCGTTCGTCACGACCGGGAAGGTCGACGTCTCCGGAGGCCACTGGGACGCAGGCGACTACAGCAAGTACACCGAGAACAGCGCCGAACTGGTCCATTACCTGGTGTTCAGCGTGGATTCGATCCCCGGCGTCGCCGGCATGGACAACCTCGGCATCCCGGAGAGCGGGGACGGCATTCCCGACGTCCTGCAGGAGGCAAAGTGGGAGGCCGATTTCCTCGCGAAGATGCAGGACGCCGACGGCGGATTCTATTTCCTGGTGTACCCCAAGGGCCGCGAGTACGAGTCCAACGCCCTGCCCGAGGACGGCGACCCGCAGGTCGTCTGGCCGAAGAGCACCTCCGTCACCGCAGCCGCGGTCGCGGCTCTGGCCGAGGCGGGCTCGTCGCCGGCCATGAAGAGGTCCTACCCGCAGGCGGCGGCGCTGTACCTTCAGACGGCCCGGCTGGGATGGCAGTTCCTGGCAGGCGCCATCGCCAGGTACGGAAAGGCCGGCGCCTACCAGAAGATCACGTTCTACAGTGACGACTGGACCCACGACGACGAGCTCGCGTGGGCCGCCGCGGCCATGTTCGTCGCGACGGGAGATGCGCAGTACCAGGCCCAGCTCCTGAAGTGGTTTCCCAATCCCGCCGACCCGTCGACCTTCCGCTGGGGCTGGTGGCGCATGTCCGAGGGTTGGGGCAACGCAATCCGCACGTATGCGTTCGCGGCGGCAAGCGGACGCCTGCCGCAGGCGTCGCTCGATCCGGCCTTCCTCGCCGCCTGCAGGGCGCAGGTTGTGGCCGCGGGCGACGACGCCGTCGCGTGGTCGGGGGACAACGCCTACGCAAGCCCCTTCCCGCCCGCCACAAAGGCCGTTCTCGGGGGCGGATGGTACTTCTCCCTGGACCAGGCCTCCGACATGGCGGTCGCCTATCAGGTCGATCCCAAGCCCGCGTACATCGAGGCGCTGGTCGGCGCCATGAACTACGAGGGTGGAAGCAACCCGGTCAATGTCATGTTCCTCACCGGCCTCGGCCTCAAGCGCCAGCGCGAGAATGTCTCCCAGCTGTCGCAGAACTCCCGCCGCATCCTTCCGCCGTCCGGCATCCCGCTGGGGCAGGTCACGGCCGGCTTTGAGTACCTCAACAGCTACGGGTCCGAACTGTCAGAGCTGTCCTATCCCGGCGACAGCGGTTCGAAGGACGTGTACCCGTACTATGACCGCTGGAGCGACGCCTTCAACGTGACGCAGGAATTCATAGCGGTGAACCAGGCGCGCGGCTTCATGGCCACCGCGTTCCTCGCGACGCTCACGTCGAGCTCGGGCGGCTCGTGGACCGCCCCCGCGGCCACCATCGCGGTGCCGGGCGCGGTCGCCCTTCTGAACACGCCGCTCACGCTCAGCGTCCATGTCCCCGGACTCGACCTGGCCGGTGCCCGGATCGTCTGGGAGGCGCGCGACCAGCAGCCTGCCTTTGGCTCCACCTACGTGGTCACGCCGGTCAACAACGGAGACCAGTGGGTTGAGGTCGAGGTCGAGTGGCCCGACGGCCGCCGGGCCTTCGCGGAGAACAGTTTCCAGGCAAACAGCCCGACGCAGACCTGGATCGACGACTCCCTTCCCCTGGGTGCCAACGCGGCCTCGGACGGCGGCGACGCCTGGAACTGGGTGTCGGCCGCCCCGGCGCCGCGGTCCGGATCCCTGGCGGCTCAGACCATCGCCGCACCCGGGCTGCACGAGATCTCGTTCACGGGGGCCGCGGCGACCATGCAGGTCTACCCGGGCGACACCGTTTTCGCGTGGGTCTACCTGGACGGCGCGAACCCGCCCTCGGAGATCCTGCTGGCCTGGAGCGACGGCTCGTCCTGGGAGCACCGCGCGTATTGGGGCTCCAACACCATCACCTACGGCACCAACGGGACCCCGGGGCGCTACTATGCGGGCCCCCTTCCCGCCAAGGGCGGGTGGGTGAAACTCTCGGTTCCCGCCAGCGCCGTGGGGCTGGAGGGCTCCGCCGTGAGCGGCATGGACTTCTCGCTCTACGGCGGGCGCGTCACCTGGGACGCGATCGGGCGGTCCTCCGCGGGCCAGTGATCTTTTCCATGCGAGCTTCGACTAACTTCCAAACATACGGTTCCGAGATGCGCACCGTGTCCTAACACGGCCACCATGCACCTGCCGGACCGTATCCCCTTTCCCGCCGCCGAAAGGTTGGCGGATTGATCCGGACGAGTTTTCCGTTGGCTACCGCCGGGGCCAGAAGGGGTAAGCACCCCATGGCCCCGGCGTAATTTTGCCCGTAGGATGAGGCCGGGTGACGAATCGTTATCTATTCGCCTGCTGCCTCTTGTGGCTCCTCCCATCCGCCGCCGGCCTTCGCGCGCAGCTGCGGACCGAGGTGGACGCCCATTCGCTGAGCCTGCCCGCCGTCGGGGACTGCACCCTGCGGATCCTGACTCCTTCGCTCCTCGAATTCACCGTGATCTCCGCAGAGGCGAAGGGCCCGCCCGCGGCGCAAGACTTCCAGGTCACCGTCGCCGGCCGGCCGGCCGAGGTCGCGGCCATCGGCGCCAAACGCAGGGTGATCTATGCCCCCCTGGCGCGGAGCGACCTGAGGATCGCGACCCAGTATTACATCCGCGTCGCCCGCGCCATCGACCTGAACGACGTATCCCAGGTCGTGGAGGTCAGGGGTCCCGCCGGCGGCAGCGGACGCCCGCCGGTCGCCGCGACCGCAGCCTGCGATCCGGAGCGCTACAACCCCGCGATCCACGTGAACCAGGAGGGCTACGTGCCGTCCCTGCCGAAGAAGGCGATGATCGGCTACTATCTGGGCGACTTGGGGGAGATGGACATCCCCCAAGCGCCCGGATTCTCGCTCATCGAGGCGCGCGGCGGCAGGCCGGTCTATGCCGGCAGGCTGTCGCCCCGCCCGGACGCTGGGTACAGGACGCTTCCCACACCCTACCAGAAGGTGCTCTCGGCGGACTTCAGCGACTTCACGACCCCCGGGGAATACCGGCTCCTCGTGCCCGGCCTCGGCGCGTCGCTCCCCTTCCTGATCGACGACGGCATCGCGATGGGCTTCGCGCGCACCTACGCCCTCGGCCTCTACGGCCAGCGCTGCGGGACCGGAAACGACCTGCCCTTCACCCGTTTCGTCCACGGCGCGTGCCATACCGCCCTGGCGCAGGTCCCTGCGCAGGCGGACAGCCAGTTCGCGTTCACCTGGGCCAAGATCGCCAGCTATGGGGGTGCGGCGAACGCGGACAACCCCCGCCAAACCGCGCCGCCGCTCACGAGCGAGGCCAGCCAGCTCTACCCCTTCGTCAGGCGCGGCGCGGTCGATGTCTCCGGGGGCCACCATGATGCAGGCGACTACAGCCGGTACACGATCAACAGCGCCGAGCTCGTCCACTACCTCGTCTTCGCGGTGGACTCGATCCCCGGCGTCGCGAAGCTCGACAACCTCGGGATTCCCGAGAGCGGCGACGGCACAAGCGACGTCCTTGAGGAGGCAAAATGGGAGGCCGACTACATCGCGAAGCTCCAGGACACCGACGGTGGCTTCTATTTCCTGGTCTATCCCAGGAACCGCGAATACGAGTCAAACGTCCTGCCCGACCACGGCGACCCGCAGGTCGTGTGGCCGAAGAACACTTCGGCGACCGCCGCCGCCGTGGCGGCGCTCGCGCAATGCTCCTCCTCGCCGGAATTCAGGCGGCACTACCCCGAGACAGCGGCCAGATACCTGGAGCAGGCAAAGCTGGGCTGGCAGTTCCTCACGGGCGCAATCGCCAGGCACGGCAAGGCCGGCGCCTACCAGAAGATCACGTTCTACGGCGACCGCTACACGCATGACGACGAGCTGGCCTGGGCCGCCTGCGAGCTCTTCCTCGCCACCGGCGACGCCCAATACCGGCAAAGGCTGTTCGAATGGTTCCCGAATCCCGCCGACCCCGCTACCTTCCGCTGGGGCTGGTGGCGCATGTCCGAGTGCTGGGGCAACGCGATCCGGAGCTACTGCTTCGGCGCCCGAAGCGGCCGGCTGCCGGCGGGCGCCCTCGACGCCCGCTATCTCGCGCTCTGCGAAGGCCAGGTGCTGGCCGCGGGCGACGACGCGCTCTCCTGGTCCGGGAAGTGCGCCTACGCCACGCCCTTCCCGCCCGCCACAAAGGCGGTGAACGGGGCGGGCTGGTATTTCTCCCTGGACCAGGCATCGGACATGGCCGTGGCCTATGCGGTCAACCCGAAGCCCGCGTACCTCGACGCCCTGGTGGGAGCGATGAAC
>Ga0265320_10000707_pt1 | contig 25491 bp, 15 predicted proteins | sample 4827metaG_FD_202087 | JGI IMG/M metagenome (GOLD analysis project Ga0265320, IMG submission 202087) | Rhizosphere microbial communities from Carex aquatilis grown in University of Washington, Seatle, WA, United States - 4-8-27 metaG | ecosystem: Host-associated > Plants > Roots > Rhizosphere >...
CCGTCAGCGAATGATGCGCCGATTTCGAACACTTTTTCATCGGTCAAATGGCGGGTGTATTTTCGTCCACTTCGGAACGTGTCAGGGCCATCGCGATTTTGTCCTCCAGGTCGCGGTTATCCACATAGCTGTGCACGATTTGCGTCGCGTAACGGCTGGCAAAACCATCGAGTTCCTGGGTGATGGCGCGGATGGTGGTGACCATGAAGTTGTAGGCGAACATCGCCGGGATGGCGACCAGCAGGCCAGTGACCGTGGCCACCAGCGCGGCGGCCACGCCGGGCGCCATGGCCGTGAGCGTGGCGGCCTTGCTTTCGGCGATGCCGGCGAACGTGGACATGACGCCCCAGACCGTGCCCAGCAATCCGATGAACGGTCCGCCGGCCACGGCGGTGGACAGCACGATCATCCCCTTTTCCAATCCCATTGCTTCCGCACCGGCAGCTTCTTCAAGCGCGACCTTCACCGCCTCAAACGAGGCCGTGCTGATACGCCGCTCGCCTTTGACAGTGACCGGGTTTTTGTCCAATTGATACGCCAGTTCATCCGCGCCACGAATATAGAGTTGATAGGCGGGCGCGCCGTCAAATTCCTCGCCCTTGCGTTGGATGTCCAGCGGATCGCGCGTAGAGCTGTAGGCGGCCAGGAATTTTTTGGTTGCCTGGCGCGCAATCAGCAACTGGCGGAACTTGGTGATGATGATCGTCCAGCTGAACAGCGACAGGACGAGCAGCACGATGACAGTGATCTTGCCTTCGGTGGTGGCGTTCTGGATGGCGTACACCGCCGCGTTGGCGGCGAACAGGGGGTGTATGAGTGGGGTCATAAATGATTTAGATGCCCGGTTCCGGAGTCTGGGTTTTGGATTGTTGTCTGGGTGGTAAAATCACGGTCACACGGCCGGTCTTCTGCGACAGCGCAATGCCTTTGCCCTTCTTTTTCTCGTCGTCCTGGTCGCCGGCACTGGATGCCACGGTGGCGGCATCGTCGGCGGTTTCGGCGTTCTCTTTGGTGACGTTGGATTGCGGGATGCCCATGCTGGCGCCGCTGGTGTCGCCGGAGGCGGACACGGATTCGCCAATCAGGGAGGCGGTGATGGAATCGCCGCTCACATCCACATTACCGCCGCCGATGATGGTGCCGGAAACCTCGCCTGAAGCGTTGATGTTGACATTGCCGGCGCTCACCACGGTCACGTTCACATTCTGGCCGGATGTGATGTCCACGCCCTGCCGGCCGACAATGACGCCGTTGATGTTGCCGCCGGCCTCAAGCTTGATATTGTAGCCGATGATGCCGGAACCGGAGGCGTTGATGTCCTTGCCGGCGTTCAGGTCAATAAAATTGGCCTTCGTGTCCGTGCCGTTGAAAGCCAGTTGCAGGATGCCGCCGAGGCTGGCGTTGATGCTGCCGTTGGGAGTGCTGACGGTGATGTCGCCCAGCGCGGCGTCCGAACCGGGCACGGTCGTTGCGAGGATGCCGCTGCCGGGAATCAGGGCCGGAATTTGAACCAGCTGGCCGGACGCATTCAACTCCAGTGCCTGAAAGCTCACGAAACCGGAGCCGCCAGAGCCGGCATTCACATCGCCGGTCTGGGAGAGAATATTGATATTGCCGCCGTTGTAGGTGGCGATGCGCGAGCCATCCACGTTCACGTTGCCGCCGGCGTTAATGGAAATATTTCCGCCGCTCGTGGTGAAAATCCCCTTCACCACGCCGGGATCACCCAAAGCAGTGAGCGGCCCGCCGACGTCGAGGATGCCGCCGGTGGCCATGCCGACATTCAGCGTGATGCCGCCCAGCAAACTGTAATTGGCAATGGCGGTTGAAGTCATTTCGAGATTGCCAGTGGTGGTGACGGTGAGGTTCGCGCCGTAGGGCGAAATGGCGGCCAGCGGGGCGTCCGGCGCGAGCACGGTGATGCCGCCGGAAAATCCGAGGTCAATGTTCTGGGCGTTGATAACGAAACTGCCAGGGCCAGCCACCGCCAGATCCTGGCCGCCGAACAGCGCGCCGGGAGTGTAGTCGGGATAAGCGATGTCACCCGTCACAATGATGGAGGTGGTTTGCAACGGCGACAGATTCCGCCCCAGGAAGCCAAAGTTGTAGGTGCCGTAATGGCTGCTGCCGTCCGAAGCGATGTAAGGCCGCAGGCTGTGAACGGTGATCTGCGCAAAGGTCGGCACGACCAGCCCGAAGCTGCCGATGCTGCCAGAGATATCCAGCACCACCGGGTTTGCATCAGGATCGTTCAAATGCAGCGGCGGGGAGCTGTAACCGACGGCAAAGGTCTGGTAGTCGGCCGGATTGCCGTCGGACATGGTGATGCCGGTGAGCGCCGTCGTGCTCGTGTTCACCTTGCCGGTCAAATTGCCGCCGTTGCGCGTGGTGATGTGCAACGAACCCTGGCTGGAAGGATCAAGGAGGATAGACTTGTCAATCAGGATGCCGCCGGCGCCGGCATTGAGGGAAAGAATCGGCGCATAAACGATGGGGGTTTTCTGGCTCGCCACCCGGTGCAGATTATTGCCGGTCAGCTCAATGGCATTACCCGCCCAAAGGCTCACGGCGGCATCCGAAGCATAACTGAACAAAAATGATGATGCGGCGTCAAACGCTCCGTCCGGGTTGTTCACTTCCTTGAGGTAAATGCTATTGGCCGCCCAGGTGTTCCACGAGCCGGTGATCAAACTCAACGTCACTGGCCCGCTCGCACCCGATGGGGCGCCGATGTTGCCGTTGGGATTCTGCGCTTGTTGTACTGCCGTTTCCAATTCGTTCAGCGCGGTGGCGGCGCCGACCGGATCGGCGTTGCGATTTTGAAGCTGGGCGGCCTGCGCGCTGGAAACCGGAACGCCCGCGAGCAAGGTGCCGGTGCCATTGGCCACCACAAAATTTCCCGTGATCTGGTTGCCGGCAATGACAGTCACGTTGCCCGCACCGTAGGCACCGGATTCGCCCTGCCACGTGCCCGTCGCCACGGAAGCCGTGCTGTCAACGTTGTTGCCGGCGATCAACGTGACATCGCCGCCCGCCGCCGTGGAAAAACCGCCAAGAACGGTGTTGGGCGTGACCCCGGAGCTGCCGAACAAATAATCGGCGGTTTGCCGCGTGAAGCTGGTGCCGCCATTCCAGGAACCGAGATTGATGCTGCCGGCCAGCGCGTCCACGAAGATGCTGCCGCCGGTGGTGGTGAACACCGAACCGCCACCGAGCAGGATGTCCTGTCCGGCAATCAAATTGATGTTGCCGCTGGCTGTTCGAATCCAGCCGCCGCCCGTGTTATCGCCGCTGTTGTTGTTCAAGTAAATGTTTCCGACCCCGGGGTGGACGGCTCCGTTGGCAAAATTATATCCGGCTTCAAGCGTCACCGACCAATGGTTCGCATCCGTGATCAGCGCATTGTCGCCAAATATGATGTCGCCGCCGGCCAGCAGCGTCAGCCGCCCGTTGGGATTCGGGGTCACATTGCCCGGCCCGACCACCGTTCCCGTGGAAGCGCTCAGATCCCAGGTCGTGCCCCCGTCGAGCGTGATGTTGCCGGACGCCTCCAGCAAAATCTGTGAGAAGCTCTTGTTCAGAAACGCCGTGGTCACGTCCACAAACAGCGTGCCGGTGCCGTTGATGCCGTTGATGGTGCCGAAGGCATCGGGCAGGGTTGACCCGGAACTGCCCAGTTCGAGATTCGCCAGGCCGAGAAACAATTGTCCGCCGGTCCAGCCGGCCTGCGCGCTCGCATCCATGCTCGAATTCAAGGAGGAAACGTTCGGTGCACTGATCTCGATGTTGCCGCCGTTGCCGCCCAATGCGCCGCCGCGGGTTACGATCTGGCTGCCGACCGTGTCGCTGAAGCTGTTTCCCGACTGCAACGTGACATTGCCGCCGGCGCTGCCCGGCGTGGCATCGTCGCCCTGCGCCAGGATTCGGGAACTGGCGCCAAGGGTCAGCGTATCGGATGCGACGAGTTCGATGATGCCGTGTTGATTGCCCACGGAGTTGGCTTGAATGATGCCGTTTTGATTCACTGTTGACGCGTACAGCCCGATGGTGCCGCCATCGTCAATGATCTGGGAACCGGAACCGACCACAATGCTGTTTCCCGCCGTCAAGTTCAGGATCGCCTTCGACAGTTGAATGGACCCGCTTCCAGTCTGGCCGCTGCCCCCATTCAAATAAATGTTGCCGACGCCGGATTGGACCACGTTGTTGACAAAATCGTATCCGGCCAGGAGCGTCGCCGACCAGTTGTTGGCATCCGTTAATTTGGCGCCGTTTCCGAAGATGATGTTGCGCCCGGCTTCCAGGGTCAGTTGACCGCCGGTCACACCGCCAAAATTTGCACCGATGGTTCCGCTTAGATTCCACGTCGTGCCGCCGGCAAGCGTGATGTCATACGCAGCCTGAAGAATGATCTGGGAAACCGCGAGGTTGGCAAACGCGCTGTTCACGTTCAAATCCAGTGTGCTGCCGGGATTGCTCCCGGCCAATACCGTGCCACCGCCCGCGCTGCCAGAGCCGGATGTGTCCAAGATGATGTAATCCGGATCCAGCAACAGTTTCCCCGCCGTCCAGCCCGCTTGGCCGCGCGCATCAATGCCGGAATTCAGTGAGAGGACACTTGGCGCGCTGATTTCGACGTTGCCACCGTTGCCGCCTTGCGCGCCGCCGGTGGTGATGATTTGGCTGCCGGCGCTGTCGCTGAAGGTGTTGCCGGATTGAAGCATCACTTTGCCACCAGCACTGCCGCCGGGCGAATTGTCACCGTTGGCGATGATTTGCGAATTTGCACCAAGGGTCAGTTGGCCGGAGGCGATGAGTTCGATGACGCCATTTTGATTTTGGACGGAATTGGCCTGGACCAGTCCGTCCTGATTGACCACCTGCGCCTGCAACGCAATCGTGCCGGCGTCGGCGGTGAGCTGTCCCAGATTATTTACCGATCCGGCGGGCACCTGCACGCTGGCACTCAGGCCGCGGCCGTCGGGGCGTTCGCTCACCAGCACGGTCTGGCCAGCCGCGAGGCCGATGTTACCGCCGGGCGCATTCAGGCTGCCGTTGTTCTGGATGTTTTCGGCGATGAGAAACAGCGAACGGCCGTTACCCGCCTGGATGGACCCATAATTGATGATGCTCGCCAACGGCGGCATGCCAGTGAACGTCCAACTGGAACCCGAGCCAAAATCCGGCGTGATGGGCGCGGTAGTGGCGATGAAGTCGCCGCCAACCTTGATCATCGAATTCGGACCGAAGTAAAACCCGTTGGCGTTGGCGAGAATGACCGTGCCGTTGGCGTTGAGATTGCCAAAAATCTGCGATGCGCTGGCGCCGCCGATCTGGTTGAGGACCACGGAATTCGCCGAGGGCTGGATGAACGTGGTGGTTTCGCCCGCCTGGATGTTGAAGCTGCTCCAGTTGAGAAACGCCGTCTGGCTGACGGTCACGTTGAGTTGCGCGCCGCTGGTCTGGGTGGTGGCGGTGCCCAACGCGACGGTCATGCCGGTTGGATTGGCGGACAACTTCAAACTACAGCCGGCGGCGCAGAACCCAACGACGAGGCCAAGCCACTTCCGGCTGATGGTGACGCGCGCGCGATGGATTTGGCTTGCCGAGGGTTTTATTTTCATAACGTTGGTCAGAATTGGAGCCCGATGCTGAAATAAGCCCGCGCCTCTCCGGCGTGGGTCGCGGGGGTATCGTGCAACGCCCAGGCCAGGGTAAGCCGGGCGTCAAAGTGTTCGCCGGCGGTCAGGTAAAAACCCACGCCGGTCCCCCATTCGCGGTAAGCCGGGTTAAGCGGGGTCGGACGATCGATCAGGTAGGTCTCGCCGTAGTCCATGAAGCAGGAACAACGCAGATAGGCCGGCGTGCCTTCGCCACCCTGGGAGTCGGGAAAATAACCGACATTGGCCGCCGGAGCGTTCACATCGAACATGACCCGCCAGCCATCATCGCCATAAACCTCGCCTTCCTCATAGCCGCGCACCCCGGTCGTACCGCCGAGCGCAAATTGCTCGTTGCTGATGAGCGCTTTGCTCGCCCATTGGCCATTGGCACGAAATAACAGCGACCAGTCGTCCGGCAGATTCTGCCGGCGGTTCAGCCCGGCGTTCAGGGTGGTGTAATTGCCGCCGGCCTTCAGTGAACCGGCGACGATTTGAAAATTGGTCCGCGCCGAGGCGAGGCCGGTCAGAAAAATGTTCTGGTTAAAATTGAAGCTGGTGACGCCCCATTTGTCCGGGCGCACCGCCGACCAGCCATACGAGATCGGCAGATAATCCAGCTCGACGCTGCTATTGGCGGCGAGCGGAACGGTCAGGTTGGTGACCAGAACGCGATCCCCCAGATCGTTGGTTCCATACAGGTTGACGAAGGTGAGATTGGTGCTGAACGTTTGGGCATTGTAGGATTTGAAATCGAAGCCCATCGTGATGGACGAGTGCACCCCCAGAAATTCCCGTACGGGCAGGGTGAGCCTGGTCCCGATGTCGTTGTTGTAGGTCAGAACGCGTTGCTGGAACTGGCTGTCGAGGTTCAGCAGGTCGGTGTTGGTGATGACTGTGAGCGGCCCATGGGTCACCGGCGTGTCGGAGACGGATTGCGAGGCGTAAAAAATCAGGTCCGGCTGACCGGTGGGCGACGGCAGATCAAATTTGCGGGTGATTTCGTTGTAGCCAAAATTCACCGGCAGCTGGTCGTAGTCCTGGCGCAAGTCGTGAGCGAGACCCAGCGGAAGGCGATAAAAGCCGCTGTAGCTGGCGACCATCGGCTGGTCGTAGAAGCGCGGCATGTAACTGTCCGTCTTCATGGACTGGGGCGAGAAATTGTAATCCAGCCCGATCTGGTGATCGAGCTGCCAGAGATTATTGTATTGAAGCGCCGTATCCAGCCGGAGCAGGGGTGTTCCCGGGGATGACTTGTCATTGACCTCGATATGGCCGTGCAACGGCAGCCGGTCCTTGACCTTCAGTGTCAAATCGCTCGTGCCCGGTTCGGGGCCGGGGCTGATGACGGGATAAATCTGGCGGTCCTGATTCGCATTGGCCCGGTCGAGCTCGGGCTGAAACCATTTCGTATTCAGCAGGACGTTCGTGTCCAGACTGGGCAGTGCGCGCCGAACATTGTTGCTGCTATAATAATGGTTACCCTCCACGTTGATCCGGGCGAGTGTGCCCTCGACTACTTTTACGCGCACGACGCCGTTGGTCAGCTTTTGCCGGGGGAGCGTGACGCTGATGGTGGCAAAGCCGAGGTCATGGTAGAGCAACTGCAACTGGCCCAATCCCTCGCGGATGCGCGGGAAATCCACCCGGCCAGTGTAATTGGAAAGCAGGCCGAAATCTTCCGGCGGCAAAACGGTGTTGCCTTCGATGAAATAGCCACGCAGGTCAAATTTCGGAGGTGGTTTGACCGTGGCGTTGGTGGAAACCGGTGGAGCATTGGTTGCTGCCGCCGGAACATTTGTAACCGCTACCGGCACGCGAGTGACAATTTCCACGCGCACCATGCCGTTGGCGAGCTTCTGTTGCGGGAGCGTAACCGTGACATTCGAAAAGCCGGGCGGGCGATAACCCAGCTGCAAGCGGCCCAGACCTTCGTGGATGCGCGCAAGGTCCACCCGGCCGGTATAATTGGAAAGCACAGCCATTGCTTCCGGGAGCAAAGTGTGGTTGCTCTCGACGAGATAGCCATGCACTTCAAACTTCGGCCATGGACGGACGGGAGCGTTCGTGACCTCCGCCCGGGCCGGCGCACTGGTAATGTCCAATGCCGCGGCGGGATCGGTTTCCGCCGTTCCCCCCTTGGAAATTTTCGCAAGCACGAGCATGGCGATCAAACAGATCCGAAATTTCATTCGTTGTGGTTGCCCTCTCTACGAATTCGCCGTTTGCCGGCAGGCCCGGCTTGCGACCGGGCCTGCCGTGTGTTCCGAGCGCTCACTATTGTGCGTTGACTCGGTAAAATTCCGCGCTGTCCGAACTGGTGTGGTTGATGGTGTCGTTATACCCGTCGCCGACCACGGTGCTGGCTTCGACCGGCCAGTTGGTCGTGGCGTCACCGAGTACGTTGGTGTAAGCCACCGAATAGATGTTGCCCACCGTGGTGGTGAATTGAATCGCGCTGACATTGCCGGAACGGGTAACTGCGACGATGCTCGGCGCGCGCGGCCCGGCGATAAACTTCAATACGCCGTTGGTGGTGGCGGTGAAGGTGCCCACCAGATGGTCGGGCGGATTCGGAGAAGTCCCCGTGGACTGGATGGCCCAGAAGTCCAGCAGGCCGGGAATGGCCTGTTGAACCGTGAACGGCGCGTTGCCGCCCAACTGCGGGATGTTAATGGGGTTGACCGACACGATGTGGTCAAAGGACGCCGCCCCATATTGCGGGTCGCCCGGATCAATCACGTACGCGTTGGGTTCCGCGTAAGGCACCTGAAAGGGATTGATCGGCTTGTTGCCGACGGCGCTGATCAACGCGGACAAGGTGCTCCATTCCTGTCCGCTGACGTTGTAGGCCGTGGTGTTGGGTTCGGAGCTGGTCAACCACACCGTCGGGCTGGCGTTGGTCAGGCCGCTGGTGGCCAGCAGGATGACGTTGACGTTCTTCAGGTTCGACCCGAATTCGCCAGTGACCAGGCTCAGGTCCCAACCGATGACCGTGGTGGTGTATCCGTTGGTTTTGCCAAGGTAATTGGTGACGCTGCCCAGATCGAACTCGATGTTGTTGTGCCCGGTCTTGCGAAAGATGAGCAACAAATCGCCGTCGTTATAGTTCCACGTCTGCGCCTGCGCCAGCGGCGCTGCCAGCAGCGCCAGCGCAGCGAGGAGGATCTTAGGTATAAGTTTTTTCATACGGAAATAGGCCGGTTAAGGTTGTCGGATGGTTCAATAGCCGGTGTTCAAAAAGATGGGACCGCCATCCGTCGGGGGATTCCGGTGCACCCTCATCGCGCCGTTAGGGATGAACTTGTTTGTGAAGACTGAGGTGGTCTGAAAAGCACCGTTTGTCACCACGTTGTACAGGGCGTTAATCACGTCCAGTTGCGGCTGTGTCGGATGCCCGGTGTTAGCGGTGATGTAATAATAATGCTCATAACCCCAAAGCGGATAACTGCCGTTGATCACGTTGGAAACGGAATAGGGAACCCCTTCGTATGGGATCGCGGCCGTGTTCTTGATGATGTTTTGAACGGAAACCGTGCCGATCGAATTGGTGAGCACACCAACGGTGTTGGCCACGGAACCGCCAAATTGCAGGCCGGGGTCGGCACTGGTGTCCAGCACGGGCTGGCCCAGAGCGTTGGTCTGGTAGGAGATGAACCCCGCGCTGTTGTAAATTACGAGGTCCGTCACCGTACGGACGGCAGCCTGGCTGTTGCGGCCGATAAAATAGATTGGATTCGGGCCGTTGGTACCGCCAAAAAAGGTCGCCGGATTCGTGGCGGAACTTTCCAGGGTAATCGCCTGCCGTTGGGTCAGGTTCGTGATGCCAGCAGTGTCAATGGAATTGGTGTTCTTGATGAACACCAGGGGCACCACGTAGGTCGGGAGTTCCGTCAGACCCGACGACAGCAGGCCCACCGATTCGGGATAGGTGGCGGAATCCACCACCACCGGGATGATACTCGCGCCGCTGATGTTCGTGTCGGTATGCTGCCCGATCAGGTTTTGCAGGCCGATCACAGCGCCGTTGAGATTGTAGTCCAGTGTGATGGTGCCGTAACCGTTCAGCGGCGGAAGCGTGCTGGTGCCAATGAACGTGCGGACGCTGCTGTTATTGCCGACCGCCGTAACGGCGCCGCCATTGAGGATATTGGTGGCGGCCTGGAACAGAACGCTCGAACTGGCACTACCACCCTCGATGAATACCTCGACGGCGGCACGCAGGTTTGGAGTGAACGCCACACCGGCCAGAGTCAGGCCGACGGCGACGAGTTTTCTTGGATTTAATGTTTTCATAGGTTCACGTTTTTGCTTTGGCTGTGTTTGGTTTTACAAATGAAGAAATGAAACCCGTCCGGGATTGGCGGGAGACAGAACCGCCTGCCCAGGCAAGCGGTGGATTCCGATGGCATCAACCGATGCCTGGAACCGGGCCAGGTCCGGCCCGCTGTCTCCATTCGCATTCACACGATAACGGTTTTTTTCTTCTTCGAAGAACCTCCGGTGAACCGGTCAGCCCTCGTAATTTTTACAAGTTGCGCCTCGCCTTCGCGGCGTCGGCAGATTCGCTATTTGTTCTGGTAAATCTGGTCAAAAATCCCGCCGTCAGCGAAGTGGACCCGCTGCGCCCTCTGCCAGCCGCCGGCCACTTCATCCACCGTGAACAAACCAAGCGGTGGGAAACGACCGGCGGATTTCGCCCGGATCGCCGGGTTCTGCGGACGAAAACCATGCTGCGCCGCCAGTTCCTGTCCGACGTCACTGTAGAGATATTCGAGATAGGCGCGGGCGAGCGGTCCGGTGCCGTGTTTCTGCACCACCTTGTCCACCCAAACCACGGGATTTTCCGCCAGAATGCTGACGGGTGGAACCACGACCTCAAGCTGACTGCCGGGAAATTGCTTTTGAATCAACGCCACCTCGTTTTCAAACGTTAACAGCACGTCGCCGATGCCGCGCTCGGCGAACGTGGTTGTTGCGCCGCGTCCGCCGGTGTCGAGCACAGGCACATTGGCAAAAAGCTTTGCCACGAACGCGCGTGCCTGCGCCTCGTCACCGGCGGATTTCTTCAGCGCATACCCCCACCCCGCCAAATAACTGTAACGGCCGTTCCCGGAGGTTTTCGGATTGGGAATGATGACCGAAACATTCGGACGAACGAGGTCGTCCCAGTTTTGGATGTGCTTCGGGTTGCCCTTGCGGACAACAAATAAAATCGTCGAGTTGTAAGGCACGCTTTGGTTCGGGAGGCGCGCCGGCCAGTTTGAGGGGATCAGTCCGCCGATGGAAAACAAGACATCAATGTCCAGCGCCTGGTTCATCGTGACCACGTCGGCCTCCAGACCGTCGAGCACGCTGCGCACCTGTTTGCTGGAACCGCCGTGAGATTGATTGACCGTCACGACTTCGCCGGTCTTCTCCCTCCAATATCTGGCGAAAGCGGCGTTGTAGTCCTGATAGAACTCGCGCGTGACGTCGTAGGAAACGTTGAGCAGTTTGACTTCAGTTGCCGTGGCCGGACCGGCCAACCACAGTCCGGCGACAGCAAGCAGCTGCATCAATTTTTGAACCCAGTTCCGCATGGATGATGTCTTTTCGTTTTTTCATGGGAACCTCCGGTGGTCCGGTCAGTCTTCCGAATTCTTTAATTGTTTGTCCGGCTTCAGTCGTCCGAAGCCTCAGCGTATTCTTAATAGCGACTGTTATTATCGTTATTCAACCCAAATAAAAAGCGGATTAGTAACCGCTCACTCTTGCCGCCAACGACGCATCAAAATCAACGTCTCTATCAAATCATTCACTTCGATTGACGACTCATATTGTCGTTATTATCCACTTTTGCGCTGATTAGTCAATGGGTTATTTTGGATTTTCTTAAATTCCTTCCCCACCAATGAAACCGGCCGAAATCTCTCGTTTAGAAAGGGGAGTGCCCCTGGCGACGTCCGCGAGCGTTGCCCGCTCCATCAGTTCGGCAACATAGTTGCGCACGTCAAAGAATACGCGTCGGAATCGACAGACCGGCTCCTGTGAACAGCGCTTGTATCCGGTGACCGAAACACAGTCAATTGGCGCCAAAATGCCATCAAAATGGCGTACCACCGCACCCATCGATATCTCGCGAGGGTTTTTTGCAAGGACATATCCGCCTCTCACCCCTGCCACGCTGTCCACCCATCCCTGGGCTTTGAGTTTGAGCATGATCTGCTCGAGGAAACGTTTGGGAACGTCATTTCGCCGGGCCAGTTCGCGAATCGGGATGGGTGTCCCGCCGAAATGGTCCACCAAGGTGAACAAAGCCCGCAGCGCATAGTCGGTTTCTTTCGATACCCGCATAGGTAAAGACGATACGTCCGGTCGGATTTAAGTCAACCGCGTTTATTTGCTGGCCGACGGCAATCAACTGATGATGCGGCGTCCTTCGTCGAGGAAGATGCCCTTGAAATTCATCTCCAGCGCCTGAGGATTGGTGGCTTTGGCCATGGCCTCTTTTTCGGTCACTTTCCCGGCCCGGACCAGGTCGAACAACGCCTGATTGAAGGTGAGCATGCCGTCGTCCGCGCTGGTTTCGATGGCCGCCGGCAATTTATCGAGGCGGTTTTCCTCGATCAGCTTTTTGACCATCGGCGTATTCACCATGATTTCCAACGCCGGCGTCAATTTGCCTTCCAGGGTATTGACCATGCGCTGGCCGATCACCGCGCGCAGGGTGGAAGCAAGTTGCCGGCGGATTTGCTCGCGTTCTTCCGCCCGGAAAAAATCGAGGATGCGCGTGACGGCCAGTGCAGCCGTCGTGGTATGGAGCGTGGACAGCACCAGGTGTCCCGTGTCGGCGGCACTCATGGCCGCGGTAAAACTGACATCATCGCGCATTTCGCCGATCATGATGATGTCCGGATCCTGACGCAGCACGTGTTTGAGCGCGTGATGAAACGTGAGGGTGTCCAGGCCGACCTCCCGTTGTTCGATCACCGACTGGTTGTCCTCAAACACATATTCAATCGGGTCTTCCAGCGTAATGATGTGCTTTTTAAAATTATTATTGATGTGCTCGAGCATGGCCGCGAGCGTGGTGGATTTGCCGCAACCGGTCGCCCCGGCCACGAGCACAATTCCGCGGGCCGCTTCGGAGAGGTTTTTCACCTGCTCAAGCAGGCCGAGTTCTTCGAAGCTCGGCACGAGCGTTTTGACATAGCGCATGGCGAGGCACCACTGGCCCCGCTGTTGGAACAGGTTGGTGCGGAAACGGCCGACGCCCGGGATAAAATATGAAAAATCGATTTCGCGTTCCTCGTCCAGGCGTTTTTTCAGGTGCACCGGTGTGATCGTTTCAACGATTTTCACCATCCATTCCGGCGTCGGCTGGGGGGAATCCACCGCGATCAGTTCGCGGTTGATGCGAAAAATGACCGGGGTGGCGATTTTGAGGTGCACATCTGACGCACCGCCTTCGATGGCCGTTTTTAGAATGCGCTGGAACAGTTCCACGGCCCCAGTCTAGCAAATGCCGGCGCCAACGCCACCGGGAAAATCGCTGGCGACTTTTACCGGGCTGATGCTATAAATCACGCATGTCTAATCATCGAATCGGCATCATTGGCGGCACCGGGCTCTATAATATCGAGGGTTTCACCCAGCAAAAATGGGTGGAAGTCAAAACCCCCTTCGGCCCGCCGTCGGACGATTTCCTCACCGGCAAGCTGGCCGGGCGCGAGGTGGTCTTTCTGCCGCGCCATGGCCGCGGCCACCGCCTCCTGCCGAGCGAGCTGAACCATCGCGCCAACATCTGGGCGATGAAAAAGCTGGGGGTCGCCTGGATCATCAGCGTCAGCGCCGTCGGCTCGTTGCAGGAAAAATGCAAGCCGTGCGACGTCGTGCTGGTTGACCAGTTTCTCGATCGCACCAAGCAATCGCTCGCCCACACCTTTTTCGGGCGCGGCATCGTGGCCCACGTCGCCTTCGCGCACCCCATCTGCGAGGAGCTGCGGCAGATTCTCCTGAAGATTGCGATTCTGTGCCGGGCCCAGGCGCACAACGGCGGCACCTATGTCTGCATGGAAGGCCCGGCGTTCAGCACCCGCGCCGAGTCGCTCGTGAACCATCGCGCCGGTTTCAACGTCATCGGCATGACCAATCTGGGCGAGGCCAAATGCGCCCGCGAAGCCGAAATCGCCTATGCGACCCTGGCCATGGCCACCGACTACGACTGCTGGAAGGAGGAAGGGCATGTCACTCTCGAAATGATCATGGCCAATCTTCAGCACAACGCCGACATGGCAAAACAAATTGTCGCCCGCACCATTCCGCAAATTCCGGCCGAGCCGGGCTGGCCCTGCCATTCCGCGCTGAAAAACTCGTTCCTGACCGACAAAAAATTCTGGCCCAAGAAAACCGTGACCGAGCTGAAACCCATCCTGGCGAAGTACCTCTGATTTTGATCCGCCCGGCGGGCGGCGGAAATCATCCACAAAAAACGGCCGATCCCGCCGTGAGCCCGGCTACTTCTTGATGCTGTTCAGCAGGCTCTGTTTTTGCGGCTCCGGCAGCGACGTGTTCACCAGCCATTTTTCCGCGGGCACGGGATCGGTGCGCAGCCAGTTGCGCGCGATGTTTTCGATGGCGTTGTTGCGCTGGTTCGGATCGGTCAACGTTTCAGCAAACGGCGCGGCGATGTCCGGATACTGCCAGGCCAGATTGTTGACGTAACTTTGGATGGCACTTTGGCGGGCCGGGTCATCCGGCAGCGCGGCGAGCCATTGACCGGCGGCGACCGGGTCATTTTGCGCCCACTGCTGGACGACCGTATTGAACGCCTGCTGGCGGGCGTCGCCGGTAAAACCCGACGCCCAGGCCGCCGCCGCCTGCGGGTCGGACTGCATCCATTGGTTGACGACCGCCATGGCGGCCTTGTTTTGCGTCTCACCGACGGGCAGGTTGGCGACGTAACCGGCCGCCGCCTGCGGATCATTTTGCGCCAGGCCGGTAATCATCCCCTGCATGAAGGAAGTTTTACCCTCGCCGTCCGGGAGGCTCTGCCACATCGCCTGGGCGGCGGCCGGATCGTTCTGCGCCCACTGCTGGGCGGCGTTTTGCATGAAACTCTTCTGCTGGCTGCCCGGCGGCAAGGTCTGGGCGTATTGCATCGCTGCCTGCGGATCGTTCTGCGCCCACTGCGAACTCACGGTGCTCAACGCATTTTGTTTCGCCTGGCCTTCCGGCAGGTTTTGCGCCCAGGCCAGCGCAGCGGTCACATCCGACTGCGCCCACTGGCTCGCAACGTTGTTGATGAAACTGTCGCGTTCCTGTCCGGCCGGCAGCGTGCCGGCGAAATCAGCGGCGGCCTTGGGATCGGACTCTGCCAGTTGCCAGCTCGCACTTTGCAACGCGCTGCGTTTGGCGTTGCCTTCGGGCAGAGTTTTGATCCAGTCCATCGCGGCCTGCGGGTCAGATTGCGCCAGGCTGTTGGCGAGCTGGCTGGCGACCTGCATCTGCTGGTTGCCCGGCGGCATCAACGCAGCGAGTTTGATGGCCGTCTGCGGATCCTGCCAGGCGATGGAATTGATGACGGTTTGCAAGACCTTGTTGCGTTCCGCGCCCGCCGGCAGGTCTTGAACAAATTTTGTCGCCGCCTCCGGGTCCTGACCCATCCAGCCGTTGATGATGCTGCCCAGCAGATCGGATTTGCTCCGGCCCGCTGGGAGCGTATTCACAAAATCCATCGCCGCCTTCGGATCCTGCTGCGCCCATTGCTGACTGATACCGCTCAGCGCCTGCTGTTTGGTCTGTCCCTCCGGCAATTGTTTGGCGTAGGCCATCGCGTCCGCCACGTTATTCTGCGCCCAGGTGGCCAGGATGGAATTGATGGCATTGCGCTTGTCATTGCCATTCGCGAGCGAGTTCGCCCAGTTCATCGCCGCCGCCGGATCGTTCGCCGCCCAGGTCGATGCGATGGCTTGATACGCTTGCGAACGCGCCTGGCCGGAAGTCAATTCCGCCGCTTTGGCGGCGGCGCCCACCGGGTCCTTAACCGCCCATTGCTGGAAAACCTGCCAGGAAAAACCCATACCCCAGCGCCGGGAACCCGTACTGCCCAGGGATTGCGCCAGGTCCAGCGCCGCCTGGGGATCGGTCGCCGCCATCGCACTGACGACGGAATTCAAAACCCGGTCGCGGAACTGGCCGCGCGGAAGTTGTTTCACCCAGTCGGCGGCGGCTTTGGGATCTTTCGCCGCCCACGTGCCGGCCACAATGTTGATCGCCGACTCGCGTTCCTCCCGGTTCGTCAGCGAGTTCGCGTAAGCCATCGCCGACGTGACATCCGCCTCCGCCCAGCTTTGCAACAGCGAATACTGCAAACTCCAGCGCAGCTGTTTCGGCACATTTTTGTCAATAAAAGTTATCAATTCAGGAATGTCCGCCGGGTCCAGATCCATCAGCGCTTTGAACAACTCCTTCTGGCTTGATTGAAATCCGTAGCCCGCCATCAGCCCGCTTTTCTTCAACTCCAGAATCTTCGCCTCGATTTCCGCCAGCGAAAGCTTTCCGGCCTTCGGATTTTTTTCCGGCGCTGACGGCGTGGCGTGCACCGGCGGCAGGGCAGGAAGCGCCGATGGGTTGGTGGCAGCTGTAGGGGCCGGGGACGGCGCGTGGCGCTGACCGAGCCAGTAACCGCCGCCCGCCGAAAACCCGAGCAGGGCCAAAAGTAGAATTCCATTCTTCATGGGTGGGCTTTGGATTGGATGGCGGGAAGTTTGAATCGTTCAAAAAACTATGTCGAGTCACAAGCGGTGCGTGGATTTCTTGACCCGTGCTGCCAAAGCCGTTAGACCTTGGGCCGCATCTATGGCAACCAAAACCATCATCAAGCCCGCGAAATCACCGGCGGCGGTCGGCCCCTACAGCCACGCGGTGCGCACCGGCGACCTCCTGTTCTGCGCCGGCCAGATCCCGCTGGATCCCGCCTCGGGCAACCTGGTTGCCGGCGACATCCAGGCGCAAACCGAGCGCGTGCTGCAAAACATCAAGGCGATCCTGGACGACCAGAAACTGACGTTCGCGAATGTGGTGAAGTCCACGGTATTTCTGACGAACCTCGCCGATTTCGCCGGAATGAACGCGGTATACGCGAAATATTTTACCGGCGATTTCCCGGCGCGTTCCACCATCCAGGTCGCCGCGCTGCCCAAGGGCGCGAACGTGGAAATCGAGGTCGTGGCACACTTTTGAATTTACGATATACGATATACGATTGACGCGACTTGATGAGGTCCCCAGGTTACAGGCCGGTTCGGAGTTCCGCCTTCAGGCGGCCGGGGTGATAGTGCCAATGCGGTCCAGACCACCTGGAGGCAGGACCCAAACGTTGGCCTCGTAAATCGTAAATCTGAAATCGAAAATGAAAAAGTCCTGGCACGAAAAACTGGCGGACAGCAAGGGTCTGCCCCGCATTGGCAAAGTCACCGGCAAAATGAGCAAACGCTGGGGCACGGGCACGATGGTCATTCCCGCGCCCCTCGAAGTGGACGCGCTGATGAAGCAGGTGCCCAAGGGCCGCGTGGTAACCATTAATGAACTTCGCGCCGCGCTCGCCAAAAAACACCGGGCGGATTTCGCCTGTCCCATCACGACGGGGATTTTTTCATGGATTGCCGCGCACGCCGCCGCCGAAACCGAAGCGGAGGGCGCCCGGCGCATCACGCCGTTCTGGCGCACGCTCAAAACCGGCGGAGAGCTCAATCCCAAATATCCCGGCGGCATTAAAGGCATGGCCAGACACTTGCGTGGCGAAGGCCACCGAATCACTCAAAAAGGCAAACGCTTTTTTATCACCAACTACGAATCGGCGGTTTTCGCCAGGCTCCGCTGAAATTTATGCCGGTTGGAATCCAACTTGCCATTGCCGCGCTTGCCGGACTGATAGTCGGCTGGCTGATCGGGCGCGCCCGCGGCGGCAATGCTCCGGACTCGCGGCTCGAGAACGAACTGCGCCACCAGGTCGGCCAGCGCGAAACCGAACTCGGCCAGCTTCGCTCGCAATTGACTGAAACGGGCAACGCGCGCGCCACCGCTGAAGCCCGACACGCCGCGTCGGAAAAAATGCTGGTCGAGCAGCGCGCCTTGCAGGACAAGGCGCTGGCCGACCTGCGCGAGGCATTCAAGGCGTTGAGTGTGGATGCATTGAAGCAGACTGCGCCGGAGTTTCTGCGGCTGGCGGAACAAAGCTTCGGGAAATTGCAGGAAACCGCCAAAGGCGACCTGGCCCAGCGACAGGAATCCATCAAGACCCTGGTCGAGCCGTTGAAACAGCAACTGGAAGTTTACCAAAAACGCCTGCAACAAAGCGAGACGGCGCAGGCAGCGACGCTGGGCGAGGTCAAAAAACAGCTCGAAACGCTGGCCCAATCCAACCAGTCACTGGCGCAGGAAACCCAGCAGTTCCGGATGGTGTTGCATTCCAACCAGGCGCGCGGCCGCTGGGGCGAGGAAACGTTGCGGCGCGTCGTGGAAGCGGCCGGCATGAGCGCGCATTGTGATTTCACCGAGCAAACCCAGGCCGGTGAAAACCGGCCCGATTTGATCGTGCGGCTGCCCGGCGACCGTTTCATTATTGTGGACGCCAAGGTGCCGGATTTCGATTTTCTAAATGCGCTGGAAACCGCCGACCCGGTAAAACGGGCAGAGGCGCTGGCGGCGCACGCCGCGAAATTGAAAGGCACGATCAAATTGCTCGCCGACCGGGATTATCCGCGTCAGTTTCCCAATGCGCTGGATTACGTCGTGTTGTTCGTACCGGCGGAATCGTTGTTCAGCGCGGCGCTCGAAGGCGACCACGATTTGATCGTGTGGGCGGCGGAGAAGCGGATTTTGCTGGCAACACCCGCATCGCTGATTGCGCTGCTGCGCTCGGTAAGCGTGAGCTGGCAGCAACACGCCCAGACCGAAAACGCCCAGAAAATCGCCGAGGCAGCGCAGGAACTCTACACGCGCATCATTACCTTCACCGAACACCTGGAGAAAATCCGCGGCGGACTGGAGACCGCGAACAAGGCGTTTAACCAGGCGGTCGGCAACTACGAATCGCGCATCAAGCCGGCCGGGGAAAAATTACAGCGGCTGGGCGGGGCAAATTCCGCAAAGGAATTGGCGGAGATTCAGCCGCTGGATTCGACATTGCGTTTGCCGCCGGATTGATTTCTGGCATGATTCATTCATGCGCAAGTTTTCCCTTTTCGCCTTCGTTCTCATGTTCATCTTCAACCTGGGTGCCCGCGAAAGCACGCTGCTGGATTCCGGCTGGCGGTTCAAATCGGGCGAATCCGATGGTGCGCAGAATGTGAAGTTCGGCGAACACAGCGACAAGTTCTGGGAGATGGTTTCGGTGCCCCACTGCTGGGGCTGGGAAGACGCACAGCAGGGCAGGGAATATTACCAGGGCCCGGGCTGGTATCGTCGCGAAGTGAACATCACTCCGGAAACTGACCAACGCTATTTTTTGCGGTTCGAAGCGGCTGGCTCGGCTGCCGAAGTCTATTTCAACGGGCGATTGCTGGGAAAACATCGCGGGGCGTTCGGCGCCTTCGCTTTTGAAATCACCACCAACCTGGCGGCAACCGGCACGAATCTGCTTGCCGTACGGGCGAGCAATGCGCCGGACCCGGACCTGGCGCCGTTGAGCGGTGATTTTCCTGTTTACGGCGGATTGTACCGCCCGGTGCATCTGGTGGTGACCGGCCCCGAAAATTTCACTTTGACGGATCACGGTTCGCCCGGCGTGGCGTGGCTGCAAACGAGCGTCACGGAAACGCAAGCGGTGCTGGACGTGGCAGCGCAAATTTCCGTGCGCCGGGACCGGAAACAGCCGCTCACCCTGGCCGCCACCGTGTTTGACGCCGGCGGCAATTGTGTCGCCAGCAACGAAACCGGCATCACCATTTCCGCCGCCACAAACATGACGTCGCCCTATTGGTTGCGCGTGACGGTGCCGCAACCGCATTTGTGGAACGGCCGTCCGGACCCGTATCTTTACCGGGCGGTGGTGGAACTCCGTTCAACCAACGAGGTGGTGGACACGATCGAGCAGCAATTGGGCCTGCGCTATTATTCGGCGGATCCCGACCAGGGCTTTTCCCTGAATGGCCGGCGGCTGCGGCTGCAGGGTGTATGCCGGCATCAAGACCGGCCGGGCAGAGGTTGGGCGTTGACGGAAGCGGACCAGGACGAGGATATCCAGCTGATCAAGGAACTGGGCGCCAATGTCATCCGCTGCGCGCATTACCAGCACAGCGATTATTTTTATAGCCTGTGCGATCGGGCGGGCATCCTGGTCTGGGCGGAAATCCCGCAAGTGAACGCGGTTCACGACACAACGGAGTTTGAGAACAACTCCCGCAACCAGCTGCGGGATTTGATCCGGCAAAACATCAACCATCCCTCGATCTTTGCGTGGAGTTTGTTCAATGAAATCGGGCCCGGCAGCGACGATCCACACCGCAATTTGCAGGACCTGAAAGTCGTTGCCAATGGTGAGGACCCGACGCGCCCGACGATTGCCGCGACCCGCACGGATAAGTTTCCGGAAATGAACAAAATTCCCGATTGGCTGGGATGGAACCTGTACTACGGTTGGTACGTCGGAAAAAAGGATGACCTTGGCAAATGGCTCGATCAATATCGTGATTCCAGCCGGCACAGCGGTTTTTGCCTGAGTGAATATGGTGCCGGCGCAAATGTGGCGCAGCACGAAGATCATCCGAAACAACCTAAACCCGGTGGCCAATGGCATCCGGAAGAATGGCAGAACGAGGTCCACGAAGCCAACTGGGCGGCAATCAAGGCACGCCCGTTCGTCTGGGGCAGTTTCGTGTGGAACATGTTTGACTTCACCAGCTACTTCCGGCGGGAAGGCGCCGTGGAAGGGGTCAACGACAAGGGCCTGGTGACTCGCGACCGGAAGACGAAGAAGGACGCGTTTTATTTCTACCAGGCCAACTGGTCGGACGCGCCGGTGCTTTACCTCACGAGCCGCCGTTTCACGGAACGCACGAATGCGGTGACCGACGTGAAAATTTATTCCAATGCCAACCAGGTGGAATTGCTGCTCAATGGAAAATCGCAAGGCCAACGCGGTAATGGGACCAATGGCGTGTTTGTCTGGCCGGAAGTCCGATTGAAACCCGGCGAAAACCGCGTTGAAGCCCGCGCCGAACGAAATGGGCAAAAGTTGAGTGACAGCTGTGTCTGGAATTTGAAATAAGCGAGGCGTTAATTCCCGTTGGCAAAGGCCTTTTTGACCACCCGAACCAGCGCGGTGGCGTCGTAAGGCTTGAGCAGACAATTGACCCCTTCAACCAGGTTCACGCCCGAATTGAACAAATCCATGCTGTAGCCGGTGGAGTAGATGACGTGCATCCGGGGATTTTCGTGCAACAGGCGGTCCGCCAGTTCCCGTCCGGTCATTCCGCCGGGCATCACCATGTCCGTGAACAGCAAATCAACCTTTCCCCGGTATTGCGGCCAGAGTCTCAGCGCCTCGGGTCCATCCTGGGCCACCACCACCTGGTGCCCCAGCCGTTTTAAAATGGTCGAGGCCATCTCGCGCAAGGGGGCTTCGTCTTCGACGACGAAAATGGTGCGCGATTGAACGGGAGCGACCCGAATCAAATCGGTTCCGGATTCGGACGCTTTTTGCGCCTCCTGATCCGCCACCGGCAAAAAAACTTTGAACACCGAGCCCGTGCCCAGCTTTGATTCCACTTCAATCCATCCCTGATGCTGTTTGACGATGCCGTAAACCATGGCCAACCCCATTCCGGTTCCTTTGCCCACGTCCTTGGTGGTGAAAAAGGGTTCGAAAATCTTTTTGCGCACGGACTCATTCATCCCGCTGCCCTCATCGGCGACACTTAACCGGACAAAGGTTCCGACCACGGCGTCCGGCTCCCGCTCCTTGTATGCGGCGTTAATCACTACCGGTTCGGCAGTAATGGTCAACGGGCCGCCGCGCGGCATGGCATCACGCGCGTTCACGGCCAGATTGATGACAATCTGTTCAAAATTGACGGCGTCGGCAAACACGGGCGGAAGATCTTCCGCGCATTGAATCCGCAGGTAAATATGTTCGCCGATGACCCGTTTCAGCATTTTGCTGAGCTCCTCGAGCGACTCTCGCAGGTCCAGTGATTGGCGCTGTAACATCTGCTTGCGGCTGAAGGCCAGCAACTGACGGGTAAGGGCCGCCGCCCGCGCGCCGGCGCGGGAAATCTCCCGCAAAGAATCAGCGAGTGGCTCATTCAGGTTCTCCGCATTCAATTGCAGCTCGGCATGGCCCTGGATCACGGTCAGGATGTTGTTGAAATCGTGAGCGACGCCGGCGGCGATCTGGCCCACCAGCTCCATTTTTTGGGCCTGCCGCAGTTGATTTTCAACGTTGAGCCGCTCGGTAATGTCCTGGATGGAGGTCAAAAAATGCGGCTGATTTTCCAACTCGAGCGACTCCGCGGAGATCAGCACTGTGAGGCTTTTTCCTTCCCGGGTCGTCAGTACGGTTTGCCGGCCACGGACGGGGCGTTTGGCCGAAAGGGCCTCCAGAATTTCCTGCCCGGTTTCCGGTTGAGGAAACAATTTCAGCCCGGCGGGTGTCTGTCCCAAAACCTCTTCGCGTTGGAAGCCGGTCAGCTGGAGAAAACTTTCGTTCACGTCCACATACCGCTGTTCGCGGACATTTTGCATCACCAGGGGAATCGGGCTCGCCCGGAACGCCTTGACGAAACGCTCCTCCGAGCGGCGCAATGCTTCGTTGGCTGCCTGCAAATTGCGCGTCCGCTCCTGAACCCGTTCCTCCAATTTATCGTGGGCGGCCTTCAATTCCACCTGGGCATGCAGGAGCAGGTTATTTTTGCGGCGGGTTTCCAACGCCCACAAAAACGCCAGCAAGGACACGATCAAAACACCGGTCAGGGCCAGCAACAGCCGGGGCAGCGTCCACCAGGGCGGCGGCTCCAGGACCCGAACATCTTTTCCGTCGCGCAGGTTCAACAGGAAGGAGCGGGGTTTGCCATATTCGTCCCGTTGAATACGGTAAACACCGGTGATGGCGAGTTTGCTGCCCAGGCCTGGCTCTTTCTTTCCGAAGAGTCCGGCCTTGTCGAGTTTGGCCTCAAAAACCAGTCCCCGAGCCTGAACCATCAGGCGCGTCTCGCTGGATTTTTCCACCACATCGAGCAACGAACCTTCCGCCCGCACGAGCAAGCCGTCCAATCCTTCGTTGATGGTTTGCAGAACGGGCAGTTGCACGGGCACCGGCTCGGGCCCGGGCCCGGTGCAACGATAGACCGCCTCCCGCAACACAAAATTTCCGGCGTCATTCCCGGAAAAGCCGACGACTTCAACGCGGTCACCGGGGTGCAGCAAGTTGGTCTGATCGCTCAAGGCAAAAATGCTGCTGTCACCGTCCTGCACATACAGATAACGTCCGGGAACCTGCAGCGTAACCGAACCGCAGGTGCGTACGCGTTCATCCAGAGTATTGAATAGATTAAATTGACGCAGACTGGCGAGGGAACGCAGGGGCAAGGCAAACAAATCCCCCGGCGCATATTGTTCGATCTGGATATCTCCGGCCGACGGGGACCAGACCTCGACCGCAGTCAATTGCCGACGGGAATTCGCCAGGACCGCACAAACGCCGCGAACCAAAACCACCGAACCTTGCAGGGTCCTCAGAGTGCTGTCCCGGGGAACCCGCGCGGTAAATTCACCCCCGGGCGCGACGAGTTGCAATTCCAGAACCCGGTCCACCTCGGTGACTTTGCGAACGTATCCGCGCACTTGAATCCAACGGCCATCGTCCGTACCCGTCAGGGCCTGTTCCAGACTGGTCAGCGGCGCATCCGGCAGGCTCATGGCGCCGGTCTGACGAATCACCGCATTGGTGATGACAGGAGCGAATTCCCCCGCGGCGGCAACCCCATCCACCTTGACCAGCATGCCGGTCTGAATCCGCCTCCCGCTCTGGAGTTGGGGCTGCATGACGCGAATGCCGCCGCTGCTGTCCAACACAAAGAGGAAATTCGTCCGGGAATCCACCCAGGTTACCACACCTTCGAGGCTGACCGGCGGGTGTCGGGCGATGCTTTCCCGATCCAAGCCGCGAATCTGGTCCGCCAGGCGCAATTTGATCTGATGGCCCGAAAGCCCGGAACTGTTCGTCGCTTCCTTTACCACCAGGCGAAACAATCCAGCTTCCAAAACCCGGTCAATGCCCTGAAACGCAGGATAGCCAACGGCTTCGATGCGGTTGCCCACCTGCAATGGGTACCGTTGTTTGGAAAAAATCCGCACCTGTCCCGCATCATCCCAGATCGTAACAGCTTCTCCGGGCTGTTGGCTGCGAACCACGCCGGCGACCCGGACCAAAGCCCTGGGATCGACCGTGGCAAAATTCTCGGATGATGTGATGTGCATCGAAAACCGGGAGTCCTTCTCCAGGGAACCGACGGTTTCGACCTGATTCAATCCGGGAGTCCACAAGGTTATGTTGGCGATCTTGCCCAGAGCATCGAAGTTCTCGGCATAAACGCCCCGGATCCGAACAAATTTTCCGGGCAAATCCGGTCGCGTTCCGCCGGTCGGGTCAATTCTTACAAACGCGTTCAAATTAAAATTCTCGGCCAGCAGATCCAGTCTCAAGACATTCGACGAGAGCAACCGTTGCGAATCCACCAGTGCTTCCACCTCCACAAATCGCCGGTTGAGGCTCGCGGTGTCGAAAAGTTTTCCCCGGGTGGGGACCGATTCGATAAGGTTGGATTCGGAAAGAATTTTGACGGAAGTTTTATCCCACAGAAACTCCTGGTTGACGGGAAGAATCAGACCATCAACGAAGATTTTATCTCCGGGTTTGAGGGGCACGGGGAGACCCCGAAACGGCAAGAAGGTGCTCAGGTCGCCCGAACGTCCCCAAAACACATTCCAGTTGGTATCGCAATAATAAACCAGCAACTCCACCCGAATGCGGTGCAAGAGACTTTTTCCCGCTGGCGGGAGCGCCCAAAACTGGGTCAGATTGGTAATGACCGTCTCACTGATGGCCGGCGCCCCGTTCGTTTCCGGAGCGGCTTGAAGCCCGGGCGTGAACAGGACGACAAATGCCAGCAGGAGAGGTCCAACCGCCATCTGCCTGCCAAAGCGGATTAGAATAGTAATTGGGTGTGGCATTTCGCTCAAAAACCGGCGTGATTTGCAGTAAATCGAGCATTTAATACGCCAAATTGACCTGAATTGAGCGCCGCCAGCACACTTTGATTCCGTACTTTCAATGGAGAGCCGGAAAATGTTTTCATCAGGGCATGCCGCCGTGCGTGATTTTCGAGGATGAGCATCTGCTGGTGGTTCACAAACCCGCCGGCTGGAATACGCACGCGCCCGGACCGCACGCCGGCGAGGGGATTTACGACTGGCTGCAGCAGCACGAACCGCGCTGGGCCACCCTGGCTATCCTGCACCGGCTGGACAAGGAAACCAGCGGCGTGATGGTCTTCGGCAAAACCCCGGTTGCCAACCGTTCGCTCACCGAGCAATTCACGCAACGCCGCGTCCGCAAAAAGTATCTTTTGCTGACCGATCGGGCGTTGCCCCAACGCGAACTCATTGTTAAAAGCACGCTGGTTCGGGTCGGCGAAAAATACCTGAGCCGGCCGCCCCATGCCGGCGGGGAAATTGCGGAAACGCGATTTGAAGTTCCGGCTTTAGCCGGTGTGGACCGTCCCGCCACGCGCGGGACGGGACTCCGAACGGTGGAGGCCACGCCGCTCACGGGCCGGACCCATCAGAT
>Ga0265320_10000708_pt1 | contig 25491 bp, 23 predicted proteins | sample 4827metaG_FD_202087 | JGI IMG/M metagenome (GOLD analysis project Ga0265320, IMG submission 202087) | Rhizosphere microbial communities from Carex aquatilis grown in University of Washington, Seatle, WA, United States - 4-8-27 metaG | ecosystem: Host-associated > Plants > Roots > Rhizosphere >...
TTCTTCGCTCCGTTCGCCGGGTCCCGACGCGTTCAAGTGCGTCGGAACGACCGTTCAGGTGATTTCGGAATGGGTGTTCAAGTCGTTCCGGAATCGGCGTTCAAGTCGCGCCGGAATACGCATCAGACCACTTGGATCGCCCTCTTCCATCCGTCACGCTTATCGGGCAAGCTTCGCAGCCCATGGAACTTCGGCACCTACGGGCTTTCCTGGCGCTTGCGAAGGAGCGCAACTTCACGAGGGCGTCGCAGGAGCTGGACCTATCTCAACCGGCGCTGTCGCAGCAGATCAAGCAACTGGAGCAGGACGTCGGGGCAGAGCTCGTAATCCGGGACCCGACCGGTCCGTTGCGGCTTACGACGAGCGGCGAATATCTGCGCTCGCGCGCCCAACGCATCCTGAACGACGTCGATGAGGTGCGCCAGACCATCGCGGACCCCGAGGGCTCCCGCCAGCTTGCGCCGCTGCACATCGGCCATTCGCGCGGCTTCCGCGAGATCGTGCTGGCCTCCGTTCTCGCGCTGCTCCGCGACACGCCCGAGATGGGCCTGGTCGTGGAAGAGGCGACCTCCGGACGCATCGAGAAGCGCATTCGCGAAGGCATGCTGGACGTGGGCATCGTGCATGGCGAGCCTTCCGGCAGGGATATCGCCCACGAGGAGCTGATCCAGGCCCCGCTGGAGCTCATCGTCAACGCGCGGCACGCTTTTGCCAGACGCGAGCGGATCACGCGGCTGAAGGAGCTGGCCGACGAGCGCTTCATCCTCACCAAGACCGGGCTGCGCTCGCGGCACATGATTGACGGGTATTTCGCCGCGAAGGACTTCACGCCGAAGATTGCGATCGAGGCAAACGCGGTGGAGACGATATTGGCGCTCGTGCGTCAGCTCCGCAGCGGCCTGACCGTGCTGGCGTTGCCTAAGCACGATTTGTTCAATCTGACGGGCCTGGCGGTCGTGCAGATGCCCGAGCCGCCCGTGGACAAGATGTATCTCGTCTGGCGCGCTCCACAGAGCAGCTCTGGGGCCGCCGAAACGTTCCGCAGTGCAGTGCGCGAGCGGCTGGGTCTTCCGACAACGGACTCTGACATTTCGCCCAAACGCGCGAAAGAGTCCAAGAAGCGTAGACGGCGCGTCTAGCGGTCCACACGCCGCTACGGCTTTGCGCGGATTTGCTGCGCGCTCCGGTGACGGCGGAGGCGATCGTGCGTCTTTGGCAAAAAAACCGCGACCTTTCGCTATAAGCCATGCTTCTGAGAATAGCTGAGTCTATTCAAGCAAATATGGCGGCGGTAGTCATTGAAAAAACGGATAGAAGAGGCTTCGGCTAGTTGCGTAGCGAATCACGGTGGGTCATGTCCATGCGCAGGAGGTGCCCGCCCATGCTCAACCATCTCAACAAGCAACCCAGCCCATCCGATCCCGACCGCTTCGCCGCGACGTCGGCCACGTTCGCTTTACACCCGCTCACCGCACTAGCCCTTTTCGCGCTCGATCACATGCTCGCAGTGCTCGAGGCTATCAGCTTCGGCTTGTTCGCTCTTGCGAGCGTCCTCGTCGGCATTCTGGCGATCGGGCCGGTCTCGGCGATTCAACGCCGCGCCTATGGGGACGATCGCGCTCTTGCGGTTGCGAAGGGCTGCATCGTCGGACTCCTTCTCGCCGTGCCCTCGCCCCTGCCCTCGTACCTCACGGCCATGTGGGGGATCGCGAGCTTCATTGCCACGAAGCCACGCCCGCCAACCGGCGCGGCCATCGACACCGACGGCTTCGATCGCGAGGGGAAGTAAGCAATGGCCAAGAGAGACGGATTCGAACGCCCCGAGATCGAAGACACGCTCAAGGCGCTGAAGCAGATTGAACAGACGCGGGCCGCAGCGCCCTCGGAAGGCCCGAGCGCCTGGGACCGCATCACCGCGGGCCTGAAGGAGGCCGCAGGGCGCTCCTCGGGCTGGGTAGCCGATCGCGTGCACGACACGTTTCAGGAGGCCGTGTCGCGTTTCTTCGGCCTCGAGCCCCAACAGGGGCGCATCGAGCAGCAGCCGCAACCCGAGCCCGAGAAAGGCATCGACCGGTGACGCCGTTCGCTGACTTCGTCACCGACCTCGACACGCCGCTGCTGAAGCTCGAGCACAGCAGCCACTTCACGCTGCGTATGGCCTTCGAGGGCGGGATTCACGCCTTTGGGGCCCCCGGATCGGGCAAGACGAGCGCGTTCAAGACCATCGCCAGCGCCTACCTGCGTACCGGCGCTGGCATGGTGATCTGCGTCACGAAAAATGACGAAATCGACCGCTGGATTGCCTACGCCCGCGAGAACGGCCGCGAGAAGCACGTCGTTCTCTTTACGGAGAACAAGTCGTTCAACCCCCTCGCATGGGAGCTGATGCGCCATGGGGTCAAGGGCACGAGCAACGCCGTCGAATGCCTGATGAGAATCCTCGACTCCGCCGACGCCGCGATGGGTGTTGCGGGCCAGACGAACGATCCGTTCTGGCCAAGTGCCATCCGCGCGGCCTTGGGGTACTCGGTGCCCCTGATATTTTGTGCCTTTGGCGTCGTAAATATCAGCGACGTCATCGACTTCGTCACCAGCGCCGCAACGAAAGCGGAGCAGTACACCGAACCCGCGTTCATCGAGCGCAGCTTCGCCGGGCAGACGCTGCGCAAGGCGGTCGACAACCCCGCCGTGCGCATCGAGGAGGCCGAGCTGCATGGCTATCTCCAATACTGGTTCCGAGAATTCCCAGCGATTCCATCCAAGACCTTGGGCAACATCGTAATCTCTCTGTCCACCAAGCTGGACAGATTCCGGCACGGCCGCATGAAGTCCGTTTTCTGCGGCCGCACGACCATCGTGCCCGAGATGACCTTCCACGGCGCGATCATCATCCTCTGCATGCCGACCCTGACATGGAACGAGGACGGCATCATCGCCCAGCGCATCTTCAAGTACATGTGGCAGCGCGCGGTCGAGTCGCGCAATGGGCTCGACGAGCCCCAGCGTCTGCGCCCGGTCTTCCTCTGGTGCGACGAGAGCCAGAACTTCGTCGACGTAAAAGACGACGAGTTCCTGGCCACGTGTCGTTCCTCGCGTGCGGGCGTCGTCTTCATGACGCAGACGCTGCCCTCCTACTTCGCGCGCCTGGGTGAAAAGAACCGGGATGCGGCCAACGGACTTGTCGGAAAGTTTGCGACGCAGCTTTTTTTCCTCAATTCCTGCCCGGTCACGAACGAGCACGCCGCCAAAATCATCGGCCGCGACCTTACGTGGCGCGCGACGCAGGGAACGAGCAGCGGCACGACCACGTCCAAGGGCCTAAATGAAGGCACGAACGCGAATCGCGGACACTCGTCAGGCTCGAGTCACTCCTACGGCGGCAACAGCGGGGGCTGGAGCACCAACTCCGGCACGAACCACGGCAGCGGCGAGAATTTTGGCGCGAACGTGGGCACGGGGACGAACACCTCGGAGAGCCATTCACGCGCCGAAACAATGGATCACGTGCTCGAACCAGCTTTCTTCAGCCGCTCGCTTAAGTCGGGAGGCCCGCAGAACAACAAGATCGTGACCGCCGTGTTTTTCCGCGCGGGCGCGCGCTTCGAGGCGACGGGCAGCAACTGGCTCACCGTCGCGTTCCGCCAATGAACCGGCCGACGCCCACGGATTTCGCGATCGGCTCGCGCGCGGCCGTCACCGCTTGCACCGGCGCGGCCGCGTTGTCCACGCTCGCCTGGCTCGGCTCGCACACGGTGTCCTGGGTTCTGCCCGCGCTTGCCCTGCTCTGCTGCAGAGCCTGCGTCCGCGCGAAGAAGCGCGTCGCGGCCTGGCGCGAGTGGCGCGACGCATGGGACGAGATGGCAGGCGCAGAACAGCACGCGCCCCCTGCCCGTTCTGCGTCCGCTCGCGCCACCGCGCCGGACACAGCGAAGGAAGCTCAGGCAGTACCGCAGCCGAAGCCCCAGCGCGTTCCGCGACCGCTTCTCGTCATCGGCTGGATCGCGCTGCTTGCCTGGATTGCGGCGCATGAAGGCGACGGTCCGACGATGGGTCACGGCCTCGTCGCCCTCTGTTTCGTCGCGCTTACCCTCTGGGTCGCGTCCATCGCATGCATCGGCCTCAGCCGGTGGCTGCTCGCGCCCCGATCGCCGTCCAGGCCGCGCGCCGTAGTGGCCGCCGAACGCGCAAGTGCGACCGACGCTGACGGCAATCCGATCGTCGCGCAGTGCCTGCCCGTGCCGACGGCGGTCCCAGAGCGCCACGTGCGCGAATTGCTCCCCGACTACTGCAGGACGCTTCTCGCGTCCGGAAAGGCAGACATCCGATGAACCCGCCCAAATCGTCTCCGCCCGGTCCGGTGGACCTTACGAAACTCACCGACGACGAGCTTCAGTGGCTCCTTGTCGCCGTTCCCCGCGAGATCGAGACGCGCAGGAGCAAGCACGAAGCGCAGATACTCGCGTTCATCCGCGAGCAGATAGCCGTAAAGGCCATCTCCACTCCCAGGCTCCGGGCGGCGCTTTTCGGAAAGAGCGCGCGCAAGCGCGACGGCGACGGCGACGGCAAGGACCGCCGCAGCGTCGTGAAAGCGAAATATCGCGACCAGAAAACGGGTGCCACCTGGGCGGGACGTGGCGCTCCTCCGAAATGGTTCTCCGACCACATCGCGGCGGGCGGGAAGAAGGAGGATCTGCTGATTCGCGAACCGGATGACGACGAAGACAAGAACTGAAGCCGGAGGAGCGCCATGGAAGGCCAGTCATCGAAACGTGCGCAGGAGAGCGATGCGGATTCATCACGGCCGCGCTACGTCGCGCCGCTCGCCGACGCCGCCAATGCGGCCCCGTCCCTTGCTCCGCGCGCCGCAGTGCCCTCGCCCTGGCTCACCTACGCGCAGGCCGCCGCGTACACGGGATGGACCGTCGCATACCTGCGCAATCTCGTGAGCGCGGGCGCGATTCCGGTTTTTGGAAAACGGAGGGTCCGAAGATTTCGGCGCGACATGCTAGACCTGTTCCTGACGGACCCTGATGCCGCGATGCGGGCCTTCCGCGCAGGAAGGAACCGTCATGGCGGTTAGAAGAACAAGAACAGCATGGGGATACGATTTCACGATCACGGGCTTCGGGCGTCAGCGCCAAGGAGGATTTCGGACGAGAACCGAAGCCCAGCTCGCGGAGAAGCGCGCGCGGGAGGACCTACTCTCGGGCGCGAAGCGCATTCTCTTCTCCGACGGGTACGCCGAGTACATGCGAGGCACGCGCATGAAGGACCGCGCCAGGGACGCCTGCGAGCATCTCTGGAAGCGGGTCGAACCCGAAATCGGCTCGCTCTACGTGGAGCAAGTCGATACCTCGGCGCTCGATGCCTTCAAGCAGACGCTGCCAGAGCATCTCGGCCCGAAGTCGATCAATCAGCACCTGATACTCATCCGCGCAACGCTTCGCTTCCTCTGGAAGCGCGGCAAGCTCAAGGCGGTCCCCTTCGTTCCGATGGAGGCCGTGAGCAAGAAGCACGTGGACTGGTACACGAAGGAGGAACGGGACCGGCTGCTCGAGGGAATGTTCCGTCTCGAGCCGCAGTGGTACTTGTTCTTCTACCTCACGGCGCGGCTCGGTCTGCGCACGGGGGAAGTGTACGCGGTGGCGCACCGTCAGATTCGCCGCGAGCCGCCGAAGCTCGTGGTGGATCAAGCGGTGCAGCGCGGGACCAAGAAACGCGAAGCGAAGCTCGTCACCCGCAAGAACGACGAAGCCTACGTGCTCGATCTGACGGACGACGTGATCGCCGCCGTCGATTGGCACCTGGCTCAAGGGTTCGCAGGCGAGGAGTTCCTCTTCACGAAGACCGGCGCGTTCCCGCGCTACATCGACAGCCACAAGCGGCCGCTCTTGCTCGTGCAGCAGAAACTCGGGCTCCGTTTGCTCTCCCATCACAAGCTGGGAAGGCACTCGGTCGCGAGCCAGGCGGTCACGGGCGGCGAATCGGTGAAGGCGGTGCAGGCCCAGCTCGGACACCGGTCCGAGCAGAGCACGCACGGCTATGCGCATCTGGGAAGCGGCGCGCAGCGCCGACTAGTGGAGGGCTTGAGGCCCTCGCGTGCACCGCACGAACCGCCAGCGCCGGAAGCTCACGGCATCCTGGCGTCATCGGAGCAGCCACGTCATCCGAGCGATGGAAGGTTGCTTCACTGACCGGAAACGAAAAACCCCCGGCTTGCCAGGGGTTACGTCTCCTCGTTCTCGGTTGCGCGGGAAGGATTTGAACCTTCGACCTTCGGGTTATGAGCCCGACGAGCTACCAGGCTGCTCCACCGCGCACGCGGAACATAGTCGGGCGCTCGGTCCTGTCAAGCGTTCCGAGGGGTTACGGGGCGCTTGTGGAGCGGAGAAATGGGCCGCGATTCGTCGAAAATGCTGGACAGATTCGCGGACGGGCGGAAGGCGAGCCGGCCTGGGGGGCCCGGTGTCGTGGGCCCGTCATTTCCCGTCTTCAAAGCTTGCGCCGGGGTTTGCCATTCGATGCGCTTGCGCGCTCGCGTGTTGGTCCGGTGTAGCGAGTGCGTAACAAGGTCGATGCGTGCTTCGCTGACGCGATGGCGTTGTGCAATGAGCGCGCTCGCCGCGTCGCGAGTCGACGCGCGGCGCGACGACGAAGACGGAGTTGCACCGACCGGTGCGTCCTTCGCGAGGTCGTCGCTGTCACACCTGATCGAAACGGGAAACGATCGAACGTGACGCGGACACGGGTGACGATGTCGGCGCGCGTCCGCGCTTGGTGCTCAAAGTAGTTGCGCGTGCGCCGTGGCAGACCAAGACAGCGCACGAGATCGCTGTACCAAGAACGTCATAAATCACGGGGTGCGCCATGATCTTGACGGAGAGTGAAGTCATCGCGCGAAACTCTAAATGCGCGCGGGCGTCGATTTTTTGTTCGAAGCGAAGTAGGCCGCGCCGTCGTGACGCGAGTGGTTTCGCGCGACTGCGAACGGCGCTCGAAGTCCGAATTGGCAACCGTTCCGCTTTCGAAGTGGGAATCCGGTCGCCTCTCGTCGTCGATCGGCAACGAGCCGCGCGCCGGAACGACGCGTTGCACCGCGAGGATTCGTTCGAGGACATGTTAGGATTGCTCTCCCCCGGGTCGTATTGGTTCGGAGAAAGAGAGAGCATATGACCTTGACACGATGGTCTTTCATCGGCGCCGTCACCCTTTGCGGGTGCTCGAGCAGCCCAGCAGAACCTGGCAGCGGCGCGCCGCCCGCCACGGGTTCGACGACCGCATCCGCCACGGCGACGACCTCGATCGGACCGATTCCGGTCGCTGCCGGCGAAGAGAAGACGGTCTGCGTCGTCGCGCCGCTCGACAGCGACGAAGACATCGTCGTGTCCAGCATGACGGCGAACCTCGATGCAGGTTCTCATCATCTCGTCGTCTCGAAGACGACCGAGGACGTGAACCTCACGCCGACGCCCTGCGTGACCTTTTCCAGCATCTTGATCGGCGACGCGCAACCGCTCATCGTCGTGCAGACGCCGCACGGCGTTCAGACGTTTCCTGACGGCGTTGGCGTGCTGCTTCCGGCGCACCAGCGACTGCGACTCGAAGCGCACTACCTGAACTCGAGCACCTCCGCGATCGAGGGTAACGGCAGCGTCACGTTCGCGGGCACGCTCGCGTCCAAGGCACCGCCGTATCAAGCGGCGGACACGTACATCTGGGGCACCGGGAAGATCTCGCTCGCGGCGCAAGCTCAGTACACGACGCCGATCGTGTTCCAGGCCGGACAAGCGGGGACGCATCTCCTCTCGATCACGACGCACGAGCATCGGCTCGGCACGCTCGTGCAGGCGTGGACCAGCGACTCGCCGGGAACGCGCGGCGAGATGATCGCGAATGACTCGAACTGGTCGGAGCCCGTGTGGCACACGCTCGACAAGCCGGTGGATTTTGACGGCACGAATGGAGTGTCCCTTCAGTGCTCGTGGAACAACACCACTTCGGACACGGTCACGTTCGGCGAGAGCGCTCTCGACGAGATGTGTTTCGTGCTCGGCTTCTATTATCCTTCGCGCGGGATCGACGTCTGCATCGACAACCGTTGCGTGAAGCGACCCAAGACAGACGCCGGAGCGCCACCTGCGAGTGCGGCACCCGACTCGGGAACCGGCGCGCAGTAGGCGTCACGTCTCGGACTCGACTGCGTTGCCGCTTCGATACCTACCCGGTGCACTCATGTAAGGATGCGGCAGAGCGTGTGTGTCGGCGACTTGCTTCGAAGCTCAATTTGAATGTATTGCTCGAGCAACCAAGGCGGGTTTGATTGACTTATTTGGGCAATTTCTCGAACATTGAAAGTAGGGTCGTGAGGGTTTTTATCGGCGCCAGCATCGTTAGCCTCGTCGCGTTGGCGGGGTGCAGTCTCACGGTCGACGCCGATCGGAAGCAGTGCACCACCGACTCTGATTGCACCAAGCGGGGTCGCGCCTTCGCCGGAAGTATCTGCGTGGCCTCGCTCTGCGAGGAGGCGCACAAGGCCATCGAGGCCGGCGTCGAAGACAAGACGTGGTCATGTCTGGACGCCCCTCCGGTTGCGTCGACCGCGACGGGCCCGTTCCACGTCACGATGCACCTGACGGACATCGTCAGCGCGATGCCGATCAGCGGGGTCACTGCGAACCTTTGTCGGAAGCTCGACGTGGCGTGCACCGATCCGCAAGGGCCGTCGGTCGTCAGCGACGCGACCGGTCTGGTTGCCTTCGACGTGCCTGCCGCGTTCACCGGCTACGTCTCGCTACAGGAGGGCGCGGCGATCATGCCGGGCCTCTACTTCTTCAACCCCGCCGTGAACAGCGACCTCGACGTTCCGTCGGTGCAGCTCGCGTCCCCGGGGATCGCGAGCGCGCTGATCAAGGGCCTCGGCGCGAAGCAAGATGCCAACGACGGCATCATGCTGCTTTCAGTCGTCGATTGCACCGGGACGAACGCTGCCGACGTCACCATGAGCTTCACCCAGAGTGCGGATGCGAGCGCGAGCGTTTCGTTCTACTCGGTCGGCGGGCTCCCGAACGCGACGGTCACCATGACGGACACGTCCGGTTACGGCGGCGCAGTGAACGTCGCTCCCGGGAACGTGGCCGTCACGGCCAAACGGTCGGACGGCCGTACGATCGGGACCTACAGCCTCTTCGTGAACCCCGGCACCATCACGTACAGCAAGCTGGTGCCCGTTGGACAGTAGCGCCAGCCGCGATGTCGCCCTCGACCTTCCGAAACGGATTGGTCGCTACGAGCCGTTCTTCCAGATCGGCGCGGGCGGCATGGCTCGGGTCTACCTCGCCGTTCATCACGGGCCGTTCGAGTCGCGGAAGCTCGTCGTCGTCAAACAGCTCCGGCAAGAGATCGACGGCGACGACAACGAGTTCCTCGAGTCGTTCGTCAACGAAGCCCGCATCGCTCTACGGCTGAGCCATCCGAACGTCATCCACACGTACGAGGTCGTCGCCGAGGAGCGCCATCCCTTCCTGGCGATGGAGTACCTCGAGGGGCAATCCCTCTTGCACGTGCTCCGAGTTCTCGGCCGCCTGGTGATGCCGCTCGAGGAGCATCTATGGATCTTGACGCAGGTACTCGCGGGGTTGCACTACGCCCACGAGCTTCGCGACTTCAACGGGGGGCCCCTCGGCGTCGTGCATCGTGACGTGAGCCCCTCGAACGTCCTCGTTTGTTACAGCGGCGAGGTGAAGCTGCTCGACTTCGGGATCGCGAAGGCGGCCGGCGCGCTCGGCTCCACGCAGGAAAGCGTCGTCAAAGGCAAGATCGGTTACGCCGCGCCCGAGCAATGTCTCGGCAAACCAGCGGACCGCCGCGCCGACGTCTACGCCGTAGGCGTCATGCTCTGGGAAGCCGTCGCGGGGCGGCGCCGCTCGTCGGGCGAGACGTGGTCGGCGATGTTGCAGGCGCGCCTCCAAGACTCCGAGCCTCCGCTCGAACAAGTGCGTCCCGGCGCGCCCCCTGAGCTCACAGCGATCACCCGTCGGGCTCTCGCTCGCGATCCCGACGCGCGCTACGCGACCGCTCAGGAGTTTCAGCGCGACCTCGAGCTCTATTTGTCGCGCCAAGGCCGTCAGATCGGTCCCGGTGACCTATCGACGCTCCTCGCTTCTCGCTTCGTCGACGAGCGCGCGCGGGTCGGGGCGGCCATCGAACGGCACTTCGGCGCTGTCCCCGTTCCCGGCGTTCCGATCTCGGGGACCATCGCGGTCGGGGCCGCGAACCGCAACGCGTCGGCCTTCGTCACCGGCGACGAAGAGGATACGTCGCGCATTCCCGTCGACGGCGCGCTCTTGCGATCGCTTCGCGAAGAGGCGTTGGCCGAAGAGCGGCGCCGCGCCTCGATGCCTCCTCCCGACGCTCGCGGGGCGACGCCCCGAATGCTGTGGGCGGCCCTTGCGGTCGTGGCGACGGCCGTGTTCGGCTTCGTGCTGGCCCGCTCGGGAAAGACAACCACGGCGGTCGGAGCCGCAGCGTCGGCGAATCCTTCGGCCAGCGCGTCGTCCTCGACGCCAGCGGGCTCGAGCGCCACGGCCGCCTCGGTGCGACCGGTGACGGATCCGAGCGCGGCGATTCCGACCGCGACGGCGACCGGCTCGCATTCCGAGCATGGGTTGGGGTCCGCTCACGGGCTCCGGTATCCGCGTGTCGTCGCGCCGCCCCGTGCCGCGCCAGAGAGACCTCAAGCCCAGGCCACCTCGACGCAGGTCGAGCCGGGCATGGAGTTACCCGCCGCGGGCGCGCGGCCCAAACGTGTCATTGACGAGAAGGATCCGTACGCCCCATGAAGCGCCATTCGATTCTCGTCGTGCTCGCTCTCGCCTCGATCGGCGGGTTTGCGCACGCCGATCCCAAGCCAGGGACTGCCGCCGCGGATCCCGGAGTGGGTGAAGCCCGCGACCGGTTCCTACGCGGGGTCGATCTCTATCGAGAAGGAAGCTTCGACGCTGCCCTCGCCGAGTTCAACAAGGCCTACCAGCTCGCGCCCAACTTTCGCGTCCTCTACAACATGGCGCAGGTGCAAACCGAGCGGCACGACTACGTCGCGGCGCTCAAGCTCCTTGCCCAGTACCTCAAGGACGGCGGCACCGAGATCCCTGCCGACCGGCAGGCCCAGGTTCAACAGGAGCTCACGTCGTTGAAGGCGCGCGTTACCGAGCTCACCGTGACCTCGAACGTCGCCGACGCCGAGCTCGACATCGACGGCGCGGCCGTCGGGAACCTCCCGCTCGACAAGCCGGTGCTCGTGGGCGCCGGGGTGCGGCAAATTCAGCTTCGTAAGCCTGGCTATGTCGGCAACGAAAAGACGCTGACCGTCGCCGGCGGTGACACGATGACGGTCGACTTGCAGATGCAGGCCGAGCCCACGGCTGCCCCTTCGCCTTCCGGCTCCGCCGCCGAGCAGCTCGCGGTGAAGCCGCTGCCCTCGGATGTCGATGCGGGCGCGTCTCGCGGCCCCGACAATCACCTCGGGTTTTGGATCAGTGCCGCGTCCACGGTTGCCCTTGCCGGCGGCGCCGTCGCGTTCGGTCTGGTGACTCACAGCGCGAATCACAGTCTCGACAATGCGTTGAACCAGTTCCCCGCCGATCCGAACCGACTCGCGGGCTTACGCTCCGACGTCAAGCGCGACGCCGCTCTCACTGACGGATTCACGGCCGCCGCCATCGTTGCGGCCGGTTTCACGGTGTACTTCGCCATATCGGGCACGCATTCGTCCAAGACCCAAGAGCCGGCGCAGGTCGGGCTCCGTGTCGCCCCGACCGCGCTCGACGTCGTCGGAACCTTCTGAGCATTTTTGCGGAGGCCGGCAACAATCCGCCGTGGGCCGCCGACCATGGGCGTGAAGCACGAAGCTTCGAAAGGATCCGCAAGCAAGGCGGCGCTGGCGCGAGAGGTCTGGCGGTCGCTGTTCGACTTCACCATGGCCACTCGCTCCGAGCGCGACGAGCTCCTCGCGCGCCGGGGTCTCACTCCGAACGACTTGAATGTGCTGTTCACCCTGGAAGTGGACGGGCTCGCGATGAACGAGCTCGCGACCGCGTGGAACTGCGAAGCATCCAACGCGACGTGGATCGTCGATCGGCTGGAAAAGCTCGGCTTGGTGGAGCGTCGCGCGCATCCGACGGATCGGCGGATGAAGCTCGTCGGGTTGACGGCCGAGGGAGCGAAGACGAAGGCATCGCTCGAGGTCGAATATTATCGGCCGCCGCGAGAACTCGTGGCGCTGTCGGGGCACGATCTCGAGGTGCTCGTCGCGTCGCTCCGAAAACTTCGTCACTTTGGCGACGTCGAGGGCTGAAGGCGAATTCGCCGAGCCCGCGTCGGGTGGGCGTGCGTCCACGCGGACGTAAAGCTTCGAGTGGGGCGAGAGCCGTGAGAGCCCTGCGCGGCGCTCGGTGGGCCGAACCGTCGCGTCTTGGAGCCTTTGGTCTGCGGGCGCGTGCGCCGATCGAAACGCGGCGCCTTTTGTGCGGGCGTCGATCGATAGTTCGAGTCATCGAACAATCCGACTACTCGAACTACCTGTCCTCAGGCCGTGGGTGAAGGGGTTCGTTGGGCAACACGGGCCCCTCGCCGCGAAGTACGGGGCCGCCCGCGGGGCGAAACTCGACCGGGTCGGGCATGAGGCCATCGATCCCCCGCTGTTGCTGCCGCGTCGTCCAGGCTGCCTCCTCGTCCAACAGACTGCCTCCTCGTCCTACGCGGCGCTATACGTCGGGCATGCGTCCCATCTATCTCGACGCGCACGCGACGACGCCGGTCGACGAGCGGGTGCTCGAGGCGATGCTCCCGTATTTTTCCGACAAGTTCGGGAACGCCGCGAGCAAGACGCATTCGTTCGGATGGGTCGCCGAGTCGGCGGTGGAGCAAGCGCGGGAAGCCGTTGCAACGCTGATCGGCGCGGGGGTGCGTGAGATCGTGTTCACGTCCGGCGCGACGGAGAGCGACAATTTGGCGATTCGCGGCGTCGCGGAGGCGTACGCGGGGGAGGGGAATCACGTCGTGACGACGGCGATCGAGCACCACGCCGTGCTCGATCCGTGCCGGCACCTCACGCGACTCGGGTTCGAGGTGACCGTGGTGCCGGTGCCGGAAAACGGCGTGGTCGACCCCGAGCGCGTGCGCGAGGCGATCACCGATCGGACGATCCTGGTGAGCGTGATGCTTGCGAACAACGAGGTGGGAACGATTCAACCCGTCGAGGCGATCGGCGCGATCACGCGCGAGCGCGGCGTCCTGTTTCACACCGACGCGGCGCAGGCGATCGGGCGCCTGCCCATCGACGTGGAACGGATGAACATCGACTTGCTCTCCCTCTCGGCGCACAAGATTTACGGACCCAAAGGAGTCGGCGCGCTCTACGTGCGTCTGAAGGACCCGCGCGTGCGGCTCGTCGCGCAGATGGACGGCGGAGGGCACGAACGCGGGTTTCGCTCGGGGACGGCAAACGTGCCGGGCATCGTCGGGCTCGGTGAGGCGTGCGAGATCTTGTCGGCCGACGGCGTCGCGGAGTCGGATCGCATCGGCGAGTTGCGGGACCGGCTCTACGACCGGCTCGTCGCGAACGTTTCGAATCTGTGGCTGAACGGGGATCGCGAGCACCGGTTGCCGGGCAACCTCAACGTGTCGTTCGCCGGAGTTCGTAGCGACGCGCTCATCGGCGCACTTAAAGAAGTGGCAGTGTCGAGCGGCTCGGCGTGCACGAGCGCGAGCCTCGAACCGAGCTACGTCCTTCGCGCGATGGGGCTCGATGAAGAGCGCGCGACGGGCTCGATCCGCTTCGGGATCGGTCGATTCACGACCGAAGACGAGATCGATCGCGCCGCCGATGCCGTCGCGAAGAGCGTGCGCGCGCTGCGCGTCGATTCGCCGGACTAAGAGCCAGCGTTGCGTCTTGCGACACGCGGCGCACTTCGCACAAGCGCCCACATCGTCGCGCGTATCGCATCGAATTGGCTTATCAATTCGCGCGAATTGGTCGATTCTAGAAGGAACCTCCGTGGCCTTGCGAAGCCGTTTCGTCGGTTTGCTCTTCCTTGCCGTTGGTCTGCTCTTGCCGAGTGCCGCGCGCGCCGAGCACATCCTCGTTCACGGTGAGCTCGGCCTCGCGCGCGATTTCGGCGGGCACCAGGAGCGCGAGCTGTCGTTCGGCGCCGCGGGCTTCGGCGCGCTCGAGATCCCGTTTTTGCCGCAGCTCGGCGGCGAGGTCGAGCTCGGAACGGTGCTGCTCGCGAACGGCGATCCACCGCGCGATCCGAACGTCGTCCCCGAAGGCGGCGCGCACGCGATCTACGGCGCGGTCGGCGGTCACCTCCGTCCGTTCGTGAAGAAGGATCCATCCGAGATCACGAAGCTCACCGGCATCTGGCTGTCCGGCAACGTCGGCGCGGTCACGACGGGTGGCCGCTTCCGCGCGGTCGTCGACGCGAGTCTCGGCTACGACTTTTTGATTCAGCAGGGTAAATACGGCGTCGGTCCGGCGCTCTCGTGGGTGCACGTGTTCCAGCCCGACGACGACTTTCGCCCCGAGGACGCGAACATCTACGTCCTCGGCGTGCACGTGATGTTCGACAACGGGTCGCGCGTGCCGTCCGATCGCGACCACGACGGCATCATCGATCGCCTCGACGCTTGCCCCGACGTTCCCGAGGACAAGGACGACTTCCAAGACGAGGACGGCTGCCCGGATCTCGACAACGACGGGGACGGCATCCTCGACGCGCGCGACCATTGTCCGAACGACGCCGAAGATCGCGACGGCTTCGAAGATCAGGACGGCTGTCCCGATCCCGACAACGACAAGGACCAGATCCCGGACGTGAGGGACAAGTGCCCGAACGATCCGGAGGACTACGACGGGTTCCAGGACGAGGACGGGTGCCCGGACACGGACAACGATCAGGACGGCATCGTCGACAAGGAAGACCTCTGCCCGAACGAGCCGGAGACGAAGAACGGCTACGCGGACGACGACGGCTGCCCCGACGAAGATCAGGTGCGGGTCGTCGGCGAGAAGATCATCTTGGACGACCGGATCCACTTCGAGGAAAACAACGCGATCATCCGGTCGATCAGCTTCCCGCTCCTCGAACGGCTCACGCGGCTCGTCCTCGACAACCCGACGTACGTGCACATCGAAGTGCAGGGCCACGCCGATCAACGAGGCCCCGAGGACTACAACAAGAAGCTCAGCGAGGACCGCGCGAAGAGCGTCGTCGATTTCATGGTGAAGCACGGCGTGGATGGGTCGCGCCTCTCGGCGGTCGGGTTCGGCGCGAGCCACGTGCTCGTCGACGAGCGCAGCGAGCGCGCGCTCTTCCTGAATCGCCGCGTGGAGTTCCAGATCACGCGCGACGCGCATCCGTTCGCCGCGCCGGGCTCGGGGCCGGCTCCGGCTGGCGCGACGCCGGGCGCCGGCCAAAATGACATGGTGCCGAACTCCGCCCCCACTTCGCCGACCGCGCCGGCGAGTGCGCCACAACCCAGGGAACCCTCCTCGCCGAGCGACGCGGCGCCTGCGACGCCGAACGGAGAGCCGTCGAAATGAAGCTCGTGCGCGCCTTCTTCGCGGTGTCGCTCGCGCTCGTCGCCAGCGGCGTGCCCGTCGGTTGCAGCGGCGGCGTCGTGGGCGGCGACTGCCGCGTCGGTTACGTCGAGTGCAACGGCATCTGCATCGACGTGCAGAACCGCGCCACGGACTGCGGCAGTTGCGGCAACGTGTGCGCCGCGGGCGATCACTGCGTCGCCGGCTCGTGCGTTCCCCCCGCGCCCGATGCGAGCACCGGAGGCAGCGCGAACCATCCGGACGGCTCGCTCGTCGACAGCGGCGCGGGCGGCAGCTTCGGCGGCGACGCGTCGAGCACCGGCGGCGCCGGCCCCGATGCGTCGCTCGACGGCGGTCTCGACGCTTCGTCAGGCGGGAGCGGCGGTCGCGACGCTTCCCCAGGCGGCACGGGCGGCGCTCGCGACGCCGGTACGGGCGGCATTCGCGACAGCGGACTCTTACCCGACGGCGCACTCCGCTGCCAGCCGCCGTTCAACACGCCCGAGCACTGCGGCAACTGCGACACGCAATGCACCGGCGTGAACGACATCTGCCAGGTCGACGAAGCCGAAGCCCAGTGCGTCACCGTGTGCACGCCGCCGCTCGTCGACTGCAATCGCACGTGCGTGAACACCGACAACGACCCGAACAACTGCGGCTCGTGCAACCACCACTGCGCCTCGGGAATCTGCCAGGGGGGAACCTGCGTCGGGGCCACCGCCGGGCACGAGGTCGTCGCGTGCATGGACTACGCAACGCGCCCCGCCGCCGGCACGCCGCAGCAAACCTTGCTCGGCAACGCCGTCTTCCTCACCGCGAAGAACCCGGTGCGCATCTACGCGTACCGGCAATTCACGCCGAACGCGGTCGTGAACTCGGTGAACGCGACGATCGCGGCGGTGGCGACGGCGAAGGCCCGCACGTACTCGATCACCGCGTCGACCGACAGCACCGAGGTCCCCTTGAACCTGAGCATCTTCGACTACGAAGTGCTCCTCGTGTACGACCAGCCGAGCGCGCCGGCGGGTCGCCTCGCGAACGTCGGCACGTCGTGGGCGAGCGCGATCGACTCCTTCGTGCGCGCGGGCGGCACGGCGTTGGTCCTCGCCGGCGACGCCGGCACCGCCGAGATGGACGATCTCGTCACCAACGCCGGCTTGATCACCGCCACCGGCCAGACCAGCGTCACCGGCGATCAAGTCTACAACCGCGCGCCCGCCGACGCGGTCGGCCTGAACGTCATCACGCCGTTCCTGGCCACGGCCGAGACCTGCGCGTTCACGATGCCCCCGCCGTCCGATTCGACCACCGCGTTTGTCATTACAGACACCGCGTCGTCGGCCGGTTCCCTCGGGTCCCCGGTCGTCGTCCACCGCGTTCTCGCTCCCTGAAGTTGCCTCCCCCCAGGCACGCGCGCCCGCGCGCGTCGGTGACGGGGTGCGCGTGCCTGCCCCCTCCAAGGCGGCTCCGCCGCCGGAGGGGGGCCGCGTTCCGTCATGAATCCACGACGTTTTTGACCGCGCCTCGGGGCCCCACGGATGAGCCGTGGTTCCACAGCCGGTTGTAACAATCGGGCCCGCGCCCCACGAAAAGCGCCGTCATTGACGCCGCGACGCCCTCGACGTTGCATGTCAGCGTGGTGAAATTTAGCCGTGGGCGGGCAGGGCTTTGTCTTTTGCTGGTGGGGCTCGTGGTGGCCGTCGCCCTGTTCTCGCACCAGCGACGGGCGAACGCGTACTCGGGGGAGACGAACGTCGACGGAACGGCGGGCGTTGGATACATCTCGACGTCGCAGCTCTTCGCCCCCGGCACCGGGCTCGCGGGAAACTGTAGCGATTGCCACGCCGGGACCTCTGGCCCGCCGACGAACCTGGCGATCAGTGGGACTCTTCTTCCGGGGACGATCTCGCTCACGCCGAACATCCCCACGGCGGGCAACCCCACGACGACGTTCAGTCTCGCCCTGACGTACACGTCGGGGAACAGCAGCCTTCGCCCCTACGGCGGTTTTCTCATCGCGCACAACGACGCGACGACCGGCGACTCCGGCGGTCTCCTCGGTGACACCGATTCCAGCGGGCATGCCTGCGGGCCGACGGTCTCCGGCCTCTGCTTCGGCACGACGAACAACAACACCGAGATCATGCATGATCACCCCGAACACGAGAACGGCTCGGGCTCGTTCTCCTTCCCGTTCACGTACACGCCGGTGAGTGGGGCTTGCGGCAACTTCGGTTTCAACGTCTGGGTGAACAACGTGAACGGCGACGAGAGCTGCGGCGACACGCAGGACGTGCCCAACGAGAGCACGCTGTCCATCCAGGTGCTCTGCCCGCAGCCGACGAACCCGTGCATGGCCAACACGTGCAACACGAGCACCGGCAAATGCGTGCTTCAGGCGGTCACCGGCGGCACCTGCGACGACGGTAACGCCTGCACGTTCAACGACACCTGTACGGCCGGCACCTGCGGCGGGACCGGGATCACGTGCACCAACGACCCGACTCATTGCCAGAACAAGAGCTGCAACGGGACGTCGTCGTGCACGGTGACGCCGCTCACGGGGACGTCGTGCAACGACGGCAACGCCTGTACGTTCAACGACACCTGCAGCGCCGGCACCTGCGGCGGCACGTCCATCACCTGCACCGGGGATCAGTGCAATACGTCGACCTGCAACGGGACGTCGTCGTGCTCGGTGACGCCGATGACCGGCGCGACGTGCAACGACTCGAACGCCTGCACGTTCAACGACAAGTGCAACTCGTCGGGCACGTGTACCGGCACGGGGATCACCTGCTCGAGCAGCGACCCCTGTATGTCGTCGACCTGCAACGGCACTTCGTCGTGCACCATCACCCCGCTCACCGGCGTGTCGTGCAACGACGGCATCGCCTGCACGAGCCCCGATCTGTGCTCGAACGGCACCTGCGTCGGCACGCCCGTCAATTCGAGCTGTGACGACGGCGAGGTATGCACCACGGATTCTTGCGGCTCGTCGTGCACGCACACGAACCTCACCGGCACGAGTTGCTCCAGCGAATACGACGGCAACGTGTGCCACAAGAACACCTGTACGGCAGGCGCGTGCAACGCGCCGAACCCCGGCGTCGCGTGCCGCGCCGGTTCGTGCACCGGCGCCGCGCCCAATGCCGTCGCGACCAATCCTGCGACGTGCACCGCCGGCGGCGCGTGCCCCGCGGTCACGACCACCGCTTGTGGCGCCCAGCCCTGCAATGCGAGCGGGACGGCGTGCCAGGGAACGTGCGGAGCGGACACCGACTGTCCGGGCGGCTTCTACTGCAGCGGCGGAACCTGTCTCTCGCAGCTTCCCCAGGGCGGTACTTGTTCGCGCGCCGGTATGTGCGCGAACGCCACGTGCGTCGACGGTGTGTGTTGTAACAGCGCGTGCGGCAACGGCGATCCGAACGATTGCCAGGCGTGCAACGCGTCCGGCGTATGCTCGAACCTGAGCGGCACGTCGTGCCAGGACGGCAATGCGTGCACGACGAACGACAAGTGCAACGCCGGCACGTGCGTCGGTGGGGCGGCCCTATCGTGCGACGACAGCAACGCGTGTACGACCGACTCCTGCGTTCCCGCGTCGGGTTGCGCGCACGCCGCGGCGTCGGCAGGGACGCCCTGTCGCGGAAAAGCCGGCCCGTGTGACGTCGCGGAGGCTTGCGACGGGTCGTCCACGACCTGTCCGGGCGACGCCTTCTTGTCGTCGGCGACTCAGTGCAGCGGACCGTCGTGCACCGGCGGCGTGGAAACCTTGGCGCAGAAGTGCACCGGGGCGAGCGCCGCGTGTCCGACGGCGACGACCGAGGCGTGTCCGCCGTTCGTGTGTGGACCAACGGCGTGCCTCACCGCGTGCAGCGGCCCGAACGATTGCTCCGCGGGGAACTACTGCAACGCGAGCAAGGTGTGCGTGCCGACGCTTTCGAACGGCGGGAACTGCACGAGCAGCATCCAATGCACGTCGGGAAACTGCGTCGACTCGGTGTGCTGCAACGCGCCGTGTACGGGCCAGTGCCAAGCGTGCAACCTCCCCGCGAACCCGGGCACGTGCTCGCCGGTCAAGGGGCAGCCAGTGCCGCCGCGCGCCGCGTGCGCGGGAGATGGAACCGCCTGCAACGGCACTTGCAACGGCACCGCGACCGCGGCGTGCACCTTCTCCAAGGCTCTCTGTCGCGCCGCGACTTGCACGGGCGATACGGCGACCCTGGCGGCCAATTGCGACGGTGCCGGCGACTGCCCCGCTCCGACGACCCAAGAATGCGCGCCGTACACCTGCGCGCCCACGCAATGTGACGCCACCTGCACGGCGAACGCGCAGTGCAATTCCGGCTTCTACTGCTCGGCGGGGTTGTGCGTGCCGCTTCTCGGAAGCGGCGGCAAGTGCGGCGCCGATGGGCAATGCAAGAGCGGCTTCTGCGTCGACCAGGTGTGCTGCGACAAGCGCTGCGACGAACAATGCGAGGCATGCGACGTGCCGGGGAACCCCGGCGTGTGCTCGCCTGTCGTGAACGCACAGCCGCACGCGCCGAGACCGGCGTGCACGAGCGATGGTTCCTCGTGCGGCGGTATTTGCGACGGGACGACGCGCGTCGGCTGCGTGTACCCCGGCCCGTCCGCGTCGTGCCGCGACGCGAGCTGCACGGCAGGCGTCGCGACGGTCGGTGCCACGTGCAACGGCAGCGGCCTCTGCCCGACTCAAGAGCGCGTCAATTGCCCCGGCAATTGCAAGGGCGCCGGGTGCGGCACCGATTGCGCGACCGCGGCGCAGTGCGGCTTCTCGGAATTCTGCCAGGCGGGTCGCTGCGTGTCGCAGCTCCCGAACGGGTCGTCGTGCGCGTCGGCCGGCGAATGCGCTTCGTCGTATTGCGTCGACGGCTTGTGCTGCGATCAGGCGTGCAGCGGTCAGTGCGAGGCGTGCGATCTCGCCGACAACCCCGGCACCTGTTCGCCGGTCACCGGCGCGCCGCACTCGGCACGTCCCGCGTGCGTCGCGATCGACGCGCCTTGCGCCGGCTCCTGCGACGGCACGAACGCCAGCGTGTGCACCTACCCCGGCTCGGCGAAGATCTGCGCGCCCGGCAAATGCGTCGGTGACGTCGCGACGCTCGCACAGGTGTGCGCGGGCGACGGCTCGTGCGCGCCGGTGCAAGAGCAGCTCTGCACGCCGTACTCGTGCGGCGCGACGATCTGCGCCGGAAACTGCACGGTCGATTCGAACTGCCCCGCTGCGTACTACTGCTCCGCGGGCGTTTGCCGACCGGTGGCCCCCCTCGGCGCGCCGTGTGCTGCAGGCGATCAATGTACGAGCGGCTTCTGTGTCGACGGCTTCTGCTGCGATTCCCGTTGTGATTCGGAATGCGAGGCTTGTGACGGGACGTTCACCGGGCAGTGCAAGCCGATCGTCGGTCCGCCCCACGGCGGGCGCGCCCCGTGCGGCGGGAGTGGGGCGTGCGGCGGCAGCTGCGATGGCACGTCGCAGAACGGCTGCACGTTCCCCAAAGCGACGGTCTCTTGCGGCTCGCTCCTCTGCAACGGCAGCGTCGTGGTCGACGCGCCGACGTGCAACGGCGTCGGCGATTGCATCGCGAGCACCGCGACGACGGACTGCTCGCCGTTCGCGTGCGCTCCGGATGGCACCTGCCTCGGCACATGCGCGACCAATGACGATTGCGCCCCCGGCCTCGTGTGTGACGCGACGTCGTCGTGTGTTCCGGCCACTCCGGACGCTGGCGGTGCTCGCGACGCAGGTCCCGACGCGCAGGCAGGCGCGGGCGGCACCAGCGCGTCCGACGCGGGCACGGGCGGGTCGGCCGGGTCGGGCGGAGTCGCCGGCTCTGGCGGAACGACGACTCATCGGCCTGACGCGGGCGCATCGGGCGGCGCGAAGACGCGCGACGGCGGAGCCGGCGCAGTTTCGGTCGACGGCGGCCACGGAGGCAGCGTCAACGGGCGCGATCAAGGGACGTGCGGGTGCCGCGTTCCAGGTCGCCGCAGCTCGGACACGAGTTCCGTCCTCGGTGGTCTAGTCCTCGCCGCCCTCTTGGCGCGACGTCGCTTCGCCCGCCGAGACGGTGCTCGACCGAGTGCGTGACGCGCTAGCCACGGCCTGACGGTTTCCGTTCGTCATACGATTTCGACGCGCGTCGACTTCCGTCAAACGAAAGATCGAGCCCCGTCCACTATCGCCGCTCACGACTTTTGCCGTTCCTTAGGATCAGGGCGACTGCGCCCGCTCGTAGACGAAGTGCGTCAAGCAGATCCCGGAATGCGGATCGCGCTTGCGCAGGAGTGCGGATCACGGGATGCGGCGAAGCTTTGTTCGAAAAATTTCGATGACGGCGAGACTCCTCGTCGCTTCTATTTTCATATTTTTGCCCTTGCCGCTCGCCGGCTGTAGTCGCGGCGGCGGCCGCAGTCTTCCTTCTCTCGGCGGCGACAATCCCACCAAGAGTCCGACCGGCGCCTTCGACGGTGGGTCCACGATGCTCTCTTGCGAAACGCCGCAAGAGGGATGTGCGTGCGAGACCGAGGGACAAATCATCGCCTGCGGTCGCGTGTATCGCCGCTCGGGCGGCTACGTCTCGTGCTCCACCGGCAAGCGCACCTGCCAGGGCGGCGTCTGGGGCGATTGCTTCGGCGACCAGATCTCGACGATGAGCCTGCCGCGATGGGCGCCCTCGGGACGCTTGCTCGATCTCGGAGGGTCGGGGGCCTGCGTCGACAATCCGTGCGACCCGTATTGCGTCAACTACATCGACAGCGCGACGAATCTCGACGCCGCGGCGCCGCTCATCGTGCGCGACGGCGGCCTCTCGACGATCAAGGGCTCGCGCAGCCTCACCCAGACGAGTTGCACCGGTTTGGCCGCCTCTCCCACGCCCCAGACGATCACCGTGACGTCGGCGACGCCAATCGTCACCAATCCGAGCGCTCTTCAATTCATTACTCAGCTGACGCCTTCCGGATGCGTCAAGTCCGACGTCCCCGCCACCTGGAACGATTCGAACGCCGACATCTCGGCGATCGACACCAACGGGAACTTCGTCGTGTATGCCCCGGTCGCCGCGGCGGTGAGCCTCACCGCGTACGTCGCGACGTGGCAGGCGAGCGCGACGGCCAACGTCCTGGTCGACGTCCGCGACACGTCGCAAGCGCCGTCCGGCTCGCCGGCGGTGTTCGCCGGCTCTCCGAGCGGCACCGATACGCTGACCATTCTGTATCCGTACGCGAACACGGTGCTTCCGCCGGGGCTCGCCGCTCCGGTTCTCCAGTGGGATGGTGGTGGCGTCCCGGCGACGGCGGTCAAGGTATCGCTCCGCTATCCCGCCATCGGCACACCGACGTTCAAGTGGTCGTCGATCGTCGCCGAGACCTCCCCGCCGCGCGCGGCGATCCCGCAAGCGGTGTGGGCGGGGTTCGATCAAACCTCGAAGGGGAAGGACGCGCTCTTCGCGATTCAGCGTGAAGTGAAGGGGGTCCTCTACCCCGAGCAGACGCGCACGCTCCACTTTTCCACCACCCCGCTCCGCGGGCAGATCTACTACACCGAGTACGGCAGAGCGGCGAGCAACCCGGCGCCATCGCCTGCGGTGGGTGGAGACTGCTCTTCGTCGATCAGCAGCGCGGTCATTCGTTCGCTCGATCCCGGTGGAACGTCGTCGCCGCCGGATCCGTTCGCGAAGGTCGCGCCGGGGGGATGCCCGGTTTGCCATTCGGTTTCCGCCGACGGCACGACGTTCGTCACCTCCGATCGCGGCTGGGGCTCGGGCGGTGGCGTGTCGCGGATCAACGCCGACGGGACGTTCACGCCGATCGCCGATGCCCCGCAGCCGCCGAAGCCCGGCGTCGATTCGCGAGGGTTCGCCTACGCTGCGCTGTCGCCCGACGGCAACTACGTGCTCCAAGGCGGGAACCTCTGGGGCAACACCAACGCGAACGGCCCGGCCGGGGCCAGCGGCGCGCGACTCTCGGGCGGCAACGGCCAGGGTCTGCAAGGCGACTACTTCGCGAATCAGGCGCTGACCGGTACGCCGCAGTTTTCGCAGATCGATCGGACGATCGCGTTCACGTGGGGCACGGTCGCGCCCGACCCGTCGCTCCCTGCCGATCACTTCAGCGTGCGCTGGACCGGCAAGGTTCAACCGTACGCGAGCGAGACATACACGTTCGAGACCGAGACCGACGACGGCGTGCGGCTCTGGGTCAACGGCACGTTGCTCGTCGACAAATGGGTCGACCAAACCGACGTCAAGAACAGCGGCACCATCGCCCTCTCCGCGGGCGTCAAGTACGACGTCAAGCTCGAGTACTACGACGACACCGGAAGCGCGCTCGCCAATCTGCGCTGGAGCAGCCCGACGACGGCGTACGGCACCATCCCCGAGACGCAACTCTATCCGCCGCCGCAGCCCGTCTCGACCAACGGCCTCACCGGCACCTACTACAACAACCAGACCTTCACCGCGCCACCGACGCTCACGCGCGTCGACAAGACCGTCAACTTCGACTGGGGCGGCGGTTCGCCGGATCCGACGATCGGCGTCGATCACTTCTCGGTGATCTGGACCGGCAGCGTTCAAGCTGCGTACTCCGAGACGTACACCTTCCAGACCATGACCGACGACGGCGTTTCGCTCTCGGTCAACGGCGTCGCCTTGGTCAACTACCTCTTCGATCAAGGTGCGAACGCGGTCTGCTCCGCCGACGCTACGCACAGCGGCTCCGTCGTGCTCACGGCCGGCGTCAAATACCCGGTGGTGATGAAGTACTTCGAAGACGGCGGCGGCGCGTCCGCGAAGCTCTATTGGAGTAGCCCGTCGACCGCGTGCGCCGTCATTCCACAGAATAGGTTGTTCCAATGAGCCCGGGGGAACCAGTGCGTCAGGGCGCCACGCGACGCGCGTTCTCGGCCGCCCACACCGGAAGCCCGTTTCCGTCGTGGGTCACCGCGTTCATCGCCTTCATTTTTTGTTGGTTCGCATTTGGTTGCGAGGGTGGCGAGCCGATCCACGGAGCACCGGCGCCGACGCAGATCGGCAAGGTACAGGACGCGCTCAGCGCGAACGGTGGGTCGTGCACCCTCGGCACGCAATGTACGTCGGGGTATTGCAAGGCCGGCCTCTGCAGCGCCTGCACTGTGGACTCGACGTGCCCGACGAACAGCTATTGCAGTTCCGGCGTGTGCCAGACCAAAAAGTCCACCTTCGGGACGTGCACCGCGAGCGACCAGTGCCAATCCGCCAACTGCACCTTCGGCTTCTGCTTCAACTGCGGTTCCAACGGCAATTGCGACGACGGCAACCCGTGCACGACCGATACGTGCGCCGGGTCCACGTGCCAGTCGACGGCGGCCACCGGCGCGGGTTGTGACGACGGCAACGTCTGCACGTCGAACTCGACGTGCAGCAGCGCCGGCGTTTGCAACGGCACTCTCAACACCGCGAACGGTACTGCTTGCACGAGCGGCCGTTGCGAATCGGGAGCGTGTTGCTCGTCAGGCTGCGGCACGGACGGTTCTGGGACGTGCACGGCGCTCGCGTCGGAGTCGAGCACGGTGTGCGGCGCAAGCGGTTCGGTATGCTCGACGTGTAACGACGGGCTCAGCTGCACCACGGATAGCTGCAGCACGGCGACGGGCGCCTGCGTGAACACACCGACGTCCGGCAACTGTGCGATCGCCGGCGTTTGCTATGCGAACGGCACGGTGAATCCGTCGAACGCTTGTCAGAGTTGCAACACCGCGACGAGCACGACGGCGTGGAGCAGTAAATCGAACGGCGCGTCGTGCACGGGCGGTCGCTGCGAGTCTGGCGCGTGTTGTACGAGCGGTTGCGGCACGGATGGGTCGGGAACCTGCACGGCGCTTGCGTCGG
>Ga0265320_10000709_pt1 | contig 25485 bp, 21 predicted proteins | sample 4827metaG_FD_202087 | JGI IMG/M metagenome (GOLD analysis project Ga0265320, IMG submission 202087) | Rhizosphere microbial communities from Carex aquatilis grown in University of Washington, Seatle, WA, United States - 4-8-27 metaG | ecosystem: Host-associated > Plants > Roots > Rhizosphere >...
GGTGGGACGGCGATGAAGTGGCGCAGGTCTATTTCCGCCACACGAATTCAGCCCGGCCCGAACCCCGGCTCGCGCTGTGCGGATTCATGCGGATTCATTTGCAGGCCAACCAGGGGGGCAAAATCATCATGAACATCCCGGCGAAAGAATTTCGCAGTTGGGATCCGGCCAAAAAACAATACACCGTCGAGCCCGGCAACTACGAACTGCTCGTCGGCGCGGCATCCGATGACATCCGCCTGCGCGCGCCGCTGACGATTGCCGCGGCGCCATAACCTCGCGATTTTGAAAAAAATCCGATCCCCCGACGGCAAAGCTGAGAACGTGTTTGCATGAACCAGAGATTCAAGAAATTCACCACCACCGTCTTGGGGCTGGTCAGTCTGGGCGCCGGCGCGGCATGGCCGGCCGGCGATCTGGTGCTGTGGTATCAGCAGCCGGTGGGTAACACCATCCGTGGAACCGCCCCGCCTTTCATCAATGAAGCGTTGCCCATTGGCAACGGACGCCTCGGCGGACTGATTGCCGGGGGAGCTGCCCGCGAACGGATCGTGCTCAACGAGGACAGCCTGTGGACCGGAGGCGAAAATCCCTCGGGCAGCGACAACGCCATGGGCGCCTACCAGTGCCTCGGCAACCTGTATCTCAATCTGCCGGGACATGAAAACCTCGTCAATTACCGGCGGGACCTCGACATCGGCAATGCGCTGGCGCACGTGAGTTACCAGTCGGGCGGAGTCAATTACCAGCGCGAATATTTTTGCAGCAGTCCCGACGGCGTTCTCGTTGTGCGGCTTACCGCCGACCGGCCCGGCAGTTACACGGGCAGCCTCGAATTGAGCGACGCCCATGGTGCGCCAACCGTTTGCGGGAAAGACCACCTGGCTTTTGCGGGCGCGCTCAACAACGGCCTGAAATATGAGGCGCAATTGATTGCGGTCCCGGACGGCGGTTCGCTGCAAACCAACCGGGCAACGCTCGAATTCAAGAATTGCAACAGCCTGACACTCATCATTGCCGCGGGCACGGACTACACCATGGATTACAGCCGGAAATATCGTGGCGAAAACCCGCATGCGCGCGTGACCAAACAGGTCGAAAAGCCCGCCGCCAAAAAGTACGATGACCTCAAAGCCAACCACGAAAAGGATTTTCATTCATTATTCGACCGCGTTGCCCTTGAACTGGGCAAATCCTCCGCCGAACAACTGCAGATGCCCACCGACGTGCGCAAGACCCTGGCCGTCGGCATCACCGACCCCGGCTTCGAAGAACTGCTGTTCCAGTACGGCCGTTACCTGCTCATCTCGTGTTCGCGTCCCGGCGGCCTCCCGGCCAACCTGCAGGGCCTCTGGAACGACAACAACAGTCCGCCATGGCATTCCGATTACCACGCGAACATCAATGTGGAGATGAATTACTGGCCCGCCGAGGTCGCCAACCTGCCCGCCTGCCATCAACCCTTTTTCAACCTGGTGCTGAGCCAGCTCCCGGCCTGGCGCAAGGCCACCGCCGCCTCGCCCGAACTCAAAACGCCCGACGGCGCCATGACCACCCGCGGCTGGGCCATCCGCACCTCGCACAATATCTATGGCGGCATGAGCTGGAAATGGGACAAAACGGCCAACGCCTGGTACTGCCACGGTTTCTGGGAACATTACGCCTTCACCGGCGATAAAAAATATCTCAAGCAGATGGCCTGGCCGCTGATGAAGGAAACCAGTGAATTCTGGATGGACCACCTGAAGGTATTGCCCGATGGCCGGCTGGTGGTGCCCAACGGCTGGTCACCCGAACACGGCCCGACCCTGGACGGCGTGAGTTACAACCAGGAAATCGTCTGGGACCTCTTGAACAACACGGTGGCGGCGGCGGACACGCTCGACGAGGACAAGGCGTTTCGTGATAAAATCGCGGCGCTGCGGGACAGGCTGGTCACCCCGGGCATCGGCCGGTGGGGCCAGTTGCTCGAATGGATGACCGAGTTGCACGACCCGAAATATCCGGAGCTCGACACCACCAATGACCATCACCGCCATACGTCGCATCTGTTCGGGGTGTATCCCGGTGCGCAGATCAGCATCGTCAAAACGCCCCCACTGGCGGCGGCGGCGAAGGTTTCCCTCAACGCGCGCGGCATTGCGCCGGACAGCGACGTGCGCGAGTGGTCGTTCGCCTGGCGCACCGCCCTGTATGCGCGCTTGCACGATGGCGAAAGCGCGCACCAGATGCTCCAGCAGTTGTTCGCCACGCGCAACACCTGCCCCAATCTCTTTGGCCTGCATCCCCCCATGCAGATGGATGGCGATTTCGGCATCACCGCCGGCATGTGCGAAATGCTGCTGCAATCCCACGAAGACGAGATCAACCTGCTGCCCGCCCTGCCGAAAGCGTGGCTCGACGGGAGCGTGAAGGGCCTGCGTGCCCGCGGCGGCTTCGAGGTGGACATCGTCTGGAAGGATGGAAAACTGGTCTCCGCAACCGTGCATTCGCTGCTCGGCAACAATCCCTGCCACCTGCGCTATGGCAACGTGACCTGCAGCGTGAAAATCAAGAAGGGCAAAGCGTTCCAGTGGGACGGGCGGCCCGCGAACAAACCAAATTGACCCGAGAGCCTGATGGTAAAAGCCAGCCGGCCGGCCCCCCCCGCCGGATCAACCAATTTGCTTCAACGCTTTGCGCTCGCAAGCAGCGAACCTCCCAATGAGCTTGTCGTAAACTTTTGCCGCCTTCGGGTTCGGGCGGATTTCGCTGTTCGGAATCGGTTTGGTGAAACCAGCCACGATTTTTTCCCACTTCGGTTTCTTCCCGGCCTGGACGAGCCAGCCGTGTGCCGCCTGCAATGCAGCTCCCAGTGCCGCACTCTTGGAAACCTCGATGCGCTCGACGCGGCAGTTCATCACATCGGCCATCACCTGCAGGAGCTGCGGGTTGTTCGACGCGCCGCCGGTCGCGAGGATTTTTTCCGGCGCGACCTGCATCCATTGCGAGTGCAGCCGCATCGACATCATTTGCGCCTCGAAAATGGCGCGTCCGTTGGCTGCGGCGTCCTTTTCATCCAGATCAAAGCGGTGGACTCCGGGCTGGTTCACGCGTGGGACGATTTCCGCATCGAACCACGGCAATAGGATTCCGCCGCCGTTGCCAGGTTTGGTCTGCGCGAGCAGTTTGCCGAACGCGGCCCAGTCCTTGATGTCGTAACGTTCGCGGATTTTTTCCCGGGCCAGCGAGCCGTTCTTGAAGCAAATCAACGTCATGTAACCGCCGGCGGGCGAACCGAACACGTGGCCTTCGCCGTGCGCATCGGTCTGGCATTTCTTCATCGATCCAAAAAAGGTGTCGCTGGTGCCCAGGCTGATGGCGACCTGGCCGGGCTGGATGAGGCCAAGGCCGATGACACTCGCCGGATTGTCGCCGGTCCAGACCGTGGCCAGCGCTTCGGGATTAAGGCCAAATTTCCGGACAAAATAAGCGCTGACCTTGCCGACGACTTTTCCGGACGCGGCAAGTACGGGCAGTTTTTTCTTCAAATCCGGTGCAGTGGCCTTGAGCGCACCCGGGTGCCAGGATTTTCTGCGGATATCCATCAGGTTCATGCCCGCGCCGTCGCCGTAATCCATCGGTGCAATTTTGCCGGCGAGCAACGACGCCATGAACGAGCTGACCAGCGCGATGCTCGCGGTCTGGCCGTAAGCCTTGGGTTCGGTCTTGTAAAACTTGCGGATTTGCGGGCCGGTGAAACGCTCGAACGCGTCCGAGCCGGTAGTGGCGGCGGTGGCCTTGATGCCGCCGAGTTTTTTCCGGATTTCGGCGCATTCGGCGGCGGTCGAGGAATCCATCCAGATCGGCGATGTTTTGCGCGAGAAAACACCCCGCAGATTTTCGACGAGTGATTTTTTGGGATTCAGGTTCGCCAGCGCATCGGCGGCACGCTCATTGAGACAAACCGACCCGTGTTGCTGGCCGCTGCCGCTGATGGCCAGGATTTTGCCAAGGGCCACGCCGTCCTTCTTCATTTGGGCAAAGATCACATCGAGCGCCTCCGCCCACATCAACGGCGAGCTGTGTTTGACCAGCGAATCGGGATGGAGCAGGACGCCGTTCTGCGTGCCGTAATGCGGCAGCGCCTGGTCGAAGTTCAGCGATTTTTCATAAACCACCTTGCGGGTGGCGAGGTCAACGACAACTGCGCTCAAGCTTTGGGTGCTGGAATCAAGTCCGAGAAATAAATTAGCCATGGAATTTTGAATGTGTTGTTTGCTCCTGATTAGGTAACAATAAATTTGAACCATGCAATCGAAAACCGCGTTTTGGCTCCATTTTCATAGTATTGTCCTGCTCGGTGCGGTTGCCGCCCTGGCCGCGCCGATTGACCGGCAAGCACTGGTGACGCGGCACAATGTCGTGCTGCATCAGTTTGATGGGGCCAATCCGCTGACCGTCGGCAATGGCGGGTTCGCCTTCACCGTGGACGCCACCGGGCTGCAGACCTTTCCCGAAGCGTTCGAACACACCACACCGCTCGGCACGCTGTCGGACTGGGGCTGGCACACGTTTCCCAACCCGAATAACTGGAGCATTGACCGCTTTGCGTTCACGGAATTCCCCGACTTAGACGGCCGGCCCGTGCCGTACGCCGATGTGCCGCACAACCAGCAGACGCCGGAAATCAAATGGCTGCGCACCAATCCGCACCGGCTGGATCTCGGCCAGATCGGGTTCATCCTCACCCACACCAACGGTTCGCCGGCGCAAACGAACGAGTTGACGGACATCGAACAGACGCTGGATTTATGGAACGGCGAAATCGTGAGTTCCTTCAAGTTCGACGGCCAGCCGGTCAGGGTGGAAACCGTTTGCAATCCCAATCTTGATGGAATTGCCGTGCGCGTCGAATCGCCGCTGGTGAAATCGGGCCGCCTGGCGATTCAGATTCATTTTCCCTACGGCACGGGCGACACGAAGACGGCGGATTGGAGCCGGCCGGAGGCGCATGAAACGGTTTTGAACCAGCCCAGGCCGGAGCAGGCGGAGTTCTCCCGCAAGTTGGACAATGACGTGTATTTCGTCGCCGCCCGCTGGACAGCGGGAGCCACGCTCACCAAAGCGGCAAAGCATGAATTTGCAGTCTACGCCGCCGCGGATTCGAAGGCCGGAGCGCCGGTCTCCGCCCCGGCGCATTCAGGCAACCCACCGCCCCGGGCCGGGTCGGAGACCGGCGCTCCATCCGATACGCTTGAATTCGTCTGCGCTTTTTCGCCGATGAATCTGACGGCTAAAAGTCTGCCGTCATTCGGGCAGGCAAAACAGGCGGCACAAAAAAACTGGAACGAATTCTGGGCCACAGGCGGCGCCATTGATTTGTCCGGCAGCCGGGATCCGCGCTGGTTTGAACTCGAGCGCCGCATCGTGCTGTCGCAATACCTCACGGCCATCCAGGACGCCGGCCGGTATCCGCCACCGGAAACCGGACTGACGTACAACACCTGGGAAGGCAGGTTTCATCTGGAAATGCACTGGTGGCACGCGGCGCACTTTGCGTTGTGGAACCGGCTGCCGCTGCTGGAAAGAAGTCTTGGCTGGTATCAAACCATTCTGCCGCGCTCCAAGGCCACCGCGCAGAAGCAGGGCTACGCTGGAGCGCGCTGGCCGAAGATGACCAGCCCCGGCGGGGCGGAATCACCGTCACCCGTCGGCCCGTTCCTGGTCTGGCAGCAGCCGCACCCGATTTTCTATGCCGAACTCTGTTTTCGCCGACACCACGACCGGGACACGCTGGAAAAATACCGGGACCTCGTTTTTCAAACGGCCGACTTCATGGCGAGTTATGCTACCTGGGATGAAAAGACAAAAAGGTACGTGCTCGGGCCGGTGCTGCAATGCGCGCAGGAAGTTTTTCCAAAGAACAACACATTCAACCCAACATTTGAACTGACCTACTGGCGCTGGGGATTGGAAACCGCCCAGGAATGGCGGCTGCGCCTCGGTCTCCCGCGCGTGGCGAAGTGGGATGCCATCCTGAAGGATCTGGCCAGACCGCCGGTGAGTGATGACAAATATCTTTTTGCCGAATCCGCGTCGGATTCCTACACCAACCCAAAGTGGAACGCCGATCACCCGGCCGTGGTGGGAGCGCTGAGTTTTGTGCCCGGGCCGGGTGTGGACACAAACGCAATGCGGAACACGCTCGAATGGATTTGGAAGAACTGGAACTGGCCGGACACCTGGGGCTGGGACTACCCGATGCTGGCGATGACGGCTGCCCGGCTGGGTGAACCGGAACGCGCCGTGGACGCGCTGCTGCTCGACACACCAAAAAACCATTGGGCGCTCAACGGCCAGGTTTATCAACGGCCCGGCCTGACGATTTACCTGCCCGCCAACGGCGGCCTGTTGTATGCCACCGCCCTGATGGCCGCGGGCTGGGATTCGCTTTCGCCTGCCGGCTCCAGCGTGACCGGCGGGGCACCAAAACGCAATGCACCCGGGTTCCCGGACAACGGCCAGTGGAACGTGCGCTGGGAAAATCTGCAACGAGCGCCGTGAGTTTTTGCTGCCGGCCCAATGCCCTTCACCATGACGCTTTCATTGAAAACGAGCATCACCGGCCCATCCGCAACGCCGACACTTTGAATCATGGGCCGGCGGGGTTTTCCGGGTCCCATTTGCCCACGAACGTCCAGGCAGCGTGGATTTGCGCCGGCGCAAGTGTGCCGGCAAGGCAATTCTCCAGAAGCCATCTCTTTTTCCGGCAGCACTTGCATTTGCAACAAGGTTTGGACTCGTCCACAATGGAATTTGCCGGGCTCAAACCCAATGAGTGACACCAACTATTCGAAAGGACGATGCCAAAACTGTGGCGGACACCTTGAGTTTCCCGCCACCGGTACGGGTCTGGCAGTGGCTTGTCCTCATTGCGGCATCCTGACCACCCTGATTCCCAATCTGCCCGGGACGATCCCACCCAACGAGGATTCCCCGGCGCAACCCAGGAGCAGACTTCACGTCCTTTGGCGTTCAGTTGTGCTTGTCCTGATTTTGGCGGCGGCAACCGCGGTGTTTTTTGGGTTCAAAAGAACGGGAGCCAACCCGCCGGTGGCAACGATGGCCACACCTCCAGTTGTTACGCATTCCGAAATCGCAACCAAACCTTCCCCGCCGCCGGAAACCAACGACCTGTTCGTTACCGGCACGGTCCTGCTGCGAAAAACGGAAGGCAGCGCCTTGATCAATGCGGTGGGAGCGGTCAGGAACAATTCCAACCGCCAACGGTTCGGTGTCAGAATCGATTTGGATTTGCTCGACAAAGAGGACAATATAATTGGCACGACCGGCGATTACATCGCCGTTCTGGAACCGCATCAAGACTGGCAATTCCGGGCGCTGCTGACGCAGCCCAAGGCCGTCAAGGCAAAGGTGGCAAAAATCGAGGAACAAAAATAACCGGTGCAGGCTGGTTTGATTTTGAGGTGGGGTCATCGCGGTGCGATGACCGCGCCGCGGGCAGCGGCGCAAAAGGGAAAGCAACCAAGGTTGTTCCGTCCGCTGCACGCGGACGGGGACGCCGCAGCGCGGTATCCCTGCCCAGGCAAATTGAACCACCGCCAAATAATCCTGTTACTTTCGCGTATGGCCATTCGTCTAAACAGCTAATGTCATCAATTAACAAAGAACATCGATATGTTTGAGACGTGCCAGGACCACGATTTTCGGCCGGAGAATTATTTTCAAACCCGCCGGCAATTTCTCCGCCGGTTCGGCATGGGTTTTGGCGCCATCGGCCTGGCCGGCTTGCTGGGGCCGGAGCTGTTGTTTCCCCCGGACGCACAGGCTGCCGAGGATATTGCTTCGCTGGCACCCAAAGCACCCCCGTTGCCCGCCAGGGCCAAGCAGGTGGTTCACATTTTCGCACAAGGAGCACCGTCACACATTGACACCTTCGATCCCAAACCGTCGCTGGTCCGCTACGACGGCCAGCCGCTTCCGGGCTTGGGCGGCGTCGCCATGCCTTCGCCGTTCAAGTTTGAGAAGAAGGGACAATCCGGCATTGAAGTCAGCGAGGTGTTTCCCTGCATCGGCGAACACGTGGATGACATGGCCATCATTCGCTCGATGTGGACGGACATCCCGGCGCATGAAATTGCGACCGTGATGATGAACACGGGGTCGTTGCGGATTGCCAAGCCGTGTCTCGGTTCGTGGGTTGTTTACGGTTTGGGCACCGAAAACCAGAACATGCCGGGGTTTGTTTCGCTGCGTCCTGGAGGCGCGCTGCCGCCCGGCGGATCACAAAACTGGCAGTCAGCCTTCCTGCCCGGCGTTTACCAGGGCACGAGCGTCAACACCCAGGCCCAGGCCGTGGACGTGATGATCCAGAACATCAAGAACCCGTATATCCCGCTCCCGGAACAGCGCCGGCAACTGGATTTGATTCATCAGCTCAACGAAATTCATTCCCAGAATTTACAGAAGGATGCCCTGCTCGAAGCGCGAATTGAAGCTTCTGAAATTGCCTTCAAGATGCAGACCGCCGCTTCCGACGCCTTCAACATCAATCAGGAACCGCCGGCGATCAAGGAGATGTACGGGCAGACGCCCCAGGGCCGCCAGATGTTGATTGCGCGCCGGCTCATCGAACGGGGCGTGCGCGTGGTCCAGGTCTGGGCCGGCGGCTGGGACCATCACAACGACATCGAAGTCAAACTCCGGAAGAGCGCTTCGGAAATTGACCAGCCGGTGGGGGCATTTTTAAAGGATTTGAAACAGCGCGGCTTGCTGGACAGCACGCTCGTGGTCTGGGGTGGCGAATTCGGCCGCAAACCGACCCGTGACCGCAATGGCGGCGATACTCCCGGCCGGGACCATAACAACCAGGGATTTTGCACCTGGATGGCGGGCGGCGGCGTCAAGGGCGGCACGATTTATGGCGCCACCGATGAGTTCGGGTCCAAGGCGGTGGACGGGCGCGTGCACATCCATGATTTGCACGCGACCATTCTCGCCCTGCTCGGCTTCGACCACACGAAACTGACCTATCGTTACAATGGCCGGGATTTTCGCCTGACCGATGTTTCGGGCGAAGTGGTCAAAGGCGTCATTGCTTGATCCATTCCGGAGAGTTTCCATGCCACCAGCTTTCCAGTTTGCAACGCGCACGGGCCTGATGCTGCTGGGCCTGACCGTTTCCTTTTCGGCGACGGCGCAGTCTTTGACCCACGAGCAGTCGGATTTTTTTGAAAACAAGATCCGTCCGATTTTTGTAAACGATTGTTTCAAGTGCCACAGCCAGCAGGCCCCCAAACTCAAAGGCGGTCTGTCCCTGGAAACCCGTGATGGCTGGGCCAAAGGCGGTGACAACGGGCCGGCGGTTATGCCCGGTAACCCGGAAAAGAGCCTGCTGATCAAGGCGGTGCGTTACACCGATGAAGATTTGCAGATGCCGCCCAAGGGCCAGAAGCTGTCGGATGCCAAGATCGCCGATTTGGAGGCTTGGGTGAAGATGGGTGCACCCGATCCACGCGTAGGAATGGTGTTGGCGACAAACAAATCGCCGCGCGATCATTGGGCCTTCAAACCCATTAAGAATCCGCTCGTGCCGGAGGTCCAGGAAACCAACTGGGTCCAGACCCCGGTTGACAATTTCATTCTGGCGAAGCTGGAAGCCAACGACATGAAGCCCAATCCGATTGCGGACAAGCGCACGCTGATCCGCCGGGCGACGTTTGATCTCATTGGCCTGCCACCCACCATGCAGGAGGTGGATGATTTTCTGGCCGATGACTCACCGGACGCCTTTGCCAAAGTCGTTGACCGCCTGCTGGCTTCGCCACATTACGGCGAACGCTGGGGCCGATACTGGCTGGATGTGGCGCGATACTCCGACACCAAGGGCGATGTGAAAAAGATCCAGGAGGATTATCGCTATCCCTACGCCTGGACCTACCGCGATTATGTCGTCCGCGCCTTCAACGAGGACAAGCCGTTCAACCGGTTCATCCTGGAACAAATGGCGGCCGACAAACTCGCCCCGATGACCCCGGACAAAACCATCCTCGCCGCCATGGGTTTCCTGACCGTGGGTGAACGGTTCGAAGAAAAACAAAACGACATCATCAACGACCGCATTGATGTGGTGACGAAAGGTTTCCTGGGGCTGACCGTCACCTGTGCCCGCTGTCATGACCACAAGTTCGATCCCATTCCCACCAAGGATTATTATTCCCTGCACGGCGTCTTTGCCAGTTGCACCGAACCCGCCCAGGGACCGATCATCGGCAAGGTCAACTCCAGTTCCACCAACTACCTTGATTACTACGACAAGACCATGGCCTTGAACAATCAACTGGCCGCGTTGGAACAGGAGAGAAAAGAGAACCGGGGAGACCGGGCGAAAGTTCGGCCGATTCTCCAGAAAGAAGCGCAGATCCGCGGTGATCAGGCGGAGTTGGAACTGAACCATCCGGATGCCCCCGAGCGCGCCATGATCCTGGTGGACAGTCCGACACCAAAAGATTCGCCGGTCTTCATCCGGGGTGAGGCGGAAAACAAGGGACCCATCGTGCCGCGCCAATTTCTGGAAATCCTGTCGCCGCCAAACCGGGTCCCGTTCCAATACGGCAGCGGGCGCGTGGAGCTGGCCAACGACATCGCGAGCCCGAACAATCCCCTGACCGCCCGCGTGATTGTCAACCGCGTCTGGTTGCACCATTTTGACGAGGGCATCGTGACGACCCCCGATGACCTGGGCAACCAGTCGGCACCGCCGAGCCATCCGGAGTTGCTGGATTATCTGGCCACACGTTTCATGGCGGACGGCTGGTCAATCAAGAAACTGCACCGGCTGATCATGCTTTCCAGCGTTTATCAGGAAAGCTGCGAGGACAATCCCCGTTATGCGCAGATCGATCCCATGAACCGCTGGTTATGGCGGGCGAACATCCGGCGCATGGACTTTGAAGAGGTCCGCGATTCCCTGCTGGCCATCGGCGGGAAGCTGGATGAAACCATGGGCGGCCAGCCGGTGAACCTGGGAGCGTATCCCTACTCCACCCGGCGCACCATTTATGGATTCATTGACCGGCGCAACCTGCCAGAGCTTTACAACCAGTTTGATTTCGCCAATCCCGACATCACCACGGGCAAACGTTACGAGACCATCGTGCCGCAACAATCGTTGTTCCTGATGAACAGCCCGCTGGTGATTGAACAGGCCCGAAACCTGGTGGCCCGACCCGACTTCACCACCCTGACCAACGACGAGGACCGGGTGAAGCTGCTGTACGAATTATGTTATCAGCGCGAACCGAACCCGGTGGAAATCCAGTTGGGCGTGAACTTTGTGCTGAATTCGCCGGAAAACGAAAATGTTCCGCGGATGTCGGTGCCTAAGGTGGCGAATCCAATCCGGGCCAAAAAACTGGCGGATTCCTTTGCCAGCATTCCCACCGACCGCCAGCCGTTGAAGCCCTGGGAAAAATACGCCCACGCCCTGTTGCAAGCCAACGAGGCCATGTTCGTAAATTAAGGCCGGCAGCTCGCCGAGACAGCCGGGTGGTTGGTGGCAAACACTTCTTGCATAACCGAAGTGGTGTCATTAGGAATCGGATAAAACATTGACGTTGGGCCAGTGACGGAAGCCGATTTGCGCAACGACCTGTTTGACTCGTCGAGAAATCCATTTTGATGGATTCATGGAAAAGTGGAGACCTTGACAGCGTTTAATCCTGTGGCACAATTGATACATGACTGAGCAAATCAGGCTTCGGATTGACAGCGAACTGGCGGAAGAGGCGGACGAGGTCTGCCGCGAAATCGGCATTACGCCGACGGCGGCGGTGTCCATGTTTTTTGCGCAAATGGTTAAATTGCGCGGCCTGCCTTTTCGTCCCAGTGATTTTCCGGCGTTGGACGAATATGGTGTGACGTTGGCGCAAGCCACGGCAGCGGAGGATTCCGCGCTGGCTGAAATCGCGTCATCGCGCAAAGCGGGCAAGCTGGAGACCTTCACGGGCAAGCTATGATCCGAGTCCTGCTCTCGGAACGAATCAAAAAAGCAGCGGGCAAGCTGCCACCGGACGTGCGGGAAAAAGCGTCCAAGGCCATTGGCGACGTTGCCTTGGCTTTTGGCGATCCGCATCAACATCGGGGACTTGGGCTTCGCAAACTGGCCCGGCGTTCCTACGAAATCCGCGTGCATCTGCAATGGCGGGTGGTGTTTATCCACGACGGTAAAACCCTGATTGCCTATGACGTAATGAACCACGATGAAGTTGCGCTTTGGTTGCGCGGCCAGCGGAGATAATTCAAACACGGAACCGGACCGGCGACTAGACCTGCCATGACACTTCAAGACGCCGAAAAGATTGTTCAGGAGTTTGGCTCGGCCCTAGCGATTAAGAGTGCGGCCGACGGGCCAGCGTCCTACGCATCCCGTCCTCCACACTCGCCGGAGAGAATCGTTCAGGCGATGAAACTTTGGCTAGCCCACGACATCCAGAAGTGTTTAACGTAAGCTGCTTACAACAACCGCGTTGTGCTGAACTGGTCGCAATTTGCGACCAGTTCCAAACGACACACTTTGCATTGGTTTTAAGATCACAAATTGTGACCTTAGACTTTGATGACAACGCTCTCACGCCGCCACCGCAAATGCCGTTGCCTCGTCCGTGGCCGGATGTTCGCGTTCCTCCATCCCGGTGCGCAGTTTTTTGAGTGCTTCCTCCTGGATCTGACGGATGCGTTCGCGGGTCACGCCCATGCGCTCGCCAACCTCCTCCAGGGTCTTCGGCCGGCCGTCTTCCAGACCAAAACGCAGACTGAGAATCGCGCTCTCGCGTTCGGTAAGGGTGGCCAGAACCTCCCGCACCAGGCTCGTGTCGGTTTCTTGGATGATCCGGTCAAACGGCAACGCCGCATTCGGATCGGCCACGACTTCGGAGACCCGGCTCAGTTCGTCGTCACCGATCGGCGCATCCAATGAAACCGGCGCCTTGGACGCGAGGCGATAGCGCCGCACGCGCCTGGGATCGATCTTCACCTCATGCGCCAGCTCCTCGTCGGTGGGGTCGCGTTCCAGCACATCGCGCAACTTGGTTTCCGCCCGCCGAAGATGGGCCAGCTTGTCCACCACGTGCACCGGCAGCCGGATGGTTTTCGACTGGTTCGCCAAGGCCCGCAGGATGCTCTGTTTGATCCACCATGAGGCATAGGTGGAAAGCTTGGCGCCCTTCTTCGGGTCGAACCGTTCCACCCCTTTCATCAGGCCGATGTTGCCTTCGTTGATGAGGTCGAGCAGCGGCAGGCCCAGCCCGTCATAATCGTGGGCAATTTTCACGACCAGCCGCAGGTTGGCCTTGATCATCTGCTCGCGCGCCGCCTTGTCGCCCCGCTTGATTCGCCGGGCGAGCACAATTTCTTCCTGGGGCGTGATCAAAGGCACCTGGCCAATCTCGCGCAGGTAAAGCTGCAAGGCGTCGCGAGGTGCATCCGCCGGCAAAGGTTCCACCGGTTCACGTTCCACGCTTGCCGGCTGCGCCAGGCGCGACGGGGTCAAGCGATTGCGTGGCGGGGTAAGACTGGCCCGCCCCGCGCGGTAAGTTCTTTTCAAAGTGTTATTCATTTCTTCCTCCTTTTCCTTTGGGATGAGTGACATTGCCTCAGGCCGGCGCGGCCAGCCCTTCCAGTTGGGAAAGAATGGCTCGCTTGCCTTGAACGCCCACGCTTCGGTTCCGGACTTCGCCGCCGGCGAAGTAAAGCAAGGTGGGGATGGACTGGATGCCAAAGCGCGTTGCAAGCGCGGGATTTTCGTCCACGTTGACCTTGGCCACCTTCACCCGGGCCGATTGCTCCGTGGCGATTTCATCGAGCACAGGCGCCAGCATTTTGCACGGTCCGCACCATTCGGCCCAAAAATCCACCAGGACGGGCTGCGCGGCTTTCAAAACTTCGGCTTCAAAATTGGTTTCGTTGATTTCAATGGTCGCTTTCATTTTTCAATTCTCCTGTTTCAGTTGTTGCAATGGGCCGGCGCTCCATCAGGCCGCCAGCACCAGATCCCGGTCTGTCTCCCGCAAGGACTGCTGGCGTTTGTTCCAGGCAATGACCGACTGGACCTTTTCCGTCGCCAGCATCGGAAAGACGAGATGCGGGTATGGCGTTTGCCGGGCCACGGCTTCGGCCTCATTCAAAGCCAGCCGAAGCAGACGTTCCTGTGATCGCAGCGCCGGGGATGATTCGGCAAAAATCGTCTCCTTCGCCTGCGCGACCCGTGCCAGAACCTTCCGACACGAAGACCGGGACTTGTTCCCAAACCCGGCCCCGACTTCCGCGTTCCCGGAACTCCGGTTCATATCATTCAGTTTCATACGCCAAGCCTTTCACTTTTATGTAACACAATAGGTTACATATTAATCCAAAAAAAGAGAACGTCAACCGGTTTTTTTACGATCGCAGCAGCCCGAGGCTTTCACCCTTTCGATTACCCCGGCCAGGGTGGTTTTTTCCAGGTCCCGTTCCAGAGCGGCCTCGGCCGAGGCAAAAACCTGGTCCAAGGTCTCCCGGATGCAATGGCCGACCGGACATGCCGCGTTCGGCTTGCGTGAAGGCGCGGCAAAAGGTTCAGCCTCTTCAACGGCCCGGTAAATCTGGGCCATATTGATGCGCCCGGGCGCACGGCTCAAACGGGAGCCCGATCCGGCCCCCTTACCAGTTTCCACCAGTTTGGCCCGTTGCAGGGCCAGTAGCAGCCGCCGGACAATGACCGGGTTGGTGTTGATGCTGCCCGCCAGAAACGCCGACGTGACCCGGTCGCCTTCCTTGTAGGCGAGCACGGCCAGGACGTGGACGGCCATGGCAAAGCGGCAGCTGGTTCTCATATTCTGAATGTTAAGTAACCTTTGAGATTACATTTGTCAACTGAAAATCAAATGGAACGGACCGCGGGTGTCCCACCCGCAGCGGCCCGGACCGCCAGATGCGCCACAACATTCCAAGCGTTTCCGGGTTGTCGAACGTGCTGCGGCTGGGACAGCCGCGGTCCGCCGCCTTCACTCTCAACCATCAACTCTCAACCAAAAACTTTTTATTTCAGTTCAGGTCAAACAGCAGCACCTGCGCGTTGCCTTTTCCCGCCAGCTCCAGCTTCGATTCCTGGCTCGCGGCCACGCCGTCGCCGGCCACCAATCGCTTCCCGTTCAGTTCCACGCTGCCTTCGGCGACATGGACCCAGGCATGACGGTCCGGACGCAATTCGTGCGTCAACTTTTCGTCGTGGCTGAATCGCGCCAGCCACAGGTCGGTGTCCTGGTTGATGCGCAGGCTGCCATCGCGTCCGGACTTGCTGGCGACCAGGTTCAACCGTCCCGGCATCGCGCTGGAATACGCCTTTTCACCGTAAGCCGGTTTGGCCCCGGTTTTGTCCGGCTGGATCCAGATTTGCAGGAAATGGACCGGGTCCCGCGGCGAAGGATTGTATTCGCTATGCAGGACGCCGGTGCCCGCGGCGATGTATTGGAACTCGCCCGGCTTGATGATCCGGCCGTTCCCCATGGAATCCTTGTGCTGCAAGGCGCCGTCCAGCACAAAGCTGATGATTTCCATGTCGCGATGCGGGTGTTCGCCGAAACCGGCCCCGGCAGCGACGGTGTCATCGTTGATCACGCGCAGATGGCGGAACCCCATCCATTTCGGGTCATAATAATTGGCGAAAGAAAACGTGTGGTAACTGTTCAGCCAGCCGTGATCGGCATGGCCCCTGTCATTGGCTTTTCGAATGTTCATCATATTGCCCCAAGATGCCACTGTTTGTATGCTCCGCAATCAGGCACCTTTGAGTGCCTGTGCGCATGAAGCTCAAATCGGTTGAATGTGAGGTGGAACGGTTGCTGGCCGTGATTGGCGGCAAGTGGAAGGTGCTCATTCTGCGCGAACTGTTCCAAGGCGCGCGGCGGCACGCTCAACTGTGCCGGGCCCTTCCGGGCGTCAGCCAGAAGGTGCTTACCGCCCAATTGCGGGAACTGGAACTTGATGGCGCGGTGCAACGGCAGGATTTTAAAACCCGGCCTCCCCGGGTCGAATATGCGCTCACCCCGTTTGGCCAGAGGCTGCGCCGGCTGATTCTGGACATGCATGATCTCGCCCGGCAAAACTGTGAAGTGCTCAAACGGCGCCCACCCGCCGGACGGTTTGAAAAAATGGATTGAGCCAAAATGGTGCAGGCATCGGACCGGCAAGGACTTATCCCGGGTTACCGTTCCTTTCCCGATAACCCGCCGCCTTTTGTGCTTTCCTGTTTTCTGTAAAAAGCCGTACGTCCGTGCCTTCAAAGAAGATTTGGAGCAGTAGTAAACTCGGAAAGCGCAATGTTTGATTTACAAGAAAAGTAGCCACATGTTCAATCCTCTGGGCGCTCGCCGCTCGGGGCCATCTTCACGAGCTTCGGATCAAACTGGCCCAGCACCGTCACCAAGTCGCTTTGTGCCGCCATGACTTCGCGGATGTTTTTGTAGGCCATCGGCACTTCGTCGAGGCCGGCAGATATCAAGGTCACGCCGCGCTCGCGAAGAAACCGGTTCACTTCATTCCAGTTGAACTTTTCGTTTGCGGCTTTGCGGCTCATGGCCCGGCCGGCGCCGTGTGACGCCGAATTCAATGATTCCGTGTTGCCCTTGCCGCTCACGACGAATCCGGGCGTCGCCATCGAACCGGGAATGATTCCCAACGCGCCCGCGCCCGCCGGCGTTGCTCCCTTGCGATGAACAATGACCTCGCGTTCGATACCTTGGGTTCAAATCAACATATCTCCACAACCCCAACGCGGGTTGTGTCTGCGTTTTTTGATGCGCCGGACTCCCGCATGGACGCAACTCCTTCAAAGTTGTGATTTATTTTCACGACCACCCAGGGTAGCTCGTTCCTCGCAACCCTGGGCTGATGGATGAAATCCCTTTGGGATTTTCAGTTTGTCGCTGTTGCGTCCGCGCTTCCAGTAGGCAGGCGCGCAATTCAATGTAGCTTCGGCTTAAAATTTCTCTCAAATCGTTGTGAAAACACACCTGTCGGCCTTCGTAAACATCAAAAGAAATTCTCCCTCCTGCGGCGTGCGAATGTTGATCGCCTGCCAGTTGCGGTTGATTACCAGCACGATTGCTTTGTTCAAAATATTGTTCATATCATTTTTTCGTAGCCGCGTCTCGTGAGAGCGCGGCAAATTTCATGTCAGTCAGCCGCGTTCTCACGAACGCAGCCACGGGTTTGTGAGGTGTTTGTTCTTTGTTGATTAACTGGCAGCGAGTTTTAGATTCGCGATCCCGCAAGGTCGGTTGTATTCTGGCTCCAACATTCAAAACCGGAAAAACTGATGAAGCCTTACGTGATCTGTCATATGTGCACGACCGTGGATGGCAAAATCCTCGGTGATCGTTGGGGGAAACTTCCCGGACACAAGAACAGTGCGGATCTTTTCGAAACCACCGCCGCCAGTTTCGGCATCGGCGCCTGGCTGGTGGGTACGACCACGATGGACGAATTCGATGGTCGCAAGACGCGATTGCCGCGGGCCGCAAAAACCTTCGTTCGTGGCGACCACATCGCGAACAAAAAAGCCAAGCGCTTGGCGATTGGTGCCGATGCGAAAGGCATCCTGCGCTTTCAGGCGAACGAAGTTGAGGGTGATCACGTTGTCCTGCTGGTGACTGAACGTGCGGGAAATGATTACCTGGCGCACCTTCAATCAGTGGGCGTTTCCTACTTGTTCTGCGGCAAGAAAGAAATCGAGCTGCATACCGCCCTTCAAAAGCTCGGCGCGGCTTTTAAATTGAAGAAGTTGATGCTTCAAGGCGGTGGAAAATTCAATGGGGCAATGCTTGGGGCCGGACTCGTGGATGAAATCAGCCACGTGACAGTGCCGGTTGCCGATGGCGGTATCGGCATCTCCAGTTTTTTCGATATTCCCGGCGATCCGCGATCCAGAGCCGCGGCAACGCTTCGCCTTCTATCTCTCAAACAATTATCAGGCGGTGTGATTTGGACACGTTACAAGGTCATCGCCCGGCATAAGGGTTGATCGAATTTGAAAAGTAGCTGTGAATGGAGACGCGGGACGGGCATGACTGGCCATTGGTGGCGCACAACATGGCAACCAAAGATAAGAGAATTCTGTTGACCCCCGTGGATTAACTCTGTAATCTTTGTGAGATTACAATATTAATCTTAAAGTGTGGACATGAAAAAAATGCCTCGAATTTCAGAAACCGAGTGGGAAATCATGAAAGTCCTCTGGTCCCAGGCTCCCTGCCCGGCGGGTCCGATCATCGAAGCCCTGCAGAAAACCGATGCTTCATGGCATCCCCGCACCGCCAAGGCCTTTCTCAATCGGCTGGTCAAAAAGAAAGTCCTGGGTTTCAGCAAGGAAGGACGTGTCTATGTCTACCGCCCGCTGGTCAGGCGAGAGGATTGTGTTGACGCCGCCAGCGAATCGTTTCTGGAGCGAGTCTTCGGCGGGTCGTTGCAGCCCATGCTCGCTCACTTTGTGCAGCGGGAAAAGCTATCACCCGATGAAATCCGCGAGTTGCGGCGTCTGCTCAAGAACCCTGATTAACCTGATATTATGCAAGAAATTTTCCCCCACCTTCCCGTCCTGCTGAAAATATCAGGGGAAGCTTCCATTCTCATTTTGCTGGTGCTGGCGGCGCAACTGTTTTGCGGGCCGCGTCTGAAACCGCGCTGGCGCTATGCCCTGTGGCTGCTCGTGCTGCTGCGCCTGACTTTGCCGTGGACCGTTCCTTCACCGGCCAGCCTGTTCAATGTTTTGAAAATCCCCGCTGCCGTGCCCCAGGTGCGAGCAGAAGCTCCTCCGGTCGAAACGAAAAATTTTCCGATTGAGGATGCACAAGGGATTGCCACCGCGGCGTCTTCCCGGGGCATAAACTGGCTTGCGTGGTTGTGGGTAACTGGTGCCCTGCTCGTGACCGTTTGCGCCGTTATCAGCCAATACAAATTCCGTCGCCGCGTGAAACGGCTGCGTCCGTTGACGGACGGACCGACGCTCAGTTTGCTCGAGGATTGCAAGGCGCTGATGGGTGTCAGCACGCCGGTGTCGCTGGTCGAGACGGAGGTAATCAACAGCCCGATCCTGTTTGGCTTTGTGCGTCCGCGCTTGCTGTTACCAACGGGGCTGGTGTCCACGTTCACTCGCGAAGAACTCCGCTATGTTTTCCTGCATGAATTGGCGCACATCAAGCGCCTCGACATTCTGACCGGCTGGGTGGCGATGGGATTGCAAATCGTTCACTGGTTCAATCCGCTGGTCTGGCTGGCCCTTTATCGACTGCGCACGGACCGGGAACTGGCGTGCGATGCGCTGGCGCTATCCTACGCGCGGACGGGCGAGAACGAAGCTTACGGCCTGACGATCGTCAAGCTTCTGGAAGGGTTTGGTCAACCGGCCTGGGGGCCAGGGCAGGCCGGAATTCTGGAGAACAAGCAGCAAATGAAAGAAAGGATTCGTATGATTGCAAAATTCCACAAATCCGACCGGGGACCGGCGCTGCCTATTTTGCTTTTGGCTGGTCTGACGGTGTTCACTTTGACGGATGCGCAGAATCAGACACAGCCCCAGCCGGCTAAAATCGGCAAGCCCGACGCCGCAAAAGGTGTGTGGGCGGTAAGCTTTGAACCGGTCGGTGATTTTTCGCCCAGAACCCCGGGCGAGTTCCTGGCAAAAATCCCCGTGTATTCCGGCCAGCACGGCGAGATCGGCTACTTCCGGACCAAAAAGCAAGGTGACAAGCTGGTGGGCTCGTTTCTGGCGTTTGATGGCGACGAGCTCAAGGCGGCGCTTGCCGCGTTGCCGGACATCAAGGTCACTTCGGTTGAGAAGCTGACGCAGGAACAGCTTGTCGAATACGAAAAACTGCCGCAGGAATCCTTCATTGACTTCGACCATCTCGACGCCGCAAAAGGTGTGTGGGCGGTAAGCTTTGAACCGGTCGGTGATTTTTCGCCCAGGACCCCGGGGGAGTTCCTGGCAAAAATCCCCGTGTATTCCGGCCAGCACGGCGAGATCGGCTATTTCCGGACCAAGAAGCAAGGTGACAAGCTGGTGGGTTCGTTTCTGGCGTTTGATGGCGACGAGCTCAAGGCGGCGCTTGCCGCGTTGCCGGACATCAAGGTCACTTCGGTTGAAAAGCTGACGCAGGAACAGCTTGTCGAATACGAAAAGCTGCCGCAGGAGTCACTGTAATCGCAACAAGTGTTACGCGAACACAGAGTGACGCGTGCCGGGTGACGCGAAAAGACATGTTGCCAGGACAAATCCCGTCACTCGCCACTTGTCACGCTTCAGATTGGTCGGTTCACCCGATATTTTGCCAAAAAATGCTTAATAATTGACCAACTAAGCCGATTGAAGAATTGGTTATCTTCCATAATTTGGACGATACCGATTTGCATGAAATTAAAACACCTGAGCCTGGCGATCGTCTTCACCATTTTCACCATGATTACCAGTGGCCGGGCGGCCAGCATATTCTGGTCGGTCTATGGGACGGTAAGCAGTTCCAACGATGTTTTGAACAATGGGTCACTTATTCAGGCCGAATATGCCGGCGGGGCCGGGCTGCTGACAATCAACGGAATTACCTTTCAAAATGGCTTTACCAGTTATGTCGCTGCCGATGGCGCGTCAACCCGGGACGATGTTTACAACGGCGACACCGGCGACGCGGCCTATGACATCATGTTGGATCATTTTGCCTATGATGGGACGGACCCTGGTGTCTTGACGCTTAACTCCCTGAGCATCGGTTCGAATTATCAAGTGGAATTGTGGAGCCTGGATGACCGGGGCGGCATTGATACCCGCACAGAAAATTTCGATGATGGTGCCGGTGGCATCTCCCCCACAATCACCACCGGTAATAATACGATCATTCTAGGCACCTTCACTGCCGATGACACGCATCAGATCATCAATGTCAATGGCGTCGGTCAAACAGCACACAATCTAAACGCCTTTGAGGTGATGGCTGTTCCTGAACCATCTGCTTGGATATTGCTGGCAATGGGCACGATGGGATTGTTCGCTCTACGGCGCTCGAAAACGACCGTTTAGTGCGATTCTGTTTATAAGCCGGACGGTTCTCTTTGAACTACACGCCGTTCAGAATGGTTGAGAGTTGAGAGTTCATGGTTGATGGACGTGTGAAAACGACGAAACTGCGCCGCAGGCCTTCCGGTCTCTCAACTCTCAACCATCAACTATCAACCAAGCAATGGCGGAATGCCGTGGACTTGCACTCCTTGCCCGAAGGCGCGCACTCGTTAGCACCGAAGCCCGGCTCGCCTGGCCGGTTGACATTCCGTGTGAATCGTCCTCGTCCTCGTCCTCGTTCTCGTAATCGAAACCGGAAATTCGAGGACGAGGACGAGAACCACGACGAGAAGGATCTCAACCCCCCCAGCATGCCGCAGTCGTTCGGGCCGCCATTAGGAGCGCCTTCAGTTGACTCTTGCCAAAAGAGATGAAACTGCCCTAATTGATGAAGTCTCCACAACAAAAGTCATGAACTTACCAACTTTCTCAATCCGGCGGGTCCTGGGAACTTCGTTTGCCATGGTTGCATTGATGGCACACGTGGCCGGCGCCGGCAATGAAAACGGCCGGCGTCCCAACCTGACCGGAGTTGTGCGGGACGAGGCGGGCAAGCCAGTTACCAATGCCGTGGTTTTTATTTACACGGCCGGGCCGAAGCACGGCCCGAGCACGTTTTGTCCGTCGTGCTATGCCGATTGCCGCAAGCGCGCGGGCACGGATGCGCAGGGCGCCTTTGCAATCACCAATCTCGCCCCGGATTTGCTGTTTCGCATCCTCGTCGCCGGCGGTGGATGGCAGCCGCAATTTGTTTCCAAAGTGGATCCGGCGCTGAAGCCGCTGGCCGTCACCCTCAAGCCGCAACCCGGCGCAGAATCGCCGGATCAAAAACTTCAAGGCCGCGTTGTGGATGCCGACGGCAAACCGGTGACCGGAGCGGTCGTCAGCATTCGTGGGGTGACGCGCAGCCAGGGAACGCAGTTCGGCGGCAACGACGATGTTGACCAGGTGGCTGTGAGTGACGCCGACGGGAAATTTCTCATCACCAGCCGCAAACCGTTTGATGCCGCCGGTGTGGACGTGGAAGCGCGAGGCCTCGCGAAAGGCATTTTTCAAAACCTGGCGACCGGCGGCGAGATTCACACGTTGAAACTCACCAGGGGCGCGACAATCAGTGGCCGCGTCGTCCAAGACGGCAAGCCGCTGGCGGGCGTGGAAATGAACGTGTCCGGCGCGAACCGGGAATCTTCGGTGTTTGTCGGTGATTTTTCCATTGCCACCGATGCCGATGGAAAATTTCTTTTCGCCAATCTGCCGCCGCGGACGGAATACGTTCTTTGCGGCACGATGGATTCGCTCGGCGCGCGCGGCTGCCTTCCGGCGAAAAATATCCGCGCGGGTGACGACAGCGAAACGAGCGATGTTGGCGACGTGGAAGTGCGGCCGGCGTTTGTGCTGGGCGGACAAATCCGGCTGGCGGATGGCAACCCGTTGCCGGCGCACGAACACGTGCAGTTGAGCCGCGAAAGCCCGTGGGACAGCGCACAAATGGAGACGGACGAGGCCGGACGTTTCAATTTCGCCGGCGTTCCGCCGGAGCAAGTCAGCATCACGGCGCGCATCCCGGGCTATCGTTTGTCACTCCGCAACGTCAGTCTGGACCGGTTCAATTCGTTTCAGCTGATTGGCCGGATGGTCACCAACAAAATGGATTTGGTTCTGGAATTTGAGCCAGGTAAAGACCGCGAGCGCGAAAACGAGGATTGGGAATCGGCCAACGCTCTCCGCCAGGAACCGCTGCGCGGCGCAGAAGGCGGCAGCGCGCCGCCGCCGCCGGATGCCATCAAGGTCACCGGCACAGTCGTGGACGCCGACACGCAAAAGCCGCTGCCCGCATTCACCGTGACCGAGGGGCGAAAAAATTCTTACAACGACCAGATCAACTGGCTACTCACCCGCGAGAGTGCGCAAAGCAACGGCGCCTTCACGGTCTATTTGAGCCGCCGTCCGCAGTCGCCACCGGCCATTTCCATCGCCGCCGATGGTCACGTTCCAAAAACCTCCGGCCCGATCACCACCGGCGAAACAAATTTTGCTTTTGCGCTCAAAAAAGGAACTGGCCCGTCTGGAGTGGTTCTTTTCCCGGACGGCCAGCCGGCGACCAACGTCACGGTCTATCTGGCGGACGCAAACCGGAACGGCGTCTATGTTGGCGAGGGCGAGAAAATGGTTGTGCGCGAGAACATTTATCCCGGCACGCGCAAAACGAAAACGGATGGCGCCGGGCATTTTTCGTTCCCGGCGCTGCCGGATGCTTACGCGATTCTGGTCGTGGACACGAATGGTTTCGCCGAAGTTCGCGTCGGTAATTTGGAAACCAACGCTGAAGTGCGGCTGCAAACCTATGCGCGTGTGGAAGGACAGTTGCTGATCGGTGCGCGCCCGGGCAGCAACGAAACCGTGAATCTCGACCGTGCGTATATTCCTTATGCCGACTATCCGCGAGATTTTCCGCCGCTGAATCTTTACTTGAGCACGCGCACGGATGCCCAAGGAAAATTTGTGTTCGAGCGCGTGCCTCCCATTGCAGTTTCGCTTAACCACCAGCCAAAGGTGCGCGACAGTTCGACGGGAACCATTCCGCAGTCCCAAACCACCGGCTTGCGGCTTGCGCCTGGCGAAACGCGCCAAGTCACGCTGGGCGGCAAGGGCCGGCCGGTCATCGGCCAGCTGGTCGTCACCGGATACGATGGACAAATCAATTACCGCGCCGACGTCCAATCGATTGAAACTATCGTGCCGCCGCCGGAAGGGTTGCCGGACCTGATGGCGATGTCGCAGGAGTTCGCGGCGAAAATGCGTTCGCAGGACAACGACGAAGCACGCAAAGCGGCGCAGGATGAGTTTCAAAAGCAGCGCGACGCGGCCATGAAGCAAACGCGCGCCTTTTACCAAACCGAGGCCGGGAGGAATTATTATTTTTCAAAACATCGTTATGCGCTGAATTTTGCGACGAATGGTGCGTTTCGCATTGAGGATGTGCCGGGCGGAAAATATAATTTGCGGATTGATCTGCACGAGGCCGGCGGCAGCCAGCCATTTAACCAGCCACTGATCGGTTCCTTGACCAAGGAGATTATCGTGCCCGATTCACCCAGCGGCCGTAGCGACGACCCGTTTGACCTGGGCGCGCTTGAGATGACGGCACGTCACAGTTTAAAGGCTGGAAAACCAGCGCCGGATTTCGCCGTCAAAACACTCGACGGCCAACCGCTGAATCTTTCCGCCTTCAAAGGCAGGTATCTGCTGCTGGATTTCTGGGCGACGTGGTGCGGACCATGCGTGGCAGAAACCCCGCATCTCAAAACCGCGTGGGACGCCTTCAAAAACGACCCGCACTTTGCCATGGTCAGCTTGAGCCTCGACCCGGAAGCCAGCGCACCGCGCAAATTCGCCGCCAAGAATGAACTCGGATGGACTCAGGGATTTTTGGGCGATTGGTCCAAGAGCGATGTGCCGGAGCGCTTTGGCGTGGAAGGCATCCCGGCGATCTTCCTCATCGGTCCAGACGGCAAAATCGTCGCACGGGATTTGCGCGGCGAGGCCATCAAATCGGCCGTGGCGAATGCCTTGCAGCGGCAGTGACGCCTCTCGGAACAATTTGACAACCACCACGGGACTCTCCACGAGTCCGCGCGCTATTTCTGCCTCGGCTTCCCCGCGCGCAGCACGCGCAATGAGAAGCCCCGTCCGTTCTCGAAGGGTTCGACCTTTGCTTCCACTTCCAGTACCGGATAACGTACAGTGGCCAAACCATAGCTCCTGTAAGTTTGCGCAAAAAGTTCTGTCTCCACCATGCCGGTCCAGTCGGCGAGGGTGAGGAATTTCATTGGTTCGCCCGTGATCTGGTGATGCGTGCGTTGTTCAACAATCAAACCACAGGTCACCACTTCCTTGCCAACATGCTCGGCCAGTTTTGCCACCGGGCAGTAGGTGTTCCAGGCGATGTGATCGTGCAGTTCCAGTGGATGGCCGCTCGCCGGAAAGCCCAGCAATTCATTTTCCGCTTCCAAACGTTCGCGACGGGTCGGTTCTTTGAGCGGCACTTCCGGCAACCGATCCATGCCGGGTGGCGGCAACAACAGGCCCTGCCGTCCATTGTCCGCATGTCCAAAAGCTCGTTGGAGAAACTGACATTCCCAAAATTGCGCGGTCCGCGTCCGGCCAAATTCATCGAAAGCCCCCACGCGCAGCAGTGACTCCATTTCTTCAGGCGACGCCGTAACGCGACGGTAAAAGTCAGCCAGTGATTGAAACGGTCCACGTTCGTGTTCGGCCAAAATCCTTTCGTTCGTCCGATTGGTGAGCCCCTTGACGGAACGAACCGGTACCCGGAT
>Ga0265320_10000710_pt1 | contig 25482 bp, 20 predicted proteins | sample 4827metaG_FD_202087 | JGI IMG/M metagenome (GOLD analysis project Ga0265320, IMG submission 202087) | Rhizosphere microbial communities from Carex aquatilis grown in University of Washington, Seatle, WA, United States - 4-8-27 metaG | ecosystem: Host-associated > Plants > Roots > Rhizosphere >...
CAAACCGGGGAGTGGGGCCCCGATCCGATTCACTCGGGCGGGGCGAGGGGCAGAGCCCCTCGAAGACAAGTCACGAAGAGCACCCATCTCACTGGTGAGATGGGCTCTCGGGGTGTTCGACGCCCAATGCCGCGAGAAATGCGGGATATCCGGGCGCGGAACCGAGCCGGCCGTCCGCCGCAAGCGCCCTTCTCTGAGCCTCTTTGAGCTGGTTTCGGTCGAGCGCGGCGCCCTCGTCGCGCTTCCGGAGTACCGCGGCGACTGCCCCCGCCGCCGGAAGCGGCCAGCCTGCGGCGGCCCAGACGTCGCGCACGGTCGTTCCCACGTCCTCCGCGGCGACGACGATCACGGCCTCGGTGTCGCCCGCGGCGATGAGGTCGTGCGCGACGATGAGCGCTTCGATCGACGCGGCGAGACTTCCACCGACGGCGAGCGACGGGCCGCCGAGACCGAACGCGATGCTCACCTGACCCGCGGGGAGATTGGGCGACGTCGGCGGGAACCGTCGTGGCTCGGCCCCTTTCGCGCCACGCTCGCGGAATCGCCGATCGAACGCCTCGTTGTTCTCGAGAGTCGCGCCCGCGGTGCCGACCACGACGCCGGCGCGTGCTCGGTCGAGCTCCGGTACCGCTTCGAATGCCCGCGCTGCGGCGGCAACGGCGAGCGCGGAGAGTCGATCCATGCGCGCGAGCTGCGCGGCCGTGAGGCGCGTGCGCGGCGCGACTCCTTCCGCGTCGAGCTCGAGCGCGGGGATTCCAATGGTCGCGATTTGTACCGCATGCGGCGCGCGCGCTCCGCCGTTTCCTTGCTCGAGCGACGCGACGAGCGCGGCGTTCGCACCGCCGAACGCCGCGGACAGTTTCAACGCGACGCGCGGCGTGCCCGCTTCGTTCTTGCCGAGGAGGCGCACGTCGCAGCTTGCATCGAGTGCGCCCTCCCCGAGCGCCGCGGGAAGGACGCCGCGCTCCATCGCGTCGAACGCCGCCGCCAGCTCGAGCGCGGAGCTCGCGCCCAGAGTGTGCCCGATCACGGCCTTGAACGGATGAACGACCGCGCTCTTCACCTGCGCGCCGAGCACGGCGCCGAGCGCGAGCGCTTCGGCGGGGTCGTTGTAGGGCGTCGCCGTCGCGTGCGCGCTCACCAGTTCGACGTCCGAGGACGACGTACCGGCGTCCTCGAGCGCACGGCGCGCCGCCCGCGCGAGACCGCTCCCCGTCCGATCGGGCGCCGTCACGTGCACGGCGTCGGCGGACGCGCCGAAGCCGCGCACCCATCGCCGGCATCCGGCGCCGGCGTCGCGACCGCGGACGAGAGCGAGCACGCAAGCGCCTTCGCCGAGCGACATGCCGTCGCGGCCCACTCGAAAGGGCGCAGGGGTTCGGTCACTAGTGGCGCCGATGCTCTCGAAGCCGGCGGCGACGAACGAGCTCACCACGTCGTAGCCGCCCGCGATGACGACGTCCGCGGCGTCGAGCTCGAGCCATCGACACCCGAGCCCGATCGCGATCGCCGATGACGCACACGCCGCGAGCACTTGCACGCTCTCGGACGGCTCGACGCCCAGCGCGGAGCCGACCGCGACGAGCGGGCCGAAATAGGGGCTCTGGCGCGCCAACGGCCGCGACAAGGGTTCGCCGGCGACGCGAAGCGACAGAGCTCGGGTGAGCGAGCCCATCGCGCCCGACGACGTGCCGAGACACACGCCGACCCGGAGATGGCGCCAATTCGCGAGCTCTTGGTCGAGCGAACGCCCGATCGACTCGAGCACGCGGCGGAGAAGCGACTCGGCGGACTCGACCGCGCGATCGAGCGGGGCCATCGCACGCGCGACCCGCGGCTTCACGAGCCCCGCGGCGCGCAACAGCTCGTCTTCGACGATCGCGGTGGTCGGAATTTCGCCGGGTGCGCCCACCGAATACGCCGCGCGGTCGCTGCCGAGGGCGGATTCCGCCGCGACAGCCACGACGGCGACCGGTTTCACTCGGCCCTCACGAGCCGCGTCACGTACACCCGCTCGGTGTTGCCGCCCACGATGAGCGCCTCGTCGATTTTTCCCGACGAGAGCAGGCCGGCAGCCGTCACCCACGCGAAGCCGCCGACGCCGTCGTGAGCGCCGGCGCGCTCCGTCATCGCCAGGCGCGACGCGGATTGCCATTCGGACCGCGCGAGAAACCAGTCGATCTGCGGCGCGTCCCACTGACAGAGCACGAGCGCGCGCTCGGCACGCGCCGGCTTGTCGATCGCGACGCGATCGAGCTCGGCGAGCGACGACTGGATCCGCTCGCGCACTTCGGCGAGTCGCTTCATGCCGGGACGGAGCGGCGCAGCGGCGGACTCGAGCACGACCCACGACGACCCTTCGCCGCGCGCGACGCCCCGGGCACCCCCACAAACCGGACCGAGCACGTCACGGACGTAGACATCGAGAGGCTCCGCGCTTCCGGCGACCACGGCGTCGGCGAAGCCAGCCGCCACCCAGTCGCAAGCGATGGAGAGCGCGGCGTCGGCGCTCGCGTCGCGATCGCTGGTCGTGAGGACCGGCCCCGCGATCCCGAGATAGATCGACGCGTTCCCCGATGCCGCCGAGGGCACCAGGTGCGGAAAATCCGCGGGCGGCGCGCGGCGCGGCCCCTTTTCGGCGAGGGTTCGCACGAAGGCCACCGTCCGTTCGACGTTCGCGAACGCCGTTCCTGCGACGAGACCCGCGGCCTCCGGACCGAGCGCGGCAGAACGGAGCGCGGCGTCTGCGCCGGCGGCGACGAGCGATGTCTGCGCGTCGAATCGTCGCGACCGCGCCGGATCGAGCAGCGCCTTCGCGCGCGCCTCGAGGGGTTCCACAGTCTGCGTCGCGGGCTCTCGATAGGCCGCGTTGTCTTCGCCGACGAGGAAGCCGCGCACGCCGACGCTCGCCGCGCCGGTCACCGCGACACGTACGACGGGAGTCGCGCCGGCGCGCGGCTCGGCGTCGGTGCGCTCGAAGAGCAAGACCGAACCCGTGCCCCCGAATCCGAACGAGCTCGATACCGCCGCGCGGAGGGGTTCGGGTCGCCCGCGACCTGCGACGTGATTCAACCGGCACGCTTCGTCGGGCGTCACGAGCCCACCCGTCGGCGGCACGATCTGACGATGGAGGGCGAGGACGGTGATCGCCGCTTCGACGGCGCCCGCGGCGCCGAGGGTGTGCCCGATCTGGCCCTTCGACGACGACACGAGAACGCGCGCCGCGTCGGCACCAAACGCCGCGACGATGGCCGCCGTTTCGACCGCGTCGTTCGGGAGGGTGCCCGTGCCGTGCGCGTTGACGTAATCGACGTCGCGGGGTTCGAGCTTTGCACGACGCATGGCCTCGCGCAGGAGCTCTGCAGGGCGGCGTGCGGACGGCTCGGGGTGCGTGATGTGGTGCGCCTCGGCGCCGGCGGCCCACCCCGAAAACCACGCGAGCACCGGCGCGCCGCGCTGCCTCGCTGCCGATTCCCTCTCGAGGACGAGAAACGCCGCGCCCTCGCCCAAGGTGAGGCCCGCGCGCGTCTTGTCGAAGGGCCGGCACGCTGCGGTGTCCGTCGCGCCGAGTGCGTTGAATCCGGTGACCGTGAGACGGCAGAGGGCGTCCGTGCCACCGGCGAGCACGCGTTCGACCGTGCCCGATCCGAGCCACGCGGCGGCGTGGATGATCGCGTTTGCGCCGCTCGAGCAGGCGCTGCACAAGGTGGCCGTTCGGGCCGGATGGAACAACTCGGCGAGGCGATCGACAGTGCTGCTGAGCGGATACGAGACGAGCCGGGGCTCGTTGCGAAGAGCGGCCCGAGTTTCGGGCAACGTCGCGAGCCAGGGTTCGGCCTCGAGCATGCCGCCCGTCGTCACCCCGACGGCGAGCCCGAGCGAGCGCGGCGTTTCGTCGAGGCCCGCCGAAGACAAGGCTTCACGAGCCGCGACGAGGGCGAGCGCGTCGGACCGCGACCAGCGCGATGGGTCGCGACCGCCCACCGCTTCGCCGACCACGAATCCGCGGACCTCGCCGGCGAGCGCGGTCCGCTGCCCGGTGGTATCGAACAGGGAGATCTCGGAAAACCCGCGATCGCCGTTCACCATGCGCTCGAAGGTGCGCGAGGCTCCGACGCCCAGCGCGCTGACGATGCCGACCCCAGTGATCGCGATGCGCTCGTCGTTCATGGACCCGAGCGAGCGCCGAGGATGTGGTCGGCAAGCGAAGAGACGGAAGCGAAAATGGCGCGTGCGCTCTCGTCTTCGGGGATCGTGATGCCGAAGCGCTCTTCGACGGCGACGGCGAGCTGGAGCGCGTCGAGAGAGTCGAGGCCGAGCCCTTCTCCGAAGAGCGGGGCGTCGTCGACGATGTCCGCCTCCGTTCGGTCCCGAAGATCGAGCTCGCGCACGATGAGCTCCTTGAGCTCGCGCTTCAAAGTATCGCGGTCCATTTCGAGAGGTCTCCGGCGCCCTACCCGCCCGGCCCGAGGATCCTAGCTCAGACGCCGGCCTTCTGGCGGACTGCGCGCACGATGTCCGCGTCTCTCACTGCGTCGGCCTCTGCGCGGTAGCCGAGCACGATGCGATGCCGTAGCGCAGGAAGAATCGTCGCTGCCACGTCGTCGATGTCCGCGGCGGCTTCACCGCGCGACGCGGCGCGCGCTTTCGCGGCGAGCACCAGTGCCTGACTGCCACGGGGTCCGGCGCCGAACCTGACATAACGCCTCACTTCTTCGGGTGCGTCCTCGGAGCTCGGACGGGACAGCCGCGCGAGCTTCACGGCGAGGTCGACGGCCTCGTCGGTGATCGGGATCCGCGGGACGAGCTCGCCGAACGCGCGCAGCTCGTCGAGGGCCACGACGGGAGACAGCCGGGTTCCGCGACCCGATGTCGTCCGCCGCGCGATTTCGCGCTCTTCCGATTCCGAGGGGTAGTCGACGTGGATCTCGAGCAAGAAGCGGTCGAGCTGGGCTTCGGGCAGCGGATAGGTGCCCTCCTGCTCGATCGGATTTCGCGTCGCGAAGACCTGGAACGGATCGGGGAGCGCGTGCGTGCTGCCGCCGACGGTGACGCATCGCTCTTGCATCGCTTGAAGGAGCGCCGCTTGCGTCTTCGGCGGCGTGCGATTGATCTCGTCCGCGAGGACGAGATTCTTGAAGATGGGCCCCTGCATGAAGCGGAGCTCGCGCCGCACCGAAGATCCGACCTCGACTTCGTTCAAGACGTCGGTGCCGGTGATGTCGGCGGGGAGCAAATCCGGCGTGAACTGCACGCGTCCGAACGACAACCCGAGCGCGTCGGCGACGGTGGAAACGAGCAACGTCTTGGCGAGTCCGGGAACTCCGACGAGCAACGCGTGGCCCCGCGACAGGAGCGTGACGAGCATCGCATCGACGACTTCGTCTTGACCGACGACGACCTGCCGCACCTCCGACTTGAGCCGGGAGCACGCGGCGGCGCATCGTTCGAGCAGCTCGAAAGGCCGGGGTACGGGTTCCAAAAGGGGGGCGGTCACTGAGGCATCGAGCCCGGTGCCGCGCGGACCGCCGGGGCTTGGGGCGAGCCTAGCACCAGATGCCGAGCGCGGGGAGCAAGCGTCACGTGAAGAAACCCGTGGCAGCGAGGCACGGAGACGTGTAAGGGCGGCGTGGCAATGTCCGCGAGCGACGGGCGCATCGGGGAGAGCGAGCCCGGCCACGTGCTGGTCGAACGACCGCCGCCGGGCCTCGCCCGCGGCAAATACTCCGCGCCCGCGTGGGTCGTCGCATCGCTCGGCGCTGCACTGCTTCTCGGCGCCCTCGCCTACGTGATACGTCGCTTCGTTCGGATCAAACGATGAGCACCGCCATGCGACGATTCGTGACCGCGCTCCTGCTCGGAGTCGCGGTTTACCTCGGGGTCGCCGCCTACACGGGCTTCCACACGATCGGGCAGAGCCTCGCGACGTTCCACTGGATCACGTTCTTCGCCGCGGTCGCGCTCGCGAGCTTGAACTACGTGTTCCGATTCATGCGCTGGGACTACTATCTCGGCCTGCTCGGGATCCGCGGCGTCTCGAAGCGCGACAGCGCGCTCGTCTTTCTTTCGGGCTTCGTGCTCACCATCACGCCCGGCAAGGTCGGCGAGGTGTTCAAGAGCGCCGTCCTCAACGTCACGCACGGCGTGCCCATCGCGAAAACGGCGCCGGTCGTGCTCGTCGAACGCCTGTCGGATCTCATCGGCGTCGTCGTCCTGATCCTGCTCGGCAGCGTCGGGTTCGCGTCGGGCCTCCACTGGGCCGTGGCCGGCGCGGTGGTGGTCTCGGTCGCGATCGTGAGCATCGTCTGGGAGCACCCATCGCGGCTGTTGATCGACTGGGTCGACACGCATCCGAAGCTCGGCCGCTTCGGGCCGAAGCTCCGCGAAGCCCTCGAGAGCTTGCGCCTCCTCACCGGCTTCTCGGCGTTCGTCTGGCCGCTCGTGCTCTCGATTCTCGCGTGGGCCTGCGAGGGGACCGCGCTCTGGATCATCTTGCTCGGCTTCGGCGCGCACGCGCCCTTCCTGCTCTCCGTGTTCTTCTACGAAACCGCGTCGCTCGCCGGCGCGCTCATCCCGGTTCCCGGCGGCCTCGGCATCGTCGAGGGCATGCTGCGCGAGCAGCTCGTCCACCTCGGCGGTGTGCCGGTCGGCGCCGCCACCGCGAGCATGATCCTCGTGCGGTTCGCGACGCTGTGGTGGGCCGTCGCGGTCGGCTTCGCCTCGCTCGCGCTCTTGCGTACGCAGTACCCGAAGCTCCGCGGCCACGAGCCGGGGTAGCTCAGCCCGGAGCTTCGCCCGAGCGCTGCACCTAGAGTCCGCGCAGCGCTTCGAGCGCGCGCGTCATGTCGCCTGGCATCTCGGCTTCGAAGCGCATCGCTTCACCGGTAGCGGGGTGCACGAATCCGAGCACCGCGGCGTGCAGCGCTTGTCGTCCGAGGGCGTCCGCGACGGCGCGGAGCTCGGGTGTCGGCGGCTTCTTGCCGTACGTGGAGTCGGCAAAGACGGACGCGCCCGCGCACTCCGACAAGTGCACGCGGATCTGGTGAGTGCGTCCCGTTTCGAGCCGGCATCGGACGAGCGCGGCGCCGCGCTCGGCGAGCACTTCGTCGACGGTGACGTGGGTGATTGCGGTGCGGCCTTCGCGCACCTTGGTGGTGAAGCGGAGACGCGACGAACGATTGCGGCCGTAGAGCGTCTCGATGCGCCCGGCCTTCGGCACGCCGAGCGAGATGGCGCGGTAGACGCGCTCCACGGTGTGCGCGGCGAGCTGCTTCTTCAGGTGTTCGCGCGCCGCTTCTTTCTTCGCGACGACGAGCACGCCGCTCGTATTCTTGTCGATGCGATGCACGATCCCCGGCCGGAGCGGCCCCATGGGGTCGCGATCGTCGAACGGCGCGCGTTCGAAACCGGGTCGCGACAAGAGCCCGGCGACCAAGGTGTGCTCCCAGTTGCCACGCCCCGGGTGCACGACGACACCCGCCGGCTTGTTCACCACGACGAGGTGTTCGTCTTCGTAGAGCACGCCGAACGGCACGGCCCCGTCGGGTTCGACGGAGCTCGGCAGCGGAGCCCCGGGTTCGACTTCGACGACCGAGCCGGGGCGTACGTCGTCGCTCGGGCGACAGGGCTCGCCGTCCACGCGCACCCTACCCTCGCGGATCCAGCGCTGCACCGTCGCGCGCGACACGCCGTCGAGAAGCCCCACGACGACCTTGTCGACGCGCTCGGGGTCGCGTTCGGGGTCGTCGTCGACGACGAAACGGAGCGCGCCCGCTACCAGAGCTTGCTCTTGATGTGCGCTTTCGACCTGACCAAAATGTCGACGAGCGCGCGGTCGTAGAAGTTACGCTGATAGAGCTGCGGCGCGACGCGACTCTTGTAGAGCGCGCGCCCCTCTTCGATTTCCTCGGTGAGCTCCTCGAAGAGGTTGTCGTGCTCGATGCCGCGAACGATCTTTTCCTCGTTGTAGAGCGATAGATCGCTGGCGATGGCACGGGCCAGACGACGGGCAGCCTCTTCGGTCTCGATGAGCGGCATGAACGACTCCTTCAGCGCTGGGACGACTCGCCATTATCCCTCGGCTCCTTCGACCCTGTCAAAACCGTGCCGGCGAGCCCGGCGAGCGCGGGAAAACAGACCAACGAATAGCGCCCGCTCCCGAAAAACACCGCGTGCGTCGCGGCCGTGCCGAGGACGGTGACCGCGGCGAGGCTCGCCGGAAGACGGTCCGCGTCGCGAAAGCGACGCCCGAGGAGCGCCGCGGAGAGCCCGAGCCCGAGGTGCGCGACCCACGCACTCTTCATGAAGAGAAACGCCGAAGTCGCCGCCGCGGCGCCTTTGCGGACTCTCCCGAACGGGCCGTCGTAACGCGCGATCGCGACGAGCGCCGCGAGCACGACGAGTCGCTCCCAGATCGTCTCGGCCGTTCCGAGACGCACCTTGGCGCTCTCGGAAAAGGCGCCGGGGTTCGACGAGTGCAGATACCAACCGGCGGCGCCCGCATAGTCGAACGTGACGGCGAGTTTTTTCGGCACGAGTGAAAGGAAGCGCCCGGGCTCGCGCTCGATGTCGCGAACGGCGGCGTGCCCGAAGCAGGCGTCCTTTTCGGCTTCGCCGAACACGTTGCGACACTCCGCAGGAACACCGAGTTGGTCGAGCGCCACCCAGGAGCCCGTCGCGCCCGGAGCGGCCCCGATGAACAAATTCCACCCCGCGTTCGCGCTCACGAGGACGCACGAGTGCATGCGGGCGCAGTTGCGGAACGTCCACGGCAAGCACGCCCCGACGGCGATCGCCGTGACTGCCGCGGCGCGCCCGAGCGCGACGCGCCGATTTCCCGGCGGCGCCGCGAGCCATCCGAAACACGGCGCGAGCAAGAGCGATTGCGGACGCACGAGCGTCGCCGCGCCGAACGCGATGCCGGTCCACACGACCCCGCGACCGCGGCGGCGCGCCGCGACGGTTGCCCACGCCGCGAGCGCGAGCAGCGCCGCGGCGAATCCCTCGGTCATGATGGCCGGCGTGTAGAAGACGAGCCCGGGGTGAAGTGCGATCGCGAGGGCCGCGACGTTCGCGCCGCGGCGATTCGCGCCGACGGACGCGACGCGATGCACGGCGAGCGCGGCGAGCGCGCCCATGACGCCATTGGCGACCATCGCGAGGGTCGGATGCGCGCCGAACACGGCGTAGAGCGCACCGAGGACTGCGGGATACCCGACGGGATAGTGCGCCGCGTACGTCACGACGCCGTCCGGCCAGAGCCAGGTGTAACCCTTCCCCTCGGCGATTCGCGTCGCGACGATTTGGTAATATTTGCCGTCCTCGGCGGGCGGAAACCGGGTCGCCGCCCAGGCGACGACGGCGAGCCGCACCGCGAGCGCGACGCCGGCGATCGCGAAGCCGTCGGACGAGCGCGGCGCGGGCGCGGCGCGGATGGCCGCGCTCACGGCGCGCCGGGAAAATCGGAGAGCAACCCCGTCGCGAGGAAGTCGAGGACCACCTCGCACACCGGGAGCCCCACGACGTTCGAGAACGACCCTTCGATGCGCTCGACGAGAAAGGCGCCAATCCCTTGAGCCGCGTAGGCGCCGGCCTTGTCGAGTCCCTCGCCGGTGGCCGCGTAACGTGCGAGCTCGGTGGCGCTCGATCTTCGGATCGTAACCCGTGATTCGACGGTGCGTTCGACCTTCGGCGCCGAGAGCGCCGGCGCGACCGAAATCGCGTATCGCGTATGGACGACGTGCGTCCGCCCCGCGATGCGTCCGAGGAGCGCTTCGGCCTCGGCAACGTCGGCGGGCTTGCCGAGCACATCGTCGTCGACGACCACGATGGTGTCGGCGACGAGGATCGCGGGCACGCCGTCTCGATGCGATACGCGCTCGGCGACGTCGGTCAATTTGCCGCGCACGACGCGCTCGAGGTAATTCGCCGCGGTCTCGCCCGATCGGCGCGTCTCGTCGGCCTCGCCGGGGACGCTTTCGAACGGGATCCCGAGCGACCCGAGCAGCTCGCGGCGTCGCGGCGATCGTGAACCGAGTACGAGCGGCGTCTGGGGCGAGATGACCATCACGGGGCGCGCGAAGGATTGACACGAACCGGCGGAGATTGGCAAGCCGCACCGTGATAACGTCCGAGGCCGCTGTCCATGCTCGATGCGCGAAGGTGGCTCGTGCGGCTTTCGGTGGCCGCCGTCGTGCTCGGCCCGCGCGGCGCGCTCGGGCGCGATTGCACGCCGGCGACGCGTCAGTCGACGTGCTTCGATGCGGACACCTTGTGGATCCCGGCGTCGCCGAGCCAATTCATCGGCATTCCCGCGACGCGCACGCTGGGCGTGCATCGCTTCAGTCTCGGGTTCGACGCGACGTACTTGTCCGAACCCGTCGTGCTCAGCGCGACGTCTCCGGACCCCGCCGGCCGTCGCTTGCTCGTCGTCGACGACGTCGTCGACGCGGCACTCTCGGGAGCTTTTTCGCCGCTCGAACACCTCGAGCTCACGGCCGTCTTGCCGATGTCGCTCTATCGAACCGGCACCGGAACGACGGGCGTCACCTCGCAGAACGGCTCCGATATTCCGGTGGCCGCGCTCCGAGACGTGCGGCTCGGCGCGGCGCACGATCTGCTACTCGGCCATCCGGGCGCGCCGGATTACGACGTTTCGGCCGTATCTCGACTCGAGCTGTCGCTTCCGACGGGCGGCGCGAGCTCGTTCGCGGGCGCCGGCACCTTCGTCGTCGCACCGAGCTTCGCGCTCGGGCTCCGCGCCGGGATCGTCTTCGCGAGCACCGAGCAAGGCCTGCGACTCTTTCGCGGTACGAGCTTCGCGGGGGCGCGCCTCGGAGCGACGTTCATCTCGAGTCTCGGCGCGGGCGTCGACGTGCTCCCCGCCAACGCCCTGTCGATCGCCGTCGAAGTGTGGGTCCGGCCCGAGTTGTTCTCGCAAACTCGCGCACTCTTCGACGGCACCGTCGTCACCAGCGACGTCGAAGTGCCCGCTGAATGGATGGCGTCGCTCCGAACGGAGAGCGGTCCCTTTCGCGTCTCTCTCGGCGGCGGAATGGAGATCCCGCTCTCGTCGCGAACCGAGCGCGCAACCGACGGCACCGAAAGCAGCCAGAGCTTCTCTGCGATCACGGCCCCCCGATTCCGCTTCGCGCTGGTCCTCCGCTACGCGCCGTGAGCGTCACGAGCGAGCCGACCCGAGACGCCTCGAGTCGCCATCGCCGCCAGGAAGATCACTGCTTGACGAACGTGACCGGAACTTGAATGACCGCGAGTCCGCCTTGCGGGGGATCGAACTGCGCCGCTTGAGCGCGCGCCTTCACGCAGCTGACGACCGAGTCGGGGAGATTGCCGCTCGGGGACGCGCCAACGCCCTGCACTTCACCGCCGGGACCGACGCGAATGGAGAGCCCGATTTTGCCTTCGGCGTCGGGGTTTTGCGCGAGCGCGCGGTTGTAGCAATTGCGGAAACCGGCGCGCATGCCGGCGACGACGCGCGCGGCGTTGCTGACGATACCGCCGCTGTTCGTCGCAGCGCCGGTCGAAGCGTTGCCCTTCGGCCCCTGGACCGTCGCGACCGCGCCGGTGCCGTTGCCGCCACCCGCAGTCGTGGAGCCGATCGCGCCGAGACCGCCGCCGGCTGCACCGGGACGGATCGCGCCGCCACCGCCGCCGAGACTCAAGCCGCCAACACCGACGCCTGCGCTGCTCTTCGCTGCGGCGTCGAGTGCACCGGTCGGAACTTCACCGGTTCGAAGCACGCCGGCCGTCGCGGGGCCCGCGCCCGAAAGCGCGCCGAGCGTCGCCATTTCCATTTGATCGAGCGCGTTGCTGAGCGCTGCCGCTTTCGCGTCGGACATCGCGCCCTTGCCGGGACCGCCGGCCTTGGGCCCGGCGGGCGTGCTCGACTTCGGTGTGTCGGGCGCCTTGGTCGGCGTCGGCGTCGTGTCCGTGGGCTGGTCCGTCGGTTCCTCGACGGGCGGCGGCGGCGGAAGGCTCTTCACCGACTCGATGAGCCCGGAGATGTTCACGTCGTAGTCGACCACGGGATCGAACCACTCCGAGTAGATGCTCCCGATCGCCATGAAGTGAATCAAGAACGAGAACGCGGCGATCATCGTCGTCGTCCAGTCGATCGACGTCGCGCCGCGTGTCACCGAGACGGGAAGCTGCGGCTTCGGCTGAATCGGAGGCGGCGCGACGAACTGGAACAAGAACGTCGTGTCACCGACGACGACCTTGCCCCGCGAGTCCTCGGTCAGCCGGATCTGATACGCGCCTTGCTGCGTGCGGCGCGCCTGGCCCTTCAAGACGTTGAGATCGGAGATGCCCGTCGGCAGCGCGACGCGGCCGCTCATGCCCTCGAGAAAGTTCAGGCAATAGTCGTTGCCGACGAGCTCGAAGAGACGGAACGACGTCGGCAGATCCGCCGAAATCACGAACATGTTCCTCTCGTTCGGACCGACGGTGACGTGCGTGCGCTGTTTGACGATGCGCTCCTCGATGACGCGGCCCGATTGCACGAGACCGATGCGGAGCACCTTCGGGCCCGTCGCTGCGACGGCCCGCATGACGGCAGTCATCTGCCCGGGACGACCGCCCGGACCCGCCGAAGGTGTTGTCTGCTGTGTCATCGAATTCCTCCAAAGAACCTGGGCAAGGAAGCCCCACTCGAGTTGGACGCCTGCTTGGCCAGAAAGTTCTCGATCGCCCCCCAGGTTAGCCCAACGAAAGTGCCGGGGTCCACGTTGAAACTTTCCGGCTATCCGGTGTTCGGCACCCGGGCCCCAGAGACTGCCTTCTCGGCCAATCCGGGCACCTCGGGTCCGCTACCACGATACCGCGCGACCGCCTCTGCGAGCATATCCCACCTTCTGCGCTGCTCGTTCGCCAGTAGCGTGGCACGCCGTCCCACTTCGAGCGCCACGATGGCGCCCGCGAGGCCGACCCCGAACGCGACGAGCGCCGGACCGATGGACGGAGGGCCCTCCGCGGAAACGCTCGCAGCGAGCCCGATCACGGCGACCAGCGTTCCGCTGGCGAGACTGATGCGCGCCACGGCCCGCGGAACCTCGGAGCTCGCGCCGATGTCGTGGGCCAATTCGCTCAACTGCTGGTTGACCACTCGCACCCACGAGTCTCCGGGAGCCTCGAGCGCGGAGCGGACGAAGACACTCCCGTCTCCGTCGTTCGCCAGAAGTGACTCGAGCTCGCGCTCGCGGCGCGCGCGGAGCGCCCGGAGCAATTCGTCCGAGGTACCGGGACCGGCGCGCCCGACACGGACGAGACGTCGCAGCGCGACGCCGATCGCCGTCAGGGCGACGCACGCGACAACGACCACGCTCGCCAGCACCGGCGTGCTCGGCCGTCAGAACGGATCGCGACTGATCGCCTTCTCGATGCGCTCGAGAAACGGCTGTCTGAGCTCGGCGAGGGTCAACTTGGGTTGGATGCGGCTCACGTCGACCGCCGCGATCGGCTTCTGCACGCGACCGACGATGGTCACTTCACTGATGGTGACGACGCGCCCCTTCGAGTCCGCGAGGCCCGTGGCGGCAAATGACACGATGCCGGCGATCACGACGAAACCGGCTCTCTTGAACGACGTCATGCATCACCTCACTTGGACGGGAACGCGGCGGAAGAAGAAGGGCCCGGGCTCGGCGCGGCCGGCGCAGGTGTCGGCGCGGGAGGCAAGGCACCACTCGAACCACTCGGTTTTGCTGCGGGCGCCGGTGCGGCCGCGGGAGCGCCCGGTGGGGGCATCGCTCCCGAAGACGGCTTGGCAGCGCCAGCTGCCGGCTTCGCCGCGGGAGCAGGCGTCGCATCCGGCGGCGGAGCCGCCGCTTCCGCGGCAAGGACGGCCTTCTTGTTCGTCGCGCGCGCGAGGAGCTCGTCCACGTCGTCGCCCGAGCCGGCTTTGGTGCGCGGGCGCATCGACTTGAACGTCTGGAGCTCGCCGATCGCCTTGTCGATCGATGCCGTTTCCGAGCTGACCCCCGGCACGTTCTTCGAGAACAGGTACAGAAGCCCGAGGTTGTAGTGAACCTCGGCGACCGTCGGGTCTTTGCTGAGCACCCACTGAAAATGTTTCAGCGCGTCCGCGGGCCGACCTTGGAGACGATACGCGTCGCCGAGATCGAGGTGGATCATCGTGTTCGACCCGTCATAACCGAGGGCGCTCTCGAGGAGGGGTGTCGCGTCCGTCGCGTTCCCGGCGTCGAGCATGAAGCGGGCGAGATTGATCTTCGCCTCGACGAGATCGGGCCGGAGCTGGTTCGCGCGCTGAAAGTCGGCGAAGGCGTCGCGGCGGCGACCTTGTTCTTTGTAGATGAGCCCGCGAAGGAGCAGCGCCTCGGCGTTGTCTTTGTCGCGCGCCGGGTTTTCCGGACCGTACCCATCTAGAATCGCCGTGAGCGTGTACAGCGCCAAATCGAGGCGTCGATTGCGGTAGTGGTCGCGCGCGAGCGTGACCATCGCCGGTCGGTAATCGGGGTTCTTCTTCAGCGCCTCTTGCGCGAGGCTCTGAGCCGACGCCGAGTCCTTCTCGATCGACTTCACTTCGGCGAGCGAGGCGAGCACCGCGGCGCTGTTCGGCAAGGTCGCGCGCTCGCGGTTCAGAAAGTCTTCCGCTTCGCTCACGTCGCCGGTGCGCGCGAGCAAGAGCGCGTACGCCGCGATCGCCGGATCGAAGTCCTTCACGACGGAGATCGCCGCTTTGTACGCGCTCAGCGCCGCGGATTTCTGGCCGAGCCGCTCTTGAACGACGCCGAGCGAATATTGCGCCTGATAGGCGTTCGGGTCGGCGTCGGCCGCGCGCGCGAATTGTGCCTTCGCCCCCGCGAGATCCCCGGCCTGGAACGCCTGAAGACCGGCGTCGTATGCCTGCTGCGCGCCGGCGTTCATCTGCGGCCGATTCGCGCCGCTCGCCGACGTGTCCGCGGCCGCGTATTGCTCGCCGGCCGCCGTCGTCGCCATCGCGGTCGGAGGCGGCGCGGCCGAGGGCGGCGCCGCTGCCGCTGCCGCAGTCTTCGGTTCGGTTTCGGCGCCACCGCCGCAAGCCGCCGCGAGCAACGCCAGGAACGCGAGGCTGCCGTTTCGGAGCGCGTGCTTCATGATCGTGGCCCTCATCATTTCGCCATCACCGGCAAGGGCGACGACATTCCGTTCGGAGGGGGCGACGCGTCGAGGCCCGGTCGAATCCGCAGGAACATGCCCTCGTTGTAATTCAGATCCTTCACCCCAGCCGAGTACTGCGCGAGCTTCGCATCACCGATGACGTCGGTGAAGAACGCGAGCCGTTGGATCGCGCGCACGATGGCGGGGTTCGAAACGTTGTAGCGGCGCGCGAGCATCACCGAGTTGCCGTAGCGGTCGACCATGATCTGGTCGGCGCTGTTCAACTCCTGTTCCCTCTTGTCGCGCCAGGCGTTCTGTACGTTCGTCCGGGCCGCGTCGGCCTTTTCCTGGAGATCCGGGTTGTCGCTATTTTCCGCGGACTTCAGGAGAGCCTCGGTCTTCTTGTCGAACATGATGAGCTGAGGCGGGCGCGTCTCGTAAAGACCCGTTCGGAGCGAGTCGTAGAGCGAACCTTGGCGGGCGACCGCAGCCGCAGCCCATTCGGGCGACGCGTAGTCGTCCACGATGTGCTGAAGCTTGTCGTACCACTTCTTCGCGTCGGTCGCGTCGGCCTGGTAGTTCTTGACGACCTCGACGACGGTACCTTTGTAGTGGTGATGGCCGGTGTCGTAGTCGAAGCCGTTCCGGATCGCCTCGTCGGTAAGCGTGAACGCGGCTTCCGCCGCCATGCCCGCCTCGGCCGAGCCGACCGCGGAGTTCGTGCCGTCCTTGTTCTTGGGCGCGACCGCGCGATACCGCTCGAACGCCTTCGTGGTGTCCTGCCACGCTTCGTCGACGCTCCCCGCGTGCGCGGCGCGCTTCGACTTCGCGACGTTGTATGCCGCTTGAACGACGAACTGCGCCGCCGCGTCGTTGTTCTTGTTCGTGTCGACGTAGTTCTTCATCGAAAGCTCGGCGCGCTGCCGAGCCGCCGCGTTGCCGCCGCTGTCGGGTGAGAACTCGTCCCACTTCTTCATGTCGGCGTTGGCCACGATGAAGTCCGCCTCCGCGCGATCTCGGGGGGAAGCGCCGAGCGCGACGAATCGCTCCTTCGCGCGCGCCATGCCGCTGGTGTCGCCGAGGCTCGCGTAGAGGCTCAGCGCCTGATGCGCGGCGGCCCGCTCGTCGTCCTGGGTGAAGTGCGAATTGCGGCTGATGGTGTCGAACGTCTCGGCCGCCTTCGGGTAGTCGAAGAACAGGACGCGCGCGTTCGCGAGGGCGTCGTACGCCATCTTGAGGAACTTGACGCGGTCCTCGTACTTCTTCGGATCGGCAGCGACCGGGGGGTTCGCCTTGGGGTCGCCGTGCTGGAGGGCGTTGAGCTTGTCCTCGCTCCCGTAGCGCGAGATGAAGAGCTCGTACATCGCGATGGCCTTGTCGTATTCGCCCACTTGCTTGTAGGCGTACGCGCCGTTCATCGCCGCTTCCGGCGCTTCGTCGCGATCGGGCGCCGCGTCGAGCGCCGTCTTGTACGCAGCGGCCGCTTGACGCCATTTCTTGTCGCGGTCCGGACCCGGCGCCATTTTCTCGGCGTCCTCGTACAGCTTTCGCGCGTCGAGGTAGGCGACGCCTTGCTGCACGGGCTTTCGAATGGCTTCTTCCGCCGCCTTCGTATCCTCGTTGTAGGCGCAGCTCTTCCCCTCCGCGAGTTTCCGGCTCTCCGCGGCGTTGTTCTCGAAGTTGCTCATGCTGATGAGCTTCTCCCAGGCCTTGTAGCCCCACTCGTTGACGCCGCAGTACTGCTGATAGAGCGGCGTGTAGCGGGCGCGCGCGTCGTTGAAGTGACCGTAGAGGAAGTAGTAGTCCGCGGCCTGGAACGCGTAGAGGAGGCCGTTCTTCTCGGGGTCCTTGTCGAGCGGAATGCGGGCGTTGTAGTCGTCGCGGACCTTCACCGCGTCGAGCACCTCGGGCGGGATCGGGTCGGTCACGACCTTCCGATTGTCGCCGTCGCCGGTGAACTTCACCTGGTCGCGCTTCTCGATGCCCTGAGCGCCGCCCGACGCCGTAAATTGTCGGTACTTGTCCTCGAGCACCTTCTCGGAAATGCTCACGAGGTAGTACGCGGCGGGCTGCAGGTACTTGTCGTCTTCATTCGAATCGCGGACGTCCACGGCGGCGTCCTTCGCACGCTGAAGCTCCTCGGGCGTCGGGGTTCTGCCGACCGCGATCTCGAGCACGACGATCCAGTACCGCGCGTCGGCGAGCCAGAAACGGCTCTCGTACGAATCGAGCGCGGTCGGGTCCTGTGCGATGTACGCGGCCCAACCGGTCTCGGCGAGCCGATATTCGGCGATCGACTTTTCGATCAGCGCGCGCTGCTCGGCCTCGTCGGTGAGCTCTTTCGCGCGCTGGAAGTAAGTGCGCGCGTAGTTGGTGTGGTCGGCGGCCGCCCGCTGGAGGCCGTTCTTCACGAGGTCTTCTGCTTTTTGCAGCGCCTCGGGGTCATCGCGGTTGGCGTCGGTCCACGGCGTGGTCCCGACGTACGCGGCGAGCTTGGTCCTCGCTTCGAGTGCTTTCTGCGCGTACTCGTCCTTCACCTGCGACCCGTCGGGCGCCAGACGCGCGAGCTGGTCGTACAGCTCGGCGATCTTATTTTGCATCGACGGGGCGTCCCGATCCATCGGGAACTTCTTCAACGTGAGCTCGAGCACCGCGATCGCGTTTCGATTTTGCGTGATCTCGATGAACTCTTGCGCGAGCGCCTTGTAGATCTCGACCGTCCACTTCTTGTCCTGCGGGATGAGCGCCGGATCTTGGACGCGGTCGATCGCGATCTTCATCTTGTCTTCCGCGACGACGGGGTTCGTCTCGACGTCGAGGACGTCGTTGCGCGGAATGTTGGGGAACTCGGCGGGCGGACCGTCGAAGTCGACGTAGGTGAGCGAGCCCGCGACGTACGTGTACGCTTCCTGACGGAAGTCCGCGCCGGGATCACCGGTCTTCGCTTCTTGCTCGTCGGCGTAATGGAGCAGGTTCACGAACCACTCGACCGCGGTCTTGTAACGCTGCTGCTTGAAGTACGTCCACGCACGCTTGTACATGGCGACGCCGTAGAGCGGCGGCTTCTGGTACTTCATCGAGTGCTCGTACGAGGTCATCGCGCGATTGAGCTCGTAGGGGCCGCCCGAAACGTCGATCTGATCGAAGTGGTAGTTGCCGATCTGCCACCACACTTCCGCGACGTACTTCGGCTCGTCGCCCGGCTCGAGGTGCTGCGGGACGGCCTCGCAGGTGTCGGGATACGGGTTCTTGTAACGGAGCTCGTCGTCGTCCTTCCGGAGCGTCGTTTGAACGGCAATCTTCGTCGCCTTGCCGCGCTTGCCGCCGAACGGGCTCTGATCGAGCGGGACCGGATGACGGTTGTACCAATCCGTCCAGAACTTCTCGTCGTGATCCTGCGGGAGCTTCTGCAGCTGGATCTTCGTCGAGTCGGTCGGGTCGTCCTTGACCGAATACAAGTTGTTGCAGACCAGCGCGCGCCACGCCTGCTGGCCTTCGGCCAGGCGCGACGAGTCGGTCATCGCATGTCCGAGGAAGTAGTAGACCCCGGCGATTTCCTCGTACTTGGGGAATTCACGGATGATGCGGCGATAGAGCGAAATCGCGGGGACCAGCGTCTTCGAGAGGTCTCCCTCGAAGTCGGCGCGCGAGCGCTCTTCGTAGAGCGCGGCGAGCCGGTACATCGCGTCGGGGGTCGCCGACGGATCGGCGTTCGGTCCGCTGTAGAGCGACACGAAGTTCTCTAGGCGGCGAATCGCTTCGTCGCGCGCTTCGGTGAGCCCCTTCTGTTCGACGCCGATCTCTCGATCGAGCGCCGAGAGCACGCGACGGCGCTTCTCCTCGTAGTGGTGGCGCACGATCATCGTGAGCGTGCCGCGATAGTCTTTCGCGTCGTTCTGATATTGCGTGAACTCGTCCTGAAGGCTCTTCAGCGTCTTCAGCTGCGCGTCGGTGGGAGTCGGCAAGCTCGCTACGCCGTTGCGCGGCGAGGTGCGGGTGCTCGCCGCGGCCGGCGACGACGACGGCGCAGCAAGGACCGGCGCCGAGCCGGCGCTTTCGCCCACGCCCGTCGTGGACGTTCCGCCGCCGGCTTTGGGCGCGCTCGGAGACGGCGCGCTCGACGACGATGACCCAGCCGCGGGCGCCGAGCTGCTCGGCGACGATGAGGCCGATCCGGACGGAGAGGTCGACGGCGAAGCGGGCGCTCCGCCGGTTCCGGTCTGCGCCACGGCGCGGAACGAACTGGTCGCCAGGGCGAGGACGAGGACTGACGCAATCGGACGAAGAAGAACGCGTTTCACTGCTGACCTCCGGCGTCGTCGATCACTTCTCGGAGCTCGTCGTTCAAGTCCTGTTCTTCCCGTGCTCGTTCGCGTTGCAGATCGCGCACGCGATACATCTGCTCTTCTCGAATTTCCCAGGCTTGCTGGACGATGCCCACGTCGGCGCGGAGCACGATGCTCTTCAATCTGTCTCGCACGAGCCCGAAGTTCTTCATCGCGACCTCTCCGATGAGGAGGCGCGCATTTTGATCCAGCGTGTCGAGGTGGTCGGCGTAAGCACGAATGTTCTCCGCCTCCGCGTCGACCTGCTTCTGCAAGTCGGCGGCACCGGCGGCCACTTTGTCGTCGAGGTCTTTTCGAATCGCGCCGAGACGCGAGTCGAGCGCGTCGGCCTTGGCAAGCGTTCCATCGATGCTGCGCGCGTACGCGGCAGTGTCGGAATCCGCCTGCCCCGACTCCGCGAGCTGAACCTCACGAGAGAGAAGCGTCTTGAACTCCGCCCGCGCCGTATCGTCGTCCACGAAGCGCTGGTCGCCGAAGCCGACCTGAATGCGCCCGAGCTCGAGGGTGTCGCGGTAGGACTGGATCCGATCGCGGTACGCCTGGAGATCTCGTTCGTTCTCCTGGAGCTCGGCGCGGAATCGCTCGAGCCCCGCCGGGTCCTGGACGCTGCCCGCCTTGGTCGCATCGTCGAGCACGCGCCGCAGTGCGTTCACCATGGCCTGTAACTTGTCCGCTTCGATGGTCAGACCCTGCAGCTTCTGCGAGACCTCGTTCCATTGGCGCTGACCGCTGGCCTCGCGCATCTCGAACTCCGAGTCGGTGACCGGAAGCCACCCGAGCCGTTTCATCAACGCGCGGCGGTCGGAGCGGATCTGCGCGATCTCTCCAGAGAGCGGCGCGTCGTTCACCCCGTCGAGTCCTTCGGCGAGCGTCCGGCGAGCGAGCGTCACCTTGTTCAAGAGCCCGAGCGTCCGCTCGAGCCCTGCCTTGAGATCCGGAAATGCACGCGCCCGCGCCGGCGACTGCAGGACGGCAGTCAACTTGCGAACCAGATCCTTCGACTTCTTGATGAGGTCGCGTGATCGCGCGACGTCATCGATCACGCCGAACACGCGATCGTCCTCGGCCGCTTCGCGCACCCAAGAAAGAACGGTGGGAGGCAACGCCGTGCTGGGAGCGGCGTCTTGATCGAACTGACCTTCGACGAGCCGGTCGTAATAAACCGTCGGATCGGTCGTGGTCGTGATGAAGGAATCGACCTGCGCGCGCATGGGGTCGAACTCCTGGCGGACGCTCTCGTAGAGCTCGAGCGCGCGATCGAACATGCCGGAACGGAGCATGAGGTCGGCGCGAAGCAGCGAGCCATCGGCGAGATGCAAGGTGGCCGGCGCGGTCACCGAGAGTACTTCGAGTGCGCGCTGCGCGCGCTGATAGTCACCGAGCCGCACGTAGACCCACGCGAGCTCGTACAGCATGTCGTTGAACTCGGGAGAGGTCCGGTCGACGTGGCTGTACGCTTCGGCGGCGTCGAGATAGTTGTCGGTCTCGTAGAAGAGCCGGCCGATCGCCATCCACGCGAGATCGATCACGTGGCGATGCGCGTCGGAGTCGGCCGGGAGCTCGGTCACCTTGCGGAACTGCTCGATGGCGGCGGCGAATCGCTCGGCTGCGGCGGGGCCTCCCTTGGCCGCGCCCGCGGCAGCCGGAGCGGGCGCGGGCTTCGCGAGCACTTCCTTCATCGACACGACGCCGAGCAAGTAGAGCGACTGGTGGTACCAGACGCTTGCCCGCGGAACGCCGTCGAGAGCGCCGCGCGCGCTCGCGAGATCGCCGCGGGCGATGTACGCCTTACCACGCGCGTACTGGAGCGAGCCGGACGCGTCGGACGCCGGAAGCTGGCTCAGCTTCGTGAAGACGTAGTCGAGCACGTCGCTGTGCTGCGTGCGGATCGAGACGTCCACGAGACGACTGAGCGATCGGCCGACGTAGGCGTCGAACGGCGAGACCATCCCCTTCTCGACGATGTCCTTGTAGTGCCGCGCGGCCGCGAGCCCCTGGTTGTCCTTGAAGTACGTCTCGGCGAGGAGAAAGTCCGCGTCGGCAAACGACGGCTCGGAGACCTGTCCACGGGTGTGCAGCTCGATCACCTGCTCGAGCACGTGGATGGCGCGGTCGTAGTCGCCCGCGCGCATCAGGAGCTCGCCCGCGACGATCCGACGATCCGGGGTTTCCCCTTTGGCTCGCGCCGCGTCGATCGCCGCCTGAACCGACGCCGTGTCGGTGTCCGCGGACTGAAGCGCGAGATCGGCCTTTTCTCGAGCCTCGCTCGAGCTGATGGCGAACGCAGAGTTTGCGCCGAGGAGCCCAGCTACGAGAGCGGCAAGCGCCCCACCGAGGGCGCCATGTGGCTTGGTCATTTTGATCCCGTGCTGATGGAAGCGCTTCCGGACACCGAGGGGGCGGCGATGGGCGCCGCGGCGGGCTGGGCATTCGTCGGGCTCGCGGGCTCGGTGTCCCCGCCACCCATGCTGCTACGAATCTTCTCGAGGTAGCGGACCGCCGGGCGCTGCTCGAGCGGAGTCGTCACGCCGCCCTTCTCCCACGCCGTCGCTTCGAGCTCGATGGTCTTCCCCTCGGTGATGGTGAAGGCGTGGCTCGACTTCACCTCGAACTTGTAGCCGCGGAGGTACGAGAAGACGCCGTAGCCGTGCCCACGGAGCTGGACGAGAACCTGGAGCGTGTGATCGCCCGGGGGAATCGACCCGCTGAAGATCGGGATCTCGGTCTGCGATGCGAGCGCGCCGGTGTCGTCTTGCTTGTTGTACTGGACCGCGCCGTCGAGCACGAAGAGCGCGCGCGTCAGGCGGAAGGCGCTGCTCATCTCGTTCTTGAACTTGATCTCCGCGCGCGCTCCGCCGATGCCGCCCGACAGGATCGTGTCGCTGAGCAAGCTGAGCCGCGTATGGCTGCGCCGGATCTGCTCTTTCAGCTCGTCGACCTTCGACTCGAGATCGCGCAAGCGCACCGCGTACGTCGCGCCGTCGACTTGCGTGTCCGCGGCAGCGCCGGTCGGCGCCGTCGTCGTCGGAGCAGGCGTCGCTGCAGGCGCAGGCGCAGCGGACGGCGTTGCCGCGGGCACCGCCGCGGGCGTTGCAGCCGTGCTGCCCTGCGTCGAAACGGTCGCGGAAGCGCCCGTCGTCGACGTTGACGCGCTGGTGGTCGACACGGCTCCGCCGGCAGCTAAGGTCGCTGGCTTAACCTTGGTTCCGGTCGCACTTTGCGCGGAGGCAGCGGACACGAGTAGCAAGGAAGCGAGCATCGCTCGCACGGCGTTTCGACGTCTCATTACTGGACCCTCTCTCAGTGAACTAGTCTCACCGGCATCGGCATCGAGCGACCGATGCCAGGCCGTTTAGCGCACACAACCTTACCAGGATGTGCGCAGTGCGTCGCAACCGAAGAAGAGGGGACGAAACGGCAATTAGCACGGGGGCGGTTGCCCCCGCCGTGGCGGATCTTCAAAGTCCACCAAAGACCGCGACGTCGGTTCGGACGTCTCAGGGGAAGCGGTCGCAAAAGCCGGCGCTCGGGGCGCTCCTCCCCGCGTCGCGGGGCACGCGCTGGCCCCGCCTCATCGTCCCTTCGAGACCGAGGGGATGCTTTCCCTCTTCACGAAGTCGCCGAACGCCGAACCATGGACCCCCAGACGTCGCACGCTCCGAGGACGATCGCGTCACCCGGGCAAGTCACGACGCCGAAGTGGGGCACGAGGACGAGACGACAGCGCACGTCACTTGGACTCCGCGGGCCCGGTCGCATTGGGTTCGAGCGAGCGCGGCGCGATCGCGAGCAAACTCTCAACGAGTGTTCTGTCTCGCAGCACCGCGCCTTTCCTGGCAGAGTACGGACCTGGTCGTTCGAGTTCGAGCGATCGATCGCGGGCGGATCCTGCGCGGCCGACTGTGGCCAGCGCAAGATCGAGCTCCCCATCTCAGCGGATCTTGGAGACGTAATCCTTGGCGGAGGCCTCGAGCGCTGCGGCGGACGAGGCGCTCATGTTGCGCTACCAGCGCGGCGATTCGAGCGCGTTCGCCTTCCTCGTCCGACGACACAAGGCGCCGCTCTACAATTTCGTGCTGCGACATCTCCGGTCGCAACCCGCGGCGGAAGACATCACGCAGGAAGCGTTTCTTCGCGTCGTGCAGCGCGCGTCGGAGTTCAAGCACGAGGCCCGGTTTTCCACCTGGCTCTATACGATCGCGAGAAATCTCTGCATCGATCACGCGCGCAAGATGAAGCACCGTCGCCACCCGTCGCTCGACGCACCGACGGACACCTCGGATGGTTCGCGCCCGCTCCTCGAGGTGGTCCCGAGCTCGAGCACGGAGAGCGACGTCGAGCGCGCGGCCGAATGGACCGCGATGCGACGCTCCATCGTCGCCGCGGTGGAGGCGCTTCCCGACGACCAGCGCGAAGTGTTCTTGCTCCGCGAGGTCGCGAACCTGCCCTTCAAGGAGATCGCCGAGGTGACCGGCACGCCGGAAAACACCGTCAAGAGTCGAATGCGCTACGCTCTCGAGCGCCTCCGCATGGCGCTCTCGAATTTCGAAGAATACGCGAGGGCGCTTCGATGAGGGCCGGGTAAGCCGTGGACTCGGAAAAGTTCGACAAGGTCGTGCTCGATCTTCTGTACGACGAGCTCGACGAGCTGACGCGTGCCTCCGCGCTGCGCCACCTCGAGCAATCCGGACACGCCAAGGCTCTGTATTCCGAGCTCCGCGCGACGCGAGAAGTCGGAAACCTGCCGCTGGTCGAACCGCCGGCGGATCTCGAAGAGCGGATCCTCGCCGCCGAGGCAGCCGCTCGCGCCGGCCGTCCACTCCGTCAGCGGTTCGGGACGTTCGTGTCGATCATCGCCGGCTACGCGATGCGCCCGCAGCTCGCCATGGCCGCGCTCTTGATGCTGATGGTCGGTTCGAGTCTTTTATTTTTGAGGGTGAAACCCGGCGAGACCAGCTCCGTCCAGGTGACGGAGCGCGGCGTCCCGGAATCCGAGAAAGAAGCCGTCACGGTCGTGCCGCTGAACGAGCCGCCGCCCGCGCCGAGCGCGGTCGGCGTCGAGCCGCCCGCGCGCGTCGCGATGAAGTCGCGCTCGGACGCGCCGCACGACGACGTCGCGGAGCGAGAGACGCGGCCGGCGTCGCCGCCGGCGGGCGCGGATCTCGATCGCCGCGCCGGCAAGGGCGCCATGGAAGAATCCGAGCTCGCCAAACGCGATATGCCGACCCAGGCATTTGCGCCGCCGCCGTCCGTTGCGGATAAATCGGCACCCGAAGGCGCGACCGACGACGGACTCGGCGCGGGCAACGGAGCGACGGCCGGCGCCGCGGCGACGACGACCAGCGGGACTGGCGCCGCGGGCGGCTGCGGCCACGACCTCGCCCACTACGAAGACGTCGCGGTCCGCGATCCGTCCGCGGCGGCGCGAAACGCGGCGCGTTTCGCGGCGGCCGCGTGCTACGCGGCGCTCGGTCGCGTCGACCGAGCGCGCATTTCGTACACGGCCCTCCTCGCCGTGCCGACGTACAGCGCGCGAGCGCGGCAAGCGCTCGACGCACTGTCGCCACCGGCTGCCACGGACGCCCCGGCCGCAGCGGCGCCGGCAAAGCCGTCCGCGAGCCCCGCCCCCAGCGAATGAGTCCCCACCATGGCGCCCGCGCTGCGCTGAGCGCCCCAAAATAAAGGCAGTGAGAACGACGCGATCGGCGTGCTGCCGGCGCGATACGGGCGATTCGCGCTCGCGTGATACCAGACCGCGGCGAGCGCGCGCTCAGTTCGTGATTTCGCGCACGTAGGCGATCGTGCGGATCGCTTCGACGAGGCGCTCGCGATCTTCCAGCGTGAGCTCGACGAACTGCACGCCCATCCCCGGGTTCCGATTTTCCGCGAGGAGGCGCACCGGGTTGATCCATTGCACGACGCCGGCGAGAGCGAAGGGCTGGCCCCCTCCGGGCGACGAGAATCGCAAGGTCATCCGAGTTCCGATGAGCAGCGGCTCGCGCGTCGCGACGAAGATGCC
>Ga0265320_10000711_pt1 | contig 25479 bp, 21 predicted proteins | sample 4827metaG_FD_202087 | JGI IMG/M metagenome (GOLD analysis project Ga0265320, IMG submission 202087) | Rhizosphere microbial communities from Carex aquatilis grown in University of Washington, Seatle, WA, United States - 4-8-27 metaG | ecosystem: Host-associated > Plants > Roots > Rhizosphere >...
AAAATTTGCTCGCCCGGCGCGGCCTTTTTTTGCAAAATTTCCCGGCGCGAGCATGAAAGCCAAAATCATCATCACCCCCAAAAAAGCCGTGGTGGATCCCCAGGGCAAAACCGTCCAGGTCGCCCTCGAACAAATGGGGCACCAGGGCATCAAGGCCGTCCACGTCGGCAAATACCTGGAAATCGAACTCGACGGCACGGACCGGGAAGCCGCCCGCAAAAAGCTCGACGAGGCCGCGCACCGCTTTTTAAGCAACCCGGTGATTGAAGATTACAAGCTGGAGATAGAATGAAGACGTGGGGCTTGAAACGTGATGTGTGAGCTGGTTCACGTTTCACGTTTCACGTTTCACGCATCACGAACATGAATTTTGCCGTTTTACAATTTCCCGCCTCCAACTGCGACCAGGACGCCATCCACGCCATCCGGCTGCTCGGCCATTCCGCACGGTATGTCTGGCACAAGGAAAATTCCCTCGGCGATGCCGATGCCGTCATCGTGCCCGGCGGCTTCAGCTATGGCGATTATTTGCGCTGCGGAGCGATTGCACGGTTCAGTCCCGTGATGCAGGCGGTGAAACAATTTGCCGACAACGGCGGGCTGGTGCTGGGGGTTTGCAACGGTTTTCAGGTGCTGACCGAGGCCGGCCTGCTGCCTGGCGCACTTGTCCGCAACCGGGATCTGCAATTCCATTGCGAACACATTTTTCTCAAGACCGTTACGCCCGATTCCCCGTTCTCCAATAAAATTCCGGCGGGAAAAATCCTTCGCGTACCCATCGCCCACGGCGAAGGCTGCTACTTCGCCGACGAGGAAACCCTGGCGAAGCTCAAGGCCGGCAACCAGATTTTGTGGCAATACTGCGATGTGGATGGAAACCTGACCGACAAGTCGAATCCCAACGGTTCGCTCCAAAATATTGCCGGCATCTGCAACGAACGCCGCAACGTGGCCGGCCTGATGCCGCATCCCGAACGCGCCTGTGAACTGGCGCTGGGCAGCGACGACGGCAAATGGATCTTTGAAAGTCTGTTTGCCGCGTTGAAAAACAGGACCGTCACGGTTGCAGCGTGAAAGGTTTGAGAAATGGCGAACGACTGGTTCAGAAAGACAACTGGGAGCGAAGCTGACCAAGCTGATTTCTTTGTGCGCCTAAAACGCTGTCGCACCGCCTACAACAAAGCGCAGTGTTTGCGAATTCAAGCTAGTCATCTCGAAGGCATTGGTTCGCATGAAATGCTGAGAGCGTCCCTGGAACTTCTAGACAAATTGTTCGCCGAATTCCCAGAACAAACACAGTTAGCTTCGGTTTACAGCCAGAAAGCAAGTTGTTTGGCCAATTCCAACGAAGAATCCCAACGGGATTCCGGCTTAAAGCCCAAGGTTGCGAGGAACGAGCTACCTTGGGTCAGCGCATCGCACGTCAACAACCCCAACGGGGTTGTGGCTCGGCGGAGAAAACGTGGCGCAACCCCGTTGGGGTTGAGAACTTTCACGGCAACCACCCAGGGTAGCTCGTTTCTCGCAACCCTGGGCTGGTTGACACATTCCCGTTGGGATTGCAGAGGCCAAATGATTTTCCGCACTGCGCCTAGTTCTTTTCTCCAATTGCCATTTCAAAAAGGCATCAGGACTAAAACCGTTTCACAAAGAATCGAATAATTTACGCCATGACCGAACCTGCCATCACCCCTGAACTGGTTGCCAAACACAACCTCACACCGGAGGAATACGTCCACGTGAAGGAAATCCTCGGGCGTGAGCCGAGCTACACCGAGCTGGGCATCTTTTCGGTGATGTGGAGTGAGCATTGCAGCTACAAAAACACCCGTCCGTTACTCAAAACCTTTCCGACCAAATCCAAAAAAATCCTCGTCGGCGCCGGCGAGGAGAACGCGGGCATCATTGACATCGGCGACGGCCTGGCCATTGCCTTCAAGATCGAGTCGCATAACCATCCGAGCGCCGTCGAGCCGTTCCAGGGTGCGGCCACGGGCGTCGGCGGCATCGTGCGCGACATTTTTACGATGGGCGCACGGCCGGTCTGCGCGGTGAATTCCCTGCGTTTCGGGCCGATTACGGAAAACTTTCCGCCCTCACCCCGACCCTCTCCCCCAGGAGAGGGGGAAGCAATCCGAGCGAACGGGAAGCATTCTGCAAGTTCAGCAACGACGTCCGCTACTGGTCTCCCTCTCCCGGGGGGAGAGGGCCGGGGTGAGGGCGAGCAAAGTCCTGCCGCCGAAGGCGCAAACTTGGAAATCGGAAATCGCAAATCACAAATCGCAAATAACCGCCGCCTCTTCGCAGGTGTGGTGAACGGCATCGCGCATTACGGAAATTGCTTTGGCATCCCGACCATTGCCGGCGAAGTTTATTTCGACAAAAGTTACGAAGGAAATCCGCTCGTAAATGCTTTTTGCCTCGGCGTGCTGCGGCACGAACAAATCGCGCGCGGCGCGGCCAAAGGCATCGGCAACCCGGTGTTCTACGTCGGCCCGGCCACCGGTCGCGACGGGCTCGCCGGCGCGGCGTTCGCGTCGCAGGACCTGACCGAGGAATCCGCCGAGCAACAGCGCGGCGCGGTGCAGGTGGGTGATCCCTTCATGGAAAAACTGGTTTGCGAAGCCTGCCTTGAACTGCTTGCCACCGGCGCGGTCGCGGGCATTCAGGACATGGGTGCCGCCGGCCTGACCTGTTCGACCTGCGAGACCGCCGCCCGCGCGGGCACGGGCATCGAGATCGAACTCGACAAGGTCCCGCAGCGCGCGCCGAACATGAGCAGCTACGAAATCATGCTTTCGGAATCGCAGGAACGGATGCTCATCATCGTTCACAAAGGTCGCGAGGTTGAGGTAAAACGCATCTTCGACAAGTGGGATTTGCCATGGTCGGAAGTTGGTGTGGTCACGGATACCGGTCGCATGGTCGTGAGACACCACGGCCAGGTGGTCGCCGACATCCCGGCCAAAAAGATTGCGGATGAATCGCCGATTTATCATCGCGAGGCGAAGGAACCGGAATATTTGAAAGCCGTCCGCGCCTTCCGGCTTGACGCAATCCCCCAGACCCCAGATCCCAGACGCGATCTCCTGAGGCTGCTGGCGTGGCCGACGATTGCGTCGAAAAACTGGGTCTATCGTCAATACGACCACATGGTGCGCGACGGGTCGGTGGTCTGGCCGGGCAGCGACGCGGCGGTGCTGCGCATCAAGGCCGATTCATTGCCGGAACTGAATGGCCGCGCTACACCGGAAAAACTCATCGCCATCACGGTGGATTGCAACGGTGTTTACGTTTATCTCGATCCTTACGAGGGGGCCAAGGCGGCGATGGTCGAAGCTTGCCGTAATCTGGCTTGTTCCGGCGCGGTGCCGCTGGGCACGACCGACAACCTGAACATGCCCAGTCCGCTCAAGCCGGAGTTGTTCTGGCAGATCAAGGAAAGCGTGCGCGGCCTGTCCGAGGCGTGCCAGGCTTTCAACGCGCCCGTCACCGGCGGCAATTGCTCGCTCTACAACCAGAGCCCGGCCGGTCCGATCGATCCGACGCCCACGGTCGCCGTCGTCGGCATCATTGAAAAACTGGAGCACGTCACGACGCAATGGTTCAAAGACGAAGGCGATGCGATTATTTTGCTGGGCGACGCCATTGATCAGGATGATCCGTTGTTTGGCCTGGGTGGAAGCGCGTATTTGCAGGTCATTCATGGGCAAAAGAACGGCACACCACCGCGCTGCGATCTGGAAAAGGCGCGCACCTTGCACACGACCCTGCTCGGTTTGATCCAATCCGGGGTGGTGAAGAGCGCCCACGATTGCAGCGATGGCGGGCTGGCCGTTTGTGTCGCCGAAAGCTGCATCAGCCGGCTCATCGCGCGCGAGACGCCGCGATTGATCGGGGCGCAAATTGATTTTTCATTGGTGGGGCGAGCGTCCTCGCGAGCCAATGGGCAGGCGGACGACGGCTCGTCAGGAGCCTCGCCCCACCGATTGGATGCCTTGCTCTTTGGTGAGACGCAAAGCCGCGTGGTCATCACCTGCCAGCCGCTTGACGCCACAAAAGTGGTCGAGCGGGCTAAATTGATGGGAGTTCCCGCCACCCTGGTCGGCCGGGTCGGCGGCGACAAGCTCACGGTAAAAACCGCCGGCGGAGAATTCTCCGCGCCGCTCACCGAACTGCACGACGCGTGGTGGAACAGCATCGCGCGGGCGATGGCGTGACCCATTGCGCTCGCGGCGGTCTAATCGCTGGATGAGAAGGCTTCACCGGCCAAGAACGAAATCAGCCTCGACGCTGATGGAACTCCTGGTCGTCATCGCCATCATTGGAATTCCGGCGGCGTTGTTGCTGCCGGCACGGACATGCGTGAAACAAAAGGCTCAACAAATTCAGTGCGTCGGAAATTTGCCCCAGCTCGGCGTGGGACTACAAACCTTTCTGGCAAATTGAAGTTTTAGCGGCGCGTCGGGAGACCGCCGCATGATTCGGAGAAACGACGGCGCGCTTCTGGGGCGCTGCTACGGGTCAGGTTGCCGGAATCCTGCCTGACCGACTTTGGAGTGTGCGTCCAAACGCACACCTCCGTGGTTGAACAGGAGCAGTGAACCCGCTGTCGACTCCTGCACGGGTCACAATAACCGATTGCAATCGGCTGCCGGAAACGTAAACTGTGCGACCGTAAACCATCATGCGACAATTTTTGACCATTGCCACCAATGCCTTCATGGAACTGATCCGGCAACCGGTTTTTCTTTTGCTGATGACGGCGTCCGTGCTGTTTGAGATTTTTCTGGCCGTGCCCTATTACTTTGCGCTGGGAGATGACATGAAACTGGTCACCACCAGCACCCTGGCGGTGATGCTGCTGTCGGGCCTGCTGGGCGCGGTGTTGAGCGCGTCGGCATCGCTGGCGCGTGAAATTCGCACCGGCACGGCGCTGGCGGTGCTGTCGAAGCCGGTCGGGCGCGCGCAGTTCTTTCTGGCCAAGTACGCCGGACTCGCCGTCGCGCTGGCGCTGTTGTCCTATGTCAACTTCATCGGGGTGCTGCTGGCCAGCTGGATGTCGTTCGATGCCTACGGCAAGACCAATCTGCCCGCGCTCGGCATCTTTGCGGCAGGAGTGCTCCTGGCTTACGCACTGGCGGGCTTCAGCAATTTTTTTCTGCGGCGGCCGTTTGTGAGCGACGCGGTCCTGGCATTGGTGGGGATGGCCACCCTCGCGGCCTTTCTGATTTTCCATTTCGTCAGACAAATGCAGACCCTGGGGGTTGAGGCGCACGTCGATTGGCGGTTGGTGCCGGCGGGAATCCTGATCCTGTTTGCGCTGTGGATTCTGGCGGCGCTGGCGCTCGCCTGCTCGACGCGGTTGGACACCCTTTCCACCCTGGCGATCTGTTCGGCGTTCTTTTTGGTCGGCCTGGTGTCGGATTATTTCTTTGGCACCCGGGCGGCAGCCGGCAATTGGTGGGCTTCGGCGCTTTACACCGTTGTTCCAAACTGGCAGCTTTTCTGGCTCGCGGACGCCCTGGACATGGGCAAAAGCACGTTCCACTGGGGCTACGTCGGCAAGGCCTTTGCCTATGTGGTCGCTTACGCGGGGGCGACGCTGGCGGTGGGCACGGTCCTGTTTGAAGAACGCGAATTGAGTTGAATGAAGAATTCAAAATTAACAATGAAAAATGTGGAACCCGCGGGCGCAAGCCACAGCCGCCAGTTATTAATTCTTAATTCTTAATTTTGCATCATTTATTTCTGTGGAACGCAACGTTCAAAAAAACGGTCTGGTGAATCTGGTCGCGGCCTTGATGATTTTCATCGCCGCATTTGTCGTAACGGCCTACGCGAATTCATTGGCGGGGCAGGCCGGCTCGGTTTTCCTCGGTCTGGGCATGCTCGTGGCCTTCATCAGCTGGTTCCAGATGCGGCTCGACGAAAATGAGCGGCTGGAACGGCTGGAAGTCGAGGAACTCGCCCGGACCCGGGGCGAATCCACGCTGTTTGAGTCAAAGGCCGCGGAGATCTTTCCGGCCCAACACGCGCGGGTGCAATTCGAGCGCTTTTTTGTGCCGGGCTTTGGCGTGCTGTTGTTCCTGCTCGAAGCGGGCGGCGCGTGGCTGCTCTGGCGCTGGATGGCCAAAGCCGCCGCCGGCGTGGCGCCCGAACGCGCCCTGCCGTCCCTCTCGTTGTTCGCCATTTTTGCCCTGTTGCTGTTTTTGCTGGGGCGCTTTTCCGTGACCATCGCGCGGCTGGAAAATCACCGATGGTTGCGGCCCAGCGCGAGCTTTTTGCTGGCAGGAGCCTATGTCTGCTTCGTTACCGGGCTCGGCATTGCCGGAAACTGGATGGGATTCCCGAAACTGGACTTCTATGTGGCCCGGATCCTGTGCGTACTGCTCGGGCTGATGGCGGTGGAAATGCTGGTCACCTTGCTGCTGGAAATCTACCGGCCGCGGCTAAAGGGCAAGATCGCCCGGCCCCTTTACGAGAGCCGGCTGGTCGGCGTGCTGGCCCAGCCGGAAAGCCTGTTTACGACGGCGGCCCAGACGCTGGATTACCAGTTCGGCTTCAAGGTTTCGGAAACCTGGTTTTTTCAGTTGCTCCAGAAGAATCTGCTCCTGCTGTTGCTGGCCCAACTGGCGGTGTTGTTGCTGTCCTCCGGCGTGGTGTTCATTGATGCGGGCGAACAGGCGGTGTCGGAACGATTCGGCAAGCCGGCCGGGGTTTTGGAACCGGGCGCCCATCTCAAATTGCCGTGGCCGGCGGACCGGATCTACCGCTATCGCACGGAGCAAATCCAGACGTTCGACGTGGGCTACACTCCGGATCTGCAAAGTGAGCAACAGAAAACCATCTTGTGGAGCCTGCCGCATGCCAAGGAGGAGAATTTTCTCGTGGGCAACCGTGCGCCGGTCACGGTCCAGGATGCCAATGCCGACACGAACAACACACTCAAGGCCCCGCCCGTCAGTCTCATCACGGTCAGCATCCCGGTGCAATTTCAAATCACCAATGTGCTGGCCTGGGCTTACAATAATGCAGATCCGGCCAGCTTGTTGCGGGATCTGGCCACGCGCGAAGTGGTGCGCTTTCTCGCCGGCGTGGATTTGAATGACATCATGTCATCCACCCGCCTGGAGGCGGCGCAGACCTTGCAGGCGCAAATCCAATCCGCCGCGAATGACCATCAACTCGGGGCCAAAATCATCTTTGTCGGGCTGCAGGACATTCATCCGCCGACGCTTGTCGCCGGCGATTATGAAAAGGTCGTGGGGGCGGAGCAGACGAAGCTGGCCGCGATCCTGGCCGCCCGGGCGGAGGCCATCCGCACCAATGCGCTGGCCCTCGCGCAGGCGTTCACCACGACGAATCTCGCCGACGCAAAACGAGTGCAACTGGTGACCGCGAAGTTCGCCGAGGCGGCGCTGTTCACCAATCAGATTCCGGCGTTTGAGGCCGCCCCGGCGGTTTACAAGCAGCGCACCTATTTTCAGGCCTTTGCCAGCGCGACGGCCAATGCCCGGAAATATGTTTTGCTCGTTACGAACACCTCGGACGTGGTGATTTTTGACCTGGAAGACAAAGTCCGCGCCGACCTTTTGAATTTGAACGTGCCCTCATCCCCCAATAGTTCATCGCCATGAAACGGAATACATTGATTGTTCTCATCGGGACCGTGCTGGTCATCATCACCGCGCTGTTGTTGTTTGTTTTTCAAGTGCGCAAGTCCGAGGTGGCGGTCGTGACGACGTTCGGCCGGGCGGGGCAGGCCATCACCAACGCCGGACCGTACTTCAAGTGGCCGAAGCCGATTCAAAACGTCTATAAATACGACCAACGCATCCAGAATTTTGATGATAAATTCAGTGAATGTCTCACGGCGGACAGCACCATGCTGCTGACCAGCGTTTATGTCGGCTGGCAGATTTCCGACGCCTCGGTGTTTCTCTCGACCTTCCCCGGAGATTCTTCGGTTTCTCTGCCCAACGCGCAGGGAAAGCTGGAAGGCATTTTGCGCACCGCCAAGAGCGCTGTGATCGGCAAGCACCCGCTGTCCGATTTTGTAAATGCGGATGCGCAAGACTTGAAATTCAGCGCGATTGAAAAGGAGATTGAACAGGAGGTCCAGGTCCAGTTGAGCACGAACAACTACGGCATCCGGCTCCAGTTTCTCGGGTTCAAAAAAATCGGCCTGCCGGAGAGTGTGACCCAGACGGTTTTCGACCGGATGAAATCGGAGCGGCAGGTGCTCATCAGCCGGGCGGAAAATGAAGGCAAGAAGGACGCGCAAATCATTCAGTCCACGGCGGACAGCGAGGCCGTCCGCACCATCGCCAACGCCCAGGCCATCGCCACCGGCATTCGTGCCCAGGGCGAAGCCGAGGCGGCGAAAACGCTGTCCACGTTCCAGCAAAATCCCGAACTGGCGGTTTTTCTCCTGCGCATCAACGCCTGGCAACAATCCCTCAACCAGCGCTCGACCTTGATTTTCGACGAACGCTACCCGCCCTTTGATTTGTTCCGCAATCTGCCCGCGAACACACCGGGCCGCCAGCCATGAGCCACGAACACGATCATCCGCATCCGCCCGGGCATCCGGCGCCCGCGCCGATGTTGCCCGACGACACCGGTTCGCAGGCGCTGGCTGAGGCGCTGCGCAGCAGCTTTGCGATTGTCAAGGTCGCGATGCTGCTCATGGTGGTCGCCTTTTTCAGCTCCGGCTTCTTTACCGTGGGACCCTCGGAAAAAGCGGTCATCCTTCGTTTTGGCAACCCGGTCGGCGGGGGCCAGAAGGCGTTGTTGGGCGCGGGCCTGCACTGGTCGTTTCCGTATCCCATTGACGAAGTGGTGAAAATTCCCATCACGGAAATCCAAAAGGTCACTTCCACGGCCGGCTGGTTTGCGACCACGCCGGAACAGGAATTGAGCGGTGAGGAATTGCCGGCCGGCCCGTCGCTCAATCCGGCCGTGGACGGTTACGCGGTCACTGCCGACCGCAACATCATCCACGTTCGCGCCACCCTCAACTATCACATTGACGAGCCCATCAAATACATTTTTGATTTTTCCTCCGCCTCCAATTCGATTCAGGATGCGCTGGATAATGCGCTGTTGTGCACCGCTGCGAAATTCAAAGTGGACGACATTCTCACCCGTGATCGGGCGGGTTTCCAGGACGCCGTACTCCAGCGGGTCAGCGAGTTGGTCGATCAAAGACAGCTCGGCATCGCCATTGACAATTGCCAGGTCCAGAGCATCGCCCCGCGACAGTTGAAGGAGGTCTTTGCGCAGGTCACCATCGCGCGTCAAAATCAAAGCAAACAGATCAATGATGCGAACACTTACAAGGACAAGACCTTGCTGGCGGCCACCGGGCAGGCCAGCGCCATCACCAATGAAGCGGCTGCGGTCAGCGCAAACTACGTCAAATATGTCATCGCCGACGCCGGCGCCTTCAATGATCTTTTGCCGAAATACGTGAGCAATCCAAACCTGTTCGTCCAACAGCGGCTGGTCGAGGCCATGAGCCAGGCGTTGACGAATGTGCAGGACGAGATCTTTTTTTCTTCGCGCGCCGATGGCAAACCGCGCGAACTTCGGCTAATGTTGAATCGTGAGCCGCCGGCGCCAAAAACGGCGACGGCGAATCCTTAGCAAAGTATGCAAGTTACATCGCTTTTGAGTCACCACGAACACGAGCACGGGCCCGAATGTGGCTGCGGCCATGACCATGAACATTCCGTTGTGCATTTGTGGCAGGCCGTGCTGGGCGTGGTCTTTGTCCTCAATGCTTTCATTGTGGACTGGCTGTTCGTGCAGGGCGGCACCGTCGCCAGCAGCAGCGCCTTCATCGGCGCCATCATCCTGGGCTATCCCATCGTCGTCACCGCCATCAAGGATTTGCGCGTCGGCCGTTTGAGCATCAACGAGCTCGTCGCCATTGCCGTGCTGGCCGCGTTCGCCTCCGGCAATTACAAGGTCGCGGGCGTGGTTGCCTTTTTCATGTTGATGGGTGAAATCATCGAAACCCGCACTGCCGAGGGCGCCCGCGCATCCATCGAATCCCTCATTCAACTTACGCCCACCAAGGCGCGGCGGATCAAAAAAGACGGCAGCGAGGAGGAGGTGGCGGCCAGTGAACTCATCATCGGCGATGTCATCCGCGTCCGTCCCGGCGACAACGTTGCGGCCGACGGCGTCATCACCAGCGGCCAGGGCTCATTCAACCAGGCCACGATCACCGGCGAATCATTGCCAGTGGATAAAAAGTCCGGCGACGAGGTTTTTGCCGGCACGCAGAACCTGACCGGTGTCCTGGAGATCAAGGTCAGCCGGGCCGGGGAAGACACGACGCTGGGCCGCGTGCGCGAACTGATTCTGGCGGCCGAAAAGACCAAGCTCCCGATCATGAAGATCGTGGACCAGTACATGGGTTTTTACACGCCGCTGGTGCTGGTCATCGGTGCGCTCGTCTGGGCGTTCACGCACGAACTGGACCGGGTCATTGCCGTGTTTGTGGTGTCGTGCCCCTGCGCCTTCATTCTGGCAACCCCGACGGCGATGGTGGCCGCGCTATCCGCCGCCGCCCGGCTCGGTATTTTGATCAAAAACGTCGCCGACATTGAGGCCGCGGCCCGGATTAACGCCTTCGTCTTCGACAAGACCGGCACGCTTACCACCGGCCAACTGGCGGTCAGCCGGCTGATGCCGCTGGGGGAAACCAAGCCCGCGGAACTGTTGCGAGTCGCGGCGTCGGCGGAAAAATACAGCAACCATCCGACGGCCCGGGCCCTCGCGCAAATTGCGGGCGAAGCCGGCGTGCCGCTGGCCGAGCCGCAGAATTTTTCCGAGGCGGCCGGCCGTGGTGTCAAGGCCGAGGTGGGTGGCGCCAGGGTTTTGGTGGGGCGTGCGCAATGGCTCAAGGACAACGGCGTGACCGAGGATTTTGTGAAGTCGGTTGACCTTAACGAGACCGAGGGCTGGAGCTTGATTTTTGTGGCGTCCAACGGCAAATGTATCGGCTGGGTTGGACTGCAGGACCAGACCCGCGCCGAAGCGAAGGAATCGCTTGCCGAACTCAAGGAAGCGGGAGTTCGCCGTATTGCCATGGTTTCCGGCGATCGCCAGGCGGTGGTGACGCGGGTGGCGGCTGAAATTGGTTGCGAAGAAGCGAAAGGCGATTGCCTGCCGCAGAACAAGGTCGAGTTTGTCCGCGCCATCAAGGCGAAAGGCTATCGGGTGGCCGTGATCGGTGACGGCGTTAACGACGCGCCGGCGCTGGCGGCGGGCGACATCGGTATTGCCATGGGCGCCGCGGGCAGCGAAGTGGCCATCCACAGCGCGACCATTGCGCTGATGAACAATGACCTGCGCCGGCTGCCGTTTTTGGTGAGACTTTCCCGCAGCACCCGCGCCGTGATCAACCAGAATTTCGTGTTCGGCGTCGTTTTTATCATCGTCGGCTGGACGACGACTGTGTCAGGGTACATTGGCCCGATAGCCGCCTCCATCCTGCACGTTGTCGGTTCGCTGATTGTGATTTTCAACAGCGCCCGCCTGGTGCGCAAAGGTGAGGAACTGGAACATTTCCATCCCGAGCCGGTTGAACCCAAGCCCGGCTCCGGTTCACGCCCCGAAGCCGCCGGTCAGTTGATGCCAAAAATGGCGTGATGGCTGTGATATTCTTCTGACCCATGCCCGTCGCCGAATTAAATCCAAAACCGGAAATCGGAAGTCATAAATCCGAGGAGGTCGTTGTTTCCATTCGCGGTTTGACCAAGGTGTTCAAGGATTTCTGGAACCGGCCCAAGGCGCGCGCGGTGGACAACGTGGATTTTGACGTGCGGCGCGGCGAGGTGTTCGGTCTGCTCGGTCCGAATGGATCCGGCAAGTCCACCACGGTGAAACTGTTGCTCGGCCTGCTCAATCCAACGAAGGGACACATCGAGGTGTTCGGCCATTCGCCGCGCCACGTGCAGACCAAATCGCGCATCGGATATCTGCCGGAGGAATCCTATCTTTACCGCTACCTCAACTCGCGCGAGACGCTCGACTTCTTTGGAAATCTTTTTCATCTCGGCAAGGATGAACGCAACAGCCGGATCGAACAATTGCTCGAAATGGTCGGGTTGAGCCAGGTTCACCTGCGTTCCGTCGGCGAATTTTCCAAGGGCATGCAGCGCCGCATCGGCCTGGCGCAGGCGCTCATCAACGACCCGGATCTGGTGATTCTGGATGAACCGACGTCCGGTCTCGATCCCATTGGCTGCCGGGAGGTGAAGGATTTGATTCTGGCGCTGGCGCGCCGGGGCAAGACGGTGATTTTGAGCAGCCATCTGCTGTCGGACGTGGAGGATGTCTGCGATCGGGTGGTGATTTATTACGGCGGCAAAATCCAGGCGATGGGCACGCTCAAGGAACTGCTCGCCACACCGGACGCGATCCGCATCACCACGCCCGCGTTGCCGCGCGAAACCATGGAGCGCGTGCTGGAAATCATCCGCCAGGATGTGGCGGCGGACAAGGTTCGGATTGATACGCCCACGCAGAATCTGGAGAGCTACTTTCTGGATGTGGTGCAAAAGGCGCGTCAGGCTGCCGCGGTGACTTCCGGTGCGATGTCCGGCGCCCGGGTGGCTGCCTACCTGCGCGCGGGCGTCGAGGCAGCATCGCCGGACGAAAAAATCCTGGAACGGCTCGCGGCGCCGGCGGCCCAACCCACTGCCCCACCGCAGTCACCAGTACGAATTGCGGCGCCCGCCGAAAATGACAAAAAGCTCGAAAGGTTGACCAAAGCTGCAGAACCGGCGGGACAGCCGGCCCGGCCCGCGCCGGTGGAAAAGCCGGAGGACTTGTCCAAGGCCGATGAGAAATTATCGTCCCTGCTCGGGAAGCCGAAATAAAATTTACAGGAGCCGACGTGAGGAGGCTCTGACCACGGTGCGGACTTAAGATGAGACTCCTCACGTCATCTCCTACAGACAGAAATTAATGCAAAGATTGCTCGCCATTGCCTGGTTGACCTGGAAGGCCGCCTTTCGATTCCGGCTGTTCTTGGTCATGGCGGTCTTGTTGCTGGCGGCGGTGGTGGGCCTGCCGATTTTGATCAAGGATGATGGCACGGCCCGCGGGTTCACCCAGATATTGCTGACGTACACGCTGAGTGTCATCACCGTTCTGCTTGGCCTTTCGACCCTCTGGCTTTCGTGCGGCACGCTGGCGCGGGACATCGAGGAATGCCAGATCCAGATGGTGGCGACAAAACCCATCGCCCGCTGGCAAATCTGGCTGGGCAAATGGCTCGGCATCATGTCGCTGAATGCGGCGTTGCTGGTGTTGTCAGGGGGCTGCGTCTATGGCCTGCTGCAATGGCGCGCCGCGAAATTGCCGGCCGCGGAACAAAGTATCTTGCGCGAACAGGTGCTCGTGGCGCGGGGCTCGGCGAAGGAACCCGTCAACGATGCGGCCATTGAGACGGAAACCGAGCGTATTTTGCAGGAACGTCTCAAGAGCAACCCCGTGGAAAAGGTGGATGTGCCGGAAGTGCGCAAACAAATCCGCGAACTGGTCAAGTCGGATTTGCAACTCGTGCCGCCGGGATATTCACGCCCCTGGCAGATTGACCTGGGCTTCGCCAAAAATTTTCTGAAGGGCAAGCCGCTGCAATTGCGCGTGAAATTCAACACGGCGCAGAAAAGTGCGTCCGGCACCTTTCTGGCACTGTGGCAGGTGGGGGAGCCGGGAAAAACCGGGATTTGGCGCACGGAGATACCCATGAGTCTCGCGCCGGACACATTTCATGAGTTTCAGATCCCGGCGGACCTGTTCGACGAAAAGGGTGTGTTGAGCATTCTGTTCGTGAATCCAAACGACACGGCGCTGCTGTTCCCGCTCGAGGATGGCATGGAAGTGCTTTACCCCGAAAGTGGGTTCACCCTGAATTTTATCCGCGGCCTGGGAATCATTTTCTGCTGGATGGCGCTGGTGGCGGCGTTGGGGTTGATGGCCGCCAGTTTTTTGACGTTTCCGGTGGCGACATTCTTTTCGCTGGCAGTTCTGGCGATGGTACTGTCCAGCGGGACGCTGGCCGAGGCGGTGGATGCCGGCACGGTCGCGAGCGGCAACTCGGAGACCGGCGTCATGGGGCATTCCGGGGCCGACAAGGTGTTGATTCCCCTGTTCAAGGGTATTTTGACAGTAATCAAATTGGTGAATAATTTTTCGCCGATCGATTTGTTGAGCAGCGGGCGCAGCATTTCCTGGACTGAACTTGGCACGGCCTTCGCGCAGATCGTTTTGTTGCTCGGCGGCATCCTCGGCGCCATCGGCATCTTGTTGTTCAACCGGCGCGAACTGGCCACGGCCCAGGGAAACCAATGAGCGCGCGGGCCAGAAAATTTATTTTGCTGCTGCTGGCGGCGGGGTTGCTGGCCGGTTCCGGCCAGATGCAGAAGTTGTTGAATCGCGACCGTGACCAATTGGGATTGACCCGCGCTTCGGCGCTGGAGGGCGCGCCGCCGGTGCTGGCGTTCACCACGGTTGCGCTGGGCGGTTTCCGCGGGTTGATTTCCAATTATCTTTGGATCCGCGCCAACGATTTGCAGCTCGATGACAAGTTTTTCGAGGCGGCCCAGCTCGCGGACTGGATCACGGCCCTGGAGCCGCATTTCACCCAGGTCTGGCTGTTTCAGTCGTGGAACATGGCCTACAACATTTCCGTCAAGTTCAAGGACGCTCCGGATCGCTGGCGCTGGGTGGAGCGGGGCATTGAACTGTTGCGGGACGACGGCCTGCGTTACAACCCCAATGATATCCTCCTCCATCGCGAATTGGCCTGGTTTTTTCAACACAAAATGGGTCAAAACCTTGACGACGCAAATTTGTACTACAAGCAGCAATGGGCGCGGGAAATGACGCCGTTCTTTGGTCCGAACGGGACTAATTTCTCCGAATTGCTGCAGCCGCAAACGGCCGAGGCCGCGGCGCGGATGCAATTGTTCACCAACAAATACAAAATTGACCCGGTTTTCGCGGAAAAGGTGAACGAGGAATGGGGTCCGCTCGACTGGCGTCTGCCCGAAGCCCATGCGATCTATTGGGGCGCTCTCGGCCTGGCCAAGGCAAAGGAACATCCCGACAAGGTCCAGGCGGAGGATTTGATCACGGTGCGCCGCAATATTTACCAGTCCATGCTCCAGGCGCTTTATCACGGGCGGTATATTGCCAATCCCTTTAACAATGCGTATGAGCTGGGTCCGAACCTTGACCTGGTTCCCAAGGTCAATGAAGCCTATGAGACGATGATGGGGGAGGATCCCAAGTACACGAACAACATTGCCACGGCGCACCGGAATTTTCTGCGCAGCGCGGTTTATTTTCTTTACGAGAACAACCGGGTGGCCGACGCGGCGAAATGGTTTCATTATCTGGGTGAAAAATATCCTGACAAACCGATCATTGATGGCGATCCCACCTCCTTCCCGCGCAATGTGAACCTCGATCAATACGCCGTTGCTGTCGTACAGAGCGATATCAATGAAACATCGCAGGAACGTGTGACGTCGGCGGTCCAGGGCCTCCTCGTCCATTCCTATTCCGAACTGGCTCTCGGGCAGGATGACCGTTTCAACGGTTATCAGGCGCTGGCCAAAAAAGTTTATACGCATTTCCAGGCCGCGATTTCCGGCATGAAAAACAACGCGCGCCGTGTGGGCCCGCCACCCTTGGCCGACATCAACCAAGCGGTGCTGGACCAATTACTTGACCCGCAAGAAGGCATGCCCTACGCCGCCCGCGCCATCATCCGCTCGCAACTGGGAATGCCGGGCGAAACCAACGCGCCGACGGAAACCATTGCGACCAATGCGACCGCGGCCATCACCATTTCGCCCACCAATACACCTGCCACCAATTCGGCCGGCAAATGATTCGGTGGTGAGGCTCAGCGCAGTTGCCTTTGGGCATTTCGGTCATATTGACCGCAAATGGGTGGTGTTCGGAGCGCGGAGCAATCCTCTGTGCTCGGCCCGGCAGCACCCCAGATTCGTGAGATTGCTTCATGCCGCGGCTTTGGTATCCTTATCCCTCTGTGACGGAAAAAAGATCCAATTCCCGCCCCCTGCGAGTCGGCCTGATTTCGCTGGGCTGTGCCAAGAACCTGGTGGACGCCGAGATCATGCTCGGCGCGCTGCTCAAGGACGGAGTGGAAATCACCAACGATGCCACCCAGGCTGACGCCGTCATCGTCAACACCTGCTCGTTCATTGACGCCGCGCAAGAGGAGAGCGTGGACACGATTCTCGAATCCGCCGAGGTCCGCGCCGCGAAAAATCGCGGCCAGAGCCTGATTGTTTCCGGCTGCCTGACGCAACGTTTCCGCGACGAACTGCCAAAACTGTTGCCGGAGGTGGATGCGTTCATGGGTATTGACCAGGTTGCGCAGGTGTCGGATATCGTCAAGCAGGCCGTGGCCCGACGCGCAGAAAAAGTCCAAGGCCCAAAGTCCAAAGTCCAGAAGGCCAAGGTCGTTTCCCGCCTGGCTGAATTGGAGAAGAACCGTGCGTCCTCCGAACACGAAAAAGAGGAATCGCTTCGTGGAACTGGAAAATTTGGGAAAACCAAAACCGTTGTTAAATCAGCAAGGCCATCCTCCATCCACCATCCTCCATCTTCGCCGATTCTGGACGTTACCGTACGTCCAACCTTCATCCCTGATTTCGGCACGCCGCGTTTCCGCCTTACGCCCAGACATTTCGCTTACGTAAAAATCGCCGAGGGCTGCAACCATCCGTGCAGTTTCTGCATCATTCCCCGGATGCGCGGCTCGCATCGCAGCCGGCAGCAGGCAGACATCGTCGCCGAGGCGAAGGCGCTGATTGCCGATGGCGTACAGGAATTGAATTTGATTTCGCAGGACTCGACCTATTACGGCCTTGATTTGCGACCAAACCACAGCCGCGCCATTTCGTCGCCGGAGAAGTTTTCCGCGGCGGCCAGGTCGCTTTCCGCCGATGCCACGACCATCTGCACCTTGTTGCGCGAGTTGAATGCGCTCAAGGGCGATTTCTGGATCCGCCTGCTGTACACGCACCCGGCACATTGGACGGATGAACTCATCTCAACCATCGCCGCCTGCCCAAAGGTGGCGCGTTACGTCGATATCCCGCTCCAGCACATCCACGGAAACATGCTCGAACGGATGCGGCGCGAGACCTCGCAGCAATACATCGTGGATTTGCTCCGGAAGATCCGCGCCGGCGTCCCGGGCATCGCGCTGCGGACAACGTTTATCGTCGGTTTCCCCGGCGAGACCGAAGCGAGTTTTGAAACGCTGCTCGATTTCATCCGTGAGACCAAATTCGAACGGCTCGGCGTGTTTGCCTATTCCCAGGAAGGCGGCACGCGGGCCGGGGCGATGACCGGACAGATTCCCGACAAGGTGAAACAGCAGCGCCGCAAGCTGGCCATGGCCGAACAGCACAAGATTGCCCGGCAGGTTTCCGAGTCCTTCGTCGGCCGCACTCTCAAAGTGCTCGTCGAAGGCAAGGCCAACGAAAAACAATTGCAGCAGGCCAACATTTCATCGTGGGAACATGGCTTATTGCGCGACCAGCAAACTCTCAACTCTCAACTCTCAACTCTCAACTATCTGATCGGTCGCGGCGAAGCTGACGCGCCGGACATCGACGGCCGGGTTTACGTTCGCGGCAAATTGCCGATTGGGGAATTCGCCCAAGTCAAAATCGTCGGCCACACGGACTACGATTTGATTGCCGAACCGGCCTAACTCTTCTAAAACGAGGCCGTCAACATGGCTACCATCGTTTTTGACATCGAGACGTCCGCGCTGCCGCTCGACCTTTTTGACGAGACGCAGCAGGAATATCTTTTCCGTGAGGCCGGAAAGATCGCCGATGAGCCGGCCCGCGAAACCAAACGCGCCGAAATCCGGCAACAGTTCAATCTCTGGCCGTTCACCGCCCAGGTGGTTTGCATCGCCATGCTCAATGCCGAGTCGCTCCGCGGCCAGTCACTGTTCCTGGCCGAGGATTTCGAGGAAGAGGCGGGCGAGGGCGGGCCGGTCGAGTTTGTGCCGTGCGCCGACGAAGCTGAGTTGCTCACGGCGTTTTGGGACGTGGCCAAGCATTATGATTCGGTCGTGACGTTCAACGGGCGTGGCTTTGATGTGCCGTTCATTTATCTCCGTTCGGCACTGCTCAATGTGCCCATCTCGAAGAAGAACTGGCTGGGCTACCGTTATGCTGTCGAACCGCATTGCGACCTGGCGGAGCAATTCACGTTTTATGGCGTAAGCGGGCGTGAGGGCGCGGCCCGGCGATTCAACCTGGATTTCTACTGCAAGGCCTTCGGCATCGAGTCCCCCAAGAGCCACGGCGTCACCGGCATGGACGTAAACACGCTGATGGCCGAAGGAAAATTTCGTGAAATCGCCGAATACTGCCTGCGCGACGTCCGCGCCACGGTCGAACTTTACCGGATCTGGAAGGAAAGACTGGCGGGGATCAAGTGATGTCCGAAGTCCAAAATCCAAAGCCCAAAGGTGCCGTGCTGATTTGTTTTGCGCTGAAAGAAGAGGCCGCGCCATTCCGGAAAATCGAAGCGGGCAAATCCCGGATTTCCATTCTCGTCACCGGCATCGGGCGGAAGAATGCGGAGAAATCGGTGCGCGAATTTCTGGCCGGTGGGGTGGGCGTCCCCGCGAGCCGCTCACAAGACGCCCCGTCCGGCCAAGCCCGGCTCGCGAGGACGCTCGCCCCACCGGAATTGGTTCTGACCTGCGGTTTCGCTGGCGGATTGAATCCGGATTTGAAACTCGGTGACGTGGTTTTTGAAATCCCTTCGCGTAGCCGCCGAGGTGACGAGGCTCAAACTGAAAACGACGAAACATTAGAGGCTCCTTATGTCAGCGGCTACGAACAATTGATCGCCGCCGGCGCCAAACCGGCAAAGTTTTTTTGCGCCGATTGCATTGCCACGACAAGCGGCGAAAAGAAAAAGTTGCGCGCTGAAACCGGCGCCGACGCGGTGGAGATGGAATCCGGGGCGATCCATGCAGTCTGCCGCGAGCGCGGGATTCCCTGCGCAACGGTGCGGGTAATTTCGGATACAGCTAACGAGAATTTGCCGCTGGATTTCAACCAAGTGGCCAAGCCGGACATGAACCTGGATTATGGCAAGCTGGCCCTGGCCATTCTCAAATCGCCGGGGAAGATCGGTGCCTTGATGAAGTTGCAGAAAAAAACGCGGTTGGCCGCGGAACGGTTGGCAGCCGTTTTGGAAAAGATCGTTTCTGCTTAGAGCTTGTCTGAAAATGGAGCGGCGGGCCTCCCGGCCTGCCGCCCGGAAGAATCGCCGGCCTGCCGCCGCTGCCCGGGAATTCAAAAGCGTTAATAATTGCGGACGGTTTTTTCCGCCGGCTGGAAGCCCGGCTCTACGTCAGCCAAGATGGCTGACGCTACATTTTCAGACAGGCTCTTTAACGCAGAGACGCAAAGGACGCAGAGTGGCGCAAAGAACAACGGTCATAATTTGTGCTGCCAAGCTGCTGTTAACAATCTCTGCGACCCTCCGCGTTCTCTGCGCCTCTGCGTTAAGATCCGCTGCAAGCTTATGGTCCGACCGCCGTCAAACTCATTTTAATCCCGTTTCCGACTGGCTGATCGCCGGTGCCGGCGCCGGCTTTTCCTTTTGATGTTCGCTGTAGCTGATAAAGGCCGCTCCGAGCATGATGAGCGCCACCCCGCTCCAACGCATGGCGTCCACGCGCTCATGCAGGAGAAATTGCGCCGCCAAGGTCGTCATCACGAAGCTGATCGCCGTCAGCGGCCAGACGAAGCTCACGTCGCGCTGGCCGAGCAGGTAATTCAGCAGGATGAAGAAAATTGTTTCCAACAACAGGCCGAACAGCACGTCCGTGTTCGTGAACCAGTTGCCGATCAGGGTGACGACATTCTTCCAGACCGGGAGGGTGCCCTCGCGTTCGGTGTATTTCGCTCTGATTTCGTTGATGCCTTTTTTCAGGGCGATGACGCCAAAGGCCTCAAAGGCGAAGGCGATGAAGAGAATGATCAGAATTTTTGTCATAAAATTTCTTTTTGTTTGTCACGAAACACACGACAGACGCGACGATCCAATTTTGGATCTGCTGGTTCTGTTCAAGCTTTCGCGGATTCAACTATAAATCCTGGTAGCGAATCAATTCGACTCCGAGTTTTCTTACCAGTTCCTTCACGCGCGGACTGACCAGCGCGTCGAATTCGTGCTTAAATTTGTCGAGGGACGGATGCGAGTAAAGCTCGGAATCGCCCGGCGGCAGTTCCGGCAACAGTTTTAAAACGTAATCCTCGTCCACGAAGGAATCCTGCAGCAGGCCGAAGGTGATTTGCGCGTGCTTGATCCCGCGGCGTCGCAGCGGTTCGCGGGCGCGTTTGGACAGGCGATCGTGGATGAACGCGTGCGCGACGCGATAAAACCAGCGTCCGCGCGCCAGGCGTTGACTGCGTGCGAAACAATCGCGGGTGAGCCGCAGGTGCCGGATGCCGAGCTTTTCTGCGTCTGCCATCAGAATTTGGAACACGGTTGGATGCAGGTGCAGATGCAGGTGTCCATTGACATGGTCGAGGGGCAGGCCGGTGGTGCGGAACCGGCCGAACTGGGCATGGATCTCCGCGCGCACTTGTTCGCGCAGACCGCGATGGAAAAAGTATTTCAAGCCGACGCCAACCGGGTTATTGCTGAATTCGCCTTGGTTGTTGACCAGACCAGGAATTTTTTCCGAAGGCAGAGCCGAATGTCCCATCAGCAATGTGAGGTGCAGCCCGACACCCAGTTTTGGATTTTCCTTTGCCAGTTGAACCGCCTCGTCGAAGCCGGGTTCATTCACCATCAGGCTGGCCGAGGTTAAAATGCCTTCGCGATGCGCCCGGATGACGGCGGCGTTGATGGAGCGGGAACGGCCAAAATCATCGGCATTGACGATGAGACGGCGAAGAGATTCCCGGTTGCCGATCGCCGATGGCGGATGGTTAACGCGGTCCATAGTTGGATGCGGTTGCGCCGACGACAAACCGCAACCAGCTTTGAAGAATCAGAAAGGTTTTGTGTCCATTGCTGAGCCGTGTCGGTTGCGGGCCGAAGACATTGAATTGGCGCGATTCCAATGTGAGCAGCAGCCGCCAATAAACCGAGCCCATCAATTCGGCGGCAACCATGGCCCGGCGATCCTCGGCGGGCAGGGTCTCGCGGGCGAGGCAATAGAAATTCCTGGCGCGGGCGGCAAGGTGCCCGGCGAGTTTGAGGTAACGTCCGGAATATTCGGAGCGCAAAATTTCTTCGGGCGTGACCCCAAATGTTTTCAAATCGGCGAGCGGCAGATAAATCCGGCCGCGTCCGGCATCGGTGCGGACGTCGCGCAGGATGTTGGTGAGCTGCAGCGCCTTGCCGAGGTAAACGGCATAGTCGCGGCACGCAGGGTTTTGGTAGCCGAAAATTTCGATGCTCAACAGGCCGACAACCGAAGCAACACGATGGCAGTAGAGTTCGAGGTGTTCGAAGCTTACATAGCGCTGGACATCCAGGTCCATCTCGCAGCCCTTGATCAATTCGTCGAACAGCGCAAACGGGAGCCGGAATTCGCGGATGACCGGCTGCAACTCGAGATTCACGTCAAATTGTGGGGCTTCATTGTCGCACGCGCGGCGAATGTCCGTGCGCCAGGCGGCGAGCTGCTCGCGGCGTTTTTCCACCGGCACGGAATCTTCATCCGCCACGTCATCCACCTTCCGGCAAAAGGCATAAAGCGCGGACATGGCGTCCCGTTTGGCGCGCGGTAAAATCACAAAGGCCAGCGCCAGGTTGGAGGCGCTTTTGCGGGTGATCGCGCGGCTCTGGTGCATTTACGGGCGGGGCGTTGGCGGCGGCGGGCCGGAAGATTCTTCCTCCCGGCGGATCGGCGGCAGACCTCCGGCTTTGGAAAGGGTGAGTTCGCGCGGGTGGGAGTGGTGATGATGATGATGGTGTTTACGCCGCCGCCGCCGGGACCGGCGAAAGAAAAACATCCAGATCAAGCCGCCGGCCGCCACCAGCAGAAAGACGCTGGTCATGACCAAAAAATCCAACCATCCCGGCGTCATCCGGCTGGTGACTGGTATTACGCTGCCCATGGCATCAAAATAAAATCAGGCCTGAATTTTCCGGTTAAAAGTCACGGACTTTCTTCCGGGGCATTGTCGCTGAAGTCCATCTTCAGCCGTTGCATCCGGTAACGGAGCGAATGCCGGGTCAATTTAAGCTGCTCGGCGGTGTGCGTCAGGCTAAAATTGTTTTGTTCCATCGCCCGGGAAATCAGTTCGCGTTCCAAGCGCGCCATCGCGTCATCGAGCGATTCATCGGGCGCGGCCTGTGCTGCCGCGGTCTTTTGCAAACGGGTTTCAACCTGGAAATCCGGCAGGCTGGACGCCTGGATTTCCGGCATGGTTTCCAGGATCAGCGCGCGTTCGATGACGTTGCGCAATTCGCGGACGTTGCCGGGCCACGAATGCGACAGCAATTTCTGGCCCGCGGCGGGCGCCAGGCCCTGCGCGTTCTTGTTCATCGTGGCGCGGAACATTTTCAAAAAATGGCGGGCCAGCAACACAACATCCCCCTCCCGGTCGCGCAGCGGCGGCAGGCGGAATTGCACGACATTCAGGCGATGAAACAAATCCTCGCGAAACTGGCCTTCGGCAATGGCCTGCACAATATCGCGGTTGGTCGCGGCGATAAGGCGGACGTTGACCCGGAGTTCCCGGGTGCCGCCGACCCGGGTGAAGGTGCCGTCTTCCAGAAACCGCAGCAATTTGGCCTGCAGCGATTTGCTCATGTCCGCGATTTCATCGAGAAAGATTGTGCCGCTGTCGGCTTCTTCGACCCGGCCGGGTTTTTGTTTCAACGCCCCGGTAAAGGCGCCTTTTTCGTGGCCGAACAATTCGCTTTCCAGCAGGGTTTCGGGAATGGCGGCGCAGTTGATGCGGACGTAATTTGATCCGCGCCGCAGGCTCAGCCCGTGCAGGGCGCCGGCGACGAGTTCCTTGCCGGTGCCGCTTTCACCCAGGATGAGCACCCGCGCGTCGGTGGGGGCGACAGTCTGGATCAATTTCCGCAACTCGCGAATCTTTTGCGATTCACCCACGATTTGCTCGAGGCCAAAGATTTCATTGGCGCGCGAGCGCAGGGCGGCGTTTTCCTGCAGGAGCCGGTAACGCTCGGCGCACCGGGCGACGGCATGCAGCAATTCCTCCGGCGCGAACGGTTTGGACAGGTAGTCAATCGCCCCGGCTTTGATGGCTTCCACGGCCAGTTTGGGGGTGGCATAGGCGGTGAGCATGAGGGCCGGCAGGTCGGGCCATTGGTTGTGGAGCTTGGCGAGAAATTCATAGCCGCTCATGCCGCCGAGCCGGGCATCGGTGATGACCATGAAGAATTCCTCGTGGGCCAGCAGGTTCAGCGCTTCCTCGGCGGATTCGACCGTGTGGGTGGCATAGTTTTCGCCCTTCAGCACCGTCTGGAGGGACAGGCGCATGTTCTTCTCGTCATCCACGACGAGCACCGGTGGCAGTAACACACTCATTTGGATGGTTTTGACAATGCTTTCGCAGGAAAGACTAACGTAAATTTTGCACCTTTTCCAAGCTCGGATTCCACGCGCACCGATCCGCCGTACAGTTCAACGTTGTGCTTCACGATTGCGAGGCCCAGGCCCGTGCCGCGTTCCTTGGTGGTGTAATAAGCCTCAAAGATCCGCCCGATCTTGTCCGGGGCAATCCCCGGGCCATCGTCGCGCACGGAGATTTCAACTGAATAATCACGACGGCTGCTGGCGGCGACAAACAGGTTGCCCCGTTCCGCGAGCGCTTCCCGCGCATTGAGCATGAGGTTTGAGATCGCTTCCGACAAATGGCCGCGTTGCATCAACAAGGGTGGAAAATCGTGACCGAACTTGCGGTGAACCCGGATGTTTGTCGGAACGGCGGGGGGAAACACCTGGGCCAGAGCCCGTTCAATCTCCTCGATGACATTGAGTTTTTCGACATGACCTTCGCTCAATTGCGCGTAGCCCATGATTTGGGTGATGACCTGGTCGGCGCGGGCGACTTCCTCCTGGATGATGTTGATTTGCTGGGCCAGTTCGGTTTTGACGCCGGGCAGGGCGCGTTGCAGGGAAAAGGCGGCATTATTGATGATGGCCAGCGGATTCTTGATTTGATGCGCAAATTCAGCGGCGAGCCGGCCGGCAGAATGCAATTGGCCTTCGCGGAGGGCAAATTCCCGGGCTTCCTCGAGAGCCAGACGTTGGCGTTCGGCCAGCACCTGCACGCCATAACAGCAGGCCGTCAGGAGCCATAACATGAAAAGTCGCGGCAAGTCCGGTCCACTGGCATTTTCTGGCGGCGTGGAACTGTAAGGCATGTCGCTCACCCGGATCGGCCGGTTAGGCCGGGAAATCCGGTTGGTATCCGGGAAGGAGCGAAACCCATTCGTGCTGGCGGGGCGGAAGGCAACCGAGGGCAGATTTCCGAAGGTCGGGTCCGGCACGTTGGCGTACAAGGTTCCCGCGCCCAGGTAGAAGAGGCTCAAAAACAGGTTCAACGCGATTTGCGGTGTTGCCAGGGGAATGCTGATCGCATTCAACACGATCATGCCGGGAAACATCCAGTAGGTGGTGCTGTCAAAGCCGCCCGTCAGAATCATCAGTTCCGCCACAAAGAGACCGTCCAGCAGCCCCAGCAAAAATACGAGCCATTGAAAAATGCCCGGCGGGAACCGGCGCCAGAGCAACAGGACAATGGCCGCCAGGACGTTGCCGGCCACATAAATCAGAAAGTATCGCTGCAACGTTTCCTGCACCACCCAGCGGACGGTCAGTTCCTCGGACAACCAGCCGGCATAAAACAGGTAGTAGAGCACGACCGCGATGACTCCCACCTTGACCGGCAGAACGATGTGGAGCTGTACGGTGACGATCCGTTCGGCCTGTTGCGGCGGTTCCGCCGGGGAAGTCGCCAGCAACTTGGGCAGGCCTTTAAACGTTTGCCAATCCAACGGTTTCATGGGCGGAGACCGCGTTCGGATGGATGGCCCTTCAAGCCAGCAGCTTGAGGGCGCGCGCCGCCACCTCTTCCACCGGCCACATCCGGCCAATGCCTTCGTAGCCGCACGAAAGCATCCCTTCATCCGGCCCGATGAATTCTGCGCCGCGCGCCTTCAGGGTTTTGACATTCTGTTGCGTGGCCGGGTGCAACCACATTTTGCCGTTCATCGCCGGCGCAATTAGAATTTTTGCCTTCGGATTCAACGCCAGCGCCATGCAGGTCAAGGCATCGTCCGCCAGTCCCTGCGCCAGTTTTGCAAGCACGTTGGCTGTTGCCGGCGCGATCAACAACAGGCCGGCCTGATCGGCGAACTCAATGTGCGTCGGTTTCCAGC
>Ga0265320_10000713_pt1 | contig 25439 bp, 21 predicted proteins | sample 4827metaG_FD_202087 | JGI IMG/M metagenome (GOLD analysis project Ga0265320, IMG submission 202087) | Rhizosphere microbial communities from Carex aquatilis grown in University of Washington, Seatle, WA, United States - 4-8-27 metaG | ecosystem: Host-associated > Plants > Roots > Rhizosphere >...
CCCGACCCGGCCCGCCGCCTTCTGCACGGCCGCGGCGGTCAGTGCCGCCCCGATGCCGTGGCTGCGCGCCGCATAGCTCAGGCACTGGCGCACGGTCAAATCGTTGTAGAGGCCGTAGAAGTCCGGCAGATAGCCGAGCGCGGCGTGGATCTCGCGCGGGCTGACGGTCGTGTCGAGGCCGTTGATGACCACCTTGCCCGAATAGGGGTCTTCCAGCGCCGCCAGGCAGCGCAGCAGCGTGGTCTTGCCCGCGCCGTTGGGCCCGACGAGCGCCGTGATCGTCTGATCCGCGACCGTCAGCGACACGCCCTTCAAGGCGCGTGCGGTAGGGTATTCGTAGACGAGAGAGTCGACTTCGATCATGGACCAGCGCGAATCCGGACGGTGCGTCCGGCGATCAGACCTATCATATCGAGCGCCAATGTGACGGAATAGCGGCATGGAGCGTGCAGAAAAAAATTCGCGCCTCGGCTTGGGCACGGTGCAGTTCGGGCAGGCCTATGGCGTCTCCAACGCGCGCGGCCGCGTGCCGCAAGACGAGGTCGGCGCGATCTTGCGGCGCGCCGCGCAGGCCGGTCTGCGCACCCTCGACACCGCCGCCGGCTATGGCGAGGCCGAGGCCGTGCTGGGCGCCCTGGAGGACGCCACGCGGCCGTTTCGCCTCGTCACCAAGACCATCGCGCTGAAAAACGGTCTGGATGCCGTGCTGGCGCGTGCGCGTCAGTCCGCCGCGACGCTGAAGCGCAAGCCGGTCGATCTGCTGCTGGTCCACGCGGCCGGCGATCTTGCCGGTCCCGGGGGCGACGCGCTGTGGCGCGCCCTGCTCGGCCTGCGCGACGAAGGCCTGTTCCGCGGCATCGGGATCTCGGCTTACGTCGCCGACGATCCGGTGGCGCTGGCGCGGCGCTTTCGTCCCGACGCGATGCAGGTGCCGTTCAGCCTGCTCGACCAGCGGTTGCTGGAGAACGGCGCCCTCGCCGCGCTCAAATCGCTGGACATCGAAATCCACGTCCGCTCGGTCTTCCTGCAGGGTCTGCTGTTCCTGCCCCCGGACAAGCTGCCGGCGAAACTGCAATCGGCCGCGCCCTACCTGCGCGCCGTGCGCCGACGCATCGCGGAGGCCGGCGCGACGCCGCTCGCCGCCGCATTGGCGTTCGTCCTCGGCCGGCCGGAGGTCGACGTCGCGCTCGTCGGCGTCACGGCGCCGGGCGAGTTGGAGGACATCCTGGCGGCCGCCGCCCTGCCCGCGCCCGGCATCGATTGGAGCGCCTGCGCGCTCGATGACGAGGTCGTGCTGACCCCGTCGCTGTGGTGATCAGGAAAGCTCGGCCAATTCGCGCAAGACATCCGCGACGCGCTCGACATCGGCCTTCGACATTGCCGGAAACATCGGCAGCGTGAGAATCTCGCGATAGCGCTGCTCCGCCACGGGGCAGAGGCCGGGCGCATAGCCGCGATCGCGGTAGAAGCTGTGCCAATAGACCGGCGCGTAGTGCACATTGGCGCCGATGCCGCGGCCGCGCAGATGCGCGAAGGCGCGGGCGCGGTCGATCTTCAGCATGGCGAGGTCCAGGCGCACCACATAGAGGTGATAGGCATGGGTCCGGTCGGCGTGCACGCGCAATGGCCGCACATGCGCGATGCCGTTCAGCGCCTGCTCGTACCAGTCGGCGACGGTGCGCCGGCGCGCCACCCATAGCGGCAGGCGTTCGAGTTGCGCCAGGCCGAGCGCGCATTGCACGTCGGGCAGGCGATAATTGTAGCCAAGCTCCACCATGTCGTAGGCGAACGTGCCGTCGGTCTCGCGTTTGCGATGGTCGCTGTCGATGCCGTGATTGCGGAAGCGCCGCATGTGGTCGGCATAGGCCGCACGCTCGGTCAGCGCCATGCCGCCTTCGCATGTCGTCAGATGCTTGACCGGATGGAACGAGAAGCAGGAGATATCGGCCAACGTGCCGACCTTGCAGCCCATATAGGTCGCGCCGGGCGCGTGACAGGCATCGGCCACGATGGCGATGTTGCGCTCCTTGGCCAGCATGCGCAGCGCCGCATAGTCCGCCGGCTGTCCGGCATAGTCGACCGCGACGATGGCCCTGGTCTTCGGCGTGATCAGCGTCGCGACGCTTTCGGGATCGATCAGCAGCGTACCCTCTTCGACGTCGGCGAACACCGGCGTCGCGCCTTCGTACACGGCGGCATTGGCGGACGCGGCGAAGGTGATGGCCGGAACGACGACCTCGTCGCCTGTGCCCAGATTCAGGGCCCGCATCGCGGCATGCAGTGCCGCCGTGCCGCTGTTGACGGCCACGCCATGCGCGGCGCCGCAATATCCGGCAAAGGCCTTCTCGAACTGCGCCACGCGCGGGCCGGTCGTCAGCCAGTCCGACGTCAGTGCCGCAACCACCGCCTTGATGTCGGCGTCGCCGATCTCCTGGCGGCCATAGGGAAGAAAATTTTGTGCCGGCGCGGACGTGTCGCGATCAGGCATAGGACATCTGCAGCAGGGTCTGCAGCCCGCGCACATCCAGCGCCTCGGGATTGGTGTCGCTGGAATAGGAGAACCCCTCGGGCACCGGCACCGCGCCGCGCGCCAGATAAGCCTCGCGCGCCTGCGTGGCGAAGCTCGCCAGGATGATGAAGCGATCGTTCAGATCGACCGTCCAGTGCGAATCGTCGGCCGGGATCATGGTCTCGTGCAGCTTCTCGCCGGGGCGGATGCCGACGATCTTCTGCTCCATCTTGGGGCTGATCAGCCGCGCCAGGTCCGTGATGGTGGTCGAGGCGATCTTCGGGACGTAGATTTCGCCGCCGCGCATCATCTCCATGCTGGAGAGCACGAAGTTCACGCCCTGTGTCAGCGTGATCCAGAAACGCGTCATGCGCGGGTCGGTGATCGGCAGGCTGTCGGCGCCGTCCGCCATCAGCTTGCGGAAGAACGGCACGACCGACCCCCTGGAGCCGAACACATTGCCATAGCGCACCACCGCGAATTTCGTCCCGTCCGCGCCGGCCAGATTGTTGGCGGCGACGAAGATCTTGTCGGAGGCGAGCTTGGAGGCGCCGTAGAGGTTGACCGGATTGGCCGCCTTGTCGGTGGACAGCGCGATCACCTTCTTCACGTTGCGGCGCAGCGCCGCGTAGACGATGTTCTCGGCACCGAACACATTGGTGCGGATGCACTCGAACGGATTGTACTCGGCGGCCGGGACCTGCTTGAGCGCCGCGGCGTGCACGACGTAGTCCACGTCGCGCAGCGCCAGGTCGAGCCGGTCGCGGTCGCGCACGTCGCCGATGAAGTAGCGGATGAAGGGATATTGCGACATCGGGAACTCGAGCTGCATGTCGGACTGCTTGAGTTCGTCGCGCGAATAGATGATGACGCGGCGCGGCTTGTAGCGCGCGACCACCGTCTTCAGGAAATGCTTGCCGAAGGAGCCGGTACCGCCGGTGACCAGGACGGACTTGTCGTTCAAATCGAGCCAGGGCTGGGTAAAGTCGCGAAAGGGTGTCGCGCAGGCGTCCGGTGCGACCGGTTCTGCGGCAACCGGCGTGCGCGCGAACGCGACGGCGGGCATACTCATGGGCTATGTGTCCTCTTCGACCTTTGCAGTCTCGCCAAACGTCCTTAACAAGTGGTTCCGGAAAAGCTCGAATTGTCGTCATTGGACCGTCACCGCAGGTGTGCTAGCGGTCGCCAAAGGTTAGCGAGAGGTAAACCACATGCGCATCGCGATGATCGGAACCGGCTATGTCGGCCTCGTTTCCGGGGCGTGCCTGTCGGAGTTCGGCCATAACGTCGTCTGCGTCGATAAGATCGCGGAAAAAATCGAGGGTTTGCGAAGGGGCCAGATTCCGATCTACGAGCCGGGCCTGGACGAGGTCGTGACGTCCAATAGCGAGGCCGGTCGCCTCAGTTTCGAGACCGATCTCAAGATTGCGATGAAGAATGCCGACGCGGTGTTTATCGGAGTGGGCACGCCGCAGGGCGAGGATGGCAGCGCGGACCTGTCCTATGTCTATACGGCGGCGCAGGAGATCGCGGCCAATATCGACCGCTACATGGTCGTGGTGACGAAATCGACCGTGCCGGTCGGCACCAGCCGTGAGGTCGAGCGCATCATCCGCAAGGTTCGTCCCGACGCACAGTTCGACGTCGCTTCCAATCCCGAATTCCTCCGCGAGGGTTCCGCGATCGAGGACTTCCGGCGCCCCGACCGTGTCGTGGTGGGATGCGAAAGCGACAAGGCGCGCGAGGTGATGCGCGAGATCTATCGCCCGCTCTATCTAAACGAGACGCCGATCCTGTTCACGAGCCGCGAAAGCTCCGAACTCATCAAATATGCCGCCAACGCCTTCCTCGCGACCAAGATCACTTTTATCAATGAGATGGCGAACATCTGCGAAAAGGTCGGCGCCGACGTGCAGGATGTGGCGCGCGGCATCGGCCTGGACGGTCGTATCGGCACCAAGTTTCTCCATGCCGGTCCAGGCTTTGGCGGCTCCTGCTTTCCGAAGGACACCCAGGCGTTGCTTAGAACCTCTGAGCGGGTCGGCGCACCGACAAAGATCGTCGGCGCGGTGGTCGAGTTCAACGAGTCGCGCAAGACGGACATGGCGCGTAAGATCGAGCACGCCTTCGGCGGCGTGCAGGGCAAGACCATTGCGGTTCTCGGCCTCACCTTCAAGCCCAACACGGACGACATGCGCGACGCGCCGAGCCTCGTCATCGTGCCCGACCTCCAGGCCAGAGGCGCCACCATTCGCGCCTTTGACCCCGAAGGCGCGAAGGAGGCGCGCAAACATCTCAACGTCGAATTGTGCAAGGACGCCTATGACGCGATGACCGGCGCCGACGGCGTAGTCATCCTCACCGAATGGAACGAATTCCGCGCCCTCGACCTGCCGCGCACCAAGACCCTGCTCAAACAGCCGCTGATGGTCGACTTGCGCAACATCTACCGCCCAGGCCCTATGGCGGCGGCCGGTTTCACCTATGTCAGCGTCGGACGCGGGGCCGCGACGCCGGCCTCAGTCAAGTGAGGAAGCCGCGTTCGCGCAGATAGGAGACGATCGCCGCGGCGTGCTGCGCCGCGTCGCCCGTCACGGTCTCGATACGCAACTCGGCGCGCTCCGGCGGCTCATAGGGGCTGTCGATGCCGGTGAAGTTCTTGATCGTACCGGCCTTGGCCTTCAAATAGAGGCCCTTGGGATCGCGCTGCATGCACACCTCAAGCGGCGTATCGACGAACACTTCGATGAACTCGCCTTCGCGCAGCAATTCGCGCGCCATGCGGCGCTCCGAGCGGAACGGCGAGATGAACGAGACGAGCACGATCAGGCCGGCATCGGCGAACAGCCTGGCGGCCTCACCGACGCGGCGGATGTTCTCCACCCGGTCGGCATCGGTGAAGCCCAGGTCGCGGTTGAGGCCGTGCCGGACATTGTCGCCATCGAGCAGATAGGTGTGGCGGCCTTCCGCGAACAGCGCCCGCTCGACCAGGTTAGCGATGGTGGACTTGCCCGAGCCCGAGAGGCCGGTGAACCACAGGACGGCGGGCTTCTGGCCCTTCTGTCCGGCGCGCGCGCGCTTGTCGACGTCGAGCGCCTGCCAATGGACGTTTGTGGCGCGCCGCAGGCCGAAATCGATCATGCCGGCGCCGACGGTCGCATTGGTGAAACGGTCGATCAGGATGAAGCCGCCCATGTCGCGATTTTCGCGATAGGGATCGACCGCGATCGGCTGCGAAGTCGAGAAATTACCGTAGCCGACTTCGTTGAGCTGCAGCGTCTTGGCGGCATGCTCGTCGAGGGTGTCGACGTCGATCTTGTGCTTGAGCGCGGTGATCTGGACCGGCACGGTCGTCGTCGCCAGCTTGAGGAGATATTGCCGGCCTGGCAGCAACTCGTCCTCCGACATCCACAGCAGATGCGCCGCGAACTGGTCGGTCACGTCCGGTCGCGTTGTCGGAGCGCTGAGCACGTCGCCGCGCGAAATATCCACTTCGTCGGCAAGCACCAGCGTGACGGCGGTGCCGGCCGCGGCTTCCTCCAGATCGCCGTCCATCGTGACGATGCGGCCGACCGTGCTGGTGCGGCCGGATTTCGCCACGGCCACCGCGTCGCCCTTGGCGATGCGGCCGCTGACGACCGTGCCGGAAAAGCCACGGAAGTCGAGATTGGGCCGGTTCACCCATTGCACGGGCAGCCGGAACGGTTTGGTCGCAAGCGCGGTGTCGACATCGACCGTCTCGAGATGATCGAGCAACGCGGGACCGTCGTACCACGGCGTGTTGGCGCTTTTGGCGATGACGTTGTCGCCGAAGCGCGCCGAAATCGGGATCGGAACGATCGAGAGAAAGCCCAGCCTCTCGGCGAACAGCGCGAATTCGCGCACGATCTCGTCGAACCGATCCTTCGAGAATTCGACCAGATCGATCTTGTTCACGGCCAGCACGACGTGGCGGATGCCGAGCAGCGAAGCGATATAGGCGTGACGTCGGGTCTGGACCAGAACGCCCTTGCGCGCGTCGATCAGGATGACGGCCAGTTCGGAATTCGACGCGCCGGTCGCCATGTTGCGCGTGTACTGCTCATGGCCCGGCGTGTCGGCGACGATGAACTTGCGCTTGTCGGTTGCAAAGAACCGATAGGCGACGTCGATGGTGATGCCCTGCTCCCGCTCGGCCTCCAAACCATCGACCAGAAGCGCGAAGTCGATGTCGCCGCCGGTCGTGCCGTGCTTCTTGGAATCCTTCTCGAGCGTCGCGAGATGGTCTTCGAACAGGAGCTTGGAATCGTAGAGCAGGCGGCCGATCAGGGTCGACTTGCCGTCGTCGACGCTGCCGCAGGTGAGGAACCGCAGCAGCGACTTCTTCTCTTGCGCGGCAAGAAAGTCCTTCAGATCGGGAGCGGCCGTCATATTCCAGCTCCGTCATGGGCGGGCTTGGCCCGCCCATCCATCGCGCCGGCATCTGCGGGCGCACAAGAGTCTTTCCGGCGCGCCGACGCGCGCCGGATGGGTGGCCGGGCCTCTAGCGACAGCGTAAGAGGGCCCGGCCATGACGGCCTTTTTGAATGGAGGACTATGGCCATCAGAAATACCCCTCCTTCTTCTTCTTCTCCATCGAGGCTTTCTCGTCGCTGTCGATGAGGCGGCCCTGGCGCTCGGAGGTGCGGGCGGTGAACATCTCGGTCACGATGCCTTCCAGCGTGTTCGCATCGGAGTCGATCGCGCCGGTGAGCGGATAGCACCCCAGCGTGCGGAAGCGCACCAGCCGGTTCTGGACCTCTTCGCCGCTCTTGAGCTTCATGCGATCGTCGTCGACCATGATCAGCGTGCCGTCGCGCTCCACCACCGGCCGCGTCTTGGCGAAATAGAGCGGCACGATCGGAATGTTCTCCGCCAGGATGTATTGCCAGATGTCGAGCTCGGTCCAGTTCGACAGCGGAAAGACGCGGATCGACTCGCCCTTGTTGATGCGCGTGTTGTAGACGCGCCAGAGCTCGGGCCGCTGGTTCTTGGGGTCCCAGGCGTGGTTTGCGTTGCGGAAGGAGAACACGCGCTCCTTGGCGCGGGATTTCTCCTCGTCGCGCCGCGCGCCGCCAAACGCCGCGTCGAAGCCGTATTTGTCGAGCGCCTGCTTGAGCGCCTCGGTCTTCATCACCTGGGTGTGCAGCGACGAGCCGGAATCGAACGGATTGATGCCGCGCTTGACCCCGTCCTCGTTGATGTGGACCAGCAGTTTGAGGCCGAGCCGCTTGGCGGTCTCGTCGCGGAACCGGATCATCTCGCGGAATTTCCACGTCGTGTCGACGTGGAGCAGCGGAAAGGGCGGGACGCTCGGATAGAACGCCTTCATCGCCAGATGCAGCATCACCGAGGAATCCTTGCCGATGGAATAGAGCATCACCGGATTGGCGAACTCGGCCGCCACCTCGCGCATGATGTGGATGCTCTCGGCTTCCAGCCGGCGCAGATGAGAAATCACAGGCAATTTGGTGGACAAAAAATTGGACCCCAAGGAGTTACTGTGAAATATGCCGGCGCGGCGGCGGTTGCAAGGGTCGCGTGGGTCAGTTCAGCACTTTGGCCGCTAAGGGCATCGGTGGCTTCCCAAAGGCCACAGCGAAGCGGATACGGCCGAGCGGCCGTCCGTCGCCAGTTGTCACGTTCGCCCGCCAGTCGCCTTCCCTGGGCCTGGATTTGATCGAATAGGCCCGATACCCGGCGTCGCGCCCGCCCCGGATCGGAAAGGCCACCCGCGACTGCAGGACCCAGCGGCGCTGCCTGGGGTCGTACCACTCCCAGCGGTGGACGATAGTCGTCGCCAGCCGTCCCGGCGCGAAAACCGAGGCGTAGAGGTAGAGCTTGTCGTCGGGGTCGATATGCAGGACGGGCCGGTCGCCCAGCACGGTCGTCCAGGGCTGCGGCTCTTCCAGGACCTGGTAGGTGTTCCCCACCTTCTTGGCCAGGTGATAGATGCCGGCGTCGGCCAGCGCGAGCGGCAGCGGCGGCAAGACCTTCAGGAAGTAGAAGACGTTCACGGCCGCGAGGATGGCCAGAACGCCGGCCAGAAGCTGGAGGCGGACCTGGCGAAACCGCGCCCGGCCCAGCCAACGCAGGACATCGGCATAGAACCAAAAAATGACGAGCGCCGCGATGCCGCTGGCGACGAAGGGGACCGTTCCCATCATGGCGATCAGAACCGGCACGACCAGGATGGCGTAGGACAACAGCGTGAAGAAATACAGCAGCAGCGAAAGCGTGAAGCGCGTGGTGTATGTCTTGAAGAATTCGTTGCCGATGAAGATCCCCGCGAGGATCAGCAGATAAGGCCAAGAGGCCCAGAGCGAGGCACTGCGCAAATAGAACACGCAGAAGCCGCTCAACAGGCAGCCCAGCGCAAATTGCGTCACCGCGGTGAGGATCGTGCGCGTGCGCTCGCTCGGTTGCTGCTCCTCCGGCTGCGATTCGAGACGATGCGAAACGGCGATCGCGATGCCGGCGACCGCGAGATAGGCAAGGAAGACGACATGCGTCGAGGCGTGGTCGATGCGGCCGAAGCTGTAGCTGTCGAAGGCGAAGCCGCCCACCATCGACGCGGCCGACAGGTGCCGCTCATACTGCTGCGCGAAGGCGATCACGGACGTGATCGGCGGAACGATCCGACGCCGCGACGGCTCAGGCGTTGAACCGTCGTTCCCATTCGAAGGCGGAACGGATGATGTCTCTGATGTCGTCATGCTTCGGTTGCCAGCCCAGTGCGGTCTTGATGTGGGACGAGTCGGCGATCAGCGTCGGCGGGTCGCCAGGCCGGCGCGGAGCTTCGCGCACCGGCAGTCGCCTTCCAATGACATTCTCGACCGCCGCGATGATTTCGCGCACGCTGAGGCCCCTGCCATAGCCGCAATTGTAGGAAGTGGAACGCGCGCCGTCCCGGAGCGCGTCGAGCGCCAAAAGATGCGCGGCCGCGAGATCGGTCACATGAATGTAATCGCGCACGCCGGTCCCATCGGGCGTGGGATAGTCCGTTCCAAAGATGTCGAGGACGGGAATGCGATCGAGCGCCACGAGCAGGGCCCGTTTGATCAGATGGCTGGGAACGGGCGAGATCTGGCCGGTGCGTCCCTCGGCATCGGCGCCGCAGACGTTGAAGTATCTGAGGATCGCATAGCGCAGATCGTAGGCGTGCGCGCAATCCTCGATCATCCACTCCGACATCAGCTTGGATCGGGCATAGGGACTGATCGGTGCCTTGCGCGCCTCCTCGCCCAGCGGCTGCTGCGTACCTTCGGCGAACACGGTCGCGGTGGACGAGAATATGAATTGCTTCACGCCCCCGCCGACACAGGCCGCGAGCAGGGCCCGCGTCGCGACGACGTTGTTCTTGTAGTAGGCCAGTGGATCTGCGACGGACTGCGGCACGATGATCGAGCCGGCGAAATGCATTGTGGCATCGACCGCATGGTCCCTGATGACGCGCCGGACGAGCGCTTCGTCGCCGACATCGCCTTCGACGAACGCCACGTCGCTTGCGACCAGCGAACGGACGCCGGTGGAGAGATTGTCGAGCACGACGACCTTGTCGCCGCGGTCGCGCAGCGCATAGGCGGCATGGCTGCCGATATATCCGGCCCCGCCGGTGACGAGGATCGTCATGGGCAACCTCCAGCCCAGCAATCTCGCCAAATTCGCTTAACAAACCTTTTACTTTGGCGCCGCGCCGGCCCGCCCATAGGCGTCGTCATAGCGCACGATGTCGTCCTCGCCGAGATAAGAGCCCGACTGGACCTCGATCAGGCGCAAGGGCTGCATGCCGGGGTTTTCCAGGCGGTGCTTCGCGCCGGACGGGATGAAGGTCGATTGATTCTCGTGCAACAGGAAAACCTTGTCGTTGCAGGTGACCTGGGCGACACCCTGCACGACGATCCAGTGCTCGGCCCGCTTGGTGTGGCTCTGCAGCGACAACCGCCCGCCGGGTTTCACCAGGATCTGCTTGACCTGATACCGGTCGCCGGCGTCGATGCCCTGATAGCTGCCCCATGGCCGATGGACAATCTTGTGTTCGTTCAGTTCCGGCCGGTCCGCAAGCTTCATTTGTTCGACGATGGCGCGCACGTCCTGCGCCCGATGCTTGTCCGCCACCAGGACCGCATCCTCCGTGACCACGACGACAAGATCGCGCACGCCGACAAGCGCGGTCAGACCCTTTTCGTTGCGGACGAAGGAGCCGCTGCTGTCGTGAACCAACACGTCGCCCTGGATGACGTTTCCGTTCTCGTCCCGGCTGCGCAGCGCCCAAAGCGACGACCAGGCACCCACGTCGCTCCAGCCGATCGAGCAGGGAACGACCGCGGCCTTCTGCGTTCTTTCCATCACCGCATAGTCGATCGATATCCGTTTGGCCCGTTCGAACGCCGAGGCGTCGAGGCGAACGAAATCCAGGTCGCGGACCGCCGTGGCCAGCGCCGCTTGGCAGGCTTCCAGCAGCGCCGGCTCGAAACGCCGCAATTCGTCCAGCATGGTCCTGGCGCGAAACACGAACATGCCGCTATTCCAGAGATAGTCGCCGGAGGCGAGATAGGCCTTTGCAGTCTCGAGTTCGGGCTTCTCGGCGAAGCGCTTGACCGCATCGACTCCGGCAAAGATCGCGCTGCCGCGCTGAATGTAGCCGTAACCGGTCTCCGGCCCCTCGGGTGCGACGCCGAACGTCACGATCCAACCCTGCCGCGCGGCCGTCTCGGCCCGCGCGACCGCGGCCCGGAACGCCTCCTCGTCGGTCACCACATGATCGGACGGCGCCAAGAGCACGATGCCGTCGGGATCCTCCGCGGCGACCATCAGGGCCGCGACCGCAGCGGCTGGCGCCGTATTGCGCGCCGAAGGTTCCAGCACGATCGCCTTGGGCACGACACCGATGGCCTGCATCTGCTCGGCCACGAGGAAACGGTGGGCCTCGCTGCACAGCAGGATCGGAGCGTGCGCCCCGGGCCCATGCGAGCGCAGCACCGTGTCCTGGATCATGGTCTGCGTGCCGTAGAGCGCCAGAAGCTGCTTGGGCATGGCCGCGCGGGAGAGCGGCCAGAGCCTTGTGCCGCTGCCGCCGGACAGAATGACCGGATAGATCCGCGACGCGCTCATGCCGACCGATGCGCGAGGAGAGCTATGCGCCTATGCGCGATGCCAATGGCCATGCCGATTTCACCCGTTTCCACCGCCCCCGGGCGGTCGCCGGCGGCACGCCCGACGCGACTATAGCCCGGCCGCCGCCGGCTTTGAAAAGTCGTTACCGGATCACAGGGCTATGGACAACTCAGCCTCGATCGCGGCCCGAAACCATGGGCGGCCGCAAGATTGCCGATGGCGCGGATTCCGTCGTATGACGATGGCCATGCCGGACTGCCCTTCGGTGCCCGTTCGACAGCTCGCCGGGCTGCTGAAAATTCCGTTCTCCGACACGCCGGCCGCCGACGTCGTTGTCGACCCGGCGCTGATACCGTTCGCCATTCGGCGTCACCGCGTCGGGCCACTGCTTCACGCCGCCCTGCAGCGCTCGGATAGCACGATTGACGAAACGCTCGAGCGCCACGCACGAGACAACCTGTTCAAGGCCGCCATGGGTGAGCACTTCCTGGCGCGGCTGGCAGGCCTGTTCCTGGAAGCAAAAATTCCCTGGCTCGCGTTCAAGGGGCTTGCGCTGGCGCGCGCCCTCTATCCCGATCCACGATGGCGTCACTGCCACGACACGGATGTCCTCGTCCCGCCGGAGTATTTCGACCGGGCGGTCACACTCCTGCGCGGCGATGGACAGCAAATTGTAAATACGCGGCGCGCGCCCGACAGCCTGGCCGAACGGCTCCAGGCAGCGATCGGCAAGGATATCATGCTCTTTCAGCCCAGGCTGCGGATGCATCTGGAACTGCACCGCCGCCTCTTCTTCGGTCGCGCCGAGGAGCGCAGAAGCCCCCTGCTCGCGGACACCTTTCGGCCACGCCTCGGCGCATCGAGCACCGACGTCCCCAGCCCCGATGTCGGGGCCGGCCTTGCTTTGTATCTGTTGTTGCACGGCGCGAGCAGCCGCTGGTTCCGCCTGAAATGGCTCGTAGACCTCCATCCGCTGCTGGCCGGCATGACGCCGTCGCAAGTTGAAATACTGGTCACGGCAGCCCACGACATGAAAGCGACCGCGACCGTCACCGCTGGCCTGCGCCTCTTTGAGCAAGTCTTCGAGACCTCGCTGCCGGAACCTTGGCATTCCTGGCTCGCAGAGACGGCGGGCGATCGCGGGGTCGAGGGGCGCTTGGCCGCCTACATCGCGGCGCTGAACCGTCCCGACGCGGCGTCGGCAACCCGGCAAGGAGATCAGTTCGACTCCCTCGACATGTATTTTCGCTTCATCGACTCGTTTGGGTATCGAACCGCCGTCATCCTGCGCGGCGGCGCCTGGATTGCGATACGAGCGCTGGGCAGGCTGTTGCCGTCAGGACCTCAGGGCTGAGCAATTTGGCCGGTGCCCTTGCAGTTCAGAGGGTGTGGTAGTGCCGGAACCATTCCACGAAGCGGGAAATCCCCTCGCCCAGCGAGACTCTCGGCGCGAAGCCGAAGTCGCGCGCGGCGCGCGTCGTGTCGGCAAAGGTCTCCCGAACGTCGCCCGGCGGTCCATCCTGGAATTGGAGGATCGCTTTGCGGTTGGTCTCGCGCTCGATGTGCCCGATCAAGGAAAGAACGCTCTCGGGATGCGCGTTGCCCAGGTTGTAGACCCGGTGAGGCGCCTCGCCTTCTTCGCGCCTGAAAGGTTGTTCGACGATGCGCTGAAGGGCAGCCACGATGTCGTCGACGAACGTGAAGTCGCGCATCAGTTTGCCCTGGCCGAACACCGGGATGGGACGATCGCGCAGGATTGAATCGGTGAACGACCAATAGGCCATGTCCGGCCGTCCCCAAGGTCCGTATACGGTGAAGAACCGCAATCCCGTTTGCGGCAGGCCGTAGAGTTCCGAATAGGAGTGCGAGAGAAGCTCGCAGGACCGTTTGGTGGCGCCGTAGTAGGAAACCGGCTTGTCGGCGCGCGCGTCTTCGCGAAACGGCGCCTGGGTGTCGTTTCCGTAGACCGAACTCGACGACGCGTAGACCAGATGGCGGAGCCCCGAATGGTTGCGGGCAAATTCCAGCACGTTGGCGTGGCCGACCAGATTGGCATGGGTGTAGGCCGCCGGATTGGTCACCGCGTAACGTACCCCCGCCTGCGCCGCGAGATGCAGGACGACGTCGTAATGCTCGCCCGCCGCGGCCGCCTCGAGGGCGCCGGGCTCTGCGATGTCCCGTTGCACGAAGCGAAACGTGGATCGCGAACCGATCTGCTCCAGGCGCGCGCGCTTCAATGCGGGATCGTAGTAGGCATTGATCTCATCGATCCCGGTCACTGTGTGGCCCGCCGCCAGCAAGGCGAGCGAGGTGTGAAAGCCGATGAATCCGGCACTGCCCGTCAACAAGATCCGCATGCACTCGCACCAAAGGCCGGAGCAATCCGTCAGTGGACGCCCAGCCACTGTTTATGCCAATAACGGCCCGCGATAAAGCAGGTGAAACATGCCGCGTCCCAAGCCCGTCCGCAAAGCCGTCTTTCCCGTCGCAGGCATGGGCACGCGGTTTCTGCCGGCCTCCAAAGCGGTGCCGAAGGAGATGCTGCCGGTCGTCGACAAGCCGGTTGTTCAATATGCCGTCGAAGAAGCGAAGGAAGCGGGGATCGAGCAATTCATCTTCGTGACCGGCCGCGGCAAGCACATCATCGAGGATCACTTCGATCACGCCTACGAGCTCGAGTCTCTGCTTTCCGCGAAGGAAAAGACCAAGGAGCTGGACAGCCTGCTCGAGAGCCTGCCGGTCAGCGGTTCGGTCTCCTTCACGCGTCAACAAAAGCCGCTCGGCCTGGGCCACGCCGTATGGTGCGCGCGCCATCTTGTGGGCGACGAGCCTTTCGCGGTGCTTCTTCCCGACGATCTCATGGTGGGAACGCCCGGCGCCTTGACCCAAATGATCGAGGCTTACAACAAGCATGGCGGTGGCGTGGTTATCGCCGCGGAAGAAAAAACGCTTGAAGAAACCCAGCGTTACGGCGTCATCGCGCCCGGAAAGCAGAGCGGCTCCGTCGTCGAGGTCAAGGGCGTCGTCGAAAAACCGAAACCGAAGGATGCGCCATCGCGCCTCTGCGTCATCGGCCGCTATATCCTGCAGCCCGAAATCTTCTCGGAGCTCGACCGCCAGGACAAAGGCGCGGGCGGCGAAATTCAATTGACGGATTCCATGGCGAAGCTGATCGGCCGTATGCCGTTTCACGCCGTGAAGACCGATTGCGAGCGTTACGACTGCGGAGACAAGATCGGGTTCCTGAGCGCCAATGTCGCGCTCGGTCTGCGGCGCAGCGACACCGCGGCCAGCTTCCGGGCGGTCCTGGTTGACCTGCTCGGCAGAAAGACGCCCTGACGGTCGGCTTGCCGGCGCCTCAGCCGCTCAAAAGCTGTCTTAGCATAAGCCGCTGCGGCCAAATCCAGATGGCGGTGCAACTCACCGTGACGCAGACGGCAATGGCCGCCCGCAACCATTCGCTGCGCCACGCCAACGCGACGTCGCCGCTCCAGACCGTCCAAATCGCCAAGCCCAAGAGCAACAGCGCCAAGCCGATCACGGACGCTATCGGATGGTGAACACGCTCGAAGGCACGAACGGCGCCGGCGAGCAGCCCATACAAAATGAAATCCGCCGCCACGACTCCGAATGCCGATGCGACAATTCCGTACTGTCGCGCCAAAAGCAGAGTTGCGCCAATCGAGAGCACCGCGCAGGGGATCGTCGCCAGAGGAAGAATCCAGGTCTGCCGAAGGAATTGAACCTGGCGGATCAGAAATGGATGCTGCGACCGAACAAAGGTACCGCAAAGAAGCAGCGCGCACATCGGCGCCGCCCCCTGAAACTTTTGGCCCGCAAAGATGTGCACCAGTTCGGGTGAAAACAGAATTCCCACCGCCCAAATCGGCGCAAGGACGGCTGCCAGGACCGAGCCGAAGTTTAACGCGCGCTCGCCGAAATCGCCGGGTTGGGCGGCACGGCGCCGAAAGTAGTGCGGCGACAGCGCCAACTCCACCGCCGACGACAGAAGTATCGGCAGCGACGCGACCGAGGACCCGAGCGAATAGAGGCCGATTTCGGCCACGGGCACGACCCTGACCAAGGCCGGCCTGACTGCGGAAGCTCTTGCCCACATGGCGAGTCTGTTCGGCACCAAGGGCAAACCAAATTTGAGGCAATCCCACATCTCGCTCCGGTGAAATCGACCCTCACCGATACCAAGCCCCCTTCTGAGCAAGACAAACGAGCCGACCACCGCGACCACGCGCGAAAGCAGTATCGACGCAAGAGCGCCTTTGAGGCCAAGATGAAAAACCCAGACGAATATCAGCCCGCTGCCGAGCTGAACGGTCGCCGACAACAAAGGCCCGATTGCGTAATAGGCGGGTCTATCGAGGGCGCGGAAGATCGCGTTGAAGACCTGTGACGATCGATCGAAATACGCGATCGAGAGCACGAGAAGCAGATACGTCGCAAAGTAGGCCTGCCCTGCGCTGAACCATTGCGATGCGACGAAGAAAATCAGAGCCAGCGGCGGCAGAAACGCCAGCGCAACGATCCGCGCGCCATAGGCCATGTCGGAAAGATATCGTCTCGCGGCCAGCCAATCGGCATGAATTTCATAATAGTGGCGCAGGATCGCTTGCGGAATCCCGAAATCCAGGATGATCCCCACAAGCCCCACGATCACGGACAAGATTCCAAATCCGCCATACTCCTTCAGCGTCATGGCCGATGTGTACAATATGGCCAGGACCGCCGAAACGAGTTGGGGCAGCGCGTTGACGACGCCGTAGACAATGACCGCATTGAAATGCCGCCGCCGTGCAAGGCGGCGTTCGAGACCGTCCAAAAGCTCTAGCAAGACTGCCGGTCCAGGATTGTCGGTCGTTCGCCCGCGAACCGTCCGCCGGCGACGATCAAAAACAACCGCCAGTAAGCAATTTTTCGATCCCGCACTTCTCCCTCACCGAATGACGCGCTCGATACTGGGCAAAGGGATGCATAGAACGCCCATCGAGGCAATACAACGCGGCAGCCATTGAGGGGGAGCGGCGGAATACCCGGCTTTCGTTATGCCAGCCAAGCCGACAGGTCGAAGCCCGTCAATTTTTCGGTTCGCGCAATGTCCTCGGCATAGTAGTCGCGTAACTGTGCCCGCATGGCGGCCGACAATGTATCGTCCGGCCGATCCACGAGCATGCTCAACGCACTGTTGAGCCTATGCACAAACACGGCGGCGGCCTTTGCAACGCTTGCGAGCCGGCTATCACGTATATGCGTCAACCCCGACACCGGATCGAATGAAATGCGGCTGCGGTTCAGGGCGCTCGCGACATTCAACAGCGGTCCATTGTAGAGCCCGCGGTTCCGCGGAATGGAGATGTCCCAGGGAACGTGATCGACGCTGACGCCCAAATGGGCGCAAATTCTGCGATAAACGCCGCGTTCGTCCTTCGCCAGGTCGCGATCCAGCACCAGCAGAAGCTGCTCGCGTGGAAAGGATCTATAATACCGTTCTATGGCCTCTCCGTATCGACCGTAGGTCAGGATCGACATGGCAAATTTCGGTTCATAATCGCCGCGCAGCAGAGATTGAAACACGCGATCCGGCGTGCCAGGTTCAATCTTCCCGGAGCGGACGATATGAAAGTAGGCCGAGATGGCGCGTTCGATGGGATTGCGCAGCAAGGCAACCAGCTTCGCATTCGGCGAGTGCTCGGCGATGCGCGGCGGACATTCCGGTCTACACAGATATTCCGGCCTCTTGATTCCGACCTTGGCCGACACCGGCGCCCGCGCAATTTCGCTGGCCAATTTGTCGAGCTCCCCAGCACTATAAATCGGATCTTCGAAGACACGCGTTTCATGGCGCGGCAAATAAATATCCGGATGATGCCTCAATACGAATTGTGCCCAAGTCGTTGCGGATTTCTGCGCGCCGATGATGAGAAAATCCAGCGGGCGATGGCGATTGCCGGGACTGTTCATAGCTCCGTCAGATCCACCCATTTTAGCTATCGCCCAAAAATTCCCATGCGGGTGGATAGCTGCCCGTGACATTCTCAGCAACTGCGCCCGACCACAAGCCTCTGGCCGCTTCGCCAATGCGTGATGGAATCAATTCAACCGTGCCCGAGCGCGGCTCGAATTCCCGTCAGACATTCGTGAAAGCTCCAATGCGAAATCCGATCACGGCTTGCGGCACCCATTGCCTTTCTTAAGTCGGGGTCTTCGATCAGCTTGCGCAGCGCTTCGGCGAACCCCTCGACATCTCCGGAATTGGGCGCGAAACCGTTGACGCCGTCCGATACAAGGTCTGTCACACAGCCGACCTCACGCGACACGACGACGGGGAGCGCGGCGCACATCGCTTCGTTGACCACGAGCCCCCATGGCTCGACTTCCGCCGGAAGCACGAAGGCATCGCAGGCGCCGTACAATTTCGGCAACGTCGCCTGATTGACGAATCCGGTGAAAACGACGTTCTTCAAGTCGTGGCTTTCGCAGTATGCTCGCAACTCGCCCTCCATCTCGCCTGAACCGCACATGACGACCGTGAATTTCTTGGCGGAGGACTCACGAACGCGAAGCGCAGCCGCAAGCAAGTCATCGGGGTGCTTTCGCCGCGCAAATTTCGCGGCATAAAGGATCGCCGGCTCGTCAGGCGGAATTCCAAACTGCATGCGCACCGCGTCCCGCTGGGGCTGCGTCAGACTTGAACCCCGGATGAAGCGTTCGTTGTCGACCACGTAGGGAACCAGAACGATCTTTTCCCCGGGTACGCCCATCGCCCGATAAAAGTTCGCGTTTTCCGTGCCGATTGCCAGACATCGATCGCATAGCGCATAGAAAAAACCCATGACCGGTCGGCGTAGCCACTGCTTCAGGCCGAAGCGCGGCAAACCCAAATGGGTCTCTCCGCGCACAAGCACCGGCAGCCCGATCGACTTGGCCGCCGCAAGGGCGATCAGATGCGCGGCGAACTGATGTCCGGGAAGCCACAACGCGTCGTAACCTCCCGAGCGGACGGCATGCCAAACCTGCGGCGCCCAGAGGGACCAAAATGACGTGCCGACGTCACGGGTCTTCGCTGCTTCCCCGAGAAAAATGCTGGGGTATCCGGACAACAGATCGATGTCCCATTTCACGACCTGTCCGAACTGGACATCGACCCGCCCGCGTATGCTCCAGTCCGTCATGTAGAGCGCAGTCACTTCCAGATCGGGCGCCTCGTTGAGATAGGCGTAGAGGGGCGCGAAATACTGGATTGGGTGCGAATTCAGGACGGCAATGCGCTTTTTCTTCATGCCAAACTAACCCACAACGTCGCTGCGCTCGTTCTGATTGTTCGATTCGACCGGCCGGGCTGCTGTCGATTGTCCGAGGCCATCTGGCGGGCGCCCTATGCCTTGACGATGCGATCTGCTGACAGCCCCTTTCGGGCCATGACATTCCTTGTATCGACGACAAGCTTCGATGCGCGCAAGACCATCTCATAGTCGACCGCATCATGGTCCGTGGAGATCACGACGGCATCGAAACGCTGTAGGGACGCTTCGTCCAGCGGCGTCGACCGCTTGCCGCAGAATTCAGCGTGCTCCCGCATCTGCGGGATCGCGTCGACATGGGGATCGTGATACTCCACTTTCGCACCACGCTTTTGAAGGAGTTCCATCAGCTTGAAGGACGGGCTTTCGCGGATGTCCGAAATATTCTTCTTGTAAGCCAGACCAAGAATCAGCACCCGCGCCGATCCGATCGCCATGTTCAAGCGCTCATCCAACGCTTTTCCCAAGGCGTCGACCACATAGCGCGGCATTGCCACATTGATTTCGCCCGCCAGTTCGATGAAGCGCGTCGGAACCTCGAACTCGTGTGACTTCCAAGTCAGATAAAAGGGGTCGATCGGGATGCAGTGTCCGCCAAGTCCCGGACCGGGATAGAACGGCATGAAGCCGAACGGTTTGGTCTTGGCCGCGTCGATGACCTCCCACACGTCGATGCCCATGGCCGTGAAGATGATCTTGAGTTCGTTGACCAGCGCGATATTCACGGCGCGAAATACGTTCTCGGTGATCTTGACCGCCTCCGCGGTATCGGGCGACGACACCGGGACAGTCCTCTTCACCACGGCGCTATAGAAGGCGTTGACGAGCGACAAGGCCTGGGCGCCGTCGCCCGCGACGATTTTCGGAATTGTCGCGGTTCCAAATTCGGCGTTTCCCGGATCCTCGCGCTCCGGTGAAAACCCGACGTAGAAATCGCGGCCGGCGACCAATCCGCTGCTTTCCAGTATCGGCTTCACGACCTCGCGGGTGGTGCCCGGGTAGGTTGTGGACTCCAAAATGACGAGCTGACCCTGCTTCAAATGCGAGGCGATCACGCGCACCGTATCGCGGATATAGGAGAGATCAGGCTCACGGTAGCGGGTGAGCGGCGTCGGAACGCAAATGACGATCACATCGCATTGCGCGAGCCGCGTGAAGTCGTCCGTGGCGACAAATCGCTTGCTGGTGACCATGGAAGACAGCACCGCGTCCGAGACTGCCTCGATGTAAGATTGGCCGGCGTTCAGGCGCGGGGGCTTGGCGGGATCGATGTCGAAGCCAATCGTCGGGAATCCGGCGCGCGCCGAGGCGATCGCGAGTGGCAGTCCGACATATCCCAGTCCGACCACGCCTGCGGTGGCCGAGCGCTCGGCAAGTGCACGCTCGAGCTTTTCGTACACGGCGGACGGGATTGTCATGAGCGCTCGGGCGGATTCATTCGAAGAACTGTCAAGGACGGGGCACGCAGACATGCAAGTCTAGACGAGAGATACCAGAATTAGCCCGCCCGCGCAGCGATAATTTCCACGATCCGCTTCGCCGCCTGACCGTCCCACTTATCTGGTTTGCGCGCTTGACCAGGTTGGATGGCCATGGCCTCGGCGATCGCCGTCATGATCCCATGCCTGCTCGTTCCGGCAAGTCTGTTCGTCCCTTCGATCACCGTGATCGGCCGCTCGGTATTCTCGCGGATCGTCACGCAGGGAACGCCCAGGATCGTCGTTTCCTCCTGCAGGCCGCCGCTGTCGGTCAAAACGATGCGGGCCTCGCCGTTCAGGCTGAGGAATTCGATGTATCCCAACGGTTCCGTCAGAAAGATTCCCGGCGCTCCCGCGTTGTCGACGAAACGGTCAAGCAGGCCAAATTCCACGATGCGGGCGCGCGTTCGCGGATGAACGGGAAAGATGATGGGCATTCCCGGCAGCGCGGCCCTGATGGCATCCACGATCTCTGCCAGCTTGTCGGCATGTTCCACGTTCGAAGGCCGATGCAGCGTCAGGGTCGCGTACCCACGCTTCTCGAGACCTAACGTTGAATGGAACGCGCGACGCGCGGCGACCTCGCGGTGCGCCAGGAGCGAGTCGATCATCACGTTCCCGACAAAATGTATCCGCTCCTCGCTGACGCCTTCACGTATGAGGTTCTCGTTCGCCAGCCTGTCGGTCGTGAACAGGTCGTCCGCGATCGCATCCGTGCAGAGTCGGTTGATCTCTTCGGGCATGGTTCGGTCAAACGATCGCAGTCCGGCCTCCACATGGCCGACGCGCAGATTGAGCTTCCGCGCCGCGATGGTCGCCGCCAAGGTCGAATTGACGTCTCCGACGACGAGAACGAGGTCGGGTTTCTCGGCGATCAGGACCGGCTCTATCTTCGTCATGACCGCGGCGGTCTGCTGCGCATGAGAGCCCGAACCGACCTCTAGATTGTGGTCCGGCATGGGCATGCCGAGATCGACGAAGAACGAATCGCTCATGCGTTCGTCGTAATGTTGGCCCGTGTGGACGAGCACGTGCGTCATCGCCGCCGGATGGGCGCGAATGGCCTTGATGATGGGCGCGACCTTCATGAAGTTCGGCCTTGTGCCGACGACGCTCAGAATCTTCAACTCAGGCTCCCGCTGCACAGCGCGATGGATGCGGCGATGGGTGCGTGACGTCTGAATGCCTCGGACGTCCGGCTGCCATCGATAAAAATCGTCCAGCACCCGCTCGCCGCGATCCGACCGCGCGCGTCAGGCGACTATCGATATATCCGGTCCCTCCCGTGACGAGGACAGTCATCGAATTCCACATCCCGGGGACCGGACGGCGTCCCGCAGCCGATTGACGGTGGCGGTTCAACCGGCCGACAATCAAAAGAGCTATCCGAATTGCAATCGCTCCCGCAAGAGGTAGGGTGCAATTTGACGGGGCCCGCAGCCGACCAACGCTCAACGGCATGGTTGTTTCGAATGACGTCCACGACAACACGGTCCTACACGGCCTACAATTTCTTGCGCTGGGTCATGGCGGGCTTGGTGGCGGCCAATCACGGCCGCGACATGCTTTTCTTGAACTCCACCGAAGTGCCCAACCTCTCGCTGCCCTGGCGCGCGATATACTTTCTGACCGGCTTTGGCCACACCGCCGTCGTCGTGTTCTTCGTCCTGAGCGGTTTTTTCGTTGGCGGGAAGCTGTTGGAGCCAGGCGGTCTCGAACCGGAGCGTCTTCGGCAATACTACCTCGATCGGTTCTGCCGGATCTATATCGTCCTTGTCCCTGCGCTTCTGCTGACCGCGATGCTCGACAATGTGGGAGCGACCTTCGCGCCGATTTATGAAACCACCGGATGGTCTTCATCCTGGGCAATGCCATTGTCGCACTCGAATACCGTGATCAACTTCCTGGCAAGCCTGACCAACCTCACGATGGTGTTCGGCGGCACCTTCGGCTCGGATGGTCCGCTCTGGTCCCTCGCCTATGAGTGGCTGATCTACCTATTGGCGCCGCTGTTGTTCCTGGGTTCCGGAATTCTGGCTCCCCGAAACCTCTCGCCGGCGTTCTTCGCGCGCGTGGCCGTCGTGCTTGCACTCATCGTCTTCGTCCCGGGGCTCGCCGGTTTGTTCGGCATTTGGCTCCTGGGAATGGTGGCGCGTTGGAGTCAAGACAGGGGCATTCTTGGAAAAGGCAATCTTGCATGGACCGCCGCGGTGGCGGGATTGTTCCTCGGCGTCATGGTGCTCGATCGTTTTAACCGTATCGGCTTATGGGGCGATGAAGTTCTTGGGCTATCGTGCGCGGTTCTCTGCGCACTGCCGGCGCTGCAGCGCATCAACTTTGCGAAGCGCGTCAATGATGAACTCGCGGGCTTCTCTTACTCGCTCTATGTGACTCACTTTCCCATCATATTGTTCTGCCTGGGTCTGCTGCAAAGCCAAGGCAAAATGCTGACTCGCCTGCAACCCAGCCTGTCCGCCGGCCTGCTATATGCCGGTGTGTTGGCGGTCGCGGTGGGGACGGCCTATCTCTTCAGCCTTGTAACCGAAGCGAACACCAATCGCGTGCGGCGGATCATTCGTTCGCGTGTCGCGCTGCTCATGGGCACGCTGGGGCCCGGCCGACAGGCCAGCTGAACTCTCGCGTTGCAAATGAGTCCTTCGAGTGGCAGATTCGTTGCGCTTTCCGATTTCGATCCAACCTCCGCGCCGCCAGGCTGCTTGGGCGACTCATCATGTCAATTGTCGCGCCTCCCATACGCGTGCTGGTCGTTGGCGGCACCAGTCGCGCGGCGCGCGCCTTCCGCCGTCTCGCGTCCTCCCAACACGACATCTCGGTTCGCACCCTCGTTCGCAGGAACGTCCCGGCCTTTCCCCACGAGGCAATCGAGGTGGTGTCCGACTATTTCAGCCCGCCCGCGCACGTGCTGGAAAACATCGATGTCGCGATCAATTTCGTCGGCCTTACCCAGGGTCGATCGCTGGCAGAACTGACGCCCGTTAATATCGACGGACCGGTGGCGCTCGCGCGGCGGGTCCGCGACAAGGACGTGCCGCAATTCATCCAGCTCAGTTCGCTCCACGTCTATGGCGGCCTTGAACGCATCGGACGAAACACGCCGGAACGACCTCTGACGCCCTACGGCATTTCAAAACTGATGGCTGACGAGGCGTTGGCCGCGCTCGCGGGCCCCTCCTTTGCCGTCACACTTCTGCGTCCACCCGTACTCTATGGCGAGGGCGCCGGCGACAATCTACGAAAACTGGCGCTGATGATGGCGAAGCTAGGCTGGTTTCCCGTGTCTCGGCCGCTCGGGCGCCGGGCCACACTGCACATGGACAATCTCGCCGTTGCGCTGACGCACATCCTCCGCCGCAAGATCGCGGGCGTGCAATTCGCTGCCGACGCCACGCCCATGACTTTCGATGTGCTTGCCGAAGTGACGGCCGGGCATTTCGGCCGGCCCATTCGCCTCGTATCCGTGCCCGGATGGCTCCTTCACCCCGTTCGACTGGCGTCCGCCGGCCTCTATCGGCGCCTGTTCGCGGACAATATGATAGAGGACGACGCGCTTCTGCCGGACATGCCGCCGATGCCGGTGAAGCTTCGGGACGGTTTGCGCGACCTGTTCAGCGTGACGAGGGAATAGCCGAATGAACGTGAATGCCCTGATCGGACGCGACCACCGATTGTTTGACGCCGATATCTTGCGCCATGCACGGGAACTCGCGGACGCCATCGGCGGTTCACGCGTGCTCGTGTTTGGCGGCGCCGGCTCGATCGGACGCGAGGTCGTCCGCCAGATCTTCGCGCGCAACCCGGCGGCGCTGCATGTCATCGATATCAGCGAGAACAACCTCGTCGAACTCGTGCGCGACCTGCGCAGCTCGGCCGGATACTCCGCGGGCGAGACGCGTTTCGTCCCGATCGATTTCGGCGGCGTCGAGGCGGCGGCCTTTCTCGCCGACCAAAAGCCCTATGACTATGTGTTGAACATCGCCGCGATGAAGCATGTCCGTTCCGAGAAGGACGCCTACTCGCTCATGCGCATGATCAAGGTGAACGTTCTCGATACGCTTTCCACGCTGCGACATGCGAAGAACGCGAAGGCACGAAAATATTTTGCCGTCTCGACGGACAAGGCCAAGAATCCCGCCAACCTCATGGGCGCGACCAAGCGGATCATGGAGGATGTCCTGTTTTCCGCCGCGAACGATGGCGTTACGGCCGTGTCCACGGCGCGGTTCGCCAATGTGGCATTCTCCGATGGAAGCCTGCTGCACGGATTTCGCCAACGCCTGCAGCTTCGTCAACCGCTTTCAGCTCCGAGCGACGTGCGCCGCTACTTCGTCACCGGCGCCGAGTCGGGTTTACTGTGTCTTGCATCCGTCGTGCTCGGCCGCCACCGCGACATATTTTTCCCCAAGCTGGATGCGGGCCTCGAACTTCTCACCTTTTCGGAAATCGCCATCCGCTTCCTCGAGGCCAACGGCTATTCGCCCGCCGAAGTGGCGAGCGAGGAGGAAGCGCGTGGCCGCGTTGACGAACTTATCGGTCAGCGCAAATGGCCCTGCTACTTCTTCAAGTCGGATACGCCCGGCGAGAAGCCATTCGAGGAGTTCTACTCGGAGACCGACGCGGTGGATTTCAATCGCTTTGCCGATATCGGCGTGATCGCCGCGCCACCGCCCTCGCCTTCCGCCCAGGCCAGCTGCGACGCGTTTCTCGAGACGATGAACCGCTTGCGTGCCGAAGGCCATTGGACCAAGGACGAACTCGTGTTCGCCATCAAATCCGCCTGTCCGGATCTTTCGCATGCGGCCGGCGAGCGCTCACTCGACGACAAGATGTGAGGCCATGGGCAAGCGTCTGTTCGATTTTGCGGCTGCGGGCCTCGCGCTCGCTCTTCTAAGCCCACTGTTCCTCGGGATTATGCTCGTCCTGCGGCTGACGGGAGAAGGCAAGGTTTTCTATGGGCAGGAGCGGCGCGGTCGATTTGGGCGAAGC
>Ga0265320_10000715_pt1 | contig 25414 bp, 21 predicted proteins | sample 4827metaG_FD_202087 | JGI IMG/M metagenome (GOLD analysis project Ga0265320, IMG submission 202087) | Rhizosphere microbial communities from Carex aquatilis grown in University of Washington, Seatle, WA, United States - 4-8-27 metaG | ecosystem: Host-associated > Plants > Roots > Rhizosphere >...
GCTCCGGGACGGGGGCGAAGAGCCCCGCCTCCATGCCCTCCGGGCTCGGGCGCGGGACGGCGATGGACACCTTGACGCATTCCTCAATGAAGGCCCCGATCTCGGAGTCGACTGCCTCCAGCCGGTCAGCGCCCGCGAGTGCGGAAAGCGACGCCCTGAACTTCGGGAGCGGATCCCTGGCCGCGAACCCGTCGGCCTCTCCCGGGCGCAGGTAGTCGCAGGTGTCATAGGCCGCGTGGCCCCGCAGGCGCAGCGTCCGGGCCTCCACAAGCATGGGGCGCGAGGTGCTCCGCACCTTCCCAATCACGGAGTCCAGCACCTTCGCGGTGTGGCCCGGGTCCGCGCAGTCGATCACGACGCCCTCGATGCCGTACCCGGCGGCCCGGCGCCAGAGCTCGGTTCCCTTGGGGAACTGCTCGGCGGTGGGCGTGGAGTAGGCGTATCCGTTGTTTTCAATCACGAAGACGATCGGGATCGAGAGGAGCGAGGCGAGGTTCAGGGCCTCGTGCACGTCGCCGGTGCTCGAGGCGCCGTCGCCATAGAAAGCGAAGCCCACCGCCTTGCGCCCGAAGCGGCGCTGCGAGTCGGTGGCCCCGAGGACCGGCCCCATCATCGCGCCCAGGTGGCTGATCATCGGCAGCGAGCGGTTTGACGGGTCGCCGTGGTGGATGTTGCCCTCTCGCGCCCGGGTCGGGCTGTCCGCGTTCGCGAAATACTGGTTCAGGTGCTGGCAGAGGTGCCCGCCCCATATGAGGTGCCCTCCCAGGTCCCTGTGGGTGAAGCAGACCACGTCCAGGGCCTTGTCGGCCAGCAGCGCCAGCGGCACGATCATCCACTCGTTTCCCTGGCCCCCGGTCACGGTCCCGCGGATCAGGCCCTGGCGGAACAGGTCCAGGATCCGGTTGTCCGTGAGGCGCGCGAGCTGCATCCAGGCGTAGATCCGGAGCAGGGCCTCGTTCGGCTTCTCTTCCAGTTCCGCGGCGCGCAGGTCGTGCGCCCCTAGGATCGCGGGAGCTTTTGGGAATGCCATAGCCGGAGAATGAAGCTGAGCGGCGGGCGCCCGGTGGGCAAGCTCGTCGTCCGGTCAGACCCCGTCGATCTTGCGGATGCGCGCAATGTGGCGCCCGCCCTCGAACTCGGTGGCGAGCCATGTGCGCACGATCTTCTTGGCCTCGTCCTCCGTCACCGTGCGCTGCCCGATCGAGAGGCAGTTGGCGTCGTTATGGGAGCGGTTCCAAACGGCCACCTGCTCATTCCAGCAGACGCCGCAGCGGACGCCCCGGATGCGGTTGGCCACGATGGCCTCGCCGTTGCCCGAGCCCCCGAGCACGATCCCGCGCTCGAACTCGCCCCGCGCCACCGCCTCGGCCACCGGGCGGATGAAGTCGGGGAAATCGCACGGCGCCTCGGAGTCGGTGCCCATGTCCCGCACGCTGTGCCCGTCCGCAAGGAGCATGGCCTTTATCAGCTCCTTGTACTTGAAGCCGGCGTGGTCCGATCCGATCGCGATCGTGTAGGTTCGTGGCATCGGGCTGCGTGGTTGGGGGAAGGGAATACTCCTCGTGGACGGACGCTCCGCAAACAAATACCGGCCTCCCGCGGGCCGTCAGGCGCCGATCGCGCGCCAGAACGCATCCGGGTCCCCCAGGCTGTCGAGGACGGCGTCCGGGTTGAACGCGGCGAGCTCGGAGGCCTTCGAGCCGCCCGTGGCGACGGCCATGGCCTGGGCCCCGAAGGCGCGCGCGCAGGAGATGTCGTGGGGCGTGTCCCCGACGACCCACGTGCGGTCGGCTTGGAAATCGTGGCCCCAGTGGCCCTTGGCCCGGCGCAGGGCATAGGGGCCCAGCTCGTTGCGGATCTCGCTGTCGTCCGCGAAGGCCCCGAAGGGGAAGTATTCCCAGAGCCCGTGGAACCCGAGCTTGGCCTGCGCCCCGCGGCGGAGGTTCCCGGTGAGGAGTCCCTGGGCCACGTTGGGGTGCTTGGCGGCACGGCCTAGGATCTCCGCCACGCCGGGCAGGATCCGGGAGCCGCTCTGCTCGAGGATCCCGGGCAGCGTGGCCACGTAGCGGTCGATGTAGCTGGCGACGTTCCTCTCGGAGTTCTCTATCCCGAACCGGGAGAAGATCTGCCGGATGATCCAGGGGTCCGTCCTTCCCGCGAACTCGATGCCCGCGAAGGATCCAGAGACCCCGAAGACGTCCTTAAGGGCGGCCTGGAGCGCCTTCATGCCGGCCCTGCCCGACTGGAGGATCGTTCCGTCTATGTCCCAAAGTATCAGGATCTTTTGCGTCATTTTGAAACTCTGGCCCGCTGCGGGCGTCTATCCCTGGAGAGATTGGTCAGGACTGCTTGCCCCAAGAGGTAAAATTCTCCCATCGCCGTGAAAACCACCAGAATTTTCGCCATCGCGGCGGCCGCCGCCTGCGCGGCGCTGGTCGCGGGCTGCTCGACCCCGGATACAAGGATCAAGGACAGGCCCGAGGCCTTCGCGAAGCTGAACCCGGACCAGCAGGCGCAGGTCAAGGCGGGCCAGATCGCCCTGGGATTCGACAAGGAGGCGGTGAGGCTTGCGCTCGGCGAACCCGACCGCGTGATCACGGTTACGGACCCCCAGGGCCGGCACGAGATCTGGCATTACGTGACCTATGAGGATTACGACGGCGGCGTCATCTACATGGGCTACCACCACCGCTTCTGGGGATGGGCCAGCCCGTACAGGTGGGACGGCCCGTTCATGTACGGCTCTGTCCCCTATTACGACGGCTTTCCGGCTGGGATCCACGACCGCATCCGGGTCACCTTCGACGCCAGCGGCCGTGTGGTGTCGATCCAGGAGGAGAAGCCCTAGCGCGAGGCGCCCGCCGCCTCCGCCTCCCGGACCTTGACCTCGACGCCCAGGGAGTGGGTCTTGCCGCCGCGGTACGTGCCGCTCACCGGCCTGATGTCCGCGTAGTCGCGCCCCGATGCCACCTTGATGTAGCGCTCGTCGGCCGGCCTGTCATGCGTGGGGTCGAACGCGGCCCAGCCGTAGCCCGGGACGTAGGCCTCTATCCAGGCATGGGAGGCCTCGTCATCGTCGTGCTTGCGCTGCGACCGCATGAAATACCCGCTCACGTAACGCGCAGGGATTTCAGAGCACCGGCACATCCCGAGCGCGACATGGGCGAAATCCTGGCAGACGCCCGAGCGCAGCCGTATCGCGTCCGTCGCGAGCGTGGCGACGCCCGTGGACCTCGGCTTGTAGGCGAAGTTCTTGAAGACGTGCCGGCAGATGTGGCGGACGTCCGACCACACGTCCGGTCTGCCTTCGGCGAGCGCATCCTGGGCCTCCTTCCACACGTCGACCTCGAGCGGCACGTAGTGGGACCCCGCCAGGTACTCGGCAACGAGCTCCCGCTCGCTGCCCGGCGCCAGGTTGGGGACGGCGGGAACCGGCAAACGGGCCGCGTTCGGGGTCGTCTCGACCTGCGAGACCGCCTCGATCATCAGCCTGTCGTGCCCGGCGGCGATGTCGAAGTAGTGGACCGTGTTTCCGTAGAAGTCGACGTAGTCGCGCATGTTCGCGGCGGGGTCCGTCCGCAGGCCGAAGCTTCGGCAGGCCTGGTTCGCGTCGTCCACGGGCCTCAGGCGGACCTCGTTGAAGCTGTCATGCGCCTTGCCGGCGTAGGCAAACGTGGTCCGATGAAGAAGGCTGATGAGCATGTATGAGCTTTGGGAACACCCCGGCGAGGCGTTCCCTACTGCTGCTGCTGCTGCAGCTGCTGCTCCTCCTGCGTCGACTCGGCCAGGTAGAACATCGTAGTCTGGACAACCTCCTCGCTTATCCTTTCGAGAGACTTTGCGATTTCAACCAGGAACTCGTGCAGCCCGTCCTTCAGGACCTCGTCGATCGTCAGGGACTGCAGGTCCGCGAGCAGGCGGCGCGAAGCGCGCGCGGCCTCCGTCCGCGGGCGCGCGCCGGACTCCCCGAGAATCCTCCGCAGGAACTCGTCGATCTGCGCCACGCAGAAGTGGATCGAGCGGGGGAACGAGTCCGAGAAGATGAGGAACTCGGCGACCTTCCACGGCAGGATCTCTCGCACATAGAACCTGCGGTACGCCTCGAGCGCGCTCGCCGAGCGGAGCACGGCCTGCCACTGCGCGGTGTCCAGCGCGCCCCCGACGTCGCCCGCGCTCGGCAGCAGGATGTGGTACTTCACGTCCAGGATGCGCGCGGTCTTGTTGGCGCGTTCTATGAACTTCCCGAACTGGATGAATTCCCATCCCTCGCTGCGCGAGTAGGTCGAGTCCGTGAGCCCCTGGAAGAGGTGGGAGTTGCGCTTGATGTCCTGGAAGAACTCGTAGGGGCCCGCGGCCCATACGTCCGCCGTGCTCCGCGACTTGAGAAAGAGGTAGAGCTCGTTGATGGTCTCCCACATCTCGACCGAGATCTGGTCTCGAATCATCCGGGCGTTCTCGCGCGCCGAGAAGACGCAGGAAAGGATCGAGTTCGTGTTGCGCAGGTCGAACGCGAAGAACTCCGTGACGGAGCGGCTGTCCGCCGACTCGTAGTGCTTGTCGAACAGCTCCTGGTCGCCGGAGCTGGCGAGGATCGAACCCCAGTGCTCCCTGAGGTGCGCGTCGTCGTAGCCCCTGAAGTCGAGGATGAACTGGAGGTTCACCTCGAGCAGGCGGGCGATGTTCTCGGCCCGCTCTATGTACCGGCTCATCCAGTAGAGGGAGTGCGCGACGCGCGAGAGCATCACGTTGGCCTGGGGCCGCGGGGCGGGGAGCTTGGATGCCGGGGGCATGGCGGAGCGCCGCTGGGGGTTCATTTGTCTCCGGCAATCACCCAGGTGTCCTTGGAGCCGCCGCCCTGCGAGGAATTGACGACGAGGGACCCCTTCCTGAGCGCGACGCGGGTCAGGCCGCCGGGCGTCACGACGGTCTTCTCCCCGCAGAGCACGTAGGGCCTGAGGTCGATGTGCCGGCCCTCGAGGCGGTTGTCGCACCACGTCGGCGCGCGCGAGAGGTTGATCGGGTCCTGCGCGATGAAGTTGCGGGGGTTCGCGGCGACCTTCGCCCGGAAGGCGGCGACCTCCTCCTTGCTCGAGGCGGGCCCGATCAGCATGCCGTAGCCTCCCGCCTCGTTTGCCGACTTGACCACGAGCCTGGCCATGTTCTCGAGTATGAATTTCCGGTCGGAGGGCTCGGACGCCAGGTAGGTGGGCACGTTCGGAATGATGGGCTCCTGGTCGAGGTAGTACTTGATCACCTTCGGGACGTAGGCGTAGATCACCTTGTCGTCCGCCACCCCGGTGCCGATCGAGTTGGCCAGCGCCACGTTCCCCGCACGGTAGGCGGCGACGAGGCCTGGAACGCCTAGCATCGAGTCCGACCTGAACACCGAAGGGTCGAGGAAGTCGTCGTCAATCCGCCGGTAGATCACGTCGACGGGCAGCAGGCCGCCGGTCGTGCGCATGTACACGCGCGCGTCCTGGACAAGGAGGTCCCGCCCCTCGACGATCGGGATCCCCATCTGGCGGGCCAGAAAGCAGTGCTCGAAGTAGGCGCTGTTGAAGACCCCTGGCGTCATGAGGACCACGCTCGGCTTGTCGCCCCGGTCCGGGGCGATGTGCAGGAGGGACTTTAGGAGCATCTCCGGGTAGGCCTCGACCGGGCGGACGCCGTAGCTTTGGAAGAGGTTGGGGAAGGCGCGCCGCATGGCCGCACGGTTCTCCATCATGTACGAGACCCCGGACGGGCAGCGCAGGTTGTCCTCCAGGACAAGGTAGGTGCCGCTGCCGTCGCGTATCAGGTCGGTCCCGCAGATATGCACGTAGATGTCGTGGGGAACCGTGAAGTTCATGAACTCGCGCCGGAAATGCTTGGCGCTGAGGATCTGGGCCGCGGGAATGACGCCGTCCTTTATGATCTTCTGCTCGTGGTAGAGGTCGTGGAGGAAGAGGTTCAGCGCCGTGATGCGCTGGATGAGCCCCGCCTCGAGCCTCGACCATTCCTTTGCCGGGATGATCCGCGGGATAAGGTCGAACGGGAAGATGCGCTCCGTGCCCTCGGAGTCGTTGTACACGGTGAACGTGACGCCGCGCCTGAGGAACGCGAGGTCGACCGCGGCCCGCCTGCGCTCGAACTCGGGCAGGGGAAGGCTGCCCAGGCGCTCGACAAGGCTGCGGTAGTGGGGCCGCACTTCTCCGCCGGCAGCGTACATCTCGTCGAAGAAGTCGCCGGTTTCGTAGGGGTTGCTTAGGAGCGACACGTGGATCTTGTTTATGCCACCGCCACGGGTCAGCAGGTTCCTTGCCAGACCCCCGCGGGCACCGGCGGGAGGGCCGTCACCGGGAGGGCGCCGGGAACTTAAACGGCAGCTCAATCCTCACGTCGATCGTCCGGTCGTCCGGGGCGGTTGCTGCGCGGAACAGCCATTTCTCGGCCGCCTGCTTGCAGCGCCTTGCAATGTCGTCGTCGGTCGACCGGACCACCACGACGTCGGCCACCGACCCGTCGCGCCTGACGACGAGCGAGAGCAGCACCTCGCCGCCCGTCTTGCGCTGGCTTGCGCTCAATACGGGTGCGGGAGCCATGAAGGTCTCCGGCATGGTCTTGACCTCGCTCGCCTTGAACACCCGGTCCTTGCGAAGAAGGTTGGCGGAGAACTTGAGCGTCTGGCCCTCCGGAATCTCGCAAGAGATGGGGGTCGGGTCGTAGCCCGGGAGCGTCAGGTCGAAGGACGCCAGCTTGGGCGTCAGGTCGTGGAGCACGAGGGGCGTCGTGCCCAGGAAAGCCCCGTCCTTGCTCACGGACGCGCCGCTCGGGTCGCTCGTGAGCTCAAGGGAGCCGTCCGCGTATTTCGTCTCCGCGCGCGACTTGGCACCCCGCTCGATCGACACCTTCGCCACGTGGTCGCGGCACCCGGGCCGCGAGAATGTCACGACGTAGTCGCCGCGTCCGATGTCATCGATCGTGGCGGGGGTCCTGCCTGTGCGAAGCGGCTTGCCCGCCGAGTCGGAGGCGGCGCGGACCTCAAACTCGAGGCCGTCCGGGCTGCTCGAGAGGTCAAGGCTGCCGTAGATGGTCTTGAGCCTGACGGTGCCCAGGTTCGCGGTGGCGGATCCCTTGACGTTCACGGTCGTTTGGACGGGCTCGTACCCGGCAAGGGAGATCTGGACCGTGTGGCTGCCCGGGGCGATCCCGTCCGCCTTGGCCGGGGACACGAGCGGCGTGGCCCCGTCGATCGAAACGGAGGCTCCCGCGGGAAGGGTTGCGACCGCAAGGGCGCCCGGGAGCTTCGCCAGCCGCTCCGCCTCCAGTTCCTCCTGGACCCTGCGTCGGGTGTCCTCCTCGGTCTGCTTCTTCGTGGCCTCGATGGCGGCCGCGAGTTCCTTGTTCCTGCGGTCAGCCTCCTCCTTAGCCGCCTTCTCGGCATCCTTCAGCTGCTGCTCAAGGACATGGTGGGCCAGGGCTTCCTGCTGCTCCAGGTCGTTGGCCTTGGCCCGCTCCAGCCTCGCCTCGAGCACGACCGCAATAGCGGCAAAGATGAGCGCCGCGGCGACCAGGATGCCGACATAGAACCCGACCCTGCTCTTTGGCGCAGGCTCGCCGGCCCCGGCCTTCGGGGCGAGCTTCAGCTTTGAAACCGCCTCGAATGGGAGCGCCGTCACGGCCGTCGGAGGCGTGGTTCCCCCCGGCACGCCCATCCTCACACCGGCGCCCGGCTGCGCGGCGGCCGGACGGGTCGGGAGCGCGGCGGCGGGTTCGGGGATCTGGGCCTCCGGCGCCGGGAATCCCGGATTCGAGAACGAAGGCGCGCGGGGAGCGGACCCGGGCACGGGGAACGAGGGCGCAGCGGCCGGATGCGCCGTGGGAAAGGACGGCGCCGGGGCTGGCTGCGGCGTGGGGAACGAAGGCTGCGTGCCGCGTGGCGGAATCGGGAACGAAGGCGGTGAGCCCGCACCCGGCGTCGGAAATGACGGAGCGGGGAACGTGTGCGACGCAGGGGAGGAGGGCTGAGAGCCCTGGGGCGTCGGGAAGGAAGGGGTCGCGGCCGGAGGCGTGACGACGGGCCGGGCATGGAGGGACGGCACGGGAGGCCGGGTTCCCGAGGACTGGGGCATCTGCGGGGCCGTTGCGGGCCTCGGCGACACGGTCGGCCGGGTCATCCTCGGCACGCCCCCCGAGGTCTCGATCGAAAGCGAGGGCTTTGCGCGGGCGGGAGGCGCCACCGGCCTCACAAGGGTCTCGGCGACCGGTTCGGGCTCTGGCTCGGCGACGGGCTCGGGCTCCTCCTCGGCGGGCGGGGCCGACGCCGCGGCCTCCTCCGGCGGGGCCTCGGCCTCGACCCATTCCGCGATCCACTCCCGCCGCGTCCCGATCCGCCCGCCCAGGAGCTGGAACAGGCCGACGGACGCCGCGGAGAGCGAGGCCTCCACGGCGCTGTCGGAGAACCTGATCCCGAGCTCGGCGGCGAGCTTTCCAAGGCCCGGCTCCCACTGCGGGATTCCGGCGGCGGCCGCGATCTCCCGGATGAACCACGACTGCTTTCCGGTGAGGCCCAGGCAGCCGAGCGCCGGGGGGTTCGCCAGGGGGGGGAGCTTGCCGAGCGCCTCCTTGAAGCCGGCGGCGACGACGGCGCCGATCTTCGGGCCGCATTCGGTGAAGTCGTAGCTGTCGTTGAAGAACAGCCGCGCGCCCGCGCCGCGGAACTTGAGCCTGAGGGCCGATTGAACGGCCGCAAAGATGGCGTCCATGCCGACCGGGCAGGGAACCGCCGCCTCGACCCCCTTTGCGGTGACGAGGAGGAGGTGGGATTGGCCCCAACCCGGGTCCCAAAGCGCGACCGCCCCCCCTTTGCCGTCCGCGCGCAGCGCGCTCGAGACCGCGCCTATGCTCGCGAAGGCGGCCACCGAGACGCCGTCCGTCACCACGTTCAGGCCCGAGAGCGAGGCCTGGGCCTTGGCCATCGATTCGAGGGAGGACGACGCGAGGATCCATTGCTCCGTTCCCTCGGGCGTAACGCTGCCCCCGTCGACCGCGCCGCACACCGCGTAGGCCATGGGCGCCTTGGGGTCGCTCTGAAGCGAGGCGGCGATCGAGCGCACCGCCTCGTCCGAGCGGTCGAGCAGGGCCTGCGTGTCGGATGAAAGGTGCCAGCTGGACGAGCCCGGCCAGAGAAGCACGGCCGCGCCGATCCCCTCAGCCTTCCTGGTGGGTGCCACGGCGTCGAGGAGCGCCTCGAGCGCGGGCTTGTTCTCCAGCGCGCATTCCCCTCCCGCCTCCACGGTCCCGTTCACCGCGCGAAGCGCGTGGAGGGTGTGCTGGGTCAGTTCGACTATGACTTGGGTCTCTTCGGCCTTGGGCATGTTCGGGCGATCAGTGGCGGGTCATCGGCCGCCTCAGGTCCTCGCGAAATTCTTCAGGCGCTCCTGCAGCTGGCGGCTGCGTTCCTCAAACATGACTTCCTTCGCCGCCAGCGCGGCGACCTGCGCCTCCAGCTTCGCGCGCTGCTCGTGCTGCTGGGCCTCGTCCCTCATCAGGGAATCGGCGGCCGCCTGGAGCTTCTGCCGCTCCGCCTCCAGGCCCGCCTCCTTCCTGCGGACCTCGGCCTCGCGCGCCTTGACGCCCCCCTCGATCTCGCTGCGGACGGCGACCAGCTTCGTCCTGAGTTCGGCGAGCGAATGGGCCTCGGCCTTGAGTTTTGCGCGGGCCTCGGCGGCCTCGCGCTCAAAGGCGGCCCTCTGCTCGTTGAGCGCTGCGCGGTCGGCCGCCACCCGGGCCCTCGCCGCCTCCATCTCGGCCGTCTCGGCCTCGATCTCCTTCGCGCTTCGTCCAGGTGCCGGCTCCGGGGCAACCGGGCCGGCCTTTCCGGCCTCGACCTTCAGCTTGGCCAGCTTCGCCTCCCATTGGACGCACTGGGCCTCGAGGTCCTTGATCTTCTTCGCGGCGTCGGCCTGCAGGGCCCGGTTTATGGCGGTGGCCGCCTTGGACGCGGCCCCGGACGCGGCGATCTCGGCCTCAAGCGCAGCCCGGTCCTTCTCAAGCTTGGAGGCAAGCAGGGCGGCGTTGGCCTCGCGCCGCTCAAGAGCCTCTTCGCGTTCGGCTGGAGTCATTTGCAGGTGCTCGCCGGCCGTCCGTCGGCGGCGGGCGAAACGGCTCCTGGGCGGACCGCATCGGTCCGCCCGGTCGTCCTGGGAGTTGAGATTGTTTCCGGCACTGAGGTGGCCCGGATCAGGGCCCGGGAAGGAGCATCGTTAGATATTCGTTTCACGGCGCGGGTGTCAAATAGCATGGATCGCCGACTTCGAAACCGCCAGCGCGGCCTCCTTGAGCGCCTCGCCCGCCGTGGGGTGGGCGTGGATCGTTCTGGCCAGGTCCTCGGCGCTCCCTCCATAGGCCATGTGGGCGACCACCTCGGCGATGAGCTCGCTGGCGCCCCTTCCTAGGATCTGAGCCCCGAGGATGCGGTCGGTCCTGGCGTCGGCGACTATCTTGGCGAACCCCTCGGTCGAGGCGTTTGCGATCGCCCGTCCGTTCGCCGCGAAGTTGAACCTGCCCACGCGGACCGGGACCGAGGCGGCCCTCGCCGCGTCCTCGCCGAGCCCGACGGCGGCAACCTCCGGGTCCGTGTAGACCACCGAGGGCACGAGGTCCCAGTCGACATGGCCCGCCTTTCCCGCAATCCATTCGGCGACGGCGACCCCGTCCTCCTCTGCCTTGTGCGCGAGCATGGGCCCGGCCACGACGTCCCCGATGGCCCAGATGCCGGGCGCCCCCGTGCGCAGGCGCGAGTCCACTGCGACCCGCATCTTCCCGTCGAGAGCGACTCCCGCCTTCTCGAGGCCGAGCCCGTCCGTGTAGGGCCTGCGCCCGACCGCCACGAGGACCTTCTCCGCCTGGAACTCGATCTTCTTGCCCTCGCGTTCGGCGGTGAGGACGGCCCGGCCGCCCTCGGTCCTCAAGCCCGCAACCTTGGCGCCCGTCTCGATCTTCATGCCCTGCCTCTGGAGCAGCCTCGAGAAGGCGCGGACGACGTCGTCGTCATATCCCGCGACGATCTTCGGCAGGAACTCGACGACCGTCACGCTGCTGCCGAGCCGGGCCCAGACCGAGCCGAGCTCAAGGCCTATCGCGCCGCCCCCGACCACGGCAAGGGAGGAGGGCACGGCCTCGAACGACAGCGCCTGGTCGCTCGACACGACGGTCTTCCCGTCGAACTTCATGAAGGGGAGCTCCACGGGGGCCGACCCGGTGGCGATGACGAAGTTCCTCGCCGAGACGGACACGGTCCCGCCGGGACCCCCGACCGACAGGAGCGTCGGCGATTCGAACGAGGCCTCGCCCGTGAGGACGGCCACCTTCCGGGCCTTCGCGAGGGCGGCCACGCCGCCCACCAGCTTCGAGACGACGGCGTCCTTGCGCCTCATCAGCGCCCCCACGTCGGCGGCCACGGCGCCCGTCGTGATGCCGTGCTCGGCCGCGTGGTCGCGGGCAAACACAAGCTGCTCGGACGAATAGAGCAGCGCCTTGCTCGGGATGCAGCCGACGTTGAGGCACGTCCCCCCGAGGGTGGCCCGCCTCTCCACGAGCGCGACCCTTAGCCCGAGCTGCGCGGCGCGGAAGGCGCAGACGTAGCCGCCGGGGCCCGCGCCGATCACAACCACGTCATACGCGTCCATGGCCGGCGGGTCAGAGGCCGAGAAGAAGGCGGGCGGGGTCCTCGATCTCCTGCTTCACCTTCACGAGGAACGTGACGGCGTCGCGCCCGTCGACAAGGCGGTGGTCGTAGGTGAGGGCGACGTACATCATCGGGCGGATGACGACCTGGCCGGCCACAGCGACCGGGCGCTCGTTGATCGCGTGCATCCCGAGGATCGCGCTCTGCGGCGGGTTGATGATCGGCGTCGACAGGAGGGAGCCGAAGGTGCCCCCGTTCGTGATCGTGAAGACGCCGCCCTCAAGGTCCGCGAGCGTGACTTTTCCCTCCCGGGCCTTGCCGGCCGCTTCGGTGATCGCCCTCTCAATGGCCGCCATCCCGAGGCCGTCGCAGTCGCGGATGACCGGCACCATCAGGCCCTTCTCGGTGGAGACCGCCACGCCGATGTCGTAGTAGTGGTTCTGGACCAGGCTGTCGCCGTCGATCTGGGTGTTGATCGCCGGCAGCTCCTTGAGCGCGTGGACGACCGCCTTCACGAAGAACGGCATGAAGCCGAGCTTGAAGCCGTTCTTCCTGACGAATTCCTCCTGGTACCTGGAGCGCAGGGCCACGACGGCGGACATGTCGACCTCGTTGAAGGTGGTCAGCATGGCCGCGGTGTGCTGGGCCGCCACGAGCCGCTCGGCGATCCTCTGGCGAAGGGGCGAGAGCTTGCGCCTGGTCTGGCGCGCGCCGGGCTGGGCCGCGGGCGCCGCCGGGGCCTCGGGCGGCGCGGCCTGGGGGGAGGCCGGCCGCTCGGACGCGAGGAGCATGTCCGCCTTGGTCACCCGGCCCGCCTTTCCCGTGCCCGCGACGTCGGCGGGAACGACTCCGGTCTCCTCGGCGAGGCGGCGGACGGCGGGCGACTGCACCGCGCCCGCCGGCGGAGCGACGGGCCTCGGCTGGGGCGCGGGCTCCGCCGCCGCGGGCTTCGGGGCGGGAGCAGCCGCAGCCGGCGCGGGACCCTCGGCGCCGGCATAGATCAAGGCGACGACCTGGCCGATCTTGACCTCCGCTCCCGCGTCGACCCTCAGGGCGATCTTCCCGGCGGCCTCCGCGGTGGCCTCGGACGTGATCTTGTCGGTCTCGAGCTCGAAGAGCGGCTGGTCCCGGCTCACGGTGTCGCCGTCCCTCACGTGCCACTTGGCAAGGATTCCGGTGCTGATCGATTCGCCCATGGGCGGGATTTTGACTTCGAGGGGCATGGTTGCGGTTACAAGGTGTAGGCGTCTTCGAGGAGTCCGGCGAGTTCTTGCTTGTGGAGGGCAAGCGACCCTACGGAGGGGGAGGCGGAGGCGTCCCGGCCGGCATAGAGGGGGATCTTGCCGAAGGCGTCGGCGACCTGCGCGCAGATCCACGACCAGGCCCCCATGTTCTGCGACTCCTCCTGGCACCAGACGAGCCGGGCCCCGGCGTATTTCCTGGCGATCTCCTTCAGGCGCTTCGCGTGGAGCGGATAGAGCTGCTCGACACGGACGATCGCCGCATCCTTGACGCCGTGGCTGTCGCGGTGGTCGCAGAGGTCGTAGTAGACCTTGCCCGAGCAGAGGATCAGGCGCGCAGCCTCGGCCGGCGGGGCCTCCTCCTCCAGGATCTCCTGGAACGCGCTGCCCGTGAAGTCGGCGATCCTGGAGACCGCCGCCGGGTGGCGCAGGAGGGACTTGGGCGACATCACGACGAGCGGCTTGCGGAAGTCGCGCTTCATCTGGCGGCGCAGGAGGTGGAAGAACTGGGCGGGGGTCGTCACGTTGGCCACCTGGATGTTGTCCTCCGCGCACGCCTGCAGGAAGCGCTCGAGCCTCGCGGACGAGTGCTCGGGGCCCTGGCCCTCGTAGCCGTGGGGCAGAAGCAGGACGATTCCGCAGGTTCCCTGCCATTTCGACTCGCCGCTGACGATGAACTGGTCGATCAGGACCTGTGCGCCGTTCGCGAAGTCGCCGAACTGGGCCTCCCAGAGGCAGAGCATCTCAGGGTAGTCGAGCGAGTAGCCGTAGTCGAACCCGAGGACCGCGGCCTCGGAGAGCAGGGAATTGTAGACGCAGAACAGCGCCTGCTTCGGGTCGAGGTGCTTGAGGGGGGTGTACTTCTCGCCGGTCTCGGCATCGGCGAGCACCGCGTGGCGGTGGCTGAAGGTCCCTCGCTCGCAGTCCTGGCCGCTGAGCCGGACGGGCGTCCCCTCAAGGAGGAGCGAGCCGAACGCCAGCGCCTCCCCCAGTCCCCAGTCCACATGCCCGCCGTCCTTGCAGGCCCGCGCGCGGGCGTCCAGGAGCCGCCTAATCTTGGGGTTCACCCTGAAGGTCTCCGGTACAGTCGTGAGGCCCCGGACAATGCGGCCGATCGCCTCCTCCGGGACGCCCGTCTTCACGGGTGTGTGGCGGTACTCGGGCTGGAATTCCGCCGTGGACCCCTTGAACGGGTCGCCCGGCTTGGCGCTCCTGGCGGCCTTGGCGGCCTCGCGAGCCTTGGCCTTCGCGAGGTTCTCCTCAAGCGCGGCCGAGTACTCCGCCCGGATCGCGTCGCCCTGGCCGGCGCTGATCGAGCCCTCGCCGACCAGCCGCTCGGTGTAGATGGCCGAGATCAGCGGGTGCGACGCAATGGTCCGGTAGAGCGTCGGTTGCGTGAACGACGGCTCGTCGGTCTCATTATGGCCGTGCCTGCGGAAACAGTACATGTCGATGAAGACGTCGCGCTTCCACCGCACGCGGAAATCGAGCGCGATCTGGGCGGCCATGCACACCGCCTCCGGATCGTCGCCGTTCACGTGGAAGACCGGCGCCTCGATCATCTTCGCCACGTCCGTGCAGTAGCGGGTCGAGCGGGCGTCGTGCGGGTCGGTGGTGAAGCCGATCTGGTTGTTGATGACAAAGTGGACGGTGCCCCCGGTCCTGTAGCCGGGCAGCTGAGAGAAGTTCAGGGTCTCGGCGACGACGCCCTGGCCGGCGAGGGCGGCGTCGCCGTGGACGAGGAGCGCGAGAACGCGCCTGCGCTCGCCCGAGTCCCCGCGGATGCGCTGGCGCGCGCGCGCCTTGCCCTCCACGACCGGGTCGACGATCTCGAGGTGCGACGGGTTCGCGGCGAGGCGCACCTCCACCTTCTTTCCCGAGGCCGTGGTCAGGACGGATTCGTATCCAAGATGGTACTTCACGTCTCCGTCGCCGCCGACCGTGTCGGGGATGTAGTTCTCCGAGAACTGCTCGAAAAGCTGGTCGAACGACTTTCGCATCACGCTGCACAGGACGTTGAGCCGGCCCCGGTGCGCCATCCCCATCACGATCTCCTCGACGCCCGCCTCGGGGCAGTGCTCGATCAGGGCGACCAGCGCGGCGATGATGGTCTCGCCTCCTTCCAGGGAGAAGCGCTTCTGGCCGATGTACTTCGTGTGCAGGAACTTCTCGAAGAGTTCCGCCTTGTGCACGTTCCTGAGGATCCTGCCCTTCTGGGGCCGCGTGAAGGTGGGCTGGAGGCGCGTGGACTCGATCCGCTCCTGGAGCCAGAGCCTGCAGTCCTGGTCCTGGATGTGTGCGTACTCGATGCCCACGTGGCCGCAGTAGGTCTTCCGGAGCGAGGCGATGATCTCGCGCAGCTTCATCTGGCCCCCGCCGAGGTAGGTGCCCACGTCGAACGAGGTCTCGAGATCCTCCTCGGCAAGCTGGAACTGCGCCAGGGCCAGCTTGGGGGTGGGGCCCGGCGGGCCGCTGAGCGGGTCCAGGTGCGCCTGCAGGTGGCCGATCGCCCGGTACGCCCCGATGATGTAGTGGACGTGCGACTGCTTGAGGCTGTCGATGATGGGCGGGTGCCGGGCCTGGCCCTCGAACGCCCCGGTCGCCGGGGCGCCGTTGCTCCCCAGCGAAAAGCCCTGGAAGAACGCCCGCCATGTCGGGTCAACCCCGTCGGGGTTGTCGAGCCAGCGCCGGTACATGGCCTCGATGACGTCGGCGTTGGCGTGGGTTGGAAGTGTCGTCGAAGTCATCGGTGTGCCCCGGCCATCTGGGCGGTTTTTGGACATACTCTGCATGCCGACTAGGCGAACTCAAGCCCGAGGGCTTTTCCGCGGCGCGGGATGCAATCGCGCTTCACAACCGCCGCGCTTGTATTAGGTTCAGCTTCTCGAACGAGATGGAAAAACGGATCAAGGAAACCCTGGTGGCGCTTCTGGACGGCATCAAGAGGGCCGATGGCGACGCCATCGCCAGCCGGATGTCCCAGCTTGACGCCTACCTCGAGGAGGGGCGCGGGAGCCTCCATCCCCAGCTGGTCCACTTCCTTGAGCGCCGGAGCTATCCCAAGGCGCTCATGTTCCTCGGGGGGCAGCCGGACATCCCCGCCGGGACGTGCGGCGGGGGGCGCTGACCGTGGCCGACAAGATCCCGACGGGCGGGGGGCGGGGCCTTGGCCAGAATCCCTTCGCCTCGCTGGACGGCTCGGGCCTGGGGCCAGGCCCCGGCCCTCTTCCGGGGCCCGTTCCCGCGGCACCCGCGCCCGAGCGCACCCGCGGACGGGTGGACGTGAGGCGGGAGAAGGGGGGAAGGGGCGGCAAGACCGTCACGGTTGTCGACGGGTTCACGGGCATCGGGCTCCCCGAGAAGGAGCAGCTCGTGAAAAGGATGCGCGCCGGCTGCGGATGCGGCGGGACGGTGAAGGACGGGCGCATCGAGATACAGGGGGACCAGCGCGAGACGGTCGCCAGGATCCTGTCCGAGGCGGGGTTCCGCCCGGTCCTCGCAGGGGGGTAGGGTCCTACGCCGCCAGCCCGGCCGCCAGCGCAAGCGCGCTCTTCGCCCGGTTGAGGATGTACAGGTGGTACCCCGGCGCGCCGCGGCCGAGCAGGCCGCGGATCTGGCCGAGGGCCCAGTCTATGCCCACGGCCTCGACGATCTCGGCCACGTCGCCCGCGGCCTCGAGGCGGCGGATCAGGGTCTGCGGAAGGGAGGTCCCGCACATCGACGTGAAGCGCGTGATCTGCTTCAGCGAGAGGACCGGCATTATGCCGGGGATGATGGGGACCGTTATCCCGGCCATCCGGCACCGGTCGACGAACCGGTAGTAGGCCTCGTTGTCGAAGAAGAGCTGCGTCGTCACGAAGTCCGCGCCGGCCCCCACCTTGCGCCTCAGGTTCTCCAGGTCCGCCTCCGCCGACGGGGCCTCGGGATGCTTCTCCGGGTACCCGCCGACCCCCAGGCAGAAGCCGGGGTGCCTCCCCTTCAGGAGGCTGACGAGCTCGCTCGCGTACCGGAGCCCGTCGGCGGTCGCCTTGAATTCCGTCGACCCCTTGGGCGGATCGCCGCGCAGCGTCATGATGTTGCGAAACCCGTCGCCGTGGATCCTGTCGGCGATCGCGTTCAGCTCGGCCCTCGTGTGCCCGACGCAGGTGAGGTGCGGCATGACCGTGTAGCCGAAGTCCGCCTTCAGGAGCCCGCTCACCTGGGCCGTTCGCTCGCGCGTGCTCCCGCCGGCGCCGTAGGTGACGGAGACGAAATCAGGCGATATCCTCTTCAGCGCGGAGGCAGTCTGCCGGAGCGCCTCGACGCCGGCGTCGTCCTTTGGCGGAAAAAACTCGATCGACCGTAGCGGGCGTCGCTGCGCAAAGAGCTCGGTGATCGGTCGGTCGGCTAATGGCACATATCAACGCATCTATTAATGTTGATATGTGTAAAGCAAAATCAGGCCGCGAACAGGAATATGTTCGCGCCGACTCGTTTGCAGGCCTCCGAGCAGCCGATGCGCTCGACTAGCGGGACCTCCCGCCATGTCGCCCGGACGCGCCCCCGGCGTTGCGTGAATGAAACTGCTTGCCGCTGTAGCCGGAGGAGGCCGGAGACGGCATGCTTGCGGGGGGGCGCGGCCCGGAGAGGGGATGGGCGGGCTGCTTGATCAGGTCGAAGAAGTGGCCTTTCTGAGTCTCTTTCGCGGGTTCGTTTTTCATTGGGGGTTGATTTGGAATCCATCTTCGGGGAAGGCCGGGATATCACGATGCCTTCCGCTCGCCAGGCAGTATAGCAGGGGCGGCAGGCGGAGCCGATAGGAAACCATCGGCGCATGTCGCCTGGCGCAAGGCATGGATGCCCCGAGGCTCTCCGCATCTGCCGCCGTCCCGCGTCCGAACAAACCGCCTCTACTTTGCCTTCTGGGCCTCGAACAGCTCGTCCGCCTTCTGCGGGAGCGCCGTGAAGGCGTACTCGTCGACCTGGAACGCCCGGCGCTTCATGAGGTCGTTGACCGCGGCCCGCGGATCGGAGCTCGAGACCTCCGCGAAGACGGGCCCGGCGGGAACCGTGTCGAACTCCGGCGTGATCGGCTTCACCTCCGGATTGCCGTCGGGCACCTTCGCGATCGACGCGAGCGGCTCCTTTGCGTCCGGCACCGGGGGCCTGAGCCTCTTCTCCTCGGGCCTGCACCCGAGCGAGACCGTCAGGGTCGTGCCGCCAAAGGTCGTGAGCCTGAACGTCCGCATGTGCCGGGCCGCCTCGGCGGCCGATGCATCCTTCGTGTCGGCCGTGTCCGAGAACCGCAGCGACGAGAGCGTCGAAAGGAGCGACGACACCTTTTCCGCAAGCAGCTTCTTTCCCTCGGGCGTGTCGGCCGCGGCCCAGGGCGCGTCCTTCTTGGCCCGCGAGACCACGACCGCCGCCCCGGTGTCGGATGGGATCTCGATCCTGGCGACGTCCTCCGGCTTCACGTTCACGAGCTGGGTGTTGGCCCAGCCCTTCGCGTCGGTGTCGAGCCAGACGTGCATCCCCGAGAAGAACGCCTTCGGCTCGCCGCCGAACCGGAGGAAGCGCCCGCCGCCCGTGTCGGACGACTTGCCGAGCGTCAGGCTCCATATCTCCTTTCCGGCCGAGTCGCTGAGCCCGATGCGCGAGTCCTTGAACTCGAGGTGGGCGAGGCGCTCGGGGCTGGCCGTGACGAAACGGTCGACTTTGGCCTCGTTCAGGTCCTGGACCAGCCGCGAGATCTTGTCGAAGTCCGCGGGCAGGTCGTAGTAGCTCGCGACCCGCCACGACCCGTCCGGGGCGCGCGCAAGCTCGACCTTCTTCCCCTGGTCGGCGACCACGATTCCAGCTGCCTTGGAGGCCGTGTCCGCGTCGAGGAGCGCCCTGCCGACGCGGGGATCCGCGGCCGGGGCCGCCTTCGGCCGGTTCGACAGGTAGGCGGCGACCGAAAGGGCGGCGAGAAGGGCGACCGTGATGGCGAGGGTTCTGATTTTCATCGCGTAGTCCTGGGATACCGTTCGCGGGCGCCCGGCCCTAGCCCCGGCGCCTCGCGTAGAACCAGAGGCCGAGGCCGCAGACCAGCAGCGGGGTGCCGAGCAGGTTGATCACGAGAAGCCTGTTCTCGAGCGAGTCTATCCCCTCGCGCAGGGCGAGCCGGATGGACCGGCGCTCGCCGCGCAGCGACGAGGCCTGCTTCTGGAAGTCCTCGATGGCCCGCTCCGCCTCGGGAGAGGCCAGGAGCCTGCCGCCCTCGCTCTTCTTTCCCTGAAGCTCGGCCAGCTTGCCCTGCACCTCGTTGATCCTGGCCTCGAGGGCGGTCAGCTTCTCCTTGTACTTCTCGGCGGCCACGGCCTCCATCCGCTTGACGACGGTGAAGGGGCGCACCGAGTTGCCCTTGCCGCGGATCGAGATCAGGTCGCGCGACCCCGCCAGGAAATCGAGCGAGTTGGCCGCGAACGCGAGATTGTCGTTGAAGGGCTCGGCGGCCGACTGGCCCATGAAGTTGTACTTGCGCACGCTGTAGTCGTCGAAGAGCCAGTCGGTATCGGCGACGACGATGAGGATGGACGAGGACCTGGATTCCCTGAGCGAGGGCGGGGCGGCCGGCTCGGGCGCCTTCGCCGCGGGCTTCTCGTCCTTCTTCTCCGCAGGCTCGGGGCTCTTGGGCGGGCCGTCGGGAAACGCCGACCTGAACTTCCCGGTCACGAGCGCGGCGAGCGTGCGCCTTCCCGACGGGGTCACCTGCCGGGCGACCTCGTCGGGCTGTGCGAACTGCATCGCCGCGACCGGGACGTCGCCCGACTTCTCGGAGGTCTGGATGAGAGGGGTGAAGGCGAGGCCCGTGCCCGGCCTGAGGGAAACGCTTCCCGCCTCGACAAAGAGCGCCGTTTGGAGCTGGGCCGTCGGAAGCGACTTCGCGTTGAAGCTGTCCTGCGGCAGGTTGATCCACACGGGGTAGCGCAGGTGGGACTGGTCGCGGAGCTCGACCTCCTCGGCGTTCTCGAGGTCGCCGACGGCCTTCTGCGGGTCGTAGGCGATGCCCCAGCCGCCGAAGAGCACGGGCAGGTCGCTCGAGACGCCGGGCTGGGGTCCGCCGAACATCGCGGCCTGCCCGCCCTGGCGCTTGAAGAAGAGGGAGGACGGGTCGACCGCGATGAAGACGGGCTTGCCGGCCAGGAGGAACTGGTCGATTGCAAACTGAAGCTTCGGGGTGAGGTTCTGGGGATGGACGACGGCCAGGACGTCCAGGTCCGCGGGGAGCTCCGGGGCGGAGGCCTCGACCGGGACGATCCTGTAGGTGTCCTCCCACTCGCTGATGACGAACTGCCCCTCGGTGCCCTGCTGGCCCATCATGGGCATGCCGGGCGAGCCCTGGAGCGGCAGGCTCGTGACAAGCCCGAGCTTCTTCTTGTCCGTCTGGCCGACCCCGTAGATCAGCTCCGAGATGTCGTACTCGAGGAACTGCTCGCGCTGGGGGGTGAGGGCCCCGATCACCTTCTGCTGGTCGGCCTGCGTCGCGACCAGGCCGAAATAGAACGGGCTTCCTCCGGGGATCGTCTGCGGCGCGATGCCCGCGGCGGTGGCCTTCTCCTCCTCGGGCGTGTCCGGCTCCGGGTCGACCACGTTGAGCCGCACCCTGCCGCCCGAGGCGCGCGCGTACTGGCGGAGCATCTCGCGCACCCGCTCGGCGTAGTTCTTGTACTCGACGAACTGGCCGCTCGCCTGGCTTGAGAAGTAGAGGTCGAGCGTCGTCGGCTCCGCGATCTTCGAGAGAAGGGACCTTGTCCCGGGCGAGAGCGTGTAGATCTTCTCTGCGGTCGCGTCGAAGCGCGCCGGCACGGACGACGCCAGGTAGTTCACCAGGATGAGCCCGAGGAGGAGGAGGGCGATTGCGAGGGTCTTGCTTCCGGATGTCATTGCGGATCGTCGGTTCTAGCGCTCGAGCGCGACCACGTTGAGGAAGAGCGTGAAGCCGATGAGCGAGAGGAAGAACACCACGTCCTTCGCGTCCACGATGCCCCGGACCATGGGGCTGAAGTGGGTGATGAAGCTGAAGTTCGAGACGGCGTCGGCCACGCCGACCGGCAGGAAGCTCTCAAGGAAGCCCGTGAACCCGCTGTAGCCGAGGAACACGAGCACCGCGCAGACGGCGAAGCTCACCACGAAGCTGATGACCTGGTTCCTCGTGAGGGCGGAGGCCAGCGAGCACACCCCGAGGAATCCGCCCGCCATGAGGATCGCCCCGGCGTAGCTCGTGGCGACGACGCCCCAGTCGGGGCTCCCCAGGTAGCCGATCGTCAGCGCCATCGGGAAGCTCAGAAGGACGGAGAGCGCGAGGAAGGCCCATCCGGCGAGGAACTTGCCGATCACCGCCTCGAGCGTCGTCACCGGCAGCGTGAAGAGGAGCTCGGCCGTGCCGGACCTCTTCTCCTCGGACCAGAGGCGCATCCCCACCGAGGGCACGATGAAGAGGTAGAGCCAGGGGTAGAACCCGAAGTAGGTGTCGAGGCTCGCGAACCCGTTCCTGAAGAACCCGCCGAACCGCGAGAACGCGAGCGCGACGGAGATGACGAGGAACGCGACCATGAAGACGTAGGCGACAGGGGTGCGGAAGTAGCCCACGAACTCCCGTTTGAAGATGGGGGTCACCTGCTTCATAGGTCGGAGTGCGTGAGGCTCCGGAAGATCTCGTCCATCCGGGCGCCGGGCCTGCGGGCCAGGAGCTTTGCGGGCGACTCGTCGGCGACCAACTTGCCCCGGGAGATGATGATCACCCGGTTGCAGATCGCCTCGACCTCCTCGAGGATGTGCGTCGAGAGGACGACCGCCTTCTCGACCGCCATGTTCCTTATGAGCTGGCGGACCTCGTTCTTCTGGTTCGGGTCGAGGCCGTCCGTCGGCTCGTCCAGGATCAGCACCGGGGGGTCGTGCAGGAGCGCCTGCGCGAAGCCGACGCGCTGCTTGTAGCCCTTGGAGAGCGTCTCAATCGTCTGGTCGCGGACCGTGACAAGGTGGGTGAGCGTGACCGCGCGGTCGACGTGGGCGCGCCGCGCCGCAGGGTCGCGGAAGCCCCTGACCTCTGCGATGAACCCCAGGAATTCGGCCACCGTCATCTCGGGGTACGCCGGGGCGTTCTCGGGCAGGTAGCCCAGCTTTCGCTTCACCGCCACCGGATCGTCGAGGACGTCGACCCCGTCCACCAGCGCCGTTCCGGAATCGGGCCGCACAAAGCCCGTTATCATCTTCATGGTCGTCGACTTGCCCGCGCCGTTGGGCCCCAGGAATCCCAGGATGTCGCCGCGCTTCACCGAGAAGCTGACGCCGTCTACCGCGCGCTTTGAGCCATAGGTTTTTACCAGCGCTTTGACTTCTATCATGAGTTGAAGGGGAGGGGGGCGGGAAGCTGAGGTCCCATGAGAAACGGATAACAAGTCGTTAGTTCCATCGTCCTTTCAAGACGATTTTTTGCCATCCGCTTGCGGTTCCCCGCGCTCGCGCTCGGTCTTTAGCCTCAATTGCCCGCAGGCCGCCGCGATGTCGTGCCCCTTCTCCCGGCGCAGCGTCACGGACACGCCCGCCTTGTCGAGGGTGTCCGCAAAGGCGGCCTGGCGGGCGGCGTCCGGCCGCCTCCACGGAAGGCCCTCGACCGTGTTGTACGGGATCAGGTTAACGTGGGCGTGGAGGTCGAGCGCGATGTCGCGCAGCCGCCGGGCCTGATCCACCGAGTCGTTGACGTCCGCGATCAGGATGAACTCGAGCGTGACCATCCGGCCGTGCCGCTCGCTGAAGGTCCGGACCGCAGGCAGGAGCTTGGCGAGCGGGAAGGCCTTGTTGACGGGCATGATCCTCGTGCGCACCTCGTCGGTGGCGCCGTGGAGGGACACCGCGAGCCTGAATCCCAGGGGCTCGTCGGCGAGCCGGATGATCTTCGGGACGAGGCCGCTCGTCGAGACGGTGATCCTGCGCGCCCCGAAGCCGAGGCCCCATCCGGCGTTCACGATCGTGAGCGCCCGGATGAGGGCGTCGTAGTTCGCGAGCGGCTCTCCCATGCCCATGACGACGATGTTGTCGAACGACGCCAGCTCGGCGCGGGCCCTGGGGGTCCGCTTGTCCTCCGCGTAGCACACCTGCAGGAGCTGGGCCACGATCTCTCCCGCGCTCATGTCCCTCTTCAGGCCCTCCAGGCCGCTCGCGCAGAACACGCAGCCCATGGCGCACCCGACCTGGGTCGAGATGCAGATGGTCTTGCGGGAGTGGTCGACGCCGACGCCGTCCTGGGGGGCTCGGATGATGACCGTCTCGATGAGCGAGCCGTCCCCGAGCTCCAGGAGCAGCTTGTCCGTCACGTCCGCCGACTGCCTGTTGAGGACGAGCGAGGCGGGCATGAGCGTGAACTGCCCGTCGAGCCACGCCCGCAGGCCCTTGGGAAGGTTGGTCATGTCGTCCCAGGAGCGCGCGCGCTTCTTGTAGAGCCAGTCGAGGACCTGCCTCGCCCGGAACGGCTTCTCGCCCCGCTCGCCCAGCGAGGCGGCCAGGCTCTCAAGCGTCTCTCCCGTGAGCGGGCGCTTCGCCGGTTCAAACGTCATCGGTCGGCCTGATCGCCCGGTTGAGCGCGCTCACGATCGCCTTGATCGAGGCCAGCTCGATGTTCGTGTCGATCCCGGCCCCGAAGAACGCCGAGCCCCGCTCCATCTTGATCTGGATGTAGCTGACGGCCTTCGCCTCGGCCCCCGACCCGAGCGAGTGCTCGGAGTAGTTGACGACGTCGAACTTCGGGAGCCCGGCCGCCCCGAGCGCCCGCACGAACGCGTCGATCGGCCCGTTGCCGGCGCCGGCGAGCGCTCGCGGCTTGCCCTCGACCAGGATCCGCGCCTCGCACTTGACGGTGGAGTCGCGCTCCGTGGTCTTGAAGTGCTCGAGCGCCACGGGCGCCCTGCGGTCGAGGAATTCCCGGTGGAAGGCGTCCCGGATGTCCGCCGACGTGAGCTCGGTGCCCTTCCTGTCGGCGATGTCGTTCACGACCCTGCCGATCTCCCGGTGCATCAGCTTCGGCAGCTGGAACCCAAACTCGTGCTCCAGGACGTAGGCGACGCCGCCTTTCCCCGACTGGGAGTTTATCCGGATGATCGCCCGGTAGCTTCGCCCGACGTCGGCGGGATCGATGGGTATGTAGAGGACGTCCCAGGGCTTGCCGGCCTTCTGGTGCGCGATCGACTTCTTGATGGCGTCCTGGTGCGAGCCGCTGAACGCGGTGAACACGAGCTCGCCCGCGTAGGGCTGGCGCGGCGGAACCTCGAGGCGCGTGCAGCGCTCGTAGACGTCCCGGATGGCGTTCAGGTCGCTGAAGTCCAGGCCCGGGTGTATCCCGTGAGTGTAGAGGTTCAGTGCGACCGTGACGATGTCCAGGTTCCCGGTCCTCTCTCCGTTGCCGAAGAGCGTCCCCTCGACGCGGTCCGCGCCCGCCAGGAGGGCGAGCTCGGTCGCGGCGACCCCCGTCCCCCTGTCGTTGTGGGTGTGAAGCGAGACGATCGTCAGGTTCCGCCTCGTCAGGTGCGTGCACATCCACTCGATCTGGTCGGCGTGGACGTTGGGCGTAGCATACTCGACGGTCGCGGGCAGGTTCAGGATGATCTTGTCGGAGGGCGTCGGGCCCCAGACGTCGGTCACCGCCTCGCAGATCTCGAGCGCGAACTCGAGCTCGGTGCTGGTGAAGCTCTCCGGCGAGTACTCCAGGCGCAGCCGCGTCCCGGAGTCGACCAGGGGGCGGCTCTCGCGCTTGAGCTGCCCGACCGAGCGGACGGGGATCTGGACGATCTCCGCCTTCGGCAGGCTGAACACGTACTCGCGCTGCTTGGGCGACGTGGAGTTGTAGAGGTGGAAGATGACGTTCCTGGCGCCCCTGACCGACTCGAGAGTGCGCGTGATCAGGTCCTCGCGGCACTGGCAGAGGACCTGGATCGCGACGTCGCCGGGGATCCGGCCCTCCTCGATCAGGCGCCTCGTGAAGTCGAACTCGATCTGGGAGGCCGAGGGGAACCCGACCTCGATCTCCTTGAACCCGATCCGCACGAGCAGCTCGAAGAACTCGATCTTCTCCTCGACGCTCATCGGCTGGGCGAGCGCCTGGTTGCCGTCGCGGAGGTCGACGCTGCACCAGATCGGGGCGCGGGTGAGCGTCCGGCTTGGCCACTGGCGGCTTGGAAGGGATACGGGCGGGAAGGTCGCGTACTTGGTGATGGGTTCAGGCTGCATGGAATCGGAAGGTTGAGATTGGCTGATTTCTGACGGGAGTACAACGCCGTCCCGGACGGTCGGGGACCGCGGCGAAAAAGGGAGAACAGGCCTGCGCACGACCCGCCGCTAGGCGGCGTCCTCTAGAGGTCGTGCGCGGAGGTAAGTCGAAGGGCCTGGGAGGCGGGTGCCATCTCTTGGGCCCATTCATCCGCGGCGGTCTCAGAATGTCAAGAAGGGGGCGCGCGGTAACCGCGGCGCTGCCATCGGCGTCTTGCAGAGTGTG
>Ga0265320_10000716_pt1 | contig 25408 bp, 20 predicted proteins | sample 4827metaG_FD_202087 | JGI IMG/M metagenome (GOLD analysis project Ga0265320, IMG submission 202087) | Rhizosphere microbial communities from Carex aquatilis grown in University of Washington, Seatle, WA, United States - 4-8-27 metaG | ecosystem: Host-associated > Plants > Roots > Rhizosphere >...
TATCCAGCGGCAATCCATCACCAGCACCAACAACTACTACGGCAAGGGGCGCTACGACCGCTTCTTCACCGCCAACAACGCCGGGTACGTCAGCGGCCAGGCGGCCGCCGACAGGATTGCGGGCAAGACGTTCTTCGGCGGTGGCCAGGCCGGCTACAGCCGGCAGCTCTACAAGAGCGACATGCATCTGCTCGTCGTCGAGGCCGGCTACGACTTCTCCTACGAGCGCTACGTGCAGGTGTCCCCGGACAAGCCGCTGAGTCCGGTGTCCATCCACTCGGCGAGGGTTTTCGCCGGTGAGACATTGAAGCTGAGCGCGGCGACCGGCATCTCCGCGAGCGCCGAAGCGCTCTTCAACCTCAATAAGGAAGGAGCGGCGACCAGCGTCGACACGAAGACGACAGGCGTCGACCCTTTCAAGGACACGCGGATCAACGGCAAGGTCGGCTTGACGACGACGTTGCACAAGCAGCTCAGCATCGGCTTCAGCTTCACCCTGAAATACGACCAGAACCCGGCGGTGCTTCCGAATCCGAGCAACGCCGGAACGCTCACGCCGGCCGACACCTTCTTTGCGGCGAAGGTTGACACGCTCACCGAGATCTCGCTGATCATGACGTTCCTGTAAGTCGATGACGCCAACGAAGCCCGCCGGCTGGTGACGACGCAATGACGACCAAGACCAATCACAAGTGGCGCTTCTTCCGCGCCGGCGGCTTCGACCAGGTCAAGCTGACCACCGGTGACGATTTCGTGCACCTGGGGTCGCTCGATCAAAAGCTCTGGGTCGCGCTGGCGTCGCCGACCGCCGGGCTGGAGCTGGACCCGCGGACCGCTGCGCTGATCGACGTCGACAAGGACGGACGCATCCGCGTTGGCGAGCTGCTGGCGGCGGTGAAGCTCGCATGCGCGAACCTCAAGCGCCCGGACGATCTGGTGCGCAGCCTGCCCGAGCTGCCGATCGATTCGATCGTCGACACCACCGCCGAGGGCAATGTCTTGATTCGCGCCGCGAAGCAGGTGCTGGGCAACCTGGGCAAGGCGGCGGCGACGGTGATCGCGCCCGCCGACTTTGCTGACCAGGCCAAGCTGTTCGCCGACACGAAGTTCAATGGCGACGGCGTGATCATCCGCGAGTCGGCCGACGACGACGCGACGCGCGCGCTCATCGACGAGGTCATCGCGTCGGTGGGCTCGGAGGCGGACCGGTCGGGCAAGCGGGGGATCAATCAGACGCTCATCGATGCGTTCTTCGCCGAGGCGCGCGAGCACGACGCCTGGTTCAAGGAGGGCGAGGGCGACGCGCGCGTGCTGTTCCTCGGCCTCGAGAAGACGGTCGCGGCGACGACGGCGCTGGAAGCGGTGCGGGCCAAGGTCGAGGACTATTTCGCCCGCTGCCGGGTCGCGGCGTTCGATCCGCGCACGCTGCCGCTGCTGAACCGCAAGGAAGACGATTACCTGGCCGCGCTGGGCGCCGATCTTTCGGCGTCGGCCGAGGAGCTCTCGGCCTTTCCGCTGGCGCTGGTCGTCGCGGGCCGGCCGCTGCCGCTCGGCGAGGCCGTCAATCCGGCGCATGCCGCAGCGATCGCCAGGTTTCGCAGCGACGCGGTCGCGCCGGTGCTGGGCGATCGCGCGCTGCTCACCGAGGACGAATGGCGGCGTCTGGACGAACGGCTGGCGCCCTGCGCGGCCTGGCGTGCGGGACAGCGCGGTGCGCTCGTCGCCGCGCTCGGAATCGCCCGCGTGCGCGCGATCCTCGCGTCTGGTGGCGAGCTGCAGCTGGCGGAGCTGGTCGCGCGCGACAAGGCGCTCGAGCCCGAAGTCGCCGCGATCGAAAACCTCGAACGGCTGACCCGCTATCACCGCGACCTCTACCGCCTGTGCACCAACTTCGTCAGCTTCAAGGATTTCTACGACGGCGGCGATCCGGCGATCTTCCAGGTGGGGACGCTCTACCTCGACCAGCGCGCGTGCACGCTCTGCTTGCCGGTCGACGATCCGGCGCGCCACGCGTCGATGGCAGGGCTGGCCGGCGCGTACCTGACGTACGTCGACTGCGTGCGGCGCGCGACCAACGAGAAGATGCAGATCGTCGCGGCGTTCACGGCCGGTGACTCCGACAACCTGATGGTCGGGCGCAACGGCGTGTTCTACGATCGCAAGGGACAGGATTGGGACGCGACGATCACCAAGATCATCGACAACCCGATCAGCGTCCGCCAGGCGTTCTTCTCGCCCTACAAGAAATTCGTCCGTTTCATCGAGGAGCAGGTTGCCAAGCGCGCGGCGGCCGCCGACAGCGACGCGCAGAAGCAGCTGAGCAGCACCGCCGAGACCGCGGTCAACCTCGACAAGACCAGACCCGACAAGCCAGCCGCAGACAAGAAGATCGACATCGGCACGGTTGCGGCTTTGGGTGTCGCGTTCGGAGCGATTGGTACATTTCTGACCGCGATCGTTGGATATGCCACGGGCGTCTTCAAGTTGGGCATCGCGGCGACGTTCGGCGTGGCCGTCGCCGTCGTCCTGTTGATCTCGACGCCCTCGGTCGTGCTCGCCTACGTCAAGCTGCGCAAACGAAACCTCGGGCCGATCCTCGACGCCAACGGTTGGGCAATCAACACACGCGCGCGTATCAATGTGCCATTCGGCGCAACGCTCACCGCGGTCGCGAAGTTGCCGCCGGGCTCGCGCCGCGATTCGCAGGATCGTTATGCAGAGCGTGGATTTCCGGCGAAGACATTGCTCATTGTGGCGACCGTGCTGGCGCTGGCCTGGAATTGGTACCAGGGCCGTTTCGATCGCCATCTGCCTCCGCGCGTACGCTCGACGACAGTTCTGGGAACGTGGGCCCCCTCGTCAACGCCCGTGCCGACGCCGCCGCCCGCGGGCGCGCCTTAGTATTCGGAACCCGTGAATCGACGCGCGAAGGCGTCGAAAGTATCTCGAATTACCAACGATAATTCGAAGTAGCCAAAACCAGGGTCTTGGCTGTTGGGGGCCACCATCGATTGAAGGCGGCGCCCAACACCCAAGATGCGGCTCGTCACGGCGGTCTTGCGCGAAAACCGTGAAAAACTCATCGCTGCTCAGAAAATGATGACAGCGGCATACCCTGTGCTCAAACGGGTCTTCGGGAAGATTCGCTGCTCGTAGGTCACTCGGCGAAAGGATGTCTCTCATGAGTGCAACGCCAGTCGTATCGATGCCTGTGGTCACGGAGGCTCATCACCGGTCCAAGTTTCTGCTGGCCGGGCCCAAGTTTCCTCTGCTCTTCTTGACGGCGCTGCCGGCCGCGGTCGTGGCGCTCTCGTCGGAGGGGCACGCGCAGCAAGTCAGCGCGCTCATCGCGCTCGGCTGGTTCAGCCTCGTGCCAATCGCGCTCTACGAGCGCTGGGTCGCGCTGGCATTGCCGATCGTCGCCGCCGGATTCCTGGTGCTGACGCTCGCCGCGTTACCGTTCAATTCGACCGCGCTGATCGTCGACGTCTGGACCTCGGCGGCCATGTTCGTGTTGTCGTTGCCGCGTCACGGTCACGGGCTCGGCACGCGCCGGCCACAGGTTTGAGGCGCGGCGCGATCGGGCTTTTCACGAGTCGGCTCGCGCCGCGCGTGCGAGCCGACCATCCGCCAGCTGCCATCGCGTGGCGCTGAGCTGCGCGGCAAAGTCCCGATCGTTGGTCGCGAGCACCGTCGCCTGGCCCGCACTGCGCCGCTCGTCGACCAGCTCACGGATCATTGATGTGCCACCGCCGTCCAGGCCGTTGGTCGGCTCGTCGAGCACCAACAGCGGGGGCGCGCCGATGAGCGCTGCCAGCAGCAACGCGCGCTTGCGCTGGCCGAACGAAAGCGTCGCCAGTCGCTGTCGCCAGACAGTCTCGACGCCGAGCCGCGCGCGCAGCGTCGTGACGGCGGCCGTGCCCGCCGGTCCGCCCGCCTGCTTGAACGTCTGCACCAGCGCGATCAGCTCGGCGACCGAAAGCTCCGGCAGCGCGTCGCTGGCGTCGGGCAGGTAGCCGAGCAGCCGGCGCGCGCGTCCCGTGGCGCCGGTCACCGGCAGGCCGCCCACGGTCACGCTGCCGCGGTCGGGCTCGACCAGGCCGACCGCGATCCGCAGCAGCGTCGACTTGCCCGAGCCGTTCTCGCCGGTGATCACGCAGACCTCGCCAGCTCCGCACCCGAACGTGACGTCCGTCAACACCGCGCGCGCCGCCAGGCGCTTGTCGACGCCGTGCATGCTCAGCATGGGCCAAGGCCTCCGCTCATCCGGCTCATGCGTCTCCGGCGCCGATGGGGGCCGGCCCCGTCGCTCGGTAGCCGCGCGCGACGCGTGGGTCCGGAATCGCCAGCGCGACTGCGGCGGGCACCAGCAACGCTGCGTCGGGAAAAAACCAGGCGCAGGGCGCGAGCACGCCGGCCCCGGCCAGCATCGCCAGCAGCAGCCGCGCGCCGTCGCGGCCTGCCCCGCGGCACGCCCAGCGTCCGGCGACCGCCGCCGTCGTCGCGCCCGCCAGGCCGGCGACCGCACCGTCGAGGGCCATTGCCGCCGCCGAGTGCAACGGCAAGAGGTGGCCGAGCACCGCGCCCGCCACTCCGCCCAGCGCCGCGCCCAACCCTCCCAGCGCGGCGCCGGCTCCCAGCCGGCGCGCCGCCGGCGTGACACCGTGGACGTCGAGGAGCCACGCGGCCTCGCGCTCGACGCGCTGGATGCCGCCCGCCAGGCCCGCCGCGGCCCATCCGATCGTCAGCGCCGCGGCGGTGCGCCAGATCGTGCGCATCGTCGTCTCATCCACGATCCGGTTGTTCGCCACCGCCAGCCCGGCGAGCAACGCGCCGCCGGCGGCGAACCAGATGGCGCGCAGTAAGGCCGGCCGCTGCGCGCGCACGATAACGGCCAGGTGCGTCCGAGCCAGCGCGACCGCCGCCGATCGGCCCGCGCGCACCCAGCGCCGGGCGTGTCGAACGCCGACGCGCTCGGGCGCGGCAATGAACGCGCGACGCAGGGCCAAGCCTGCCGCCGGCACCGTCGCGACCAGCGCCAGCGCCGGCCAGGGCAGGATCGCGACCGCGACCAGCCACAGCAGAGCCGCCGCGATCTCGGCGGCGCCCCGTGGCCGGGCCAGCAAGAGTCCGTGCCCCGCCATCACCAGCACCGTCGCTGCAACGCCGGGGACCACACCGCCGCCCTTGGCCCAGAGCAGCAGCCAGGGCAGCTCGACCAGGACCAGCATGGCCGCCGTGACGCCGAGCAGCCGCGCGCGCGGAATCGGCCAGGTGCGGATCAGAAACGCCGACGGCGCAGCGATCAACGCGCGCGCCGCGGGAAGCGCCAGCAGCAGCCAGCCCGCGAGCAAAACGACGCGGGTCGGTGGCGACGCCATGGCCATCGCAACGACGTCTTGCGAGCGCACGCCGTTTCCCGCGAACAAGATCACCACGACCACGAACAGGCCCAGGTACGTCGGCAGCGCGCGCCGCGCCGCCGCTGCGCCGCTGGTTCGCGCCAGCACGCCGACCAGCGCGCGCAACGCCCGCGCGCCCGACTCCGGCTCCGGGGCGCCGTCGCCCGCATCGATCCCTGGCGTCCGGATCATTCGATGTCGCCGCCCGCGCGCCTCAGTTCATGGGCAGCACGAACTGGTTCCCGGGGTCGGTGAGCGATTGGTCCAGCACCGGTGAGTAGGTCGAGACCGAGATCGTCCCGGCGGCTGGCGAGAAGCGGACGATGCGCAGGTAGCCGCTGCCTCCATTGACCGTCGTTCCCTGGGGAGAGACATCGCATGGCGCCGCCGTGCAGGTTTGATAGTTGGCGAGGATCTGATGCACGACGCTGCCGTCGGGCCGCGCGCTGCTGAGGAGCCCCGTCGTTCCCGGTGGCAGATCGTCGAAATTGACGTCGTGGCCCGAGAAGACCATCTTCACGTTTCGGTTCGGCAAGATCAGCTTCTGCCACATCTCCATGCCGTCGTTGATGGTCGTGTGCGATTGCCCCATCATCACGTAGTTGTGCGGATTGAAAAATTGCGGAGGTCCGTGCTGATTGTAGAGCGAGCTGTCGTGGTAGAGGTACGCGTGGGTGATGATGATCGCCGGCTGATCATGGAAGGCCTGCAGCACCGAGCTCGCCCACGCCAGCGCCTCGTCACGCGGCCCGAACTCGAGTGAAATGACCAGCCAGCGCGTTGCGCCCGCCGGGATCAGGCTGAAGCTGTTCTCGATGTGCCCGGTCTCGAACGTGTCGCCGAACCAGGAATAGGCGGCGAATCCCGAAGGCGGGAAATAGGCGTTCGCCATGCCGACGCGATCGGCGAGATCGATGTAGTCATGGTTTCCCGCGGCAATGACGTAGGGGACGACGCCGTCGAGCAGGTGCAGGCTGTTCGACGCCACGGTCCACTGCTCGGGCACGTCGCTGTCGACCAGATCGCCGGTGTGAAGAACGAACGCGATCTGTTGCGCGTCGCGGCTCTCGACGATCCAGCTCGCCTGCTTCATGAAGATGTCCGGGAAGCTCGCGGCGTAGTACTGCGTATCGGGCAAGACGACGATGCTGTAGTCGGGCTGGGTCACTCCCACGCCCGCGTCAGCGTCGATACCGGTGCCGGTGTCGACGCCGGGAGACGCGTCGCGTGCTTCGATCGGCGGGCTCCCGTCGACCGGCGGCAACTGGCTGCCAGCATCGGCGACCGTGGTCGAGCCCGCCAATGGAGGCTGGTCGCAGCCGCCAATCGCGACCGCCAAGGGAACGCACGCAAACGCGACGAGCAAAGCGATGCGGCTCCCAAAACTGCGTTTTGCCCGACGGAAGATAGCCAATCCGAAACAAAGTAGCACCGAACCCAGCGCGGGTCAGCTCGCAGGCATCACGGATTTCAGTGGGTGGCAGGCCGACACCGGCGGCGCGCGCACGAAAGATCGGCTCCCGACGCGACCCGGTGCGATCGCGGCCGATAACGAAAGGTGACTTCGATCGCCGCCACTGTCATCGTCGTCGTCGTTGCCGTCGATACGACCGCCGAGGGATCCGGTTCGCTGTCGGGGCCCGGCGCCCACCTGCGCGACGCGATCGCGCTCACGGTTCAGCCGGCTTTCGGTGGCGGGCCTGCTGCTGGTGGCCGCGGCGCTGGTTCTGGCGTCGCCGGCGCGGGCGGCCGGGACGCTGCGGATCGACTTCATCGACGTCGGGCAGGGCGACGCCGCGCTGATCACCTCGCCGACCGGCAAGACCGTTCTGGTCGACGGCGGACCCGGTCAGGCGGCGCGCGCGTTGACCACTTTTCTCCGGGCCGAGACCGATCGACCCCTGGATCTGATCCTGCTCAGCCACCGCCACGAGGACCACCTGGGCGGGCTCGCCGCCGTGGTCCACAACCGCGGCGCGCAGCTGTTTCTCGATGCGCCGGTGCCCCATCCCGGCCCGTCCTACACCGCGCTCATGCAAGAGCTCGCGGAGCGCCAGGTGGCCGTCCGACAGGCGAAGCGCGGGCGCCGGATCGATCTCGGCGGCGGGGCGGTGATGACCCTCCTCGGTCCGCCCGATCCGGCGATCGTCGGCTCGCGGTCGGACGTCAACGCCAACAGTGTCGTCGCGCGACTCACCTTTGGGAAGTTCGCCGTGCTGTTCATGGGCGACGCCGAAGCGCCGACCGAGCGGTGGCTGCTGGAATCGGGTGCGCCGCTGCAGGCGACGGTGCTCAAGGTCGCCCATCACGGCAGCCGCTACGCGTCGCGGGTCGGCTTCCTCGAGCAGGTCGGGGCGCGGGTAGCGGTGGTCAGCGTCGGCGCGCACAACGAGTATCACCACCCGGCGCCCGAAACGCTGGAGCATCTCGCGCGCAGCGGCGCCCGTGTCTATCGTACCGACATGGACGGTACGGTGACCCTGGAGACCGACGGCGCGACGCTGCGCCTGCGCACGACGCGCGGCCGGCACGAGCGCTGGGAGCTCCCTTGAGCCCGAAGAAAACCGCCGGCCGCGGAGGCCGAGCGAGATCGCCGGAGCCGCCGCGCGCGCCCGACAGCGCGAAGGCGCCGCTGCTGTTCGTCGACGCCGTCGAGAGCGGGCGCGCGCGCTTGTTGCTCGGCCGCGACGCCTTCGAGGTGCCCGCCTCGCTGCTCCCGCGCGGTGCGCGCGAGGGGAGCTGGCTTCGCTGGTCGTTGGCGCTCGCGCCCGCGCCGCCCGACGAGGACCGCGGCGCGGCGCTGCGCGCCAAGCTCGGCCGCGACGACGACGGCGGCGACCTGAAGCTCTGACCGCTCGCCGGCCTACTTCGACGCGGACGCGCGCGCAGCCGTCTTCGCGCGCTCGGCCGCGCGCCAGAGATACCAGCTCGCGACCGAGCGAAACGGTCTCCAACGCGCGCCGCGCCGCTCGAGCTCGTCGGCGGTCGGCAGCTCGCGCTTGCGAAAGGCGACCGCGAATCCCTTGCGCACGCCGTAGTCGTCGACGGGCAGCACGTCGGCGCGTCCCAGCCGGAAGATCAGCAGCATCTCGACGGTCCAGCGTCCGATGCCACGCACCTCCGTCAGCCGTTCGATGATCGCCTCGTCGTCGAGAGCGTGGACGTCGGCCAGCGTTGGCAGCTCGCCGGCCAGCGTCTTTCCGGCGAGGTCGCGCAGCGACAGCAGCTTGTTGCGCGACAGGCCCGCGCCGCGCAGCTTGGCCTCGGACGCGCGGTGGATGTGCGCGGGGCTCAGGCCTTCGCTCGCGCGCGGGAACAACGCCTGCACGCGCGCGAAGATCGTCGCCGCCGCCTTGCCGGTCAGCTGCTGGTAGACGATGGCTTCCGCCAGCGCCAGGAACAGGCTCGACGTGCGATCGATCCGGATGCGAAACGGACCGACGGCGTCGATCAGCCGCGCGAGCGCGGCGTCCGCATCGCGCAGGTGCGCGACTGCGGCCACCGGGTCGTATCCCAGCTCGGCCGCCGACGGCTGGGGCGCCGCCGTGCCGTTCAGCCGCGCGCCGTCGCGCTCGATCGACAGCAGGCGCAGCTTCGTCGTGACGCCGCCGTTGGCCGAGAAGCCGCCGACGCGCCCGTCGGCCGCGAGCACGCGGTGGCAAGGCACGACCAGCGCGAACGGGTTGCGACCCAGGGCCTGCCCGACGGCACGCGCGGCGCCCGGCTGACCCAGGCGCGCCGCGAGGTCTCCGTACGACACCGTCTGACCGGGCGCGATCGCGCGCGCCAGCTCATAGACGCGTCGGTGAAAAGGTGGCACCTGTTCCATGTCGAGCGGGATCGCCGCGAGCTCGCTCGCTTCGCCGCGCAGCAGGCTCAGGATCTGATCGACGGCGAGACGGATCGGCTCCGGCATCGGCTGCTCTGTCGCGTCGGGAAGGCGGCGCGCCAGACGCGCGCGCGTAGCAGCTTCCGATCCGTCGGGCAGCTGAACGGCGGCGACGCCGCGCCCACCCCAGGCGATGCCGCAACACCCAAGCGGGGAATCAAAGAGCGCAAATCCGGGTTGGGTCATGTGGGTGTTTGAGCGTAGCACCCGCACCGCCGCTGAAAAGCAGCGGAGATTGCGCCATGAAACGCGGGACGTCGTGGCGCCGGCGATCCATAGTCACCCGCGAGGAACGAACCAATGGCGAAGAGCTGGAGGAAGCGTCTGCGCCGGGGCCGCCTGGCATCGTGGTTGGGGCGAATCGAGGGCGTCGAGAGGCCAGCTCTACTGGTGGGCATCGGCCTGCTGCTCTATCGGGTGTGGCGCAACGAAGATCGCCGGCTCGACGTCAAGACCCGCTGGCAAGGCGCGATCGATCGCGTTCGAAGGCGGTTCCGCGGGCGATCGGACGCTGCCCCGGAGGCTTCGGACACACGGGTTTCGGAGTCGAAATCGCCTCCGGTGCGGCCCTCCTGATCGCCGCTGCGCGCTCAGCGCAGCAGGAAGTACCAGATCGCGCCGCCGGCTCCCGCGAGCGTCGCGAGCGTCAGCATCACGCGGACCGGCGACATGCGCCGTCGCAGTGACACGACCTCGCCGTCGCTCGACGCGTCCGGCGGAGGCGCGAATGCGATCTGGACGGCGGCGGGCATCGGCATCGCCGCCGGCGTCCGCACTCGAGGGGCCGCCGCCGGCTGTGTGGCCGGCGCAGGCTGAACGGTCGGGGCGGCAGGGGCAACCGGCACGGGGGGCAGCTCGACCGGCGGAGGCGCCGCGGCAACGGCGGCGGCAGGGATGGGCTCTCGCGCGTCCGGATCCGGGAGCGCATCGATCACCGCCTGCGAGGGGCGGCCAGGGAGCGATTCGTCGTGCCGGATCGGTCCCGAGTCGAGGTGCACCGGGAATTCAGGCACCGACGGCGTGCGCTCGCGGCGGACCGGCGGCGAGGCACTGACCGCGCGCATCGACGGCGCCGACGCGCGCGCCGGCACCGGGGGCGGCGTCGCGGGCGGGCGCGACGTGGCCGGCGCGGCGGTCGACATCGCGACCACCGCCGCGATCGGCTCGGACGCGACGTCGTCGTATCCGCCTGGCATCGGCGTGGCTCGATCGTCGTCGAGCGACGGTTCCGGCGTATAGCTGGGCGGCGCAGCGCGACCGGGCGGCGGCACCGTGTGACGAGCGGAGCCGCGATCGATCATCGGCGTCGGGGTCGCCGCTGGCGCGGCGGAGAAGGCCGCAATCTGGTGGCGCGCCGATCCGTTGTCGCCGACGGCGTGAGGCGCCGCAGACGGCCGCGGCACGGACGCAATGCCGGGCCGTGGTTGAGGCGCGGGCGGCGCCTTGGCCGCCGAAACCTGCGGGCGCGAGGGTGCGGTAGCCGGGGGACGCGAAGGCGTGACAGCAACGGGCGGCGTGGGCTCGGGAGCCTCGACGACGGCTGGCTTGGCCCTGGGAACGGGCGCTGGCGTCGGCGCGCGCTTGCGCCGGCCGAGGCCCTTGGTCGCGAGGGCGTTCTCGAAGATCGCGAGCAGCTCGCCGCTGACGCGCGACTTGAAAAGCGAACGCCCTTCGTCGATCTCGCGAGTGAGATCTCCGCCGGCGGCGATCTTCTTGGCGTTGTAGAGCTCGATGTCGGAGATGATCACGCGCGCCAAGCGCGCCGCCGCCTCCTCGGTGTCGATGATTCCACCGCGCGCCGGCGATGTCCGTGCCGCGGCAGCGGCGGGCACCGGGGCCGGTGTGGCGGCGATCGACGCGGGCGCGGCCGCCGGCGTGGCTGCGGGCGCGGCCGCCACTGCGGGCGCGGGCGCCGGCGTGACCGCGGGTGCCGGCGTGGCCGCCGGTGCCGCGGTGGCCAACGTCGGCGCGGGCGCGGGCGCTTCCATCGCCGGCGGTGCCGCGTGAGCGATCGGTTCGGCCGCCACCGGCGTCTCCGCTGGACGAGGCGCCGCTTCCTTGACCGCTTGAGCCGCAGCCGCTGGCTGCGGTGCGGGCGCCGGCGAGGCGTCGGCTTTGCTCTCGGTTCTGCTCTCCGCTCTCTTGCGGCTCGCGCGCCGATCCTCGAGGACCGACGTGAACAAGGGCAAGAGCTCGGGCGCGACACGCGAGCGGAAGAGGGCGCGCCCTTCTTCGATCGCGTTCGTGAGATCCGCGCCCGTGTAGAACTTGTCTTTGTTGTAGATCTCGATGTCGGAGACGATCACCCGGGCGAGCCGCTTGGCCGCCTCTTCGGATTCAATGACCCCCATGGTCGGTCCTCTCACGGAATGCCAAGGCACCTGATTGTATCGCTAGGCGCCCCGGTGCGACAGAAAGCAGTTGCCCCCATTTCGTGGACCAGGTCCATCCTCTGGCCCTGACCCATCGGCAGACATCGCTCCGGACTCAAATCGGGAGCCGAAGGTCCCTCGATCGGCCGGTTCAGCTTCGTGAACGAATCGCGGCGTCGGCTGGCCGCCTCATCCGAAACCCTCGGCATCATCACGGCTTATCCGATCCGCCGACGTCGTGCCGGGGCTTTGGTCGCCGGCAAGGCCCGTCGCCGAAAGCTCGACGCCGGCCGCCGTCGAGATCGGAGTTGAAATTGATTATCAAAAGCGTTATCAGGTTGCTCGGCGCAGATGCGGACCGAGCTCTCGTTGATGGGACTTTTTCGTCTCGCGCGCCGCGCGGGGCGGACGGGACTTTTTTGCGCCCTATGGACGCTCACTGGCTGCGGCACCACGGCCGCGACGGCACCCGCCCCGCAGCCGTCGGCATCCGCGGCGTCGGACACCGGTACGCCCGGGCGCGATCGCATCCTGGCCATCTATCACAGCCGCTGTGGCGCGTGCCATCGCCCCGTTCCTCCCGGCAGCGAGCCCGCGGATCGACTGGACGCCGCGCTGGCGCGACATCACAAGCGCGCTCACCTCACCGAGCAAGAGTGGGACGGTCTCGGCCGGTTCCTGGCGGCTCACTGAGGCCGCTCACCCCTCAAAAGCTGATTCCGACGACGGTGCGGAACCAGAACGGGCCGTACGGATTGCCGGTTGCCCCCACCGGTGGCGCGTGCGGGAAATCGTTGATGCGCGCGTAGGCGCCAATTGACCACCAGATCTTGCCCAGCTGCAGGATGACGGTCGGCCCCATGTAGTGCTGGGGCTCGATGACCCAGCCGCCGCCATCGATGTGCTCGGCATGCATCCAGTACTCGATCCCGGGCTGGGCCTTGATCCAGCGCTCGAGCACGATGCCTGCCGTCGGATTCAACACCCATTCGCGCGCGCCGCTGAAGTAGTACTCCCGCTCGGCCCATGCATTTGCGGCGATGCGGAAGGGCCCGGCGCGGCGTTGCAGGATCACCTTACCCTCGAGCTCGATCTCTCGCTGATTCTCGACGGCCTCACCATACAGGGCGACGTCGACTGGCCAGCTACCGGCGTCGGCGAGTCGGTAGCGCAACCGCTGTTTGACGCCGGTTCCGTCGGGCATGAGAGGGGTGAACGCGAAGCCGGCGTCGATAGGTGCCAGCGTCAGGTAGAGGCCCAGCTCCAGCCGATCGGTCAGGCCGTACTCGATCTCGGCCTGGAACTGCGGCGCGAGGTACCACGCGGGGGCACCGGTGTTGCCGTTGATCACCCGCACCGGTGCGAGGTCGGTGTAAAGCTCGATCTCGGCATCACCCGCGGGCAGTGTTTCGTAGATGTACGTGTACGGGAGCGGCCGGGGGTTGGCGCGTGCTTCGACCGCGGTGGTGGTCGCAAGGAGCAACGTCGACAGGCCGATGGCGTGACTCTTCCAGGACATCGTGGCCCTTTCAGTACTTCAAAGACTCGAGAGCTGCAGCGCCGAGACCCAGACATAGTCGTTCGACACTGCGAGCGCATGGCAATCGTTGCAGACATGGGCGTTGCCGCCGTATTGCTCTCCCGCCTGGGGGCCGTAGCCTCGCCAGACGATGCTCACCGCGCCGTCCGCGCCGTTCTTCAACTCGAACCATTCCCAATTGACGGCACCGCTGGCGTTGTAGTCGGCGCCGCGATTGACCATCGCGAAGATCTGGCGGACCGTCGGATCGGTCTCATTGGTCTCCTTGACGATGATCGTTTTGACGGGAAACTCCGTGCTGCCCGACTGAGGCGTTTGGTTCCAGTACACGGTCATGGGCCCCGTGTCGTGAACGCCGGCGTCGGACTCGAAGCCTCCGCCGTCGCTCGCCACGAACCCCGGCGGAAGCGTCAGCTTGTCGGTCGGCGTCGCCGGCGCCTGATTCCAACCGTGAAATCCGTTGAAGCTGCCGGCGAACGCGATGAACTGGCCCGACGTGTCGGTCGGCTCCCCCTTGCATCCGCTCGCTTGGATGGCGAACAGCAGTCCCAACGGGAGCCGCAGCGAACCCGCCCCCAACTTCATCACTCCGAAAACTGGGGCAAACCACACAGTGCCGCAGCCGCGTTCATCTGCGAGACCACGGAGTCCGCGCTCGCCGGATCGACCGCCGACTGCACGGCTTGAAAGAGCTGGCCAAAGGGCGTCTGTAGATCGGCAGCCGAGGGGTTGGTGTCGTCCCATCCGGCCGGCGGCGCGGGGAACGCCACGCCGGTATAGGGCGCGCTGTCGTACAGCGCGGACAGCGTGTTGAAGCCGCTCTCGATCTTCGCATCGATGGCGTCGCCACCGTCCTTGGACTTGATCCAAGGCTGGAACAGCTTGTAGATGTTCGCCGTCCCGGCCAGGTTTTGGCGCAGGTCGTCCATCGTCCTTTGCGAGTATCGAGACTCTTCCTGGTCCAACCCCGCCTTCGTCACCTTCTCCTTCTGCTCGTTCATCAACGCCACCAGCCCCTGGAACGCGCTGCCGATGTCGATGACCGCCGGCTGCCAGCCGGTCTTGAGCGACATGGCGTCGCTGACGGCCTTGGGAGCGAGCTTGTTCTTGAAATCGTCCGCGTTCTGCTGCGTCTTGGGAAATGACAGCGGCGGCACGAACCCCAGCCCCTGCTCATACGCGATAACGGCCGCCGGCACCGTGTTGACGTACATGATTCGCTCGGCGGCGTGCAGGCCCGTGAAGCACGGCATGCTTGTCGACGGATCGAGTCCAGAGAACACGTTGCAGTTTGTCGTGAGCACGCCCAGTCCCGGATCCGGGCCGAAGTCTTCGACGCGGCCGTCGATCGACACGTCTATGTCGGGGAAGATCGGGGCGGTCGCACCCTCGATATGCTCGTATGCGTTTCGAGCCTTGATCCACGCAGCCTGCATGGCCGGCACGGCCGGATCCGTGTTGTCCCACGGGTGATCGGGCGCGGCGGCCTGCAGGGCCGCGGTGCCGTCCACCAGCGCGGTCAGGTCGTTCTGCAGGGCATCGTGCATACCCTGGGTGATGTTCTGAGAGAACTGCGCATCCGTCATCGGCGACGATGAGCAACCGACGGCGGCGACGGTTGCGACTGACATCATCACGAGGGCCTTCATGGAGACGTCCTTTCTTCGAAATCTCTCGTTTCAGGAGCGAACGCGCAGACCCTAACGAAAACGAAATTGATAGTCAATATCAATTACAGCGACGCCGCCGGCGTTTGGGGTCTCGCATCGGTGGATACGCCGCGGCTCGGCGGGCGTTCGGATCGACGTCTCCCGGCGGTGTGCGGTAGCGTCGCGGACATGCCGACCCTCGACGAGCTCACGGCGTCACTGCGCGCCTTTGCCGACGCGCGCGACTGGCGCCAGTTTCACGATCCCAAGAACCTGGCGATGCTGGTCGCGTCGGAGGCGGGCGAGCTTCTGGCCGAGTACCGGTGGGTGCGCGGCGACGAGGCCGACGCGCGCTCGCGCGAGCCGGACGCGCGCGCCCGCATCGCCGCCGAGATCGCCGACGTCGGCATCGCCCTCCTGCTGCTGTGCGATCGGATCGGCCTGGACCTGGGCGACGCGATCGCCGCGAAGCTGCAGCGCAACGCCGAGCGCTATCCGGTCGAGGCCTCGCGCGGCCGCGCCGATCGGCCGCGACAGGACTGACGGAAGCTCGTCTCGGGCTTTACCCCGCCGCTTTCACGAACGACTTCATGAAGTCGGCCAGAGCGCGCGCGCCGGCGACCGGCATGGCGTTGTAGAGCGACGCGCGGATGCCGCCGACGGTGCGGTAGCCCTTGAGCGCCACCATGCCGTTCTTGGAAGCGTCCTTGACGAACTTTTCGGTGAGCTCTTCGCTCGGCAGCAAGAACGTCACGTTCATGTGGCTGCGCGCCGACTTGTCGGCGACGGTGCCCTTGTAGAAGCCGCCCGAGCCGTCGATCGCATCGTAGATCAGCGCCGCTTTCTCGGCGTTGCGCTTCTCGATCGCGGCCAGGCCGCCCTGGCTCTCCATCCAGCGGAACGTCTCCAGCAGGAAGTAGACGCCGAAGGTCGGCGGCGTGTTGAGGCAGCTCTTGGCCTCGGCCAGCGCCGAGAAGCTGAAGATCTTGGGCACGCTCTTGGCGATGCGCGGGTAGAGGTCCTTGCGCACGATCGTCAGCACGACGCCGGCCGGACCCAGGTTTTTTTGCGCGCCGGCGTAGACCAGCGCGGTGCGCGCGATCGGATGCGGGCGCGACATCATCTCCGAGCTGGCGTCGACGACCAGGGTCGGGTGCTCGGGCCACTCGGCCAGGCGATGCCCGTGCACGGTCTCGTTCGAGCACACGTGCAGGTAGGCCGCGTTGGGATCGGCGGTCCAGCCCGTCGGCGGGCGGTCGAACTTGGTCGCCTCGCTCGACGCGATGACGCGAATTTTCTCGCCGTACGCGCTCTGCGCCGCCGACGCTGCCTTCTTCGACCACTCGCCGCTGACCACGTAGTCGGCGACGCCGTTCAAGATGTTCATCGGGATCGTGTTGAAGAGCTGCGTCGCTCCACCCTGCAGGAAGAGAACGTCGTGAGTCTCCGGGATGTCGAGCAGCTTGCGGCAGCGGCTGATCGCCTCGTCGAGCACGCCGTCGAATTCCTTGCCGCGGTGGCTGCACTCGGCGATGCCGAAGCCCTTCCCCTGAAAATCCAAGAGCGCCTTCGCCGACGCCTCGAGAACCTCGACCGGCAGCATCGCCGGACCTGCGCTGAAGTTGAACACTCGGTTGCTCATCGCCGTGTTGTTACCGCCTGCGCGCCGAGAGTTCAACTGTCATTTCTGACTACTGCCGCCCATCATCCCGGCGAAGGGGCGGATCAGCTTGCCGATATTGTCGAACGTCACGACCGGGATGTGCAGCTCGTAGGCGAGGTTGGTGCCGTTCGGCGCCGCGACCATCAGCGGCGTCCGCGTCGTCGCCAGTCCCGGCAGCGCGCGCAACATCGTCGCCGCCTGGCGGGTGCGCGGGTCGGCGGCGTGCTCGAACATCGTGAACAGCAGCACCATCGGATCCATCAGCGTCGCGGCGCCGTAGCCGTGCAGGCGCGCCAGCGCCTGCGACAGGAGCGGGGGCGGCGTGGTCCTGGCCCTGGCGCCGTCGTCGGTCCAGGCCGCGAGGCGCGCGCGCGGCGACCCGCCCTGGAACTGCAGCAGCCGATCGCCGCGGATCGCGGCGGCGTACTTCATCGTGTCGCCGCCCATGAACGAACGCATCATCGCGTACTGCTCCGGGCTGACGGTGTTTTCGGCCAGCGGGCGTTCGAACTCGAGCACGCCTTTGCGGATCTGCGCCGCTGGTCGATGAGGCATGCCAACCACGTCGGCCTCCCAGCTCATCACCGCATCGACCAGCTCGGCGTAACGTCGAAGCGCGCCCCGCGCGTCGGCGCCGGGACGCAGCGGCAAGCTGCACACGGACGACGGCGGGCTCTCGGCGAATTCGAACGTGCACGATCCGGCGCCGCTGAACGTGCCCAAGAACCCATCGATGGGCGACGGGCCGGGCGCACCGCCGCGGCGTGAAGGAGCGCCCGGCAGCAACGCGCGCAACACGGGCGCGAAGACGTCCAGCGAGCCCCAAGCAGTGAAGCCGGTGCGATCGTCGCGCACCGGCAGGCGCTCGTCGAGCGTGAAGCTGGCCGTTGCCGCCGCGCGCGCCGCCAGCGGTGTGCCCGGGCGAGGCTCGAGCGCGGCGCTGATCACCAGCCCGTCGGTCGCCGACGCGGTGACGCCGAGGCGCAGGTGCGAGGTCTCCGAGAGCAGCAGCGCCAGCCCATCGCCGAGCTGGCGCATCATCTGTTGCAACCCGGCCGTCTGTTGCGACGCGTCCGTGCCGGGCGCGCCGGCGCCGCCGCGGCGGGGAGCTTTGACCGGCCTTTTCTCGGCGTCCTTGCGAAACTCCTCGGCGAGCTCCGCCCAGGTCGATCCGGTCGCGGCCCGGACGGCGTCGGGGTCGACGGTGACGACGACCTCCTCCGCGGGCACGGCCCTGCGCGAGGCCGCCAGCGCGCGCGCCCCCAGCGACCAGAGATCGTCGTAGCTTCGCGCAAGCAGCAGTGTCCCGTCGCTGATCCCGCTCCAGAACGGCGTTCCCGCGGTCCTGCGCCGCTCGACGGCGCCGCCGCGACGGGACACCGGCGTCCCCAGCTTCGACGCCACGCCCGGGCCGTCCGCCGGGTGCGCGAGCGGCACCGCCGCGCACAGTCCCGGCGGTGATGCGCGACCGCGCGAGACCACGATCAGCGACAGCGGACGGTCGATCGCCAGCGCGGCCAGAAGCTCGGCATCGACCGGGATCTTCTTCTCGGCCGCTTTCGCCAGCGCCGACTCGAGTATCTGATCGCCGAGGCGCACCGGCAGCTCTCGCCCCAGCGAGTTGAGGTCGGCGACCACGCGCGACGGCGGTGCGATCAGGATCTCCGCCATGCTCGGCGCCGGGGCGGCGCTGAGCGGCGCGAGCGCCAGCGGTTCGGGCGGTCTCTCTCCCGGCGTCAAGACGTTCGCGAAGGGCGCGCGCCGCGCCGCCGGCGTGGCGGCCGTCGCGGACGCCGGCGCGGGTCCAGCCGATCGGCATCCACCGATCGCGAGCGTGATTCCGGTGGCGATCCAGATCCCGTACGTCGCCATGGAGCGGCGATCCCGGCGAGTGAGCATCACCCCATGATATAGCGACAACAGCGGTGGCAGCGACAACAGGCTGGCCGCGGCGCTAGTGTCCTCGCAACGTGCGCCCGAAGAACGCGACGGTCCGTTGCCACGCCAGCTTGGCCGCCGCTGGGTCGTAGCGCGGCGTCGTGTCGTTGTTGAAACCGTGCTGTGTTCCCGGGTAGTGAAACGCTTCATACTTGATCCCGGCTGCCTTGAGCGCGGTCTCGTACGGGGGCCATGATGCGTTGATGCGTTCGTCGTTTTCGGCGAAGTGTAGCTCCAGCGGCGCCTTGATCGCGGAGACCTTGTCGAGCGGCGGCGCGCTCCCGTAGAAGGGAACGGCGGCGTTGAGGTCGGGCAATCGCGTGGCGAGGAAGTTGACGACGCCGCCGCCATAACAAAAGCCGACGACGCCCAGCTTGCCGCTGCTTTGCGGGCGCGCGCGCAGGAAGCCCGCCGCGGCGACGAAATCCTCGCGGGTCTTCACCTGGTCCAGCTTCGCGAACAGCTCGCGTCCCTTGTCCTCGTCGCCGGGATAGCCGCCGAGTGGAAAGAGCGCGTCGGGCGCGAACGTCAGGAAGCCTTCGAGAGCCAGCCGCCGCGCGACGTCTTCGATGTGCGGGTTGAGGCCACGGTTCTCATGCACGACCAAGATCGCCGGAAGCTTCGGCGCCTTCTTGTCGGCCGGCGTGACGAGATACCCCCGTCCCTTGCCGTAGCCGTGCGGCGAGGGGAACTCCACGGACTCGGCCTTGATGCGCGGATCGTTCTTGGCAACCTGCTGGGCTTCGGCGAAGCGCGGGCTCAGGGCATCGAGGAGCGCCGCCGCGGTGAGCCCGCCCGCCGCAAACTTCGCCGCGCCTTCCAGAAACCCGCGCCGATCGATGACGTTGTGGACGTACTTGTCGAAGAGGCTCAGCACCTCTGGCGGGAAGTCGCTGGCCTTCGTGAACGGTCTGCTCTGGTCGTCGTCGCTTGCCATGCGGTTTTTTTACCGCGAGAACGACATTGATGCTCGCGTCCACGCGCAACGATGTGTCTGCGCTCGTGACAACGCTCACCTCGTCCGCCGCGGCTCGTCCGCCGCGGCTTCCACGTAACGCCTCCTATGGGCGGCGGGTAGCCGCGCGACTGACTCGGCTCACCGGTCTAACAAGCCCCAGGCGCCCCGGGCTGTCAAATGACCGGCGAAGCTCGGCTACGCGCGGGTCTTCGGGGCTGCGGGCGCGGTGGCTTTCGCCGCCGCGGGCTTCGGGGCGGCCGGAGCGGTGGTTTTCGCCGTCGTGCCGCGTTCCGCCTTGGCCTCGGGTGAGTTGTACGCGCTACGGTAGGCGTGACGGCGGCTGCGATGAGCTGCCTCTCGGGCGGTCGTGGGTCGGTTGCGCTTGCTCATGGCGGGGGACCTTATCAGGTTTCCCGGGCGAACTGGCCACGACGACTTTTCTGTCTGCAGCGCGCAGCATCGCCAGCAGCGGCTCGACTTCGTCGGCGCGCGCGCCGTCGAGGATGTCCACGTCCAGCCCGCGGCGCCGCACGACCACCAGCGTGCCGTCGGGCCGGCGGATCGTCCACCGCGTCTGGCCGTCGCCGTCGACGGTCGGCGCGGTGGTCGTCACCCGCGTGACCGCCGTGGCCAGCTCCGCGCTCTTCGCCGGCCGGGGCTCGAAGCGCTGGCTCAGCGACAGCCGGTACGCTCCCTCGAACTCCGTGGCGTCAGCCGGCGTGTCCCAGCTCGTGGCGATCGCGGCGACCGGTTTGCCCGACCGCTCCCAGACCGTCACCAGATCGCCGCCCCAACCGTCGGCCGCGCCCTCGGGATCGGGGTCGCCCCAGGTCTTGAAGTAGCATCGCCAATCGAGCTCGCCCGCGGTCTCTTGCAGCAGCGGCTGGGTCGAGGTGAAGCGCGGCGCCGCCGTCGCCGACGGTGGCGGCAGGTGGATCGCGACGGGCGGATCGCGCGCCTCGAGCAGCTTCTCGATCGGATGCAGCACCTGTTCCGTCGATTGCGGCGGCTCGTGGTAGAGGCGCGCGACCCGCGCCCAGCCGCCGCGCGCCCAGGCTTCGGACACCAGGAACGCGCCGCGGATGTAGGGATCGACCATGGTCACGGCGACCAGCGGTGGCAGTCGAGCGAGCTGGTCCAGCGCCTCCTTCTCTTCGGCGTCGAGCTTGTCGGCTCCCTCGCCGGTGCGCAGCAGCGCCAGCAACTCGACATAGTCGACGGCAGACAACATCGTCAGCGTCATGCGCACGCCCGCGACCTGTAGCGGGCCCAGGTGGCGCGCCCTACCGCTGCCGCTCGCGGATTGATAGGCGAGCATCACGAACGTCGCCTCGCCCTCGACGACGTAGCGGCGCGCCGCGCGTTCGTCGTCGGACAGGCGCTGCTGGTTGTCGCTCCCGCCGTCGTAGGCGATGAGGTCGAAGTGCTGGTGCTGCAGCGCGTGCGTCAGCTCGTGCGCGACCACGCCGTCGCGCTCGTCGCTGTTCGATGCGGCGGCGACGGTGTGAAAGCGGCCGGTGCGCGGGTCGTAGTACGCGGCGACTTGCGTGGTCTCTGCCTCTTCCATCGTCGCGGCGAAGTCGAGCGGTTGCGGCAGGAAGCCGGTGTGCGCCAGCGCCTTCGAGAGCGCGGCGTTCTTGTCGGGGCCGAGCTCGTGCGCCAGGTCCTCGTGCACGAACTGGCGGAACTGGTCACGCGATTGCGGCGTCGACGGAACCGCCACCCGGAACGGCAGGCCGCGCAGCGCGGAGACGGCGGCTTGAACGCGGGCGATCTCTGCGGGGATGGACGCGTCCGCCGTCGCGTTCGCGCCGACGGTTGCATGGGGAGACGTTCCGGTGCCGGCGAGCGCGCCGTTTCCCTGCGTCGCCGCCGTGGCGGCATGCACGCCGCCGTCGGCGTGAGGCCCGCCGCAATCGACCAGCACCAGCAGCGCCGCGGCCGCGCCGATCACACGCGCCGCGCGCGAAGCCGATGACGCCCGTCTGTCGGTCCAGGCCAACACTGACAGTGTCGGGGCGGTCGACCGGGCGCGCAACGTGAAATTCCGGCGCGGCACGGGACTCGATTTTGCGCTCTGGATCACGCTTGCCTTGCTATTGTCCGCGCCGATCACTTCTTCTTCCAGCTCGGAGGGACGCCGATGACTCGAAAACTTTGCATCGTGAGCGCGCTATCAATCCTGTCACTGGGCGCATGCTCGTCGGGCTCCTCGGGAGGAGGCACCGGTGGCGCGGGCGGCACGGCGACCGGCACGGGCGGCAGCGCCAGCGGCGCGGGCGGATCGACGAGCGGGTCGGGCGGCGCAACCGGCGCGGGCGGCATGACCGCTGCCGGCGGCGCGACCGGGTCGGGCGGCGGTACGGGTGCCGGCGGCGCGACGGGGACCGGCGGCCGCACCGACGGCGGCACCGGCAGCGGCGGTGCCACCGGTACCGGCGGCGCGACCGGCACCGACGGCGGCGTGGGCGACGGCGGCGTCTCCCCGCAGATGAACTTCTTTGTGAGCAGCCGCGGCCCCGGCAACGGCGGCAACCTCGGCGGCCTCGCGGGCGCCGACTCGTTCTGCAAGACGCTCGCGAGCGCGGTCTCGACCGCGATGGGCGCGCGGACCTGGCACGCCTACCTGAGCACGACCACGGTCAACGCGCGTGACCGTATCGGCGCCGGCCCCTGGCGCAACGCCGCCGGTCAAATCATCGCGAACAACCTGACCGACCTGCACGACCAGATCGCGACGAACGCCGCGCTCAACGCGACATGGCCGATCGGAGACACGACGATCGCGCTCGACGAGAAGGGTGCACAGGTTCCGACGGCCCCGCTGGTACACGACATCCTGACTGGCTCCCAGACCGACGGCACGCTGTTGACCGGCATGACTTGCAACGACTGGACGTCGGCAGCGATGACAGACGTCGCGCAGGTGGGGCACAGCAACCGCACCGGCGGTGGCCGGCCGCCGTCCTGGAACTCGGCCCACGCCACCACCGGCTGCGCCCAGTTCACCGCCGACAATCAGGCGGGAACGGTGAGCTCCGGCGGTGGCCGCGGGTCGATCTACTGCTTCGCTGTCGACTAGAACATCAAATTGCCCTGACCCAGGTTGAAGGTGATGTTGGCGCCGATGGGGTCTCGCGCGTTTTCGATGCGCGAGACCGCGTTCGAGATGTGACCGCCACGCGACGACGCGGGTGAGGTGATGGCGGTATCGATCTCGCTCTTCGCGAGGCCGATGCGATCGACCGACACCGGGTAGAACGGCTGCGTCGTCCGGTTGCTGGACAGGACGAACAACGCGTCGTCGAGCTCGTTCTCTGCCAGCTGCAAGAGCTTGATCTGCACGTCGACGCGCGTGTCGCGGAAGCGGTTGAACAGCGTGAGCGCGGCACGCGCGCGCTGCTTGGCGAGGTCGAGGTTGAACGCGATGTTGAGCGCGCGCAGGAAGCGGCCGATCGCGAAGCCGTCGGGCGTCGAGAAGTTGATCGGCGTGCCGAAGCGCTGGGTGAGAAGCGCGGCGGCCGGCGAGACCGAGAATGGCCCGAGATAAAAGAAGACCGCGTCCTCGATCTCCGATCCGAAGGCGTTGTTGTGAAAGAAGGGCGCGGTGTCGGCGGCCTCGATCAGCGGCGGCGGGCTGAAGGTGCCGTTGCCGAGCGAGTTGTTGAAGCCCAGGCCCAGAGCGTCGAAGTTCGGGTGCGCCAGCCCCTGGCCGCCGAAGCCGGCGTCGAAGAACGGCAGGCCGTCGAAGGTGCCGACCTGGCCCGCGGTCGCGATGCGCGTGTTGGTGTCGAAGTTCCGGTTCTTGTGCGTGTCGATGAAGTTGGCGCCGGCGTTGGTGTGGCAGACGTTGCAGCGGCCGCGCTGCGGATCCAGGAACGCTTGCCGTCCGGTGTTGGCCTCGGCATCGAAGAGGTTGACCTGGGTCAGGTCCAGCTCGTTCAGGCGTCCCAGCGACATCTGGAAGGCCAGCGTGGCGTCGAGCTCGTCCGACGTCGGCAGCCGGAAGTCGACGCCGGGCACGCGCGCCAGCGTCTTGGTGTAGTGCTGCGTGACCGCGCCGGTCAGGAACGAACGCAATGATCCGTCACCGGGCGAGCCGTCGCCGCCCCAGCCGGTCCGATCGGTCGGCGGGATGGTCGTGCCGTCGCCGGTGTCGGCGGCGATGCTGGTGGCCAGCGACAGCACGTGCGGCACCGAGCGCACCACGAACTTGTGAGTCGGATCCTCGAATCCGTCGACGTTTTCCAGGATCACGCCGTTGCCGAACAGGCTGTCGGGGATCTCGAGCTGGGCCAGCGCGGGGTTGGTCTCGAACACGAACAGCGGATCGGCCGGATTCTGCGCGTGGCGCGCGTTGATGAAAGCGGCGTCGACCGTGGTGTTGTTCTCGGCCGGGTGGCAAGTGCCGCACGCGCGGCCGTTGCCGTTGAAGGTCTCGCGGAAGAAGATGTCGGCGCCGGCGCAGATCTGCGCGGTCACCAGGCCCGTCACCACGCGCGGGTCCTGGGCGCACGCGGCCAGGCGCTGTGGCACGGTCAGGTTGCTCTGCGTTTCGGCGACCGACTCTGCCTGCGGCTCGCCGCAACCGATGCCGGCGGCGCCGGCGATGATGATCGAGCTCAGGATCGTGAGCCGGGCGGTCCGGGCGCGCGCCGGCGTCGACGTCATAATCAACATATCGTTCCTCCCCATCGTGCTCGGCGTGGGCACAGACCTCGCGCCCCGAGCGACGCGCGGACCGGAGGTGGTCCAGCGCCACTCCCCGCGCCACACATAGAGTCGGCGCGAGGTCGATCCTCTCACCGAAATCGACGGCTACCAGCCGAGCCGCGCGCGCAACAGGTCGGCGAGCGCGTCGCCCATCGTCTGGTGCTTGGCCGCGTTGGGATGGCCGTCGCAGCCCTGTTCATCGGCGGTGTCCTCGGGCCAATCGAGCACGTCGATCCGATCGTCGCCGTCGGCGTGCCGCGCGTCGAGCGCGGCGTTGACATAGGCGAGCTGGATCGCATGCGCGGCATCGCCCAGGTTGGGGCCGGTCGTGCAAACGATGAACGCGCTGGGATAGCGGTCGCGCAGCGCGCTGGCGAACGTCACGTAGGCGTCGACGAACGGCTGCCCGGGATCGCCGACCGCGAGATCGTTCTTGCCCAGGTTGATCACCAACACCTGGGGCGTCACGCGAAAATCCCACGCGGGCGTCGGCGACGCGGCGAAGATGCGATCGTAGATCTGCGGCATGGTGTCGGTCAGCGTGCCGTCGGAGTTGCGGTACACGCCGCGGCCCGAGATCGCGACCACGCTCAACTCCGCGCCGACGGCGCGCGCCGCCACCGACTCGTAGGCGTCGAAGGCGCTCTCGGTGGGAAAGGTGAACCCGCACGGCGCGGTCCCCAGGTTGCCGTAGCCGCAGCTGACCGAGGCGCCGACCACTTCGATCAGGCGGGGCGCCGCCGCGGGCGGAGCCAGCAACGTCCCGCCGTCGACGGTCAGCGCCAGTAGCTGCGAATTCCCGTACCAACCCTCGGTCTGGCGATAGAGCGCCACGGTGTGCGTGCCGTCGTCGAGCCCGTCGGCGACGACGTACGTCCCTTCGCCGGCGGGCACCGAGAACGGCGGCTGCGGCTCGCCGTCGACGACGGCCTTGAACACGAACGGCCCGTCGTTGTTCAGATCGACCGAGAACGTGCCTCCGGTGACGCCGGCGACGAAGCCGCTCTGCGACCAGGCGAACCGCGGGTGATCCGGATCGGTCACAGTGTCGACGCGACCGAACCAGCGCACGCCCGCGGCGATGACGTCCGGGTTCCCGTTGTCGCCGTTCGCGCCGCCGAGCCCGGCATCGGCGATCGCCGCGCTGGTGTCGCCCCCGACGCCCGAGGCGCCGCCCGTTCCCTGGTCTTTCGAGCGATCGCACGACGACAGGCACGAGGGTTGCGCGGCGAGCAGCCCCGCGACGCCGAGCGCGCCGAACGCAGAAAAGCTCCGGCAACTCCG
>Ga0265320_10000718_pt1 | contig 25346 bp, 19 predicted proteins | sample 4827metaG_FD_202087 | JGI IMG/M metagenome (GOLD analysis project Ga0265320, IMG submission 202087) | Rhizosphere microbial communities from Carex aquatilis grown in University of Washington, Seatle, WA, United States - 4-8-27 metaG | ecosystem: Host-associated > Plants > Roots > Rhizosphere >...
GTCCACCTCGCCTTCTACCTGGGTGCGGTCGTCTTCCTCGGCGCCGTGCTGTACACGATCGTGACGACCCCCGAGATACCGCCGGATCCCTCGGCCGCTGCGCCCTCGGGATCCGGGTGGTCGGCCATCGGCGAGATCCTGAGGGGCATCATCGGGATGCCGCGCATGATGCGCCAGCTGGCCGTGGTCCAGTTCTTCACCTGGCTCGGCCTGTTCTGCATGTGGCTCTATTTCGGGCCCGCCGTCGGCAGGGAGATCTTCCACGGCGAGCCCGGCTCGCAGGCGTACCAGGACGGGGTGGAATGGAGCGGCGTGTGCCTCTCCGCGTACAGCTTCTTCGCGTTCATCGTCTCGTTCGGGCTCGTGGCGCTCTCCCGCGGGGGGATCGGGGTGCGGACCCTCTACAGGACCGGGCTCGTCTGCGCGGGCCTCGGGCTCATGTCGACCTGCCTCTGGACGAACCCCCACTACCTGCTGGTCTCCATGGCGGGCGTGGGCATCGGGTGGGCCACGATCCTCTCCATGCCGTATGCGATGCTGACGGACGCGATCCCGGCCGAGAAAATGGGCTTCTACATGGGGGTCTTCAATTTCTTCATCGTCCTGCCCCAGATCGTGGCGTCCGCAGTGCTCGGTCCGGTGGTCAAGCATCTCTTCGACGGGCATGCGCTCCCCGCCGTCGTGACCGGAGGCGTCTCCCTGCTCGCCGCCGCCGGGGCGCTATCGTTTGTTTCCCGTCCTGCCGCCACCGCCCCCTAGGGGAGCGGCGCGCTTGGCCGGCGCGGCCGGCGCCTCGGCGCCGCCGACCTGCTTGGGCTGGCCGTGGGTGAAGTCCAGGCGGTCGAAGAACACGGTCTTCGGCTTTGACTCGACCTCGTTGTGGCGGGCATCCAGCTGCGCGCGGTATTCCTGGGGCGTCAGGCCCTTGTGCTGCTTGAAGATCCTCGCGAAATAGGCGGGATCGGCGAAACCGCCGGCGTAGGCGATTTCCGAGATGTTGAGCGACGTCGACTCGAGGGCGAGAATGGCGCCCTGGATCCGGATGCGCTGGATGTAGTGCGTGAGGCGCTCCTTGGTCTCGGTGTGGAACAGGTGGGAGAGGTAGTCGGCGGAACAGCCGAGGGTCGCAGCGATGTGCTGCACGCTCAGCTCGGGATTCGCGAACTGCTCGCGCACAAGGCATTTGGCCCTGAAGACCTTCCCGATGTCGCTGTTCAGCTGGCCCGTGCCCGTCTCGACAATATTGCGGAAGAGCCCGAGGAGCGCGATGCTGAGCCCCTTGAGCACCGACCCGCGCGCGGGTCCCTGCGAGTGAAAGATCTGGGTCAGGCTGTTGGCCAGCGTCAGGAAGACCTGGAGGTTCGGCGCGTCGAAGAACTCGATGACGTCGATGTCGGGGTGGTGGGGCCGGGCCTCGTAGGCGAAGTGCAGGCTCAGGGTGTTGTTGTAGAACCCGGCGACCAGGTTCCGGAACGGCCGCCCCTCGTCGGCGTGGACGTACTCGCCGTGGGGCACGCCCGCGGGTATCACGCAGACCTCGTCCGGGCTCAGGGTGAAGGCGTCGCGCGGGAACTGAAAGTCCGTCCGTCCCTGCAGCTGCAGGAAGAACTCCGGCCGGTAGTGGTAGTGCATGCCGCGGAGGTTGTGCACATGCTTGACCTCGTTCGGGACGCGCAGGCGCAGCCGGTCCTGCTCCGCGAGTTTGATCGTGCGGTCAAAGATGTCCCGCATCTCGGCGCGGTTGTGGTTGCTCAACCGCTTGGCGGCAAAGAGTCCCGACGGGTCCTCTTGGTCATTCGCCGGGGTAATGGGATGAATTAGGGGCGGTGGGGTGGGGATAGCTATGCCGCCTGAGATTGTTTTACCGGACGGGAAACACAATTTAAAACCCGGCAGGCGAGAGCGGGGGAGCTAAGGCCATGGACGGCAGACGGTAGTCTCCGCCCCCGGGGGCGGCGGGCGGGGCGGCAAACAACGCACAGTTTTCCGCAAAGTATGCGCATTGAAGGGGATTGGCACGCTCCGGCGGGGCCGCAGGCTGGTGTCATGCGGAAGCGTTCCAAGCAGAACTCAGCGCCAGACGCCCGTCGGCCCCTCGGCGGCGGCCGCCCGTGACCCCCTGCTGGAAACCCGATTCCAACACCACGCCATGCAGCGCAGCGCTTCCCCGAACCCGGCGATTCAAATGATGAGGCTCACCGACCTGCCGGCGGGGACGGCGGGCCGGGTCCGCGAGCTCGACGGCGATCCCTCGGTCTGCCTGCGCCTTCGGGAGATCGGTTTCTGCGAATCGGCGGTCATCGAGAAGATCGCCGGGAATAGGATGCTCATCTGCCAGCTGTGCGAGACGCGCATCGCCCTGAGCGACGCGGCCGCAAGCCACATCCTGGTCGAGCCCGTCTGAGGCGCCCGGGCGCGCCGCGCGGCGATTCCCGCGCAATAAGGCTTTGAAGCGCAGGGCCAATAGTGCCAGTCATCTGGGGAGCCGCCCCCCGGGGGGGGCACAACCATCATGTACGAGAGAAAAGGAGACAAGCTGCTGCCCTGGCCGAAGTTCGCCCGCAGGATGGCCCTTTCGTTCGGGCTGACGATGGCGGTCGTCTCCGCATCGCTTCTTGCCGGCGTGCTCGGCTACCACTTCATAACCGGGCTGCCGTGGGTAGACGCGCTGCTCAACGCCTCGATGATCCTGGCCGGGATGGGCCCCGTCGACCCCATGAGGGACAATGCGGCGAAGCTCTTCGCGTCGGCCTACGCCATCTTCAGCGGCGTGGTCTTCCTGTCCGCCGTGGCGATCGTCCTTGCGCCCGTCTTTCACCGGATCGTGCACGCCTTCCATATCGGGGAGGACGATTCATAGCGCCGCGCCGCTGGCGCCCACAACCCTTCGATGAAGAAGATCAACACAAAGGAGATTCCCGAGGAGTCCTGGAGCTCCCCGAAGGAAAAGTACGCGTCGGCCGACAGGAACATCTCGATCGCGCTGGGACGCGACCCGGGCTCGACGGACCTGCTCAGGCGCCAGCCCTTCGACGTGGAGATCTGCCGGATTCCGGCCGGGAAGATCGCGTGCCCCTACCACTCGCACAGCGCGCAGTGGGAGTTCTACCATGTGATCTCCGGCACGGGCGCGGTCCGCGACCGGGACGGCGTGACGGCCGTGGGGGCCGGCGACGCCTTCATCTTCGAGCCGGGCAGCCCGCACCAGATCATAAACGACGGCAGGGACGACCTCGTGCTCTACGTTGTTGCGGACAACCCGATCGGCGAGTCCTGCCACTATCCCGACAGCAAGAAGTGGCTCGTCCGGTCGCCGGATCGGACGATCATCCGCTCCGGGCCCATCGACTACCACGACGGGGAGGAGTAGGCGCCCGGTTTGCAGGATGCTCGGCCTGAACCGGTTCGCCGATTCCGGCCGCGGCGCCGCGGCTACGTGAAGTTGCGCGGTTGACAGCATTTACTCCAGTGGGTTTCCTCTCAATTGACAGGATCCGTCCGACCACAGGAGTTCAGGCGGCCCAAGGATCCGGGGCCGCGAGTGGTAACCCAAACCCTGGTGCTCTTCGCAATTCTAACGGCCTCGACCTTGGCCCTTGCAGCGCTCGGCCTGTGCATGCTGGCCGGGGCCGCGGCCGTGTTCGCCTTCTTCCGGCCGGGACGCAGCGCGCAGGCGGGCCCGCCTGCGCCCGCGCCGGCCGCTCCCGGAGTTGCCGGCGACGCGAGCAGGGCCAAGCTCGAGAACTACCAGCTGATCCTCGACACGCTCGACCGCTCGAACGTCCTTTTGTGGTGGGGCCGGGTGGTGCGGGTTGGCACCGTCATGAAGTGGACGATCCGGACCCCGCCGCAGCTCAGCGTGAACCCGATCTTCCGGCTGGCTTCGCTCAAGGACAAGGACTGGCTGTGGAACAACGACCAGTCGCCTGATCATGAGCTCATGGACAAGACCGCCTCGCAGGCGCTCTTGGAAGGGAAGAGCGGCTACCAGCAGGAGTTCCGCATCATCGGCACCGACGGCCTGCACTGGCTCAGCGAGGAGGTCATCATCCGGCCCGGGGGGCCCGACGAGTGGAACCTGGCGGGCGTGATTGTCGACGTCACGAAGAGGCACGAGGCCGAGGAGGCGCGCCGGTCGACCGAAAGGCAGCTGGCGCAGATCCTGAAGGGGGCCGACTGCCTGCTCTGGCAGGGCGTCGTCAGCGGCGACCCGGACGTCCGGCTCCAGTGGAGGATGTTCATCCCTCCCTCCGTCCTCTACAAGAGGATCTTCGGCGAGGATGCGGTCCCCGAGGGGAAAGGGCTCTGGACGGAGGAGCTTGTGCCGGAATGGAGGGACATCCAGAAGACCTCCCGCCGGGCGCTGCGCGAGAACCGGCCCGACTATGAGCAGGAGTTCCACGTCACGAGCAGGGGCAACATCTTCCTCCTCCATGAGCACGTAACGGTCACGCGGCTCGGCCCCAACACGTGGAACCTGGTGGGCGTTACCGTCGACATCACGGCCAGGCGGGAGGCCGAGCTCGCGCTGGCCGCCGAGAAGGAGCGCCTCGCGGTCACGCTCGGCAGCATGAGCGAGGGGGTGATCACGATCGACCACCGGGGGAAGGTCCTCTTCATGAACAAGGCGGCCGCCGACATGACGCAGTGGAGGGCCGAGGAGACCGTGGGCCGCGACGTGACGGACATCTGCGTCCTCCAGGACGCGGCGAGCGGCCGCGAGACGGCGCTTCCGGTGAAGGAGGTCCTCGAGGACGGGATCCACGCCGAGGTGCCCGCGCAGACCGTGATGAAGGGCCGCTCCGAGCGGACGCGCCTCGTCGAGGGAAGGCTCGTTCCCGTGGCCAACGTGTCCAGCAAGAGGGTCGGCGCCGTCCTCGTCCTGCGCGACATCACGGAGCGCCAGCGCATGGAGGAGAAGCTCCAGAACGCGGCCAAGATGGAGTCGGTCGGCATACTCGCCGGCGGCATCGCCCACGATTTCAACAACATCCTGACCGCCATCCTGAGCAACCTGACGCTCCTCCAGCTCGACCTCAGCGCCATGCCCGAGCAGGCGAGCATGCTGGACGACGCCGTGCGCGCGACGAAGCGCGCCGCCGAGCTCACGCTCCAGCTTCTCACGTTCTCGAAGGGGGGCGACCCGGTCCGCACCGCGGTCCACCTCCCCGAGGTGATCCGGGAGGCCGCGACGTTCTCGCACCGCGGGTCGGGGGTGAAGAGCGAGTTCGACATGGCCGCCGACCTCTGGGCCGCCGATGTCGACAAGGCCCAGATCAGCCAGGTCGTGCAGAACCTCGTGATCAACGCCACGCAGGCGATGCCTAACGGCGGCACCCTTCGCATCTCGGCCTCGAATGAGCGCATCCCGGCGGGCTCGCACCCCGGCCTCCCTGAGGGCGATTACGTGCGCATCGCGATCGCGGACACGGGCTCGGGAATCGTGCCCGACCACATCGCAAAGATCTTCGACCCCTATTTCACGACCAAGCTGCAGGGCCACGGCCTCGGGCTGGCGACTGTCTTCTCGATCATCAGGAGGCACCAGGGGCACATCGAGGTGAGCTCCGCCGTGGGGAAGGGCACGACGTTCACGTTCTGGCTTCCCGCGGCGAAGTCGTCCGAGTCCGTGGCGGGCGCGTCGCTCGGCTTTGCAGGCGCGGCAAGGGGCGGGCGCGTGCTCTTCATGGACGACGAGGAGCCCATCCTGAAGATGGCGGAGAAGCTCATGAAGAGGATGGGCCTCGAGTTCGATTCCGTCGTGGACGGCCGGGCCGCGATCGACCGCTACCGCAGCGCAAAGGAGGCCGGGCGGCCCTTCGACCTGGTCGTGATGGACCTGACCATCCCCGGGGGCATGGGCGGCAGGGAGGCCATCTCGGTCCTGCGCAAGTTCGATCCGGGCGTGAAGGCGATCGTTTCAAGCGGCTATTCGAGCGACCTTGCGATGGCGGACTTCCGCAAGCACGGCTTCCGGGGAATGGTCGCGAAGCCCTACGACATCTCCGAGCTGGCAACCGTGATCCGAAACGTGCTTGCTGAGCCGTAGCGGCCGGATTCCGCTCCGGGCCCTTAGGCATCAGCCCAACCCCTTACCCTATGGAAGCCATCCCTGCCGAGGAACCTGCGTCAAAGCCCGCCCACTCCCAGCCCATCGCCACGGGGGACAAGGTGCCCGTTTCGCAAAAGGTCGGCTACGGCATCGGCATCTGGATAGACATGTGGGGGCACTGGCATTACCCGAATTTCGCCGGTCTCGTCTTCAACATATTTCTCGGGGTTAACCCGATCCTGGTGGGCATAGCCGTGGTGCTCAACCGGGTCTTTGACGCGGTTTCGGACCCGTTGTTCGGCTGGCTTTCTGACAACACGCGTTCGCGCTTCGGGAGGCGGCGGCCGTATATGCTCGTCGGCGCCGTGGTCGCGGGCCTGGGGCTGCCGCTCGTCGTCGCGGTCGGCCCGGGATGGGGGTACACGCACATGTTCGGCCACAACATCTCGAACTATTTCTGGTTCATGCTGGCGTCCTCCGCGGTCTACCTGCCGCTGGTAAGCTGCTTCAACATGCCGTACCAGAGCCTTGGATACGAGCTGACGCCCGACTACAACGAGCGCACGATCGTCTTTTCGTATGTTAACATCATAAAGACGCTGCCCCAGGTCGGCCTCTTCTTCGGCGGGCAGTTCCTGACGATGTCCGTGTGGGTCGGAGCCGACCGGGCGAACCTGCCCGCCCGGCTCAAGCTGCTCTTCACAACGTGGAGCGCCTGGGGCAAGGCGCCGGGCGGCTCCTCGCCCAACATCCTGCTTGGGGCCCAGGTCTTTTGCGTCATTTGCGGCATCATCATGATGGTGGCGGGACTCACCTCCTTCGCCCTCGTGCGGGAGCGCTATTACGACAAGGTCGTCGCGAACAAACAGGCGAAGATCTCGATAATGGAAACCCTGTGGCAGACGCTCAAGTGCCGCCCGTTTCGCATCCAAGTGCTCATGAACCTGGCCTATGGCCTGGGTCTGAGCATGGTCGGCACGCTGGGCTTCTACGATACCATCTATTATGTCTGCCGGGGTGACGTTTCGGTCGGCGCCCGCTGGAACCTATGGATGGGGATCGGGGGCATGGTGCTGGGTGCGATCGGGGTTCCCGTTTTCGCGTCGTTGGCGCACCGGCTTGGCAAGCGGCGCGCGTTGATGGTGGTCTTTGTCTGCGCGATTGGCGGGTTTGTCGCGAGCTGGTGGCTCTACACTCCGGCCATCCAGTGGCTGCAGATCCTGTCCTCAGGGATCACGGCATTCGTTGGCTCGGGTTTCTGGACCATCTGGGCCTCGATGGTCGCGGACGCGGTCGACTATGATGAATTGCAGAACGGTCGGCGGAGGGAGGGCTCGTTCGCCGCGTGCAATTCCTGGATCAACAAGGTCGCCATGGCGCTCGGTGCCGGAGCCTCGTTCGGCCTCCTGGGCTGGGTCGGCTTCAACTCGAAGCTCGAGGGCATGCAATCCGAGCACACCTTGTTCATGATCCGCTTTCTCTTTGCCGCGATTCCCATAGCCGGGTTGATCTTGGCGTTGTTCGCCCTGCTGCGCTATCCGCTGACGCAGGAGAAGATGTCGGAGATCCGAACGCAGCTGGAGGCGAAGCGCGGGAAGGTCTGAGGCGCGCGCGCGGCCGGAGTCGCGCTCAGGGGAACAGCACGTCCTCGGGCGTCACGTCGTATTTGCCGGAGCCGTTCGCCTGGAGAAGGAAGGGCGTGCCGTGGCCGGGGATGTACTTCAGGGCCTCGGACTGGGCGTTGAGCTGCTCCCTGGCGGCCGCCAGCTTCGCGGTATAACTGGGAAAGAGGGCGCCGAGGCGGCTCCGAAGCTCCTTCGAGTCGCGGGTGAGAAGGGGGTCGAAGAGCATTCCCAGCTGGCTGAACACGGTCGTGAACTGCTGCTGCGGGGTGCCGGGCACGGAAAGGATGGCCGCCAGGACCGCGATGGAGTCCGCGGAATTGTCGGAGCTGGAGAAGAGGAGGACCTTCGGCCCCTTCAGGGTGCCGAACTGCGGGTGCTTGAGGCACTGGCCCAGGAGGTCGAGGCAGTGGGGGCACTGGAAGCTGATGACGAGGACGGGTGAGCGCTCGGAATCGATGGCTCCCAGCCAGCTGAAGGCCGCCTGGTCGACCGTGGCCTGGAGGGAGACCATTGACGATGCGGACGCGTTCACGGGCCTGCTCGCCCTGGAGTCCCTCGGAGCCTTTGGGATCATCACCGAGGCGTAGCCCTCGGAGTCCCAGGAATGAACCTGCGCCAGCGCCAGCTCCTTGGTGGCAAGGATAACGGGCAGGGCCAGGGCGAGCATCAGCGAAGGCAGCCAGGGGTGGGCCCTGCCCCGCATGGGCAGGGCGAAGGCCGCCGCAAGGGCCGCCGCCGCGTGGAGCGTGCAGAAAGGGCAGAATCCCCTCAGGACAAGGAACTGGATGCCCATGAGCATGAGTCCGCCCAGCGCCAGGAGCAGCACGCATCCGAGCTGCACGGCATTCTGCCAGGCCCGGGTCGCGGGGAAGGCGAGGGCAGTCCAGAGGGGCACGGCCACCAGCGGCAGGGGAACACCCAGGACCGAGCCGTACCGGCTGTTTATGATGTCACCGCAGCCCGTCAGCGGACAGGGCACGTTGAGCAGCTTGAGCGCGGACAGGTAGATGCAGGTCAGCAGCCCGAGGCCGACAAGGACGGTTGCGAGGGAGGAAGTGCGTGAGGGGATGGTTAGCACGGCAGGGCGCGCGACGTTCGCATTTGCAGGATGGCGCCTGGATCCGGGAGATTCAAGATGGGTGGCACCGTCTCTTATGTCGTAGGAGCGGCCGTGCGGCGTCAACAGTGCCGCTTCATTGCGCAGGGCATCGGGTTGCGGGACGATTGCGCCGCCCGCCGCCGGAGGTTCCCCCAAGGATCGGGGGCGAATGGACGAATTGGGATAGGCAAAACACTCCCCAGGAGCCGTCCCGATTCTGGGAATGCCATGTTCCGATGCCGGGCGTGCCTCCCATGAGTGGAACTTCATAATAATTCATAAGATGATAATAATAAATGTGATGTGAATATGTCTAGGTCTTGGCATAACCCATGCAAGGGATTCGTGGCAGATCCAAGACCGATCCATTTGCCATGCTAGCCGACCTCAAATACGCCCTGCGCCAGCTTACCAAGTCGCCCGGCTTCACGGCCGTCGTCGTGCTGTCGCTTGCCATAGGCATAGGCGCCAATGCCACAGTGATGTGCTGGCTCCGAAACCTCGTGCTTCATCCGCTTCCCGGGGTCGCGGACGAGGGCAGCCTCGTGGTCCTTGTGTCGAACAGCGGAGGCGGATGCGCGTCCCTGCCCGACTTGCGCGATTTTGGGCAGTTCCACCAGGTCTTCGTCGGCACCGAGGCGTCGATGCCGACCCCCGCATGCCTGACGGTGGAGAGGCAGCAGGAATGGATCCAGACGGAGATCGTGTCGGCCAACTTTTTTGACCTGCTCGGCGTAAGGCCCCTTATGGGCCGCGCCTTCCTGCCGGACGAGGACAAGAAGCCGGGCGGCAATCCCGTGCTGGTGATCGGCGAGAACCTCTGGCGCCGGCGGTTCGCCGCCGATCCGTATATCGTGGGCCGCGTGGTCGACCTGAACCGCCACAGCTTCACGATTGTCGGCGTCGTTCCGGCCTCGTTCAGCGGCTCGGTGAGCCCGATGAGCTTCGAGGCCTGGGCGCCGCTGTCCATGATCTGGGAGGTCCGAAACCAGGGCACCTTCTTCCTCACGGCCCGAGGCGCCCGCGGGTGGCTGGATCTCGCGCGGCTGCAGCCGGGGGTGACCGTCGAGCGGGCGCAGGCGGCCGTCACCACGATGGACGCGCAGCTGGCCAAGGCCTACCCGAACAACAACCTGGATGCCCATCATCGCGTGGTGCCTCTCTCAAAATGCCCGTGGGGCGGGCAGACGGTGATGGGCCCCGCGCTTCGCCTCCTGCTGGTGGTCAGCCTGGGCGTGCAGCTGATCGTGGCGGCGAACGTGGGGAACCTCCTGCTCGCCAGGGCGGCCTCCCGCAAAAAGGAGGTCGCGATCCGCATGGCCGCCGGCGCGAACCGCTGGCAGCTGATTCGGCTGTTCTTGACCGAGAGTGTGGTGCTCGCGCTGGTGGGGGGCGCGGCGGGGGTGCTGCTGGCGAGCTGGGCGGTGGACTCCGTCCCGTACTTCATGCCCGCCGAGATCGCGTCGAACGTCCGGCTCGACTTCCATTTGGACGGGCTGGCCCTCGGCTTCACCCTGCTGCTCTCGCTCGCAACCGGCCTCGCATTTGGGCTGCTGCCGGCCCTCCAGGCCCCTCACCTCAACCTGCAGGCCGTGCTGAAGGAGGGCGGGCGCTCGTCGTCCCAGGGCGGAGCGTCGCAGCATCGGCTCCGCGGCGGCCTGGTGATCGCGGAGATCGCGATGGCGCTTGTGCTGCTGGTCGGGGCGGGCCTTTGCATCAAGGGCCTGCGCCAGGCCCGGCAGATCGACTTCGGGTTCAGGCCCGACCACGTGCTGATTGCCGGACTTCAGATAGGGATGAATGGCTACAATGAGGACACCGGCAAGGCGTTCTACCGCCAGGCCCAGCACCGGCTCGCCGCGATGCCCGGCGTCGAGGACGCCGCGCTCGCAAGCTGGTTCCCGCTCGGGCTCGCCGGCTGCAAGGGCTGGGACGTGAGCGTGGACGGATACCAGCGCCCGGTTGGGGAGGACGCGACCTACGAATTCGCGGTGGTCTCGCCTAGGTATTTCAGCACGCTGCGCCTGCCGCTGGTCGCCGGCCGCGATTTCACCGAGGCCGATGACGCGAATGCGGCGCGGGTCGCGGTCGTGAACGAGAACTTTGCGAAGCGGTTCTGGCCTGGCAGGGACCCGATTGGCCGCACCTTCCGTACGGGCGGCGTCCCGCGCACCGTCGTGGGCGTCGCCAAGGCGGGGAAATACAACCGGCTGAACGAGGCGCCCGACTGCTTCTTTTACGTGCCCTACCTCCAGGGCGTGCAGGACCTCGACCTGAGCCTCTGCGTGAGGACCACGGGCGATCCGGCCGCGTTCGCAAACGTGATGCGCCAGGCCGTCCACGAGATCGACCCCGGCGTGGAGCTTCTGAAGACGGTCCCCCTCTCGATCCATTCGGGAATGGTGCTCTTCCCGCAGCGCATGGCGTCGAGCCTCCTGCTTCTGCTCGGCCTCGTTGCCCTCCTGCTCTCGGCGATGGGCGTTTATGCGGTGCTGGCCTATGCCGTAAGCCAGCGCACGCAGGAATTCGGCGTGCGGATCGCCCTCGGAGCCAGCACCATGGACGTCCTGCGCCTGGTCATCAGCCGGGGCCTTCTGCTCGCCGCGGCCGGCGTGGCCATCGGAATCGGCCTGGCGCTGGCCGTCACCCGCCTGATGACGGGCTTCCTCTACGGGATCAGTCCCTTTGATCCGGCGACCTTCGCCGGGGTGCCCCTTGTCCTCGGCCTGGTCGCCCTGCTCGCGTGCTACCTGCCCGCCCGCCGCGCCACCAAGGTCGATCCGATTGTCGCCCTGCGCTCGGAATGACCCCTGTCTTGGGGCCGCCAGCCCCGCGGCTCCCTCGCTCAGGCCGGGGCCGCGGGCTTTTCTCCGCCCCCGGCCGTTCCGCCGGAGCCTTCGGCGATGCTGTCGAAGGTATCGGAAAGCATCTGAAGGACCTTGGCCCTCGGCAGGTGCTTGAGCACATAGGCATCGGCGCCCAGGTCATGGGCCTGGACGAGCGTCTCCGGCTTGCTCTCCACCGAGACGATGATGACGTGCATGTCCGGGTGCGTCGCCTTGAGTTTTCCGAGCAGCTCCAGCCCGCTGATCTGCGGAAGATTGACGTCGAGAAGCACGACGTCGGGTTTGTGCTCCGCGGCAAGCTCGAGCGCCGCATGGCCCTCGGCCGCGTCCCAAACCGTGCTGATGCCCAGCTGCTTCAGGAGAATGCGCAGGTAGACGTGGACGTGGGGCTCATCGTCGACGATCAGCGCGGTGGATGGGCGTGGCATCGCCTGAATCCTCTGATCGCCCGGCTTTCCTTTGCAAGCCTTGGCCGCTGCCGGCGAACCGGCCGACCCGACCGGAGGATCCGCCGCCGTCCGCGCCGGCGTTCATCAGCTTGGGCCAATGGGACTTGACTCCGGCGGCACCCCCGGTGCATTCGGACGACCATTCATGGTTCCGCTTACCCACCGAAGGCTCGGATATGCGCTTGTCAGCGGAAGCGGGCTGGAAATCGGCGCATTGAACGAGCCGGCGGGCCTGCCGGCAGGCGCAAACGTCCGGTACTTTGACGCCGTGGATGAGGCCAGGGCCGCGGCGCTCTATCCGGAGATCTCCCGGGAGCGGCTCGTGAAGGTGGACTTCGTCGGGGACCTGGACAGCGACGGGCTGGGGCAGTTTCGCGACGGGGCCTTTGATTTCGTCGTGATGAACCATGTCCTCGAGCACGTGGCCAACCCGGTCAAGGCGGTCCGCGAGGTCTTCCGGATCTGCGGGAAGGGCGGGATCGTGATCATCTCGATACCGGACAAGGACTACACGTTTGACAGGGGACGGGAGCTGACGTCGTGGGAGCACCTGTGGTCCGACTACGTCCAGGACGTCAAGGAGAGCGGCGATGATCACTATGAGAGCTTCCTGCGAAGCGCGGCCCCCCACGTGTTCAGGGAGCCTCCCGAGAACCTGAAGATCCACATTCAGCTTTCGCGCAACCGCCGTGAGCATGCCCACGTCTGGACCTCGCAGACATTCGAGGCATTCCTTCTGGCCTGTTTCCGGAATCTCGGGATCGAGGCCTCGTGCCGCTTCAAGTCGGTGGCTTCGGAGAACCAGATCGAATACTTCAGCGCATGGCAGAAGCGCTGAGAAATGGAGAAACGGGTCAGGAACTCCGGAGTGCGAGTTGGCCTGCGGTGCATCCGCAAGGGTGCCATGCCCTGTCGGGTCTATCGCACCGTCGCGCCGCTGCGGCGCGACGGGGTCCGCATGCGACGAGGGGGCGGCCCTGCGGCTGCCACCGGGCCGCTAGGGGAATCCCCTAGGTCTTCGGGCTACGGAATCCGCCCGCCAAGTAGACGATAAGGCAGATCAGGAGGATAAGGCCAAGCCCTCCTCCACCGATAGCGGGGCCTCCAAAGTAAAAGCCGCCGCCTCCGAACAAAAGAAGAAGCACGATAAACAGGATTATTAGATTCATGGCCGCATGGTAGCCCTCCGGCGCATCCGGCGCCATGGGGCCTTCACCCCCCGCCGCCTCGGCGCAGCCACCGGCGCAGGCAGCCTCAACGGCCGGGACGCCGTGAACGTGTTTCCGCTCGTTTCGACAGCCGGGCCCGGAGGGGCGGCGGCAATGGGCGGGTATCACCCCATAGGCGCCCACGGGAATTTCGCGCACAATTCCCCAGTCAAGGAAGAACAGCAAAGCGGCCTCCATTCAGCCCTGGTTGCAGACAATGCAGGCAGCAGTTTGAGGAAACTCGGCACACTCGGGAAATAACAAAAACGAAAATATGAAGATAAGCACCCAAGACAAAGTTGAAGGCGCCGCCAAGAACATCGCGGGCAACGTCAAGGTGGTCGCCGGCAAGGTGACCGACAGCCAACGCCTGCAGGCCGACGGAAAGTCGGAAAGGGCCGAGGGCCACGTGCAGAAGAAGATCGGACAGATCGAGAAAGTGCTCGGGAGCTGAACCTGAAGACAACCATCCTATGAAGACATCACGCAGATTCTCGAAGCCTTCGTCGCTTCTCGCATTGATCGGCGCCCTCGCGCTCTGCGGCATGGCCGTAGGCTGCGCGGGGACGCGCACGTCCGACAGCACCGGCCAGTATGTGGATGACTCGACAATCACCGCCAAGGTGAAGAGCGCCCTGTTGAGCGACGACGCCGTGAAGTCATTCGCGGTCAGCGTCCAGACGGTCAAGGGCGTTGTTCAGCTCAGCGGCTTCGTGGACAATTCGAAGCAAAGGTCCGCGGCAGGCAGGGACGCCGAGGCCGTCGCCGGTGTGAAGGACGTTGAGAACAACCTGATCGTCAAGTAGCCCGACTGCCCGAGTCAGGCGAGTCTGGCCCGGGCCAGGAAACGTGATAAACAGGACGCGCATCCTTGTCGGGCTGGCATGGGCATGCGCCACGGCGCTGGGACGGGGGGAAAGCGGATCGAGCTACGCCCCCGTCGCCCTGAACGGGGCGTTCTCAGACACGATGGCCCGCATGGTGTCGAAGAAGCCCGAGGTGATGAAACGCCAGATGGACCTGCTGCAGGGGCGCTACGACCTGCGGGACGACCCTGCGCCCGGGGTCACCATGACCAGGGGCAAGCCGGTCCAGCGCGGCATCCGCGTGAGGCTCGCGCCCGGCACAAGCTGGGAGGAGCTGGCCGCAATGGCCCCTGAGGCGATCCGCGACGGCGACCTCTTCCCGCAGGGCTTTCTTCCGCTGCCCCATCCCAACCATCCGGAGGGCGGAATGCTGTTCCCGAAGTTCGAGATCGACGAGATCATGAAGCAGGAAGGGCGCGACCTGACCCGGTTCGACCTGGATTTTGACCTGCCGGATCGCTTTCTCCCGGAATTCCCGGCCCCGATCTTTCTGACCACGCGGCCGGACCTGGGAGACGTGTCGCAAGGGAAGCTCGTGACCGCCGACAATTTCTTCGAATTGTTCGACGGGATCCTGAACCCGAAGCAGATCGAGGGGCTGCGGCTCCTGGTGACGGCCTTTCCGCAGCAGCAGTTCAACCAGACCGGCGACCGGCGCTCCGCGCGGCCGTCCCGCGGCGTGGCCTGCTTCGACTGCCACGCAAACGGCCACACCAACGGCGCGACCCACCTGTCCGGCGATGCGCGGCCGCAGGAAGTCCGGCACCGGATCGATACGCCGTCGCTGCGGGGCGTGAACATCCAGCGCCTGTTTGGCTCCCAGCGGGCGATGAAGTCCGTCGAGGACTTCACGGAGTTCGAGCAGCGCGGCGCCTACTTCGACGGCGATCCCGTGATCGCGACCAAGAAGGGCGTCAATATCCTGGAGCGGGGCAGCCAGGTCCAGTTCATGGCGGAGTTCCAGGAACTGCTCGATTTCCCGCCGGCGCCGAAACTCGACGTCTTCGGAAGATTGCAGCCGCAGAAGGCCTCGCCGGCCGAACTCAGGGGCGAGGCGCTCTTCTTTGGCAAGGCGCAATGCTTCGTCTGCCATTCGCCGCCGTACTACACCGACAACACGATGCACAACCTTCAGGCGGAGCGGTTCTTCAGGACAAGGATGATCAACGGCCTCAGGGCCGGCGCGGATGGCCCCATCAAGACCTTTCCTCTGCGGGGGATCAGGGACACGCCGCCCTACCTCCACGACGGCCGGCTGCTGACGCTCGAGGACACCGTGGAGTACTTTAACCTGATTCTCGGAACCAGGCTCAGCGCGGAGGAGAAGGGCGACGTCGTGGCCTTTCTGAGGGTGTTATGAGGGATTCGCGCGCAGTCGACGGGCCGTCCGCCGATGGGGGTGGCGCCACGCGCCGCGGAAGGGCGGGGCATACGACACGAATGAGCCCCCTGGCCTGGGCCGGCGTCGTCCTCGGCATGGGGTTCGGAGGCCTGGCGGACGGGATCGTTCTTCACTCGATACTTGGCTGGCATCACCTGGTCTGCGCCAGCACCGCCGAGTTCTGCCAGCCCGCGTCCATAGAGCAGCTCAAGCTTGAGAACACGCAGGACGGCTATTTTGACCTGGCTCTCTGGCTGGTGCTGCTGGCGGGAACGGCGATGCTGTTCCGCGCGGCGCGCCTCGCCGGGCCGGCCGAGAGGGCCCGGGTCCTGTATGGCTCCATGCTGGCGGGGTGCGGCGTGTTCAATTTTCTCGAGGGCCTTGTCGACCACCAGATTCTGGGAATCCACCACGTCCTCCCGGGCAATCCGCACCAGTTCCTGTTCGACATGCTGTTCCTGGCGAACGGGGCGCTGTTCATCGCGATCGGCTCGTGGCTCGCCCGGTCGCCGAGGGACCCTGCCGCTTAGCATCTGCGGGCCGCCAAGCTTGCGATCCCTGGCGCCGAGCGACTCGCGAAATTGCTTGTCACTCCATTTGATGGGGGCGTAATACCCGCCACTCGTCTCCAAACGGCAAGATAGCTCAGTTGGTAGAGCAGAGGACTGAAAATCCTTGTGTCGCCGGTTCGATTCCGGCTCTTGCCACCATTTGGACGGGTCGAATTGGCGCGCCAAGTTGGCGGGGGACCAGGGGGATGCGGCGACAAGGATAGACAATCAACCGACGACCGGTCATCCCATTCGTTTCCGAAGACCGACCCCCTCAACCTGCCCCGCCCGTGATGAGTCCCGCCCCGCTGAACGATTACCTTCGCCGAATAGAGGATGATCTTCGGGGAAACATACTTCCCTTCTGGATCGAGAGGGTCGTCAACCGGGGCGGCCGGAGCTACTTCGGCTCGCTGACCAACGACCTCGCCGTCGACCCGGGGGCCGAGAGGGGAGCCCTGCTCACCTCCCGGATCCTCTGGACGTATTCGGCGGCGTATGCCCGGTACCGGGACGCGGCCTACCTGGCGATGGCCGACCACGCCTACAGCGACCTGCAGTCGCATTTCCACGACCCGAAGTTCGACGGCTACTGGTGGTCCGTTTCAGCGAACGGCGCGGTCCTGCGCGACCGCAAGCAGGTCTACGGGCAGGCCTTTGCGGTCTATGCGCTCGCCGAATACCACGCGGCCACCGGCCGCCGCGAGCCGCTCGACCAGGCTGTCGCCACGCACCGCCTGATCGAGGGCCACGCCCGTGCCCGCCACGGCGGCTACCTTGAGGCGTTCGGCCGGGCCTGGGAGCCCATCTCCGACATGCGCCTGAGCGAGGTCGACCTGAACGAGCCCAAGTCCCAGAACACGCACCTGCACGTCATGGAGGCCTACACCCGCCTCCTCTCGGTGTGGCCGAATCCGGCCCTGCGCGCCGCTCTCGAGGAGCTCGTGAATGTCATGCTTGACCGCATCGTGAACCCGGCGACGGGGCACCTCGGCCTGTTCTTCGCCGAGGACTGGACGCTGCGCTCGGACCGGATCTCGTACGGCCATGACATCGAGGCCGCGTGGCTCCTGACGTGGGCCGCCGACGCGCTCGGCGACGTCGGCCTTGTGAAGCGCGTCCGGGCGCTGGCCGTGACGATCGCCGCGGCGACGCTGGCGGAGGGCGTCGACGCCGACGGAGGGGTGTACAACCAGGGGGGCCCGGGCGGCCTCACGGACACCAACAAGGAATGGTGGCCGCAGGCCGAGGCGGTCGTCGGCTTCCTGAATGCCTACCAGCTTTCCCGGGAGGAGCGCTTCCTCTCCGCGGCCCTGCGGACGTGGGACTTCATCGAGCAGAGGCTCATCGATCGCCGGCGCGGCGAATGGTTCCGGGGCGTCACCCGCGACGGCCGCGTGCTCGGCGGCGAGCTCAAGGTGAGCTTCTGGAAATGCCCCTACCACAACGGCCGGACGGGCCTCGAGGCGACCAGGCGCCTGCGAGAGCTATCCAGGGAAGCCCCGCAGGCACACACCCCATCATGAAAAAGAAGCCCAAGACTTCATCGCGGCCAAAGGCCGCGCCCGCCCGGCCGAGCAAGAAGAGCCCGGGAATCCCCGCCGGGGCGCCCGAGCCATGGGCCGCCCGGCTCCGGAAGCTGCGCAGCGAGCACGAGAAGTTCCTGTCGCGCCGGAATCCGGTCGACCGCGACTGGGACAACGGCGTGTTCGAGCGCTTCATTCACCCGGCGATCACGTACCGCCACGCGCCGCTGGAGTGGCGCTTCGACCTCAACCCCGCGACGAACCCCTTCCTGATGGAGAGACTCGGCGTCAACGCGACGCTCAACCCCGGCGCCTTCATGTGGCGCGGCAGGGTCCACATGATGGTGCGCTTCGAGGGCTACGACCGGAAGAGCATCTTCGCGGTCGCCGAGAGCCCCAACGGGATCGACAACTGGCGCTTCTGGGACGAGCCGGTCGACCTTCCCGAGATCAAGCCCGAGACGAATGTCTACGACATGCGCGTGACCTTCCACCAGGACGGCTGGATCTACGGCGTGTTCTGCTCAGAGGCGAAGGACCCGGAGGCGAAGCAGGGCGACCTGTCCAGCGCCGTCGCCGTGGCCGGCGTCGTGCGGACGCGCGACTTCCGGAAGTGGGAGCGCCTTCCCAATCTCCGGACGCCGGCGTCCCAGCAGAGGAACGTGGTGCTCCACCCGGAGTTCGTCGGGGGCAGGTACGCGTTCTACACGCGGCCGATGGACGGGTTCATCGACGTCGGCTCAGGCGGCGGCATCGGCTGGACGCTCTGCGATGACATTACGACGGGCGTCACCGGCCCCGAAGCGATCATCGACGGCCGCGCCTACCACACGATCAAGGAGGTGAAGAACGGCCAGGGTCCGGCCCCGATCAGGACGGCGGGCGGCTGGCTGCACCTCGCGCACGGGGTGCGGGCCTGCGCGGCGGGGCTGCGCTATGTGCTCTACATGTTCATGACCTCGCTCGAGGACCCCTCAAGGGTGATCGCAAGGCCCGGGGGCCACTTTCTCGCCCCGTACGGGGGCGAGGGGTTCGGCGACGTCTCGAATGTGACGTTCACGAACGGGTGGGTGGAGCTCGGCGACAAGGCGGCGACGGTCCTCATCTACTACGGGGGCTCCGACACCCGCTGCTACGTCGCCCGGTCGACCGTGGCCAAGCTCGTCGACTGGTGCCTCCACACGCCGGAGGACGCGCTCACCACGCGGCGCGCCGTCGACCAGCGCCTCGCCCTCATCCGCGGTAACAGGGCAATCCTCGGCAAATGAATCCCCATATGAATCAGATCCAACTGCGTCTCAGATCCATGGTCATCGGCGTCGCCGCGTGCGCGTGCGCCTACCTCGCGCCCGGCGCGGCGGCCGGCGATGCGGCCCCCGCCGCGGCAGCGCAGGGCGCGGGCGATCCCGCAGCGTTCCTCGCCGACGCCGGCGCCCGGACGGACGCCGCTCTTGCCCGCGCCGATCTTGCGGCCTACCGGGGCTGGCTTAAGTACCTGCGCCTCGACGCCGAGAACGCCGCCAGGCGGAGCGGGGCGGCGAGCGGGCCGGCCCTGGAGAAGGCGCGCAGGCTCGACGACTGGGTGCGCCGCGTCTCGGCCGATCCCCGGCTGCTGGACTCCCTGAGGGGGGTGCAGGAATGGGCCTATGAATCCCCGGTCGACGACTCGGGCCAGCCCTTCCGGATCGACATCCCCACGGACTACGACCGGGCGCATCCGGCTCCCGTCTCGGTCTACATGCACGGCTACAGCGGCAACCACATCGAGCACTCGACGGGGATGGTCCCCCATCCCGGGTACTTTGAGATCTCCGTTCTCGGGCGCTCGCGCGGCGGCGGCTATCACGCCCTTTCCGAGGCCGACGTCCTCCAGGTCGTCGATTATGCGGTCGCCCACTGGGCCATCGACCCCGACCGCATAAGCCTCAACGGCGGGAGCATGGGCGGCGGCGGCACCTACCGGCTCGGCTCCCGCTACCCGCAGCGCTGGTGCTCGGGGCGCCCGACCTGCGGCTACGCGAGCTATGTCCCGATGGGAAACCTCGTAACGCTGCCGATCTACGCGACGCACAGCGCGGACGACCCCACGGTGTCGGTCCTGCACGACGTCGGGCCGCTTTCCCGCCTGCGCGACATCGGGGGGCGGGTCATCTTCGACGAGGTGAACGGCTACGGCCACGCCGTCTGGGGCTACAAGGAGGGCAACGCCCGCGGGATGGCCTGGGAGAGGTTTCAGGTGAGGCCCGACTCGCGCTCGGTGCGCCGGATCGACTACACCGCGCTCGACGGCGGGGCGGTCCGCGGCTGGTGGGCCGAGGTGGCGGAGTGGGGCGCGGCGCCCAAGTCCGCCCGCTTCGTGCTGGCCAAGGGCAGCCCCAACCTGCTGTTTGCCGACCTGACAAACATCGCGCGCCTTCGCCTCCGCCTCGCCGAGGCGCCCTTCGAGCGGTCGCTGGCCCTGCAGGTGTCGGTCAACGGCGCAATCCCCATCACCCTGCCGGCCCCGCTGCCCGAGAGCGCCGTTCTCGCCCTCGGCGACAACGGCTGGGGCTTCGAGGGCAACGCTGAGCCGCCGCCGTTCCGCCTTCACACACCCGGTAGCGCCATCCTTCTCTACAGCGGCGACCCGCTCCTCATCGTCTACGGCACGAGGGGCGGCGAGGCGGAGCGCGGGGCCATGCGCTCCGCAGCCGAGGCGGCCAGCAGGAGCCCCAATCCGGGCTGGCCCGACGACAGCGGCGCGGCCGGCGACGACAAGGTCCCCCACAGCCAGAACCTCTACGGGTCGCTCAATGTGAAGGCGGATGTGGACGTGACGGACGGCGACATCGCGCGGTGCCATCTCGTCCTCATCGGAACCGCGGCGCAGAACGCGGTCGTCGCGCGCGTCGCCGATTCGCTGCCGGTCCGCTTTGACGGGGAGGCGGCCACCTGCAGTGACGGCGTGAGCTTCCGGGGCGCAGGGCCCCTCATGCTCGGGCTTGTGCACTACAACCCGCTCGCCCCGGGGCGCCTGATATTCTGGGTGGCGTCGGGCGACGCCGCGGCCTACGCCGCGGACTCGGCCATCCCCACGATCATGGGCGGGGGCAGTTTCCAGCGGGGCAATGCATTCGTCGCGGACCTGGTGGTCGTGAGCGCGAAGGCCCAGGCCCTTGTCGCGGCCCGCAGTTTCGATTCCCGCTGGCGCTGGGTTACGGGCCGAGAGGTGTCGCCCCTTTTGCCCCCGGGGCTCGGGGAGGCCAGGGAGGTCTCGATCGCCGTGGGCGAGGCCGTGCGGCGGGCCGCGGCCGCCGACTTTGCCCTTGTGGGGACAAGCGGAGCGGCCGCTCCGCTCCCGGTGACTGTCGGCGTCACCCGGGTCTGCGACGTCGTTCCCATGTACACGAACCTGCCGATAGGCATGTTCGAGGTGTCGGGCACCGAGCTGCTGAGGATAGCGGGCCTTGCCGCGGCCAAGGATTCCGGCGTCCTCATTCCCGGGTTCGACGCCGCGCGCATCCTCAAAGGGCGCAGCTACCGCGTGGCCTTGCCCGTGAACGTCCTATGGGCCTTCAGCGGGGCGGTCCAGCCGGCGCCGGCCCGCTATTGGATGACGGGCCTGGACACGGGCGACGCGGTCGAGCGGTTCCTCCCATTGGACCGGGGCCCGTAGGCGGCCTCTTCGGGGCGGGCGGCGGCGCTACCCGCCGGCGCCCGCCGGGGCTGCAAGCGTGAGCGTGGTCGACCCCTGGGGGAAGGCGTGATCCGAGGACGCGCCCGAGGGCCAGCGGACGCTGATCTTCCTCGGAGGGTTGGAGTCGGGGTAGCCGAAGAAGCATGCGGGGGCCGACTGGCTGTAGTAGCCCGAGCCGGCGTAGACCTCGCAGGTCTCGGCCGAGCCGTCGGCGAACTCCACCGTGATTCGCGCCCCGACGGCCGTGGGATTGCCGGCGGCGCCGCGCAGGAGGACCTTGAGCGGCCTGTGGCCCGCGACCCCGACGTTGCGGAACGCGGTCGAGTTATCGTTGTTCCTCGTCACCAGAAAATCGGGCCAGCCGTCGTGGTCGAGGTCCAGCACGGAGAGGGCCTTGGCGTCCCCGGGCACGATCAGGCCGCTCTCGGAGGGCGGAACGGCGGTGAAATTCCCGCGCCCGTCGCCGCGCAGGAGCTGCCCAAGGCCCCCGTCAAAGCGCCCCACCGATACGATCGGCGCGTAGGAGTTCTGCACGGCAAAGACGCCGGCGTGCCCGTCGCCGCCGAAGTCCCCGGCGACCATGCCCTGCAGGGGCGATATCTGCGCGATGCGCGGCAGGGGCTCGAACCGGTAGGTGCCGTCGGGCTGGCTCAGGAACACGCCGCTGCGAAGCTCGGTCGCGGCGAAGCGGCGGGCCTTCGCGAGCCTCTCCTCTCCGACGATGTCGCCCAGGGTCGCCCTGGCGTAGGAATCGAACGTGGGGAAGCGCTTCAGGATCGACGGGATGGCCGCGCCCAGGTCGCGGCGGCTGCGCTTGGGATAGAGCGTGTTCCCCTCATAGTACCCCTCGACGAGCTGCTTGGGCCCCCCTTCCCTGAAGTCGCCGTAGAAAAGCAAGGCGGGATGGGCGGGGTCGCCGGCGTAGGTCGTGTTGAGGCCGACGTTGCCGACCACGTAGTCGATGCGTCCGTCTCCGTTGAAGTCGGCGGCCGCGATGGACGTCCACCATCCCGTGCCTGCGGCGGCGAAGCCGGCCCTCTCGGACCAGTCCTCAAAGCCCTTGCCCTGGCTGTTGTGGAAATACTTCACCCCGCCCCAATCGAGCGCGAGCACGAGGTCGGGCCATCCGTCGCCGTCGACGTCGCTCCAGAGGGCCGAGGTCACCATGCCGACCTCGCGGAGCCCCGGCGCAAGGGTGTCGGTGACGTCCTCGAATCTGCCGCCGCGGTTGGCGAGGAGCGCGCTCTGCGGGGGAAGCGGGTAGTGGCCGGGCACCACGCGGCCCCCGATGAACAGCCCGAGGCGGCCGCTGTGGTCAAAGTCGGCCGCCGCGACGGCGCCCGCGCTCACCGGCAGCTGGGGCAGCGCGCCATCCGGGGCGGACCGGAAGCTTCCGTGGCCGTCGTTCAGGAACAGCCTCGGCTGGTACTCCTGGGCCCCGGCGGGCAGGGAGTTGCCGCCCTTGGTCACAAGGAGGTCCTGGCGCCCGGTGCCGGCCGAATCAAACAGGAGAACCGGGCCGTCGTCGACCATGGTGCCGGTCGGGACGGCCGACGAGTCCGCCACGAGGTACTGGCCCGATGGGGCCGCATACACGATCCGCAGGGAGTCGTGCGTCGTGCCGCCCACGATGACGTCGTCGCGCCCGTTTCCGAACACGTCGCCGACCGCGAGGCCGGGACCGTGCGGATTCTGGCGCAGGGGGATCAGCCGCTGGCTGATGAACTCGTCCACGGGCTCCTCGTGCGACATGAGCGAGAGGCCCGTGGAGCGCACCACCTCCTCGAACTGCCTCGGGCCCCGGGGCGCGTCGCCGGGAAGCGGGATCGGGGTGGACGGCTCGGTGACGGTGAAGCGCCGGTCGACCGGCAGGTTCTCAAACGTCTGGACGTGGCCGCTCGGCCAGGCGACCACCATGCGCCGGATCACCGTGTCCGCGCCCAGGCCGAAATGGACCATGGGCTCGCTGCTCGACATGTACCCCCGCGCAAGCGCGAGCGGGCGGACCTGGACGCCCAGCGCGCTCTCGACGCGGACGGTGGCGCCCACCCCGTAGCGGTTGGAGACGGTTCCCCGCAGGTCGACATTGACGACATGGCCCGCGTCGCAGTCGTTGCGCAGGAGGGTGACCCCCGCGTGGTAGTTCGAGTAGACGATGTCGAGGTTGCCGTCCCCGCTGAGGTCGCCCATCGCCGCGCCGAAGCTCACGCCCTTCTTGCCGAGCCCCCATTGCGCGCTCACGTCCTCGAAGCGCAGGTCGCCCATGTTCCGGAGGGCGATGTGCTTCTCGGCCTGGGGAGGGCTCTCATACATGATCCTGACGCGCTCCGCCGGCGTCTCGGCGCGCTCCATCCGGACGATGGTGTCGGCGCCCGGGTCCCTCGGGAACCCGTTTGTCACGAAGAGGTCGAGGCGGCCGTCGTTGTCGAGATCCTCGAGGCGCGGCGACCAGGTCCAGTCGGTCGCGGCCATCCCGGCCAGGCAGGCACCCTCCTGGTAGCCGCCCGTGCCCGTGTTCAGGAGCAGCGCGTTGCGGTGGTACTTCGGCTCGGTGCCCGGCTCCTCCTCGGTCCGGCCGCGCGCGTCGGCGATGGAGTGCTGGTCCCTCATGTGGGTGGTCGCCGCCATGTCCGCGACGAGGAAGTCGATGCGCCCGTCGTTCTTCACGTCCCCGAGGTCCGCTCCCATGGAGGAGAACGAGACGTGCGGCATCACGCGGTCGAGCACGTCGGTGAAGGTCCCGTCCCGGTTGTTGTGGTAGAGCCTGTCGGGATAGCCGTAGTCGTTCGCGACGTAGAGGTCGGGCCAGCCGTCGTTGTCGTAGTCCCACCAGGTCGCGGAGTGGCTCTGGGACTCCCCCAGGATGCCGCCGCTGTCGGTCACGTTCGTGAACGTTCCGTTGCGGTTGTTGTGGAGGAGGATCCCGCGCTGGCCCTTCGGGCGGGTCTTTATGTCGAGGATGTTGGTCGTGATGTACAGGTCCAGGTACCCGTCGCGGTCGTAGTCGCAGAAGGCCGCCATGACGCTGCAGTCGGCGACATCCAGGCCGTAGGCGTGGGCCATCTCCTTGAACGTCCCGTCGCCCTGGTTGACGTAGAGCAGGTTCGGCGCGTTGGTCCGGCAGACGTAGATGTCCAGCCGCCCGCTGTTGTTGATGTCGACGAACGTCGCGCCCTGGTTCCAGATGCCCGGCGCAGCGCCCACGCCGGCCCTTTCCGTCACGTCCTCGAACCTGTAGCCGCCCAGGTTGCGGAAGAGCCGGCAGCCCTCCGTCTTGCTGACGACGTAGATGTCGGGCCGGCCGTCCCCGTCATAGTCGCCGATGGAGACCCCGGTGCCGACCGAGGAGGTCTCGAACTCCTCGTAGAGGTCGCCGCGCATCCTCGGGTCGGCATAGCGGTTCTCCGTCCGGACGCCGGTCTCCTCTGCCGGCAGCTCGACGAACATCGTCTTCCCCCGCGGGAAGGGGCGCGGGGCGAGCGGCTTCTCGGAGATGCCGCCCGCGGGGCCGGCCGCCGACGCCGCCGAGCCGGCGGCCAGTGCCGCCCATGCCAGGCCCGTTCGGGCACCTCTTCCGGCTGCGGCCCAGGCACCGGGGCGCTTGCGACTATCGGCGGCAAACATTTTGGGGTGTCAATGGGAGAAACCTTGGTCCGGGTAGTCAAGGAACGTTTTGCCGCGGCGGCGCGAGGACCACGGTCGTCGAATCAGGAGGGAAGGCGTGCTCGGAGACCGCCCCCGACGGCCACCGCACGCGTATCTTCGCGGGCGCCTTCCCCTCGGGGTACCCGAAGAAGCAGGCGGACGTCGACTGGCTGCAGTAGCCCGAGCCGGCGCTGACCTCTCCCGTCTGCGTCGAGCCGTCGGCGAGCTCCACCGTGATCCGGGCGCCCACGGCCGTCGGGTTCCCGGCGGCGCCGCGGAGCACGACGGCAAACGATCTGCGGCCCGCCACGCCGCCGTTGCGGAAGGCGAGGGTGGAGTTGTTGTTCCGGGTCACCAGGAAGTCCGGCCATCCGTCGCGGTCCATGTCGACGACCGAGAGCGCCTTCGCGTCCCCGGGCACG